>Ga0070698_100004663_pt1 | contig 15071 bp, 13 predicted proteins | sample KBSK1502metaG_FD_65477 | JGI IMG/M metagenome (GOLD analysis project Ga0070698, IMG submission 65477) | Corn, switchgrass and miscanthus rhizosphere microbial communities from Kellogg Biological Station, Michigan, USA - KBS K1-50-2 metaG | ecosystem: Host-associated > Plants > Roots >...
GCCGATGATCGCGGTCAGGAGGTTGTTGAAGTCGTGAGCAACGTGACCGGCCAACTTGCCGATGCTGTCGAGCCGCTCCGCCTGCGCCAGGTGGGTCGCGAGTTGACGGCGGGCGGTGACGTCGCGGGCAATCACCATCGCGTGAGTGACGTCGCCGATCGCGTTCCGCTCAGGGGTCACGCGCAGGTCGATCCAGGAGTCACCCTCTGCCGTCGAAACGAACTGTTCACTCTCGCGCTGCTTGCCGGTGGCGAACACCGCTTCCACCTGCTGCGTCACCGCGCTGACGAATGACGGCTCGAGCGGCAGCTCGTTGAGTTGGCATCCTGTGATGTCATCCACGGAAGCGCCGAGCCGTGACCGCAACGCCGCGTTGGCCCATTCGACGTCCATGTCGCGCGTAATCCGCACGATGGCATCGGGGGACGAGTCCCCCAGCAGCACGAATTCGCGGCGGCGCTCCTCGAGTCGGCGGGCAAGGTCATTGAACCGGTAGGCGAGGTCGTTGAGCTCCCCTTTCGTCGCGGGCGCGGGCACGCGGGAGGACAGGTCACCGTCGGCGAGCCGTTCGGTGGCGCCGAGCAGCGCCCGCACGTCGCGGATGACGAAGAGGTCGGCCGCAATCCACGCCATGAGCGCCGTTAGGCTGAGGATGGCGAACAGCAGGGTGAGGTACGTGCTCAGGTGCCGATTCGCGTCGGCGTACAGCAGCCTGGTCGGCAAGCCGATCATCAACAGCACTTGCTCCGGATTGTCGGACGGCAGGGAGCGGAAGGCATACAGCCGCGGGATGCTGTCGAGGCCCACGCCCTCAACAAACCCGCTGTCGTGGCCGATCATGGCCAGGAGCGGCGCGTTAGGCGCGTGGCGCGCGCCGGCGAAATGATCGGCGTCGGGTTGACGGGCGATGATGAAGCCCGTCGAGTCGACGACCGTCGCCATGGCGCCAGGGTCCTGGGGGATGGCCCGGGTCAGGTGGCTGAACCACGGCAATTCTGCTTCGAGGGCCAGGTAATACACGAGCGTCCCACTGCCGTCCTTGATGGGCTCAATGATCGTCGCGATCGGACGCCCCGGCTGTCCGTAGCGGATCCAACTGGTGACGGGCTGCTGGGTCCTGACGGCCAGCGCTAATGGAGCTTCCGTGATCTCGCTGACCAGGTCGGACGCCACGACCGCGCTGCAATCCACCCGCAGGTCCGGTGAGATCCGGAAGACGCCGATGTAGTTGCCGTACGTCGACAGCAGTTGATTCAGCGAGTGCGCACAGGTTGGCGCGTCGCCTGACGAGATATCCTGCATCCGCGGCAGGTGCCGGAGGAGCTCCTGTGCCCCGCGCGTGAGGTCCCGGTGTTCGGCCAGGGCGACATCGAGCAGCCGGAGCGACGCATCGCGCTCGCGGAGCGTCGTGGCTCGCCGCTCGTCGTTGGCGAGCCTGATGACCAGCAATGCGATCGGGAAGAACGCGATCGCCAGGAAGGCCAGGAGGCGAAGCCGCAGCGGCGAAACTGGCCGCCGCGGTGTTTGGAGGGGGAGGGGCGATTGTTCGGAGGCGACATCCATGCGTCGGGCGGAAGCTACTGGGACCGATTGGGAGACGGGAGATGTAAACGACAGTCGAAGTCCAAAGTCCAAAGTTCAAAGTGCGCCACTCTTTGGTCTTTGGAGTAGCCGTCCCATCTCCCATCCGCCATCTCACGGGCTACCTTTCGCCGCCATGACCATGCGCGACAAGCTGGACCTGCTTGCCCGGCGCGGCGCGGAGGCCGAACAAGGCGGTGGCGAAGCCCGCGTGGCCGCGCAACACGCGAAGGGTAAGCTCTCGGCCCGTGAACGAATCGATCTCCTGCTGGATGAGGGGAGCTTTGTCGAGACCGACCGTTTTGTGACGCACCGGAGCACGGCCTTCGGGCTCGACACGCAGAAGGTGTACGGCGACGGCGTCGTGACGGGACACGGACGCATCGACGGACGGCTCGTCTACGTGTTTTCGCAGGACTTCACCGTGTTGGGTGGATCGTTGTCGGAGACGGTGGCGGCCAAGGTCTGCAAGGTGATGGACCTGGCCGTCCGCAACGGTGCACCGATCATCGGGCTGAACGACTCGGGGGGCGCGCGGATCCAGGAGGGGGTCGCTTCGTTAGGCGGCTACGCCGATATTTTCCTCCGCAACACGCTGGCGTCAGGCGTCGTGCCGCAGATCTCGGCGATCCTCGGACCGTGTGCCGGCGGCGCGGTCTATTCGCCGGCCATCACGGACTTCGTGTTCATGGTTCGTGGCACGTCCTACATGTTCGTGACCGGGCCCAACGTCGTGAAGACGGTCACCCACGAGGACGTGACCATGGAGGCGCTTGGCGGCGCCGACACGCATGCCGGAACATCCGGCGTGGCCCACCTCGCCTGCGACTCGGAGCCGGCGTGCCTGCAGAAGGTGCGTGACCTGTTCCGGTACATCCCGCAGAACAACCTGGCCGATGCGCCGCGTGGTACGGGCAGCGACCCACGCGATCGGCGCGACGAGGCGCTGCTCGACATCGTACCAGATCACGCGAACAAGCCATACGACATGCACGACGTGATCGGGCGGATTGTCGACGATGGCGAGTTCTTCGAGATCCATCCCCAATACGCAGCGAACATCATTTGTGGCTTCGCGCACCTTGGCGGACACAGTGTCGGCATTGTCGCCAACCAGCCGGCGGTACTGGCCGGTGTGCTCGACATCAACGCGTCGGTGAAGGCTGCCCGATTCGTGCGGTTCTGCGATGCGTTCAACATTCCCATCGTGACCTTCGAAGACGTCCCCGGGTTCCTGCCGGGCGTCAGCCAGGAGCACGGCGGGATCATCCGGCACGGCGCAAAGCTGCTATATGCGTTCTGCGAAGCCACCGTTCCGAAACTCACCGTGATCACTCGTAAGGCGTACGGTGGCGCCTACGACGTCATGAGTTCCAAGCACATCCGTGGTGACCTGAACCTGGCCTGGCCCACGGCGGAGATTGCGGTGATGGGCCCGAAAGGTGCGGTCGAGATTCTGTTCAAGAAGGAAATCGCGGACGCCGCGGACCCTGAAGCGGCGCTCGACCAGCGGGTCGCGGAGTATTCGGAAAAGTTCGCGAACCCGTACGTGGCGGCGTCACACGGTTTCGTCGACGACATCATCGACCCGCGCGATACCCGGCCACGACTCATTGGCGCGCTCGATGCGCTGGCGGGGAAGCGAGACACGAATCCGAAAAAGAAGCATGGGAATATTCCTCTCTAGGGCGTGGGGCTTAGGGCGTGGGGCCTGGAGGATGCGTATACCCAAGCCCCAGGCCCCAGGGCCCAAGCCCTGATGTTCAAGAAACTCCTGATCGCCAACCGCGGCGAAATAGCGCTGAGGGTTATTCGAGCGTGCCGTGAGTTAGGCGTAGCCAGCGTCGCTGTATACTCCGACGCCGACGCGCACGCGCCGCATGTGCGCGAAGCTGATGAAGCGGTGCACCTCGGACCGGCACCGTCGTCCGAGAGCTACCTGCGTGGCGATCGCCTGGTGGAGGCCGCACGCGCAGTCGGTGCGGAAGCCATTCACCCCGGATACGGTTTTCTGTCGGAGCGCGAATGGTTCGCCAGATTGGTCCGGGATTCCGGCCTGGCGTGGGTTGGTCCGCCGCCGGAAGCGATTGCAGCCATGGGGAGCAAGACCGAAGCGCGCCGGCTCGCGATCGCTGCCGGTGTGCCCGTGGTGCCCGGCACCACGCAGCCACTCCGCGACCTCGCCGATGCCACCGCAACGGCGAGTCAATTCGGTTACCCGGTGTTGATCAAGGCGGCGGCGGGTGGCGGGGGCAAGGGCATGCGAGTCGTTCGCGCGGAGCGCGAACTTGGCGATGCGCTGGCCTCGGCGCAGCGTGAGGCAAAAAACGCGTTTGGCGACGACGCGGTGTACATCGAGAAGTACATCGAAGGCCCGCGCCATGTGGAGATTCAGGTGCTGGGCGACCAACACGGGCGGATGATCTCGCTGGGTGAACGCGAATGTTCCATCCAGCGCCGTCACCAGAAGATGATCGAGGAGGCACCCAGCATCGCGGTGACTCCCACGCTCCGTCGTAAAATGGGAGAAACCGCGGTCGCCGCCGCAAAAGCTGCCGGATACGTGAACGCGGGAACCTGTGAGTTCCTGCTCGATCGTGACGGCCAGTTCTACTTCCTCGAGATGAACACGCGGTTGCAGGTCGAACATCCGGTTACCGAATACGTGACCGGCGTCGACCTCGTCCAGTGGCAGATCCGTATCGCGGCTGGCGAACACCTCGACCTCCCTGACGCGGTCGAGCCGCGCGGTTGGTCGATCGAGTGCCGCATAACGAGCGAAGATCCGCGAAACGGCTTCCTGCCGTCGACGGGGCGGGTCGGTTTTGTCCACCTGCCGGCCGGACCCGGCGTGCGATGGGACGGTGGCATCGAGCCCGGCAGTGCGATCGGGCTGCACTACGACTCGCTGCTCGGGAAACTGATCGTCTGGGCGCAGACACGGCCCCAGGCGATCGAGCGAATGCGGCGCGCGTTGCATGAGCTTCGCATCGTCGGCGTGGAGACGTCCCGCGAGTTCCACCTGCGCGTCATGGAGGATGCGCAATACCGGAACGGCGACGTCAACATCCAGTGGCTCGAGCAGCGCCTCGATACCCTGGTTGGAACCGGCGCCCCTCGCACCGAACTGAGACTGGCGGCATTGGCGGCCGCGCTACTCGCGGATCGGGATCGTGGCTCACCCGGCGCAAGCGCCGCCGAGTCACGAGTTGCGAGTCACGACAGCGATCGCTGGCGCGACGCCGCGCGCGCCGACGCCCTTCGTTAGGCCATGCCGCAGGTGCGCGTGGAATCGATCGCCGCCGGCGGCGACGGGGTTGGTCGCCTCGACGGCCTGGCCGTCTTCGTCCCCAGAACGGCCCCGGGTGAACTCGTCGACGTCGCCGTTCAGCAGCGGGGGCGAATGGCCCGCGGTCGGTTGCTCAGCGTCGTCGAAGCCTCTGCTGATCGCGTTGAACCGCGGTGCCGTCATTACGACGGTGACCACTGCGGTGGGTGTCAGCTTCAGCATTTGTCGTCGGAATCCCAGCTCGCCGCCAAGCAGCGGATCGTGCAGGATGCATTCGCCAGGATCGCGAAGCGCCCAGTCGGCCTGCCGCCGATCGTGCGGAGTCCGGCAGAGTGGGAGTACCGTTCGCGCCTGACTTTGGTGATGCGCTGGCAGCACGGGACCTGGGTAATGGGTCTGCACTCGTTCGACGTCGTCGACCGCGTGTTCGATCTTCGCGAATGTCCAATCGCGCACCCACAGGTTGTGGCGGCGTGGAGCGCCGTGAGGAATGCTTCCCGGCTGTTGCCACGAGTGGCCGAACTGAGAGGTACTATTCGACTTATCGGTTCAGACCTCGCGTTAATTCTCGAGGGAGGGGAGGCGTGGTCGAGCTCTCGTGAATTCGCGGACGCGGTGCCGCAGGTGAACGTGATTCGATGGCTCCCCAGCCGCGGTGCCCAGCGAGTAATCGTCGATCGGCGCGACGCTGGAACGCCGGTGGAATCTTTCGATCAGGTGAACCAACCGGTTGCGATTGCTGCCCGCCGCGAGCTGATCGAGCGGGCTCTGGCAGGCTCGCCGCAGACAGCCGTGGACGCCTACGCCGGACTAGGCGCGACCGCTCGCGAGCTCGCAAGCGCTGGCGTGCGCGTGATCGCGATAGAAATGGACGCCCACGCTTCTCACCACACCGCGAGCCACCTGCCATCCGGTTCGCGGGCGGTGGCAGGCCGCGTCGAGGATCTTCTCCCTCAATTCCTGCCGGCGGATGTGATTGTGCTCAACCCGCCTCGAGCCGGGATCGATGCGCGGGTCGCGACGGCGCTGCAGTCCGCGCCCCGGCCGCGCAAGGTGTTGTACATGAGTTGCGACCCCGCGACCCTCGCTCGTGATGTGTCGCGCCTGCCATCCTATCGAGTGAATTCGCTCCGCGCGTACGACATGTTTCCGCAGACCGCTCACGTTGAAGTCGTCTGTGAACTTCTCCCGGAGGAAGCCTGAAGTATCTCGTGGACGTGAACGGCGAGCGCGTTGTCGTCGACCTGGGTCCAAATGGGATCGAGGTCGATGGTGAAGCAATCACGGCCCACCTCGAGGAAGTTGAGGGCACACCGATCTACCTGCTGACGACGGGCGGCACGCTGCACCGACTGGCGGTCAGTCGTGGTGAGTCCCGAGGTCACTTCGCGATCTGGACCGACGATCATCGATTCGAAGTCGAGGCGATCGACGAACGGAGTCGCGCGATTCGAGACATGGCAGGCGCCGGGGCAGCGAGTACGGGCCCGTCGCCCCTCGTCGCACCGATGCCGGGCCTGGTTGTTCGCATCAACGTCAAGGCGGGCGACCAAGTGCAGCCCGGGCAGGCGCTTGTCGTGATGGAAGCCATGAAGATGGAGAACGAGCTACGCGCGACAACGCCAGGATTCGTCGTCGCGATTCGCGTGGAGCCTGGCGCGGCCGTGGAGAAGGGCGCCACGCTCATCGAGCTTGGTGACTCGTGACTACTGACTCGTGACTCGGGACTTGGACTTTGGTCCTGGTGTTCAGTTGACATGCCCTAACTGCCTGTCTATGTTGAAGTTCTGTCAAAATCCGGTAGGCGGCCTGCGCCTGCCCGCCAGTTGTCATCGAGACCGATTTTTTCATGCAGAAGACATTCACAGCCACGCCCAGCACTACCACGCACAAGTGGTTCGTCGTCGATGCCGACGGCCAGGTGCTCGGACGTCTGGCTTCTGAGATCGCCCAGATCATCCGCGGAAAACACAAGCCGATCTTTACGCCGCACATGGACACGGGTGACTTCGTCATTGTCATCAACGCGTCCAAAGTCGTCGTGACCGGCCGCAAGGCGGAGCAGAAGCTGTATTTCAATCACACCGGCTACATGGGCCACGAGCGGTACACGCCGTACGCGACCATGCTGGCCAGGCATCCCGAACGCGTCATCGAAAAAGCGGTGTACGGGATGCTCCCCAAGACGACGCTGGCGCGGGAAGCGCTGCGCCGGAAGCTCCGCGTTTATGCGGGCGCCGATCACCCGCACGCCGCGCAGCAGCCGGCAGCGCTGACCATCAGCACGAAGAGCGAATAGCATGGCCGATAATGGACAGATTCACGCCGTCGGACGCCGCAAGGAAGCCGTCTGCCGCATCTACCTGCGCCCGGGGTCGGGCAAGTGGGACATCAATGGTCGCACGTTAGGCGACTATTTCCCGCGGCCGGCGCTCGTTTCGGCAATCCAGCAGCCGTTCACGGCCACGGATATGCTCGGTCGCTGGGATGTGAAGGCGCATCTCGAGGGCGGCGGGCAGGCAGGGCAGGCAGGCGCACTCCGGCTCGCGGCGGCTCGTGCCATCGTGAAGATGGACGAGACGCACCGGCGCAAGTTGCGTGAACTCGGTTTGCTCACGCGCGACGCGCGGGCTGTCGAGCGCAAGAAGCCGGGCCGTCCCAAGGCTCGGAAGCGGTTCCAGTTCAGCAAGCGGTAAACTCAGCGAAAAGCGAAAGGCGAGAAGCCAGGTTGAGCACAAGCTTATCGCTTCTCGCGTATCGCTGGTCACAATCACTCACGTCTCCCGAGCCTCTGAGGGTGCCGGCATTCACCGGTCGAAAGAGGCAATGACGAAGACGGAAGCCCTAACCCACTCACGTCTCACCAACTGATGCAGCCAACTCTCGAACAGCTCCTCGAAGCCGGTGTTCACTTCGGCCACCAGACGCGTCGGTGGAACCCGAAGATGCGCCGGTTCATTTTCGCCGAGCGCAACGGCATTCATATCATCGATCTGCAGAAGACACTGCGGCAGATCGAGGTCGCCCAGAAGCTCGTCCGCGAAGTGATCATGCGGGGTGACAACATTCTCTTCGTCTGCACCAAGCGGCAGCTGGCCGCGATCGTGCGGGGCGAGGCTGAGCGTAGCAATTCGCTCTTCGTCACCGAGCGGTGGCTTGGCGGGTTGCTCACCAATTACCAGACCATCAAGAAACAGATTCGCCGGCTGAAGGACCTCGAAGCGGGCTCTGAAGCGGGCGGTGAATTCGAGAACTACACCAAGAAGGAACAACTCCTGCTCACGCGGCAGCGCGACAAGCTTTCCAAGTACCTGCAGGGCATCAAGAACATGGGTCGTCCGCCTGGACTCATGGTCGTGATTGACTCGCGCAAGGAACGGATCGCCGTGTCGGAAGCCAACAAGCTCGGCATTCCGATCGTCGCGATTGTCGACACGAACGCCGATCCGGATCTCATCACGGTGCCGATCGCCGGCAACGACGACGCGATCCGTTCGGTCGAGCTGATCACGCGTTTTCTTGCCGAGGCTATCGCCGAGGCGCGCCGTGAGGCGCCGGTTCGGTCCGTTGAGGAGGAAGCCGAAGAAAGCACGTATAGCTCAGATCGTGGCCTCGAACCGGCCGCGGCTGGAGGGGAGGATGAAAAGAAGCGCCGGCGCCGTCCGCGTAGACGCCGGGCCAAGCCGGAAGCCATCGCCGCGCGCCGCAAGCCAGGTGCAGAAGGTGAGGCCGAGGGGGGCGAAGGCGCAGAAGGCGCCGAAGTAGTTGAAGCTGCGGACGAGGGAGCCGAATAGCTTTCGAGCGCCACGGATTCCGGCCGCACCGTCGGCCGGACATGATCCACGGATCATGAGCCATCGGTGAAGCCTACCGAAGCGCCGTCGGCCACAAGCCGGCGGCGTTGTGTTGAGGAAAACAGTCAGGTGATTTCGGGGGAATTGGGGTCAGACACCAATTCGAATTACGAGCCCGAGAATGCGAACAGAATTAACAGGGAATTGGTGTCTGACCCCAATTCCCCCAGCCGAATCACGAGTCACGATTCACGAGTCACGAAAATGACAACGACCGAGTACAAGCCAAGCGCAAAAGACGTCCAGGAGCTCCGCCAGCGCACCGGGGCCGGCATGATGGACTGCCGTAACGCCCTCGCGACCGCCAACGGCGACATCAACCTGGCGATCGAGAACCTGCGGAAGTCGGGCATCGCGAAAGCGGAGAAGCGCGCCGACCGTGTTGCGTCCGAGGGCCGCATCGTCTGCCTCATCGCTCCAGACGGGAAGTCCGGTGCGATGCTCGAGCTCAACTCCGAGACCGACTTCGTCTCCCGTAACGAGGAGTTCGGAGCCGTCGCGAGCGCGCTTGGCAGCGAGTTGCTGGCGGACACCTCGTTCGACGGCATCGTCGCCGATGCGACTGGCGCGGCATTCCTTTCCCATCCGTTCGACGGGAAGACCGTTCAGGACAAGGTGACCGAGACCTCGGCCAAGACCGGGGAGAACGTCGTATTGCGCCGGTACGCCCGGCTCACGACCGACGGGACGTTAGGCACGTACATCCACCACAACGGCCGCGTGGCGGTCATGGTGGAGGTCACGGGCCCTACGGGTGCCCAGACTCAGGAACTGGCCAACACGGTGGCGCAGCATGTGGCCGCCGGCGTTCCGCGCGTTCCAGAGGCGGTGCGTCGTGAGGACGTTCCGACCGATCTGGTCGAGCGTGAGCGTCGCATCTTCTCCGAGAAGGCACTGGCGGAGGGGAAGCCGGCGAACATCGTCGAGAAGGTGGTCGAGGGTCAGATCCGGAAGTTCTTCGCCGAGGTCACGTTGCTCGAGCAGGTGTGGGTGCGCGACGAGGCCGGCAAGAAGACGATCCAGGAACTGGTCGACGACGCTTCCAAGGCGATCGGCGCTCCCCTAGCCGTGAAACGGTTTGTGCGTTACCGGATGGGTGAGTAGCACGAAGCCTTTACGTAATCGATGACCACACCCGCGTATAATCGAATTCTGCTCAAACTCTCCGGCGAGGCTCTCGCCGGAGAGAAGGGCACCGGTTTCGACTTCGATCGCGTTGGACAGTTCTGCGATGAAGTGCGCGCGGTCATCAACCTGGGTGTCACGGTCGGTATGGTGATCGGCGGCGGCAACATCGTCCGCGGCCGACACCTCGCCGAAATGGGCCTGGACCGCGTGGCCGCCGATTACATGGGCATGCTCGGCACCGTGATCAACGCACTGGCGCTGCAGGACGTGATGGAACGGCGGGGGCTCGACACGCGGGTCATGACCGCGATCCGCATGGAGGAACTGGCCGAGCCGTATATCCGCCGGCGCGCCCTCCGACATTTCGAGAAGGGGCGTATCGTGATCTTTGCCGGCGGAACGGGGAATCCGTACTTTTCCACCGACACCGCGGCCGCCTTACGCGCCATCCAGATCAAGGCGGACGTCATCATCAAGGCCACCAGCGTCGATGGCGTGTACTCTGCCGATCCCAAGAAACATCCGGACGCGAAGTTCTACGACCGCATCAGCTATCGAGACGTCATGCTCGAGGAGCTCGGCGTGATGGACCAGACCGCGGTGACGCTCTGCAAGGAGAACAACCTTCCGTTGATCGTTCTCAACATCCACCAGCCTGGCGCCGTGGCGATGGCCGTCCGCGGCGAACGGGTCGGCACTCTCGTCATGGGGGATTCTCGTTAGATGCCCAACATCCAGCAGATCCTGAAGGACGCGCGTGCGCACATGGACAAGGCGATCGACTCGGTGAAGCACGAGTTCGCGTCGGTCCGGTCCAGCAAGGCGACGACGAATATGCTCGACACGGTCCGGGTCGAGGTGTACGGCACACAGATGATGCTGAATCAGGTGGCCAGCCTGGCGGCGCCCGAGGCGCGGCTGCTGACGGTGACGCCGTTCGACAAGTCTCAGATCAAGGTCATCGAGAAGGCAATTCGTGAAGCCGAACTCGGGCTTGATCCAGTGACGCAGGGGCCGATGATTCGCGTTCCCCTCCCGCAGATGAACGAGGAGCGTCGCCGCGACCTCGTGAAAGTCGTGCACAAGTTCGCCGAAGAAGGACGCATTGGCGTGCGCCACTGGCGCACCGAGGGCCGCGACCGCCTCAAGAAACTCGACGGCGTGTCCGAGGACGACGTCAAGCACGCCGAAAAGGACCTGCAGAAGGTCCACGACGAATACATGGCCAAGATCGACGCGCTCATGAAGGCGAAAGAGCACGAGATCATGGAAGTCTGACGGGGTTTCTCCCGTGCGAACAAAGGACCTGCTCCAGGCGATCCGGAACGGCGGCGACATGCCTCGGCATGTCGCCGTTATTATGGACGGCAACGGTCGCTGGGCACGTGGTCGACACATGCCGCGCGTGTTCGGCCACCGCTCGGGCATGACCGCGGTACGCGAAGTGATGGAAGGCGCCGTCGAGGCGGGGCTCGAGTTTCTCTCGCTCTTCGCCTTCTCGCAGGAGAACTGGGAGCGACCCGCCGCCGAGGTCGAGGCGTTGATGGACCTCCTCGTCGAATACGTCGGACGGGAGGTCGAGGAGCTGGAGAAGAAGGGAATCCAGGTCCGTGTGCTGGGAGACCTTTCCCGCCTCAGTCCAGCCGCCCGCACCGCGGTCGACAACGTCGTCAGTCGAACCGCCTCGAATCGACGACTCGTGGTCAACCTGTTCATCTCGTACGGATCACGTGACGAGATCGTGCGCGCCGCCCGATCGCTGGCGCGTGAGGCGGCTGCCGGCACGCTCGATCCCGAGTCCATCACTGAGGAAACGGTGAGCGCCCGGCTCTACACGGCCGACTGCCCCGATCCCGACCTTCTGATTCGCACGTCAGGTGAGCAACGGATCTCGAACTTTCTGCTCTGGCAGCTGGCGTATTCCGAGTTGTTCATGACGCAGGTGTTGTGGCCCGACTTCACGCGGGCCGAGCTGTTCGGCGCCATCGATGAGTTTCAGCGGCGCGATCGACGGTACGGTCGGGTGACCGCCTGACGAGTCCGACTGTGGGAGGAGGCAGCGCGCTGGCCCGGCGCGTCCTGGTGGCCGTCGTGGCCATTCCAGTCGCTGTGGCGGCCGGATACGCCGGCGAACTGGTGCTGGCGACGACGTTGGCCGTCCTGGCGGGACTGGGCGCCTGGGAACTCTTCCGGTTCGCGCGGGCGATCGGGACACCGGCAATCGAACCAATCGGCATTCCCCTCGCCGCGTTGATGCCGTTAGGCGCGCACGCCGTCCGGATCGGCCTGCTCGACGCGCCGCTGGCTGGCGCCGGAGCGGTGTTCGTCGCGCTATGTGGGGTAGTGCTCTGGAGCCGGTCTCCAACAGAAAGGCCGTTAGGCTCCCTCGCCGTGACCGTCTTCGGGGTGCTGTACGCCGGGGCGACGCTGGCGTACGCGTATGCGCTCAGGCATCACCGGTTCGTCGTGGACCCGGCGGCCGGCGCTGTGCTCGTCTTCTTCCCGATCGTGCTGACGTGGGTCAGCGATACCGGCGCGTATTTCGCCGGTCGGACGCTGGGGAAGCGGAAGCTCATGCCGGCCGTCAGTCCGGCCAAGACGGTGGCAGGCGCTGTAGGGGGCGTCATGGTAACAATGATCGGCGCGTGGTTGTACAACGATTTCGTGCTGCGTTCGGTTGCTCATCTCGCGCTCGCGCCCTGGACGGCGCTCCTCTTCGGTGCCGTGATCAGCGGCGTGGGCCAGGTTGGCGACCTGGTGGAGTCCTTGTTCAAGCGCGAAGCGGGCGTGAAGGACAGCTCGACGATCTTCAGCGCCCACGGTGGGGTTCTTGATCGTCTCGACAGCCTGTACTTCGCCATCCCCGTCGCGTACCTGATCCTCAGCCGGTTGCTGCTGGCTGCCCCACGATGACGCAGCTCAGCTCAAGGGGTCAGACACCTATCGCGCCATCTCTTGGGGTCAGACACCTAAGTCGGGGACGATAGGTGTCTGACCCCTTGAGCACCGTGAGTATTGGCGTCGCTGTCCTCGGCTCCACTGGTTCGATCGGGACGACGGCCCTTCGCGTTCTCGCCCGCCACCCGTCGCGCTTCCATGTCGCGGCCCTGACGTCGAACTCGAACTCGACACTCCTCGCCGAGCAGGCAAAGGCGACCGGCGCGCCGTTCGTTGGTCTGGTGTCGAATGGGATCGATGCACCCGCTGACTGGCGCCTCGGTGCCGAAGCCCTGGTGGAGGCTGCCAGCCTGCCTGACGCGAAGATTGTTCTCAATGCGGTGGTGGGTGCCGCGGGACTCGACGCGACGTTGGCGGCGTTGCGCGCCGGCAAGCGCGTTGCGCTGGCGAATAAAGAGACGCTTGTCGTCGCCGGCGAACTGGCGACTCGGGTCGCTCGTGAGGCGGGAGGCGAGATCGTACCGGTGGACTCCGAGCACTCGGCGATCCTCCAGTGTCTTGCCGGGCGGCCCCGAGCCGAGGTGCGACGCCTCATCCTCACAGCATCCGGCGGACCCTTCCGCGACTGGAGCCTGCAGCAACTCGAACACGCGACACTCGCCGACGCGTTGCGCCACCCGACGTGGAAGATGGGACGCAAGATCACCGTCGACAGCGCGACACTCGCGAACAAGGCGCTCGAGGTGATCGAGGCACACTTTCTGTTCGGGCTGCCGTATGACGCCATTGACGTCGTAGTGCATCCCCAGAGTGTCATCCACTCGATGGTTGAGTTCGTGGATGGCAGCGTGCTCGCCCAGCTCGGCGTCCCGTCGATGGAACTGCCGGTGTTGTACGCGCTGACGCACCCACAGCGTATCGAGGAGCCGGCGATCCCATCGTTCGATCCAGTGGCCGCGTCGCCCCTGACGTTCGAACGTGTACGCCTCGACGACTTTCCAGCCCTTCAGCTGGGGATCGAAGCGGGACGAACCGGAGGCGCAGCACCGGCGGTATTCAACGCCGCTAACGAGAAGGCGGTTGCGCTGTTCCTCGACGGGGCGCTTTCATTCGTGGACATCGCGCGGGCGATCTCGTCCGCACTGGATCGGCTGGGTGGGTTTCCCGGTAGCACACGGGAGGAGTTGCTGGCGGCGGACGCCGCTGCCCGCCAGCTCGTGAAGGAGCTGTTCTCGAAATCGTTTGGGTAAGCTCGCGTTTCGTAGCGAATCTGCCCGGTTACCCGTTTACCCGTTTACCCGTTTCTGAAATGCTTAGCTGGTTAGCTCCATTACTCGTTTTCGGCCTGGTCGTGCTCGTGCACGAGCTGGGGCACTTCATCGCGGCCAAGTCGCTTGGCGTGTACGCGCCGCGCTTCTCGATCGGTTTCGGGCCGGCCCTCTGGCGACGCCGTCTCGGCGAGACCGAATACGTCCTGGCCGCACTTCCGTTAGGCGGTTTTGTGCGGATGGCGTCGCGCGAAGACGAGGCGACCGCGTTTCTCGAGGGCGGGAGCGAGGAGAAGAAAGTACCCGCGGTTGGGGCGAGCTCGTCGCCGACCATTGCTGGGCCCGAAGCAGCCGTCGAGGCAAAGCCGAAAGACTGGGACCCGAACGCGATGGTTCCTTTCGGTCCGAAGCCTGTTCCCGAAGACCGGTGGTTCGAGTCGAAACCCCTCTGGGGCAGACTGATCATCATGCTCGCCGGCGTGACGATGAACGCGGTGCTCGCGCTGGTCGTCTCCACCGGCCTGTTTGTCGGTTACGGACGCGCGTACATCCCCGCCGTCGTCGACTCGGTAGTGGCCGGGCGTCCGGCAGATCGTGCTGGCTTGCTGAAAGGTGACAGCATCCTCGCAGTTGACGGGACCCCGGTCCGGCGTTGGACCGAAGTGACTGAACGCGTCAGCGTGTCGGCGGACCGGGAGGTTGTGCTCGATGTGATTCGCGGCGGCCGCGCAGAAAAAGTGCGGGTGACACCGGAGTTGCGGCCAGACACCACTGAGTTTGGGACCATAGAGATGGTTGGCCGGATCGGTGCGGGTTCGACGCGCACGATCGCCCGCGAACCAATGGCGTTCGGCGAGTCCGCTGTTGCCGGCTGGCACGCCACCTGGGGGATGGGCACCGCGGTGATTCGCGTCGTGGGTGGGCTGCTCACGGGCAGGGTGAGTGTGTCGCAGCTCGGTGGACCGATCACGATCGGTCGCGTGTCGGTCGAGGCGGCGAAATCGGGATTCGAGTCGTTATGGTCGTTGATCGCGTTCCTGAGCATCAACGTCG
>Ga0070698_100004664_pt1 | contig 15069 bp, 13 predicted proteins | sample KBSK1502metaG_FD_65477 | JGI IMG/M metagenome (GOLD analysis project Ga0070698, IMG submission 65477) | Corn, switchgrass and miscanthus rhizosphere microbial communities from Kellogg Biological Station, Michigan, USA - KBS K1-50-2 metaG | ecosystem: Host-associated > Plants > Roots >...
TTGCGATCAATCGGCGACATCTCCCGGCACCAGCGCTTGAAGGACAATGACGAGGAAAGGGTCGCCCCGAAAGAAATGCTGGCAGAGCTCGCCACCGATAACCGGGCGTTGACGCGATATTTCCGCTCGGCTCATGAAACTTGCGAGAAGTACAACGATGTAGCGACTGCCAGCCTCATCGAGGTCTGGATTGATCAAGCGGAGCGCAGGTCGTGGTTCCTCTCGGAAATCGTACAAGGACTCTGACGACTTGGTTGCGCTCAGGGGTGTAATGAATGACCTCACAAGATGTTCGGCCCAGGTGATGTTCAATGGAAACCAGATTGCACCAAAGTGTTCGGAGCCTCGCTGATACAGATGGAATCTGGGAAGTTCCAGACGAGGAGATTGTCAGTCATGCAGGAAGCAACTAGTCTCGTAGCAGCCCTGCCCCTTCCAATGTTTCCGGCAGGAGTGGACACGCGGTGGGAAACCACAAATTGCGTGGTATGGAACGACCGGGAACGTATAGCCGAAAAAACAAGAGATCATTTACGAGGTTGCTTGGATTCCCGAGTTGGGTATCTGGCGACGGTTCCTGAGATCGCGGCGCAAACTGCCTAGCTGAAGACTCTGTTTGCACAAGCGTTCGGCGCAGAGGGGCGAGTCTGAACCTTAATGTTGGCCAATTTTCGCGAGATTCGTGGAATTGGCATGCCCATCTTCTTGACTAGCTGAACTTGAACTGCTTCTTGCAGATGTTCGAGGCTCTGATCCTCGGCTCGAGGGTTGAAGGTGGGGTTTCCGCTGTGCTCACGCTCCTGCATGTTCGGTTTTCTGGCGTGCTTGATGCACGCGTTTTGGCCGGTGTGTCGAACATTCGACGTTTTGACATGAAGTCGGGAAGTCGTCATCGCTGCGTAGCACGCTAGCTCCGAACTCCAGTCTCTTCCGCAATTAACAGCCAGGAAATGAGCCTTGTCTTGCGAGAGAGTCATCGAGATTTGGTATGCAAGATGCATTCTCATAAAAACTGAGAAAAACGACTACCGCTCGAAAGCAAAGGCAGCCGATAGGGATACCAGGGGTGATCAATGACAACAAAGGGCGCACTCAGCGCGTTTCTGCGCAGTTATCACATCCCGTCGATCTTGCTGCACTATCCTCGCCTCGTCCGCTCGATGAGGCGGCTGGCCATACTCGATGAAATGACAGCTGCTACGTGCATTCGCGACCTGAAGGCTGGCCGACGCTGGAGCAGTGAGGCCGTCAATCGTTACGGAGGAACTCATAAGGTTGCGACTGACGCATGCAAATATCGCAGGGCAAGCCTCCTCCCGGGAAGCGTTGCGTGAGATGGACTGCGGAATGTTTGCGACGGAAGGAGGAGAAGGATGACGAGTAAACAGATGGCAAGCGTGTTTCGGAAAGAATCTGACTCGACGCTAGTCGCAGCGACAAAGAATGGGGAGAGTCAGGCCTTCGAATTTCTCGTGAAGCAACACGAAGCAAAGACTTTCTCCGTTGCTTTAAGGATAACCCGCAACCGAGAGGACGCTCAGGACGTCGTGCAGCAGAGCTTTCACAAAGCGTTTATGCACCTCGACAGGTTCCAAGAGAAATCGTCTTTCTCCACTTGGTTGACGCGGATTGTAATCAACGAAGGGCTTATGTGTCTGCGGAAGAATCGATCTCGGAGGGAAATCTCTCTTGACGATGTGAAATCAGAACCCGAGGAGCTGTTCCCTGTGGAGATTGCGGATCGAGGGAAAGACCCTGCAGAGATATACGAACAACGGGAGAACGAACGCATTCTTTGCGAAGCGATGAATCAGTTAAGTGCGGAATTTCGGACCGTCGTCTGCCTGCGACTGGAAGAGCGAACGATTGGTGAAACAGCCGAGATTCTGGGCCTAGGGATCGGGATCCTGAAAGCCAGATTGTTTCGAGCGCGGCAGAAATTGCGCGTGCTGCTTACACGCAGTCCGGAATTCCGGGGTGATCGAACAATGAGCAAGACGCGACAGCGTCGTGATAGTGGCCTCAATCGCATCCCCCGGCGGAGCGAACGACGAGTCGGGGCTCCCGTGCTGCTGGAAGTAAAGCCAGGGCTGCAGCTTCCGTGGGTTGGGGTTGGCGGAAGCTTACTCGGGAGCGGACCTCGCAAAGCACTGAGTCAAGGATGCTAGAGGTAGCATGACCTCTGAGCATATCTCTAAAACGAAAAGGATTTCATGTGTGGCGCCATCGACACGACGCTCGGTGCAATTTCTAGCGGCACTGTACATTCACGCGTTGGCGCTTGTGATCCTCGTGGTCTTTTCGCGAAACGTGTTCTCAACGGCGATTCGCACCACGCTCTTGCCATTGCTTCGTTAAGCTATCCAGAAAAACCTAATCTATCCGTGTGGAACCGCCAAGTGAATTGAGCCGAAACCCACCAGGCTCAGTTTACCGCTGCCGAACGAGTATGGTGACGTGCCGACGAGCGGGGTTGATTGTGCCTCTTGACAAGCGTAAAAGACGGGCAGATAGTGAGGCTCTGCCGACGACAGTTGATGTGTCTCTACCCAAGAACTCAAGTCTTGTCGGCGGATATTTTTATTTGATTCGGTCGCGGTGTCCTCCAGAGCCTGCTCAGGCTTCTTCAGGAGCGGCAGCTGTAGAACCGCGATATACCTTCAGCCCTTTGGGCAAGATTACGAGTCCGGTCAGAAAACCACCTCGGTAATCGCGGCATAAATCTCGACGTTTGCCGACATGGCCTCGAAGATCCTGAGGCGCGTGACGTCGGCCAACAATTTCTCATAACGCTATCAGTCAAGGAGGATCTGCTATGTCTCATGCGGAATCCGCTGCGGCCTACGCCGAAGCGCGCCAGCAGGTGGAGCAACGATGGCGAACCGCATTCGAGAACTCGGCAAACGGCATAGCGATGGCCGACTTCGCAGGTCGTTTTTTCGCGGCGAACAGCGTCTTCCGGAATATGTTGGGATATACAGAATCAGAGCTCTATCAGCTGACCTTCCTGGACGTTACCTACGAGGAGGACCGAAAGGCTAACAAGGAGTTGGTCAGAGAACTCGTGGAAGGCAAGCGGCAACACTTCCAAATCGAAAAGCGCTACTGCCGCAAAGACGGCACTCTAGTTTGGGTGCGTAACAATGTCGCTCTCGTTCCGGGACTCGGTGGTGCAGCACCATTTTGGTTTGCTGTCGTCGAGGATATTACCCAGCGCAAAGAGGAGGAATCTGCGCGCCGCTACACCGAAGAAAATTACCGACTTGTGGTCGAAACGGCCAGTGATGCCGTGATCAGCTTGGACGAGACCAGTGCAATTCTGCTTGCTAATCCTGCCACGACGCGAATCTTTGGCTATGACCCGGCGGAGTTGATTGGGAAACCTTTGACCCTGCTAATGCCGGAGTTCCTGCGGAAGCTGCACGATGTTGGGTTCAAGCGCTATTTGGCTACTGGCCAGCGGCATATCAACTGGCAAGGTACCGAATTGGTTGGCCTGAGGAAGAATGGCCAGGAGTTCCCCGTGGAAGTTTCGTTCGGAGAACTGACCAAGGACGGGCACCGGGTATTTACCGGCTTCATCCGCGACATCAGTGAACGAAAGCAGGCCCAGAGAGCCATCCAAAACGCGCAAGCCGAGCTTGCGCGCGTGTCTAGACTCACAACCATGGGCGAATTGGCGGCCTCGATAGCGCACGAAGTCAATCAGCCTCTTACGGCCGTCAACAACAACAGCAGCGCGTGCCTGCGATTGCTCGCCAATCAGAACCTCCAGCCGGATGTCTTGCGCCGGGCGCTGGAAGAAATCGTCGCGGATGGAACGCGCGCCAGCGCAATCATCACCCGCATCCGGGCGTTCATCAAGAAGGCGCCCGCGGAAAAAAACAGGCTGGACGTTAACGAAGTCATTGGAGAGGTGCTTGTCATGATGGGGCACGGGTTCGAGGAGAACAGGATTTTGCTCCAGAGCGAACTGGCACAAGCCCTCCCGCCGGTACTAGGCGATCGCGTTCAGTTGCAGCAGGTCCTGCTGAACTTGATCATGAATGGCCTCGAAGCCATGACCGCGGTCACAAATCGACCTCGCACGCTCTGGGTGCACTCCAGGATCGATGAATCTGGCGACATACTGGTTGCGGTACGCGACTCAGGCACTGGCCTTGGTTCAGAATCAGACCGCGTCTTCACTCCGTTCTTTACAACAAAAGCGAACGGTATGGGGATGGGTTTGTCCATCAGCCGCTCACTTATTGAAAGTCATGGCGGGCGGCTGTGGTCCTCGCCCAATTCTCCCCATGGCGCGATCTTTTCCTTCACCCTGCCCGCAGCCGCCGGGAGTCCCCCATGACTCAAGCTCCCGTGGTTTTCGTTGTGGATGATGATCCTTCCGTACGTTCCTCCCTCAAGTTCCTTATGAGCAGTGTTGGTCTGCAGGTTGAAAGCTTCGACTCGGCTGACGCCCTTTTGGAACGAAAGCTGCCAGACGCGCCCAGTTGCCTGGTACTGGATGTCAGACTGCGCGGGTTAAGTGGCCTCGATTTTCAGCGCGAGCTTGCTGCGAGAAATTGCCATATGCCGATAATCTTCATCACCGGCCACGGCGATATTCCCATGAGTGTTCGAGCGATGAAGGCTGGCGCCGTTGAATTTCTCACCAAACCATTCCGCGACCAGGATCTGCTGGACGCTGTTCGCATCGCCTTGGAGAAAGACCGCGGAAGACGTGAACGGAAGAAAGAAGTAAGTGACCTCAAAGAGCGCTTCAACTCGTTGACGCCTCGCGAGCAAAAGGTGATCTCCATGGTCGTTTCAGGCATGCTCAACAAGCAGATTGCTGATCAACTCGGAACTGCGGAGAACACCGTGAAGGTTCATCGGAGCCGGGCAATGGAGAAAATGCACGCGCAATCCGTGGCTGAACTCGTAAAGATGATCGACAAGCTTGAGTCTTCTGTGGAGCCGTGAACGCTATAAACTGATATTCGCATCGAACTGGTAACGAGTGCATCGAGAAGAACGAAAGTCCCTCCCAAAACCGTGGTAAACGAAAGCATTACCCGCATTGTCCTTTCTGGGAGGCAAAATCCACCAATGCCCAATAGATTCCTTGTCCATTTGTAGATAGCTTGGGTCCACCGGAGGATTCATAGTGGCAAAGAATTTAATCTCGGTCATTGACGACGATGAGTCGGTTCGCAGGACCACAGCACGGCTCATCGAGTCGTTTGGTTTTCGAGCGGCAGCTTTTGAATCTGCCGAGAATTTTCTTGGCTCTGGCCATCTGAACGATACCTCATGTCTGATCGTCGACGTACAGATGCCCGGCATGAATGGACTGCAGCTGCAGAGTCAGCTGGCTGCGGCGGGCTGCAGCATTCCGATCATCTTCATCACTGCCTACGATGACAAAGAATCCCGTCGGCGAGCCATGCAAGCGGGCGCCATTGCGTTCCTTGGAAAGCCTTTCAACGATGAGCAGTTACTGCAAGGCATTCGCTTAGCCTTACATGAGTTTGGTGACGAGCCCGGAGCAGCAGGGAATCTGATCTCGATCATTGACGACGATGAGTCGGTTCGCAGGACCACAACACGACTCATCGAATCTTTTGGCTTTCGAGCAGCAGCCTTTGAATCTGCCGAAATGTTTCTGAGCTCTGGCCAGCTGCACGATATCTCGTGTCTCGTCGTTGACGTACGGATGCCGGGCATGAATGGGTTACAGCTTCAAAGCCAGCTAGCTGCCGCGGGCTGCCGAATTCCCATTATTTTCATCACCGCCTACGACGACAAGGAATCGCGCCGGCGAGCAATGCAAGCGGGTGCGGTCGCATTTCTGGGAAAACCTTTTAGAGACGAGCAGTTACTCCAATGGATTCGTTCAGCCCTACGTCACGAGAAAGGCGGTACGGAGACGACGTGATCATGGACTGATAGAAGTGAATGCATCAATGGTTTTGTCTGAATGATGCTGAGCTTGCGATTTTAGGGAACTTCCCTGGGAGGTTGTCATGGAAAACATCAACAAAGCCTCGCCAATTAATCAGGATTGTACGGAGCACAAATTTGAAGAAATCATAGGCAACAGCGCGGGGCTCAAGTTCGTGCTTACTGAAGTCCAGCGCGTGGCGCCGACCGATTCCACCGTGCTGGTTCTCGGAGAGACAGGAACGGGAAAGGAGTGCATCGCAGGGGCGATTCACAAAGCCAGTACGCGACGCGATCGTCCGTTCATCAAACTGAATTGCGCGGCCATTCCCTTCGACCTGTTGGAAAGCGAACTGTTTGGATATGAGAAAGGCGCTTTCACCGGAGCCTTCGCGCAAAAAATTGGCCGCTTCGAAATGGCTGACACGGGCACTCTCTTTCTGGATGAGATAGGGGATATTCCGCTGGCCTTGCAGCCCAAGCTGCTGCGCGTGCTGCAGGAAAAAGAGTTCGAGCGGCTGGGAAGCGGAAAGACCCATCACATCGACGTGCGTCTGGTGGTCGCGACCCATCACAATCTGGAGGAAATGATCGCACGGAAACAGTTTCGCAGCGACCTCTACTATCGTCTAAACGTTTTTCCGATTGTGCTTCCGCCCCTGCGCGAACGCCGGGAGGATATTCCGCTCCTGGTTTCGCACTTCGTGGAAGTCTTTTCTCGGCGCATGGGTAAACAGATCAGCAGCATTCCAAGAGAAACGTTGGATGCGTTCACCTCGTATTCCTGGCCGGGGAACGTGCGAGAACTTCAGAACCTCATTGAAAGGGCCGTAATCCTTTCGGAGAAAGGAGTGCTTGCGAATCCATTCTCCACGTTGGACGCGAACCTGCTAGGAGCGAACCCCCACCCGAACTTTGTCGTACTGCGTTCCGCACAGGAGAGCACGTTCTGGGATTCGCAGCGAGCAGTGATCCTGCGAGCATTAGATGCGTCAGATTGGATTGTCGGAGGACTACGAGGTGCCGCCGCTCGCCTAGGACTGAAGCGGACTACGTTGATTTCGAAAATGAAGAAGCTGGGGATCTCGCGACCAGTAAGCGAAAACCAGGCGGATCGGCTCCTCGAGGAACAGCGAGACCCAGAAATGATGGCCACCAACAGCTAGACGAGGGCTTCGGCTTAACGATATTCGCGTGATTGGAGCTAATCATGAGAACGGAAGGAATCTCGGCGGCAGCTCACGCGAGTACGCAACTGATCGCAGCTATGCTGCTCCTGACTGCGGTCTTCTTCCTCTTAATTGGTTGCCGTGAACACGCAAAGCAAGACGCTGAGCCCAAGATCTCGTTCACCCAAGTGCCGCAAGAGAGTCTGGGAGATGAGAATCTACAAGATGTCATGGAAGGCACGGTAAGCGGGGCGCGACAAGGGCAGCGGCTTGTCATCTATTCCAAATCGGGCGGCATGTGGTGGGTACAGCCGCTCTCAACCTCTCCCTTCACCACCATCTTGCCGAATCACGTGTGGAGGAACGAACTACATCTCGGCACGGATTACGCGGTCCTGCTCGTTGATTCCTCATATGAACCCCCGCCGGTATTGGCGCAATTACCAGACCGGGGGCAAGCCGTTGCGGCGGTCGCGGTGACGCGTGGACAGGAAAAATCTTCCTCCTTCTTTGTGGATTTCAGCGGTTTCACGTGGCGGGTCCGTAAAGTGCCGAGCGACCGTGGCGGCACAAGTAACCCGTACCGTCCTGAGAATGTGTACACCGACTCATCGGGGGGGCTTCATCTTCGGATAATCAAACGCGATCAGCAGTGGACCTGTTCGGAGGTGAATCTGACCCGCAGCCTCGGTTATGGTACATATTCGTTTACCGTCGAAGACACTTCAAAGCTCGAAGCGCCGGTGGTTTTCGGCATGTTTACCTGGGATTATTCCGTTTTGGGCTACCGGGAAAACTATGGCGAATTTGATATCGACATCACTCGCTGGGCTGACCCAAAAGCTCAGAATGCGGAGTTCGTTATCCAGCCTCCGGTAGTGCCGGCTAACATCTCACGTTTTGTGGCGCCCCCAGGCAAACTCAAGCACACCATTGTCTGGGAGCCGGGGCGAGTCACCATGTACACGGCCCGAGCATCCGGGCGAACTGAAGGGCCTGTTATATCGCAACACGTGTTTACATCGGAGGTTCCCGCAGTCGGCTTCGAATCCATCCGGATGACCTTGTACGTCTACCGGGATCCGAACGGCAAGTCGCCCGGTCTGCAACATCCAGCCGAGGTTATTGTGGACCGATTTGAGTTTTTACCTTAGCTGGAGGTATCGCTCATTTGATGGGACGTCGTTTCATGCTTCTATTGGTCCTACTGCTGTCCGGCGCCGTTTCCGGTCTGGCCCAGGGCAACATCACGCCTACCTACAAACACGACCTGTGGAATACAGACGCAGGTTTCCCCGGAGGATATGTCTACTCAATAACGCAAACTGCCAACGGCTACATCTGGATCGGAAGTAGTAATGGGCTAATCAGATACGACGGCCTAAGTTTTGTGCCCATTCGCCAGAGCGATTCCAATCCGGATGTGAGACTCCCGGTTTGGGGTCTGCTCACGGATTTCAATGATCAGTTGTGGGCAATAGACGACCACACGCATGTCTTTCGATACTCCGCGGATCACCTCATTGGTCCGTTACCGGACAACGAGAGGCATCGATACCGCCTAAGTCCTCTGGTCGCCAGAACTCGCGAAGGTCGGCTGCTGTTTGGCTCTGCGGTACAGGGCCTGATTGAATACGAGCATGGTTCGGCTCACGTTTTGCTCGATCCGGGCCTTATGCCCAACTTGCCTACTGCCGTAGCGCAGACCGCAGACGGTACGTTCTGGATTGGTACTGAAGGACTGGGGGTGTTTCGCGTCCGCCTGCTTGAGGGTGCTCCAGAAATTGAGAATATCGCAGCTCTCACAAATACGAGGATCAACTGCTTCCTGCCTATCGGAACGTCGACGCTACTCATTGGTACGGGCAAAGGCTTGCTGACCCTGCACAATGGTAAGTTGATTGAGCAAGTGAACTCGGAGCTGCGTAATCAAGAAATCCTCGCGTTGACGAATGGGACGAGAGGCGACATCTGGATCGGTGCCGAAGGTCAAGTATTCAAAGCGAGTGCGGGAGACATCGGTCGAGACGGCCAAATCCATTCACTAGATCGTGTGGGCGTCACTGGAGCGGTGACAGCGCTATTCGAGGATCGCGACGGTGATCTGTGGATCGGTGGGCCGGAAAAGATTGAGCGCTATCGCGACAGCGGATTCATAAGCTATTTGAGCTCGACTGGCTTACCGTGCGTCAATTGTGGGGCAATTTATGCCGATCATCACGATCGCGTGTGGTTCGCGCCGTGGGATGGCGGTTTGTTTCGGCTTTCGCAGGGTTCCATCCAGCCGATTGAAGTTGCGGGTCTGAAACATGACACGGTCTACTCGATCATCGGGGGAGCGGAGGACGAAGTGTGGGTCGGTCGAAAATACGGCGGTGTCACTCGATTGAGGCTGAGCGGAGACGCCTTGGAGGCTTCGACGTATACGCAGCGAGAAGGACTGGCCCAAGACTCCGTTTCTTCGATGTATCGAGCACCAGACGGCGTTTGGGCTGGAACGGTTAGCGGCGGGCTCAGTCGCCTCCGCAGTGGAACATGGCGGACATTCACCACGCGAGACGGGCTGCCTTCAAACAGGATTTCGGCGATCACTGGAAACGCAGCAGGAGAGATCTTTGTGGGCACGCCAAGGGGCCTAGCCGTCCTGAAGAATGACGATTGGGTCACCTATGCGGCCCACGACGGATTACCGCCAGGCACTATCGAAAGCCTGTTCGTGGATGATTCTGGCACGCTCTGGATGGGCACAACAAAGGGCATTTCATTCCTCCAGTCCGGTACCGTCCACGTACCGCTCGGAGCGCCCAAGGCGCTCTATACAGAGATTCTGGGCATTGCTCAGAATGACGGATGGCTGTGGATGGCGACGCGCGATCACGTTCTGCGCGTGAAGCGCACTGCCTTGCTGAACCAATCCTTCGGCGAAGGTGAGTACCGGGAGTTTGGGGTTTCCGACGGCCTGCCGAGCACAGAAGGGGTTAAGCGCAGCCGCGCAGTCGTTGCGGACCATCGAGGTCGTATCTGGTTCTCGCTGAATAAAGGCATTTCTGTTCTGGGGCCCACCGCGTTCGCGAAGCCGGCATTTCTGGTAACAATTCGCCTGGATGGGATGCTTGTTGACGGAAGAGTTGTTCCGGCTGACACCTTGGTTCACATTCCGGCCGGCCGACACCGGGTGACGTTTCGATACGCGGGTGTAAACGTTTCGGATCCCGAAGGCGTGAGGTATCGCTATCGGCTGGACAACGTCGATCCGGCCTGGAGCGAGTCAACGGCGTTGCGCGAAATCGACTATACGAATATTCCGCCGGGTCAATTCCAGTTTCATGTGATGGCTCGAAATCCGGACGGAGTTTGGAGCAGCCTAGACACGACGATAGCTTTCGAAGTCGAACCCGCCCACTGGCAAAGCCGATGGTTCCAGGTTGGCAGTGCGCTCGCGCTCTTACTCCTTATCTTTGGCGTCTATCGACTCCGTCTTCGGGAACTTCACCGGCAGTTCAATGCAGCGCTGGACGCGCGCGTCAGTGAACGTACTCGCATCGCGCGAGAACTGCATGACACCTTGCTGCAGAGCTTTCATGGACTGATGTTTCAATTTCAGGCGGCGCGCAACATGCTCCCGCGGCGCCCCGAGGAAGCAATGGACGTTCTCGACAGCGCCATCGGTGGGACCGAGCAGGCGATTAGCGAGGGCCGAAGCGCTATTCAACAGTTGCGTTCGGAACCGGTCGATGAGGGTGATCTGGCGCGATGGCTGACCAACATCGGTGAAGAACTGGCGCGTGCCCAACAAACAAACGGGGATTCACCGATCTTCCGGCTAACCGTGGAGGGCGAGCAACGATCCCTGTCTGCGCTACCGCGGACGGAAGTCTGCCGGATTACCCGCGAGATTCTGCAAAATGCGTTTCGGCACGCCCGGGCCCATCACATCGAAGCGGAAATTCGATACGATGACGGCCTGCTTCGCGTGCGGATACGCGATGATGGAAGGGGTATAGATCCACAGATTCTCCAGGCTGGCGGGAGCGCAGGTCACTGGGGCCTGCGCGGGGCACGGGAACGAGCGCAACAAATTGGAGCCCAGCTGGATTTTTGGAGTGAGGCGGGAGCGGGCACCGAAGTTGAGTTAAGCGTTCCGGCCGCTGTCGCCTACGAGAAATCCCGGAATAAACGACGATTCGGGCTATTTCGCAAAGGGCAGGATTGATGAGTTCCGCTCCTAAGCTGATTCGGATCCTTACCGTCGACGACCACCCTCTACTCCGCAAGGGGATCGCGGCTCTGGTCAATGCCGAAGCTGATATGAAATTGGTCGCGGAAGCATCCGACGGACAAGAAGCCATCGAAAGCTTCCGAGTACACCGTCCGGATGTGACCTTAATGGACATTCAAATGCCGAGTTTTAATGGAATCGACGCGATCTGCGAGATTCAGAGCGAATTCCCTGATGCCCGTATCATTGTTCTCACGACCTATACCGGTGACGCTCAGGTTTTGCGGGCTCTCAAAGCGGGTGCCCGCGGTTACGTCTTGAAGGGACATGTGCACAGAGAACTGTTGGAAACCATCCGCGCTGTGCATGCCGGACAAAAGAGAATTCCACCAGACGTCGCGGCGCAGCTGGCGGAGCATGCGACCGATGACGAACTGACCTCGCGCGAAATTGATGTCTTGCGTCTGATTGCCGCGGGAAACTCCAACAAACTGATTGCCGATCAGCTCTCCATCGGTGAAGCGACGGTCAAGAGCCACGTTACCAATATCCTGTCCAAGCTAGGCGCTAACGATCGCGCCCATGCGGTTACGATTGGGCTAAAACGCGGAATCATAGAGCTATAACCCTCCTGAAGGAGGACCGATCTATCCTACTTTCAGTGGATGGCAAGGTCCTCCTTTCAGCCGTTTCGATCCTGCTGGGAATTCCCTAACCTCGAGAAGAGGTGCTATTGCAACGCCTTTTCTCGAACTTCGCGAACGGTTGGGCCGGCCGAGGACTTTTGATTCAGCGGGTGCTGACTGCCGCCATCCTTACGCATTGCGTTGTCAGCAGACTTACGGAAGCGTCGTGGTTTGCCGCCTTCCCGGAACTCATCGCGGCGGGTTTGGGGATATTGATCCTATTTGGCTTGTGGACCCCCGTGGTCGGAACACTGATCAGCCTGACTGAGGTTTGGATCCTTTTCTCGCGCTCGACTGGTTCTTGGATTCCTTTGATCCCCGCGGCTCTTGGCGTCACGTTGGCCATGATCGGGCCTGGCGCGTGGTCCCTCGATGCCCGGCTATTCGGCAGAAGACACATTGAAGCTCCACAGCTCTAGACAAGCTTTCGTCTCCGACTAAAGTCGTAGCGCCTAGTGCCCTGATTTAGGAGCCCTATTGTCCGACCATTAGGGGTTGTATGCGACGCTTGCTTCATTACACGCTCTCGACACAGTGAACATTGGGAGGGTTAACCGGTCTCATATCTATTCGGAATGCGATCGCGCGACAACGGAAATGGTACACAACACGAAGAAATTTTGAAGGAACCGAGGTACGAAAGACATGGGAACTCAAAATATTTTCTTCCCAGACCGCATAGAAGGAATGCACTTCGGTCGCTGTGAGAAGTCTCCTAGGGGGAATGGCGAAAGTCTGGTATCTGAGGATTTCAAAGGTATCGTCGGTCGCAGTGACTCTCTCCTTGAGATTCTGGACTTGGTGCGCACAGTGGCCCCCACGGATTCCACCGTGCTTATTGGAGGTGAGACGGGCACGGGTAAAGAGTTGATCGCCCAAGCCATTCACAATACCAGCTCACGCTCCGCACGCCCGTTCGTGAAACTGAATTGCTCGGCCATTCCGTTCGAGCTGTTGGAGAGCGAGCTATTTGGCCATGAGAAAGGCGCTTTCACCGGAGCCATCGCTCAGAGAATTGGCCGTTTCGAATTGGCCGACACGGGCACTCTCTTTCTGGATGAAATCGGGGATATTCCGCTGGCCTTGCAACCGAAGCTCCTGCGTGTACTGCAGGAAAAGGAATTCGAACGTCTGGGCAGCGGCAAGACCCATCGCGTCGACGTCCGTCTGGTTGCGGCGACGCATCGCAATCTAACCAACATGGTCGCACGGAACCAGTTTCGCAGCGACCTCTACTATCGCCTCAATGTTTTTCCTATCGCGTTGCCACCATTACGGGCGCGCCGTGAGGACATTGCGCTACTGGTCTCGCACTTCGTCGAAGTCTTTTCGCGGCGCATGGCTAAGCAGATTAGCAACATTCCGCAAGAAACGCTGGACGCGTTCACCTCCTACTCTTGGCCCGGGAACGTACGAGAACTTCAGAATTTGATCGAAAGGGCAGTAATCCGCTCGGACAACGGAGTCCTTGCGAATCCTTTGCCTACACTGGACGCGAACCTGGTAGGAGCGAACCTGCCAAACACGAACCTCGTCGGACCGACAGGCACGTTCAAGGATTCCCAGCGAGCCTTGATCCTGCAGGCATTGCATGCGGCAGGTTGGATTGTGGGAGGTGCCAGGGGTGCAGCCGCTCGGCTGGGGCTAGCACGGACTACCTTAATTTCCAAAATGAAGAAGCTGGGCATTTCACGACCAGCAATTGACAACGACATGGATTGCCTTGGGGACGAGCCGCGAGAAACGGACATGGTGGTGAGCTGATTAAATCCGCCAAGGCGCGCATCCATTGCAGTTACGGCCGCTAGAGCGGCCAATCAAATATGCTGCGATCTATGCGGTACGTCCCTATAGCCGCCGTTTTCCTCTTAGTGAATTCCGCATGGACAGTGGATCCGAGCAAGCTCATTTCCCGATATGGCCACGGCGCCTGGCGCATGAAGGATGGGTATTTTCGGGTGAACCCACCCCTATGACAGACACCGCCGACGGTTACCGGTGGTTTCTTTCGTGATGCATTGCAGTTCTGTGGTCTAGAGAGCGTTGGTTGCCGCTCTACGATCCAGCACTAAACGCCGGCCACTAATGCGAATCAACAGGCCTTCCTGAAGGAGCTCGGTCGAATCCGTCTTTTTAACTATTCAAGCCGACTAGGCAAGGACGGCATGGTTTCTGTGCCTTCAACCGCTTTGCGGTAGCAGGCCAATTGCCTTAGGAAGGACAGGAGTCCAAGTGTCGCATGTCTCCTGTGTTGAAATCCGCGGTGTCGCAATAGCGTCATACAGCGACACAGAGACTTCGGCTCGACATTCGCTTTGACACGCAGCTCTGGAAAGTTGCGGATTCACGGCGATCCCGCACGAAAACAAAGTCTCTCTGACGTTGGCCCAGCGCTTGCAGTATGAGCGACCGAACGAAAGTAGCGACACGGCTTGATGCACTGGCTCGTGCTTCACGGCTCCCATCGGCCGGCGGAAGGGAACAGATATGATTTCGCGACTCTCCATCCTTGTTCTCGCTTTGTTGATTCTCGCCGGTTACGAGGAACTGAAATCCCAAGCGCAGAACAACTACGGCGGCTTCGATCTGGTCGACAAGGCGGGAAACATTCGCAAGCCAAGCGACTACCGAGACCGCTACCAGGCGCTCGGAACGTACATGGTGCTCGATCCGAAAGGAAACCAGATGCATGTCACTTACGCATCCCCGGGCACCGCTGAAAGCTATCGGAAAACCGGGAAGTTGCCCGACGGAACCGTTCTCGTAAAGGAAGTCTTTGGAACGGAGCACGCCCAAATGACTACAGGCGACGCACATTGGGCTTCGGGAACGAAAGTCTGGTTCGTGATGATCAAGGACGAAAAAGGACGCTATTCCAACAATCCACTGTGGGGTGATGGCTGGGGCTGGGCTCTGTTCAAATCCGACGCCCCCGACAAGCAAGTTGCAACCGATTACAAGAAAGACTGCTTGGGGTGCCACATCCCTGCAAAGGGGACGGACTGGGTTTATGTGCAAGGGTATCCGGCTCTCGCCTCGAAGTGAGAAACACTGCGTGACGAGAGGCGAG
>Ga0070698_100004666_pt1 | contig 15066 bp, 13 predicted proteins | sample KBSK1502metaG_FD_65477 | JGI IMG/M metagenome (GOLD analysis project Ga0070698, IMG submission 65477) | Corn, switchgrass and miscanthus rhizosphere microbial communities from Kellogg Biological Station, Michigan, USA - KBS K1-50-2 metaG | ecosystem: Host-associated > Plants > Roots >...
AGAGGATGTCCCCAGCCCGCACGCCGTACGTTTCCTCGCCGACGCGTGCCTCGGCCTCTCCTGCGTGGTAGAGGAGCACCTCGTCGATCCCGTGGACATGGAGCGGGATCGCATCACCGACCCCGATCTCCTCGATGATCACCGCCATCTCGGCACGCTCGTCGGAGGCCAGAGCCCAGACCGAGCCGGGGCGCCAGTCGTCGGGGTCGTCAGGATCGGCGAGGGGCTGCAGATCGAAGTCTCTTTGTAGGCTCATGCCGGCCACTCGATGAGCTCGATCCGGGAGTCGCCCGGCTTGTGTAACACAGCGAACTGACTCAACGCTCGGCCTCGTGCTCGAGAACCTCAGTGTTAAAACGATTTGAGTCCGTCAGCGCACCTCTGATCTGCGCGCTCCACTCGAGTTGCTCGACGACGACCGCCACTAGTGCGCTGGGATCGATGTCGTCGCCAACAAGGGTTGAGAACAGGGCGAACCACAGCGCGTCGACCAGTTCTTCGTCGTCATGCCAGGTCGTCATGAAGGCCGCTTCGTCCGTCGTCGTATTTCGGCCGATTGCTTCGTCGAAGATGTCGTGCACGCGCTCGCAATCCGGGCCCCAGGCACAGAGGTAGATCATCCCCTGCGAAATGAGCCGATCGGCAAACGCCGCGATGCGACTTGACTCGACGGAGCTCGCGTCCATTGCCAGGAAGGCAACGAAATGCGGCTTAGGTTCCTGAAGAGCATCAGGCCACTCGTCGACTTCCGAAAGGTGCGCAAGGTAAAGGTCGCGCTCGGGCGCTTCGGAGCGCCCAACTAGCTGGGCGCTCATGCGCGCTCGATCAATTCGATTCTGTACTGATCAGGGTCTCTGACAAAACACAGGCGCGAGCCGCCCTCGCGGACCGAGTACGGCGGCCGCTCCGGCTCGATGCCCTGCGCCGCAAGCCGCTCCAACGTGCCGTCGAGGTCGTCGACGCCAAGGGCGATGTGCCCGTAGCCGGTGCCGAGGTCGTACGTGCGGCCGTCCTGGTTGTACGTGAGCTCGAGCACGGACTCCTGCTCGCCGAGCGAGAAGAAGTAGTTGGTCGCCTCGAGCTGGCCCTCGCGGACGATGTCGAAGTCGCCGGCGAAGGTGAAGCCGAGCGCTTCGTAGAAGGCCCGGCTGCGCTCAGGGTCGGTGATCCGCACCATCGTGTGCAAGAACTGCGTCACGAGGGCGATCGTACCGACTGCCCCGATTCCGCGAACGCGACGATCTCCTCCGGCGTCATCCCCTCGCCTCGCACCCCGGCAGCGTCAAACGCGTCGTCGCCGAGTGCCGCCTTCGCGGCCGCAACCGCCCGCTCATGGACCTGCTCCTCGAAAGCATCGCCGAAAAGGATGCCCAGCTCCTCATGGATCGAAGCGACCGCTCCGTAGAGCTGTGCCGCCTGCTCCGCCTTGCCCCCAGCGACGAGCGTAGCCGCGAAGCCCGCTGCATAGACAGCAACGCCGCGCTTCCACACCAGGCCGCATGCCAGCGCAAGGGCCTCGCGGAACGACGCCTCTGCATGTTCGGGATCCGAGAGTGCGAGGCTGCTCCAGCCGCACGTTCCGAGAGATGTGGCCACACCACCAAGATCGCCCAGCTCGCGGAAGAGCTCGACCGCGCGCCCTGCGTATTCGAATGCGGCCTGGAAGTCTCGGCCCTCCCAGGCGACCATCCCCAGGTTGATGGTCGCGAAGGCGACCATCCGGCGGTCGCCGATCTCGCGTGCCCGCTCGCCGATAGCGACGAACTCCGCCCGGGCCCTGTCCAGGTCGCCTTGCTCACTCGCATTGAGCGCCGCCGAGTTCATCGCGCGCAGCAGCTGTCCCTCGTCGCCCGTCAGTTCAGCGAGGCTGCGCCACTCAGCCACGTACGCGTCCGAACGGTCGTAGTCTCTCGTTGCCGCCGCGCGCATGGAGGCACCGAGCAACACCCGCATTCGCGCCGTCGCCGGTGACGATCCGCGCTCGAGCGCGAGCGAGAACCACGAATCGGCCTCTGCGTAGTAGCCGCGCCGAGGCCAGAAGGGCGCGAGCGCGGCGACAAGACGCAGCAGAACCTCGTCTGCGCGCGAATCACATGCCCACTCGAGCGCGGCCCGCAGGTTGTCGTGCTCGACGTCGATCTGCGCCAGCCCGGCCATCTGGTCCCCGCCGTCTTCCATATCCCGCCATGCCGCCTCGACGAACTCGAGGGCGAAGACCGCATGACGCCGGCGCAGGTCGGCCTCCTCGCCGGTCGCATCGAGACGCTCTCTCGCGAAGGCGCGAATCGTCTCGAGCATCCAGAAGCGCTCGTCCGTGTGCCGGAGCAGGCTCTTGTCGACGAGCGACTGCACGGTGTCGAGATCGGCTTCGGCGACCGTCTCCGCAGTCGCCAGCGTGCAGCCACCGCGGAAGACGGCCAGCCGCGCGAACAGCCGCTGCTCGTCGTCGTCCAGCAGGTCGTAGCTCCACTCGATCGTCGCTCGCAGCGTCTGCTGCCGCGGATCGGCGTCGCGGCCCGCCTTCAGCAGGTCGAGCCGCTCTGTCAAACGCTCATGGAGCTGCTGCGGCGACAGAATCCGAACGCGCGCTGCCGCCAGCTCTAGCGCAAGTGGAAGGTTGTCGAGTCGCTCGCACAGCGCCGGCAGCGCATCGTCGGGCTCGAACGTCGGGTTGACCGCTTTCGCGCGCGCCACGAACAGGTGCACTCCGTCTTGCGGGTCGAGCGGTGGGACCGGGTACGACTGTTCAGGCGCCAACTGGAGGAGCTCGCGGCTCGTGACGACGAGGTTCAGGTTGGGGCAGCTCTCGAGCAGCGGGGTGAGCTCGCCCGCTGCGGCCATCAGGTGCTCGAAGTTGTCGAGCAGAAGCAGCAACCGTTTGTCGGCCACATGGTCCACGAGACCGTCGCTGGCTCCCACTGCCTTCGCGGCGTTCTCGAGCACGAGGCCGGGGTCGCGAAGCGGCGCGAGCGGAACCCAGAAGACGCCGTCGGGGTAGTGCTCTGCGGCCCCGGCAACGGCCTGGAGCGCAAGCCGCGTCTTGCCGGTCCCGCCGGGTCCGAGCAGGGTCAGCAGGCGCACGTCATCGCGGCCGAGGAACTCGCCGAGCTCGGCCAACTCGCGCTCGCGTCCGAGAAACGGCGTCGCTGGGATCGGCAGGTTCGTCTGGTAAAGCGTCTTCAGCGGCGGATAGTCGTCTCCACCGACCTGGTAGATCCGTTCGGGCGCAGAGAGGTCCTTGAGCCGGTGCTCGCCGAGATCGCGGAGGCCGTCGCTTCCGAGCAGGGCCGCGCTCGCGGACGAGACGAGGATCTGCCGCCCATGGCCGGAGGCCGCGATCCGCGCAGCCCTGTGCACGTCGGTACCGACGTAGCCCTCCTCGGTCAGCAGCGGCGTCCCGGTGTGGATCCCCATCCGCACCGGGATCGCGAGCGCGTCCTGCACTTCACGCGCTGCCCCGAGCGCGCCCGGCGCCGTCGGGAAAGCGACGAAGAACGCGTCCCCCTGCGTGTCGACCTCGACCCCCTCATGGCGCCGGCAGTGCTCGCGGACGACCTGGCGGTGCCGGTCGAGTGCCTCGGCGTAGCCCTGCGGACCGAGCTCGTGCAGCAGCTTGGTCGACCCCTCGACGTCGGTGAAGAGGAAGGTGACTGTTCCGCTCGGAAGCTGAGAGCCGGCCATGCAGTACAACGGTCCGCCTCCCGACCGCCGGTGTCAAGCGATGCTCGCCCTCACTCGACGTCCTGGCAACGCACCTCAATTCGAGTGGATGAGCTCCATCTCTTCAGAACTAGCCTAGCTTGGCCGATAAGAGGAGCGTGCTCGAGACCTCCTATACCTGGCGCCCGCTGGGCGAGCTACTTCTCGAGACTGGTTGGCTCACACCAACCGAGCTCGAAGGAGCGCTCGCGGAGCAGGGCCGGACCGGCCGTCTCATGGGCGAGATCCTCGTCGAGTCCGGCTATATCTCGACTTTCACCCTCGGACGAGCGCTGGCAAGTCAGCACGGCGTCGAGTTGCAAACCGCCGGATACGTCGAGTCTGACATTGCAACCACATCGCGCTCCACTGTGAACAGAGAGCCGACGGCGTGGCGCCCGCTTGGCAAGCTGCTCATCGAGAAGGAGTTCCTGACAAGAGCACAGCTCGAGCGGGCGCTCGACGAACAACGCGCGAGCGACGGTCGCCGTCTGCTCGGCGAGATCCTGGTCGGATCCGGCTTCCTTTCAGGCGTCTCTCTTGCCCGTGCACTGGCCGAGCAGCAGGGTCTCGAGCTCGAGTCTGGCGAGATCGACGTGACAACCGTGCTGAACACCTCCGCTCCTGGACAGGCCCTCTACCAGGTACGCGAGGTCCTCTACGAGCCTCAGTATCAGACGCAGGAGGTGCTCTACAAGAGCGTCAGTTTCCTCGAGGCTGCCGACTTCGCCGCAGAGTTCGTCGAAGACCTGGAGCCGGCCGGCGTCGAGATCGAGCGGACGCATGGCACGGCTACCGAGACGGTCTGGACGTACAGCAAAGCCCGCGCGGACGCGAACGCGAGCTCACGAGAGCCGCTCGCCAAGACGTTCGGCTTCGACCCCACGCTCTGGGACGGCGCCAACCCGCGCGGCCCGGTAGGCGCGGCCCGCTGGCCAGCGCACTAGGGCTCGAGGTCCTCCCGCACGAGCCCGAAGAGCACTCCGTCCACCCATTCATCGTGACGCCAGTAGGCCTTGCGCTTGACGCCCTCACGGATGAAGCCCGCTCGCTCCGCGTGCTTGATCGCCCGTTCGTTGAAGCCGTAGATCTCGAGCTGGAGCCGGTGGAAGTCGAGGTCGAGCAGGAGATGGCGCTGGAAGACGCGCGCGGCCTCGTCGGCCAGGTGCCGTCCCCGGAAGTCGGGATGAATGGCGAGCCCGCCCAGGTTGGCGATCCGACTGCGCTTATTCGCGACGTCGAAGCCCAGCACGCCGGCGCGGCGCCACTCCCCCTCGTAGACCTCGAGCACGAAGCGGCCTGACTTCTCCGGCTCCGCGAGGGATTTCTCGATTTCCTGGAGTAGATCCTCGCGCCCGGGTCGCACAGCACGGAGATACGGATCGACATCTTCGTGCGAGCCGAGCTCGAGCGCGAAGTCGATGTCGTCCGCGGTCGCGCGCCGCAGGCGGAACCCGTCGCCCGCGATCGTCTCGGTCACGGCGCGGCCGGGACGGCGACTCGACGCGGCATGCGCAGCACGCCGGAGCCGAGCGCGGTGCCGGTCAGGATGAGGACGAGCCCGACGATCGCGGACGCCGTGATGGGCTCGTCGAGGAGCAGCGCCCCGTAGAAGAGCGCGGTCACCGGGAGGAGATAGACGACGAGGCTGGCACGGGCGGAGCCGTACCTGTAGATCAGCCGGAAGTAGAGAAGCTGGCCTGCAACGGTGCCGAGCAGCGCGAGCGCGAGCACCGACGCGATCACGCCCCCGCTCGGTAGATGCGAAGGCGCCTGGATCGCGCCCAGCGGAGCGAGGAAGACCGCGCCCCACGTCACGGAGGTCGCCGCGAGCACGTCGTTGTGGATCTTGTCGAGGAGACCCTGGGTGTACAGCGTCGCGACCGCGTAGGAGATGGAAGCGACGACGACGGCGAGCGTTCCGGCAACACCGGCCCAGCCACCCTTCGGGTTGATGCCGGTCAGTACGGCCACGCCGAGCAGGCCGAGCATGACTCCGAAGAGACGAGAGCCGGTTGCCCGCTCGCTCGAGCGGAACCTGATCGCGAGGATCGCAACGAAAATGGGCATCGAGGCGTTCCCGATCGCGGCGACGCCGGAGTCGATCTTCGTCTCGCCCCAGGCGATGAGCGTGAAGGGGAGTGCGGTGCTGACGATCCCGAGGAAGATCGCGGCTTGCACAATCGAGCGCATCTCGCTGAAAGCCGGCCTCAGCCCATGCTTGAGGACGATGATCGCCAGCAGCGGGATCGCCGAGAGGACGAGCCGGAGCGCCATGGTCGTCGTCGGCGCAAGCTCGTCGACCGCGATCTTGATGAACATGAACGAGGCGCCCCAGATCGCCGCGAGCAGGAGCAGCAGTGGGACGTAGCCGCGCATCTAGGCAGGCTACCTACAGGCTTTCGCGTCACAGATCCGGCACAAAGCCGACACCCACGAGCACAGTTTTCGACGATAAGCTCGTCGTGGGGAGGAGGTTGGCTGTGCCGTATTGAGGGGGCGGCGCGGCCGGAGTCCAGAGGCGGCGACTCAGTCGAAGGCGGCGTCCCCATCCAGGCCCGCAGCTAGACTCGGATCCCTGACGCGGGTCGCAGAACAGCCGCTCCATCGTGCGCTCGGCCTCACGGACGGGGAGCTCGACCGAATCTGCGAATTGCTCGGCCGCGACCCGAACCATTTCGAGCTCGCGGTCTTCTCGCTTCTCTGGTCCGAGCACTGCGCCTACAAGCACTCGGCGCTCCTCCTGAAGCGCTTCCCCACGGCCTCACCCCGCGTCCTCCAGGGCCCGGGCGAGAACGCGGGCGTCGTCGATCTCGGCGAGGGCGAGGCGGTCGCGTTCAAGGTCGAGAGCCACAACCACCCCTCCGCAGTCGAGCCGTTCCAGGGCGCGGCGACCGGGATCGGCGGGATCCTCCGCGACATCATCGCCATGGGAGCACGGCCTGTCGCGCTGCTCGACGGGCTTCGCTTCGGCGAACCGGACCACATGTTCGAGCGCGCCGTGGCCGGCATTGCCAACTATGGCAACAGCGTCGGCGTTCCGACCCTCGGCGGCGACACCGTCTTCGACCCGGCCTACGCAGACAACTGCCTCGTCAACGCGATGTGCGTCGGCCTCCTCCCCACCGAGCGCGTCCTCAATGCCAAGGCGCGCGGAACCGGCAACGTGGTCTTCCTCTATGGCGCCACGACCGGCCGGGACGGCATCGGCGGGGCGAGCGTGCTCGCCAGCCAGGAGCTCGGCGAGGAGGATGCGGACAAGCGCCCAACCGTGCAGATCGGCGACCCGTTCACGGGCAACAAGCTGATCGAGTCGAGCCTCGAGCTCGTCGAGCGCGGCCTCGTCGAGTCGCTCCAGGACTGCGGCGCCGCCGGGCTCGCGTCCTCCCTCGCGGAGATGGCCGGCGGCGACGGCGGCATCGACGTCCAGCTCGACAGCGTCCCGCTGCGGGAGGAGGAGATGGAGCCCTGGGAGATCATGATCTCGGAGAGCCAGGAGCGGATGGTCGCGGTCGTCCGGCCGGAGCACCTGCCGGCGGTCGAGGAGGTCTGCGCCCGCTGGGAGCTGGACCACGCGCCGATCGGCGAGGTGACCGAGACCGGCGTGCTGCGGGCCTACTTCGACGGCGAGCTCGTCGGCGCGATCACGGCCTCCTATCTCACCGACGAGGCACCTCGGTACGAGGTCGCACGCCGGCCGAGGCCTGCCGCCGACCCGGCGCCCGCCCCTCTCGGCCCGAGCCACGATCGCGCGTTGCTCGAGCTGCTCGCGACGCCGAACGTCCGCAGTCGCGCCTGGATCTACCGCCGGTATGACCACCTCGTCGGCTCGCGCACCGTCCGCCGACCCGGGCTCGACGCGGCTGTCCTCCGGCTTCGCCCCTCTTTTCGGGGCCTCGCCGTCAGCCTCGACGGCTCGGGCCGGATCGCCCGGCTCGACCCCCACACGGGCGGTGCGCTCGCCGTGCTCGAGGCAGCCCGCAATGTCGCGTGCGCCGGCGGCGAGCCGCTCGCGATCACCGACTGCCTGAACTTCGGGAACCCGGAGAAGCCGGAGATCGCCTGGGAGCTCGCCGAGGCGATCGAGGGCATGGCCGCCGCCTGCGAGGCGCTCGGGATCCCGGTCGTCTCGGGAAACGTGTCGCTCTACAACGAGACGGACGGCCGCGCGATCCACCCCACTCCGGCCGTCGGTTGCGTCGGCCTCGTGCCGGATATCCGAAAGATTCCCGGCGCCTGGCGTGAAGGAGATGCGATCTACCTCGCCGGCGAGCCCCGGCTCTCGCTCGACGGCTCCGAGTACCAGGCGCTCTACGCCGAGCTCGCGGGCCAGCCGGCGCCGCTCGACCTCGCTGCAGAGGCGAGGCTGATCCGTGCCATGCACGAAGCGGCCCCGGCCTGCTCGCTCATCCACGATGCGGCCGAGGGAGGCCTTGCGGTGGCGCTCGCCGAGGCTGCGATCGCGAGCGGGACCGGCGCCGAGCTCGACCTGCCGGACGACCCGCTGGCGCTCTTCGGTGAAGGCGGCGGCCAGGCGGTCCTGGCATCGAGCACGGATCTCGGCTTTCCTCGCATCGGCACCGTCGGCGGCGCTACTCTCCTTGGCGTCCCCGTCGAGCAACTGCGTCAAGCCTGGGAGGAGGTACCACCTCACTAATGTGCGGTGTCTTCGGCATTCGCGCGCCGGACCGGGACGTCGCGCGCGTCGCGTTCTTCGGGCTCTTCGCGCTCCAGCACCGCGGGCAGGAGTCGGCAGGCATCGCCGTGTCGGACGGCGGACGTCTCACCGTCCTGCGCGATATGGGGCTCGTCGCCCAGGTCTTCAACGAGCAGAACCTGAGCGGGCTCCAGGGCGAAGTCGCCATCGGCCACACGCGCTACTCGACGACGGGATCGACGCACTGGACGAACGCACAGCCGATCGTCCAGCACGGCACGGCCAGAACAGTGACTCTCGGGCACAACGGCAACCTGACGAACGTCGAGAAGCTGCGCGATGAGCTGATCGCCGAGGGAGCGCTCCTGTCGACCACCTCCGACACCGAGGTGATCGCGGCGCTCATCGCGAACAACCCGGCGCCGCTCGAAGAGGCGATCGCCGACGCGATGCGCAGGCTCGAAGGCGCGTTCACGATCGTCGCGCTGGCCGAGGGGAAGCTCGTGGGCTTCCGCGACCCGCACGGCTTCCGGCCGCTCAACCTCGGCCGGATCGACGGTGACCCCGTCCTCGCCTCCGAGACCTGCGCGCTCGACCTCGTCGGCGCCGAGCACGACCGCGAGATCGCACCCGGCGAGCTGGTCTTGATCGACGAGGACCGCGTCCACTCGGTGCAGGCCGTGCCGCAGGCCGGAGCCGGCGCTCTGTGCCTGTTCGAGTTCATCTACCTCGCGCGGCCCGACTCGAGCCTCGCGGGCATCGAGGTGCACGCCGCCCGGGTCAGGATGGGCGAGCGGCTGGCAGAGGAAGCCGGGGCAGAAGCGGACCTCGTGATGCCGGCACCCGACTCCGGCACCCCGGCCGCGATCGGCTTCGCCCGGCGCAGCGGCATCCCGTTCTCCGAGGGCCTGATCAAGAACCGCTACGTGGGCCGCACGTTCATCGAGCCCGACCAAGGTCTCCGTAAGCAGGGGATCCGTATGAAGTTCAACCCGCTCTCGGAGGTCGCCGGCAAGCGCATCGTGCTCGTCGACGATTCGATCGTCCGCGGCAACACGATGAGCCAGATCGTCGCGCTCCTCTTCGACGCGGGCGCCCAGGAAGTGCACGTCCGCATCTCCTCGCCGCCCATCGTCTCGCCGTGCTTCTACGGCATCGACTTCGCCGACCCCGAGCAGCTCGTCGCCGCGTCGAGGTCGGTCGACGAGGTGCGCGAGCAGATCGGCGCGACATCGCTCGCGTACATCTCCTTGAAAGGAGTGCAGGAAGCCACGACGAGGCCGGAGAACGAGTTCTGCCGCGCCTGCTTCACGCGCACCTATCCGACGCGCGTCCCCGAGGACAAGATCGTCGCGAAGTTTCGATTCGAGCCTAGTACCGCCTAGTGAAACACTCTAAAATCGTCGCGAACGTGAAGCCGCGCCTCGGATATCTCCTCCTGCTCGTCTGCGCCGCGGCGATCCTGCTGCCGAGCGCGGCCGTCGCGGACGACCACAGCCCGAACATGACGATCTACTACAGCTTGAACGACCCCACGTCCGGGCGCACCCATTCCGACCTTGCGTTCTGGGGCAACATCGCCGTCGCCGGCAACTACGACGGGTTCCAGGTCATCAACACGGACACGCACCAGGTGATCGCCAACTACCTCTGCCGTGGCCCGCAGAACGACGTCTCGCTGTGGGAGCACAACGGACAGCTGTTGCTCTTCCAGTCGGTCGATACGCCCCAGCGGAACGGCGAGCAGGTCTGCAGCCAGAACCGTGGAAGCGATACCACGGCCTGCGGCCCCGTGAAGTCGAGAAACCTCGTGTGCTTCGAGGGCATTCGCATCTTCGACCTCACCGACCCCACGAATCCCGTGTACATCAAGTCCGTCTACACCGACTGCGGGTCGCACACGCACACGCTCGTCCCGGACCCGGCGAACAACAGGCTCCTCATCTACGTGTCCTCATACCCGGGGAGCTCGGGCCCGCGATGCCGGTCGCCGTTCCGGAAGTTCTCGATCATCGGCGTTCCGCTCGACGCACCGCAGACCTCGAGGGTCATCTCGCAGCCGACGCTCATCGGCGGCGTTCCCGGCTGCCACGACATGACCGCCTTCCTCGCGATCCACAAGATGGCCGCGATGTGCGCGACCGAGGGGCAGCTCTGGGACATCACGGATCCGGCGCACCCGGACACCGCTCATCCGCTCGAGATCGATGACCCGGGCGTGAACTACTGGCACTCGGCCGAGTTCACATGGGACGGGCAGTACGTCGTCACCGACGACGAGAGCTTCACCGGCACGTGCCAGCCTGATGGCGACGGCAAGATCCGCATCTGGCGCGTGAGCGACGGGCACCTGATGAGCTCGTTCATGATCCCGCGCCCGCAGGGCGGCATCTACTGCTCCGTCCACAACGGGAACATCATCCCGATCGCCGGCCGCTACATCCTGGTCGCTGCCTGGTACGGCGGAGGCACCAGCGTGGTCGACTTCACGGACCCGTCTGCGCCGACGGAGATCGGTTACTACGTTGCGACGACGGGCCGCCGGGCGGACACGTGGTCGTCCTACTGGTACAACGGCAAGATCTACGCGAACGACATCTCGCGGGGCCAGGATGTCTTCAATCTGGACATTCAGGGCGACATCCAGACCTGGGGCCATCTGAACCCGCAGACGCAAGAGGATCTGTCGGCGCGCCCGTCTTTGTTCTCACCGCTCGCGCAGCTCGCTCTGAACACTCGGGGCGGCTAGCGCCTTCGCGCCCTGACGGGCCTGCGGCCCGCCAGGGGCATCTGGAACCGCTACTGCTCGAGGACTCGGCTCGCCTTGGCGATCCCGCGCGAGATGAGGTACGCGGCCGTGACCCACTTGGTGAAGTCGAGCCACTCCGGAAGGTTGTAGTGGTCATCGACGAGCACCACGACCGAGACGACCGCCATCACGATGAGGTAGAGAAGAAACTCTGCGTTGCCGGGAATCGGTAGCCGTGCGAAGTCAAACGTCGTCCCAGGGTGATAGCCGTAGCTCGGCCGGGACGGTTGCTCGGGCGGTGTCGCCATGCGGTCTCCTTTCAAGGGCGCGTGTGCGGGAACTATCTCGCGTTTTCTGCTCGCGGGATCGTAGAAGAGTCAGGGCGAGCCCGACAGCTCCTGCCCGCGCCCGTAGCGCACAGCCCTGCGCACCGCCCGCGGATCGAGCCCGCGCTCGAGGAGCTGCTGGCGTAGATCGCCCTCCTCGGCGAGCCTGAGGAAGAGCCAGGCGAGCGCTCCGATCGTCACGAGCGAGCCTTCGATCATCATGATCCCGCCCGCGATCCCCTGGTCGGCTGAGGCTGAGAGGCCCCAGGGGCGATGCGCTTCCTCGTAGAGGCCGTAAAAGGGGGTGCCCGCCCAGAGGAGGACGTTCCCGAGGATCGTCGAGACGACTCGGACGGCGGCGACGTACCCCATCTTCGCGGCCGTGCCGAACCACTCGGGGCCTGGAAGCACCTCGATGACGGCCGCCCACATGATCGCGCCCGAGCTGAAGAAGCAGGCGTGCTCGAGGGCGTGGACCGCGTCGTGCCGGAGCGCGGCCTCCCAGAAGTACGGCAGGTGCCAGAAATAGAGGTTCACCGTCCAGATGGGCAGCGCGACGAGCGGGTGCGCGAGAAAGCGCAGCGCTCGAACCGCTCGCACGGACAGAAGCGGGCGCAGGAGCGGGCCGGTCAGCCCGGCGACGATGCAGAGCGGCCCGAGGTCGCCGAGCAGGAGGTGCTGGACCATGTGGAACGCAAACGACTCCTGCTCGCCGAGGGTCGCGATCGGCGAGACGAGCGAGACGGCGACGATGGCGACGCCGAGGCCGAACAGGAAGGGGCGCCACCCCGCGACGGGTGTGCCGCGGCGCGCGAGCGTCCGGGCCCGCCTGGCGTAGAGCAGCGCGCCGATCGCGAGCGGTACGAGCTGGAGCGGCTCGAAGGACCAGGTCGTGGACGCCGAGTGGGCGAGGAGCATTGCGGCGAGTGTAGGCACCCGCCGGAGCCCGTAGACTCGTATGGAGGTGGAGGGGAAGACGTACGAGGCCTCGGGGGTCTCGCTCGCGCTCGCCGATTCGATCGTCGAACGGCTGCGTGCCGCTGTCGAATCGACCGGCACGACCGGATTCGGCGCCTTCGCAGGCCTCTACCCGCTCGACGAGCAGCGGTTCCTGGCGGCCTCGATGGACAGCGCAGGCACGAAGCTCGTGCTCGCGCGCAAGGCCGGGAGGCTGCGCTCGATCGGCGCCGACCTGACGGCCCACTGCGTAAACGACGTGATCACGACCGGCGCCGAGCCGCTCTTCTTCCTCGACTACGTCGTCGGGCACAAGGTCGCGCTCGAGCAGGTCGCGGAGCTCGTCGAGGGAGCCGCGGAGACCTGTCGCGCTGCAGGTTGCGCCCTCCTCGGCGGCGAGACCGCGGAGATGCCCGGCGTCTACCGCGAGGAGGAGCTCGACTTTGCGGGCACGTGCGTCGGAATCGTCGAGCGCGACCGGGTGATCGACGGCTCCCGCGTCGAGGCGGGCGACGTCGTCCTCGGCCTCCCGTCGCAAGGGCTGCACACGAATGGGTTCTCGCTCGTGCGAAAGCTCCTCGGCGACGGGGACGAGTTCGACGCCGACCTGCTGCTCGCGCCACACAAGCTCTACGTCGACGAGGTGCGCGACCTGCGCGGGCGCGCCGACTTGAAGGCGCTCGCACATGTCACCGGAGGCGGCATCCTCGGCAACCTCTCGCGCGTCCTGCCGGAGGGGCGGAGCGCCGAGATCGACTGGGATGCCTGGGAGCGGCCACCGGTCTTCGCCTGGTTGACCGAGCAGGGAGTGGACGAAGAGGAGCAGCGGCGCGTCTTCAACGTCGGGATCGGCATGTGCGCAGTCGTACCTGCGGCCGACACCGCAGCGGGCCAGGTGATCGGGCGGATCACATGATCGGAGTCCTCGTCAGTGGCATCGGAACCAACCTCCAAGCTCTCATCGACGACGGGCTGCCGGTGGCGGCCGTCGCGTCGAACAAACCGGGCGTACGCGCGCTCGAGAGAGCCGAAGCCGCAGGAATCCCGACGGCCGTGTTCGAACTCGACGAGTACCCCACCCGCGAGGAGCGCGATTCAGCGATGGCCGACTGGCTCGAGGAACACGACGTCGACCTCGTCGTCTGTGCCGGTTTCATGCACCTACTGCGCCCCAACTTCCTCGAGCGCTTCCCCGGCCGAATCGTGAACACGCACTCGGCGCCGCTCCCCGAGTTTCCAGGAGCGCACCCGATCGAAGACGTGCTCGCGGCCGGTGTGTCCGAGACCGCGGCCACAGTGCATTTCGTCGACGAGGGCGTTGACGCGGGGCCAGTCATCGCCGCTGAGCGGGTCCCTGTACGGAAGGAAGACACTGTCGAGACATTGCGGGAACGGGTGAAAACTGCGGAGCACCGGCTGCTGCCAAAGGCCGTCCGGGAGCTGATCTCGTGATCGAGCGCGCGCTTCTCTCGACCTTCGACAAGACGGGGCTCACCGAGTTCGCTCGCGGCCTCGCCGACCTCGGCGTCGAGCTCGTCGCGAGCGGCGGCACGGCCGACCATCTCGCCGAGCACGGCCTCGACGTCAAGCGGGTCGAGGACCTGACCGAGATCCCGGAGCTCCTCGGCGGGCGGGTCAAGACTCTCCACCCGCGCATCCACGCGGCGATCCTCGCCCGCCGGGACAACCCCGACGACCTCTCCGCCCTCGACGAGCACGGCATCCGGCCGTTCGACCTCGTGTGCGTGAACCTCTACCCCTTCACGCAGGTCGTGTCGCGGCACGGCGTGACGGAGGAAGACGCCGTCGAGATGATCGACGTCGGCGGCCCGTCCATGCTCCGCGCCGCCGCCAAGAACTTCGCCCACGTCGCCCCCGTCTGCAAGCACGAGCGCTACGGGGCGATCCTGGCCGAGCTGCGCGAGTCAGGCGCGATCTCGCTCGAAACGCGGCGGGCGCTCGCCACCGAGGCCTTCTCCGTCACGGCCGCGTACGAGGCGGCGATCGCACGCTGGTTCGCCGACCGGGATCCCTTCCCGGACCTGCTGATCCCGAGCTTCGAGAAGGTGACCGACCTGGTCTACGGGGAGAACCCGCACCAACGGGCCGCCTACTACTCCGAGGTCGGAGCGCGGCGACACCTGCTCTCGCAGGTTCAACAGCTGCACGGGCGCCAGTTGTCGTTCATCAATCTCTATGACCTCAATGCGGGCCGCATGCTGCTGCGCGAGTTCGAGCTGCCCGCCTGCGTGATCATCAAGCACGGGAACCCCTGCGGCGTCGCCGTCGCCGGCTCGGTCGAAGAGGCCTACGACCGGGCGCTCGCGTCGGACCCGCTCTCCGCGTTCGGGATGGTCTGTGTCGTGAACCGCCCGGTTGGCGCCGAGCTCGGGGTGCTGCTCGCCGGACAGTTCGTCGACGTCCTGCTTGCGCCCGACTACGACGAGGCTGCGCTCGAAGCGCTTCGTGTAAAGCCGAACACGCGCATCCTGGTCGACCGCGAACGACGCCGCTTCGATCTCGGCGAGAAGGACTACAAACGCGTCTACGGCGGCCTGCTCGTGCAGGACCGCGACTGGGACATCCAGCCCCGAGAGACGATGGAGGTCGTCACCGGGGCCGTGTCGGAAGACGAATGGGGCGACCTGCTCTTCGCCTGGCGCGTCTGCAAGAACGCC
>Ga0070698_100004667_pt1 | contig 15066 bp, 11 predicted proteins | sample KBSK1502metaG_FD_65477 | JGI IMG/M metagenome (GOLD analysis project Ga0070698, IMG submission 65477) | Corn, switchgrass and miscanthus rhizosphere microbial communities from Kellogg Biological Station, Michigan, USA - KBS K1-50-2 metaG | ecosystem: Host-associated > Plants > Roots >...
AGAGCCCGAGGTTCAGCGCGTGGTTGCCGTCGAGCATGACCTCGCGCAGGTCGCCGATCACATTCGCGACTCCGAAGCCGCGATCGAACGGTTGCAGAGCGCGCTCGCGACGGGCGACCGGCTCATGCTGTATCCGGCGCTGTCGGCGCGTCGCATGCGGATCGCGGCGATCCAGCACGACCTCGTCAACATCCGCAATCAGCTCGCCGAAGATGCGATTCGTGCGGGCGGCAGCTCGCCGGAGACCTCGAACCGCCGCGCCGCGGCGCAAGCGTATGCAGCCCTCGGCGATCCCGAGCGCGCGTATGGCGAGCGCACCGGCTCGACGCAGCAGGGCTACGACAAGATCGCCGATAAAGCGCAGGAGATCGAAGGTGCGATCATGTCGAGCCAGGCGATGGCCGTCGCGCTGCGGCTGCACGCATCGCAGAACGACAAAGACGCACTCGAGAAGCAGATCGACGAAGCCTCGAAGGAGGCGCACGCGATCGAAGACGAGCTAGAGGATGTCAATCGCGAGATCGTGCTTGGCAAAGACCTCGCCGCGATCGGCGACGACGAGCTCAAGCGCGGCCGTGGGCTGCGTCGTCGGCTCAAGGCCGCGCAGGATGCCGAGCAAGCGGGTCTGCGCTCGCGGATGTCGCCGATGGGCGAGCAGGCGATGCGCATCGCCGCGAACCTCGAGCAGACGGATGATCAGATCGACGCCGTCGTCGGCCAGGGCCTCGAAGAGGTCAAGTCCATGCTGCTGCAAGAGCGCAAGAACCTCGCCGAGTACAAGAAGCTGCTGTCGGATTACGAGCAAGAAGCGCGCGGGGTCGGCAGCGAGGTGATCGGGTTCTCGTTCAAGTCGGTCAAGGACAAGCTCTACGACATCGTGATTCGCAGCGACGTCGGTACAGTCGATGTCGCGTGGTCGCAAAAAGAAGACAGCGACGACGATTACAAGCGGCTGAACCTCGCGCGTGCGCGCGATCTCAAGCAGCTCCGCGACGAGTTCAGGTTCGTCCTCGACGAGACGATGTCGGCGCCCGCGCCGCGCCCGCAAAAGACGACGTTGCCCCCGGCGACGAATGAAGGCTCGAGCCCCGACAAGGGCAAGCAGGGCGAGCGCGTGAACCCCGCCGGCGAGCAGACGAAGACGAACACGCAGCCGACCGTCAAGCCGGACGAGAAGGCGGCACCCACGCCGAAGAAAACAACGACGACAACGACAAAGAAGAAGGGAGCGAAGAAGTGAAGAAGCTGCCTTTCGCTCTTCTTTGCGCGGCCGCGGTTGCATCGGCGCAGCCCGGCGCGTCGCCGGCCAACGAGCCCGCGCCGACAGGGCCGGGGCTTGGCCAATCGGGTCCGCAGCTATCGGGCAAAGAGCTCGACCAGCTCAAGGGCGTCGAGCAGGACTACGACCGCTTCCTGAAAGCCGCCGACGAGCACGACAAGCGGATGCGTGCGATCGCGAAGAACGAATACACGTCGCGTACCGCCGAGATCGAGCGCCGCTACGCCGAACGCATCGCGAGCACCGAGAACGACAAAGCGAAGCGTCACGTGATGACGCGGGAGCGGCTCGAGAAGTTTCTCGCCGAGCACAAGAATCACGACGTGTTCACGCCCGACGCGATGTATCGGCTCGCCGATATTTATCTCGACGAGGCCGATGAAGAGGTCGATCGCGCGCTCGCGGCGCAGGATGCCGCGAAGCCCGATCCGAACAAGCCCGACGCTGCCGCGATCGTCGCCGACTATTCGAAATCGCTGAAGCTGTGGGAAGACATCCTCAAGCAGTTTCCGAACTACCGCCAAACGCCGCAGACGCTGTACTTGCTCGCGTATTACGGCAAGACGAAAGACGAGCGGCGCTCGCTGCAGCTGTTCCTCTCGCTCGCGTGCGCGAACCGCTACAAGTGGAACGACAAGCCGCCGGCACTGCCCGACAAGAAGGAAGCGATCAAGCGCGTCGAGCAAAAGACGTTGCGCGAGGTCTACAACGATTGCCAGCCGTACCCGAACGCCGAGGCAGAGCTCGTGCGTCACGCGTGGGTCCGCGGCATCGCCGACTATCACTTCACGATTCCGGGCGAGATCGATGACGCGATCGCGGCGTACAAGAAGGTCACCGAGGGGGGCCAGGACTCGAAGCTCTACGCCGAGGCGCTCTACAAGCTCGCGTGGAGCTACTACAAGCGCGACTTCCTCGAGGATTCGATCAAGAACTTCGATCTGAGCATCAAGCTCTACGACAGCATCGTCGCCGGTGGCGGCAACCCGCCGCTCGAGTTGCGCGATGAATCGTTGCAGTACATCGCCGTCGCGTTCACCGATCCGTGGCTCGGCGAGACCGATACGGATCCGACGAAGGCGCTCGAACGCGCGAAGAAGTTTTACGCCGGGCGCGAGAACGAGCCGCACGTCCGCGACGTGTGGGTCGCGATGGGCCAGGCGTTCGAAGATCTGCAAGCGTGGGATCAGGCGGTCGACTCGTATCGCATCGCGATCGGCCCGCCGTGGGAGCTGAACCCGAAGAATCCGGTCGTCCACCAAAAGATCGTCAACGCGTACGAATCGAAGGGCGACAAGCTCGCCGCGGACCAGGCCGCCGCCGAGCTCGCGAAGCGCTACGCACCGGGCACGGCGTGGTATGCGGCGAACGAAAAGGACCGCGAGGCGATGGAGAACCAGCGCCGCATCGCGGAGCGCGCGCTGTATGCCGCCGCGCGCAATACGCACGCCGCCGCGACGCAGCTGCGCAAGGATTACGAAGCCGCGAGCAAGAAAGATCCGAACGCGAAGTCGGAGTACCTGGCGATGTATACGCAGGCGGTCGAGCTGTATCGCCAGTTCATCGCGACGTACCCCGAGTCCGATTACATGTACGAGTTCAACTTTCTCGAGGGCGAAGCGCTGTTCTATAGCGAGCGCTATCGCGAGGCGGTCACGCAGTACAAATGGGTGCGCGACCACAAAGACCTCGGCAGCGCGTATTACCTCGATGCGGCGCGCTCGGTGCTCGCATCGTACGAGGCCGCGGCGCAGAAGGAAGTCGCCGAAGGCAAGCTGCAGCCGCTCAAGGTGCCGACGGTCGCCGAGCTCAAGGCGCTGCCGCAGCCGTGGCAGCCGCAGCCGATTCCGGAGATCTACCTCGAGCTCCAGAAGGAGTACGACGCATATCAGAACCACGTCCAGGATCCGGCGGCGGCACCCGGGCAGGGCATCAACGCCGCGCTGATCAGCCTCGCGTATCTGCACGTCGACGATGCGATCGCGCGCTTCCAGAAGGTGATGGACAAGTTCTGCGCGGCACCGCCTGCGAAGAAGGGCGAGCTCGCGCCGGCCGCGAAGGCGAAGGATGGCATCCTCGCGATCTACGAGGCGCAGTCGAACTTCGATGCGATCGAAGCGACGAACAAGAAGTTCATCACCGCGAAGTGCGGCGACGACAAGTCGATCCAGCTCGCGCTCAACCAGAACCGCTCACTGAACTTCTCGCGCGCGGCCGAGCTGTACAAGAACTCGCAGTTCATCCAGGCCGCTGAAGCGTTCTATCGTTTCTACAAGACGGCCGCGCAGGATGATCCGGATCTGCCGACGGCGCTCTACAACGCCGCGGTCAGCTACAAGCTCGGCGACAGGCCAAAGACCGCGATCGGTCTGTTCCAGGAGTTCACGAAGAATCCGAGCAAGAAGTTTCGCGAGAGCCCCTATTACCTCGACGCGATGCGCCTGACGGCCGCGAGCCAGCAGGCGGCGTTCCAGTACGACCTCGCGATCAAGACATACCTCGATCTTTACGAGACGACGAAGAAGGCGAAGAAGCTCGGCATCAAGCCGCCGGAGCCGCTACCCGGCGAGAAGGCGATGACGCTCGAGCAGATCGGTCTCGACGCGGTGTTCAACGCGGCGTATGCCGCCGAAGTCAGCCGCGACTTCAAGCGCGCGACCACGCTCTATAATCAGTACCTCAAGATCGAGCCCGATCGCCGCAAGCAGGATCGTGCGCAGTGGTCGATCGCAGGCATCCATCGCCAATCCGGTGACGTCAACGCGATGGTCGGGGCGCTCGATACCTGGCGCAAAAAGTACGGCAAGGATCAGGGCAACGAAGACGACTACGTGAAGTCGTTCTCCGAGACCGCCGAGCTCTATCGCAAGAAGGGCAAGACGCCGCAAGCGAAGGCGGCGGAGAAGGCGACGATCGAGGCGTGGAAGGCGCGCGGCGCGATCAAGAACTCCAACGGCGCGAAGCTCGCTGCGCAATTCTCGCTCAATACCGCCGAAGAGTTCTACGAGAAGACGTGGGCGCCGTTCGAGATCAAGACGCCGGTCACGAGCACGAACATCAACACGGCAAAGAAGCAGATCCAGGCGCAGCAGGATCAGATCCAGAAGATGCGCAAGCAGGCCGAGGATAAGTACATCGAGCTCGATCAGTTCGGCGTGCTCGAGGCATCGATGGCGGCGAAGGTGCGCTTCGGCGATATCCAATACGACCGCGCGCAGAAGATCGCGAACATTCCGATCCCGAAGATCATCCAGAACAACGATGCGGCTGTTGCCGAGTTCGAGACGCGCCGCGATGCCGCGCTCAAGAAGGATCTCGACGAGGCAAAGCTCAACTGGTCGGAAGTCGCCGAGCTCGCGAAGCGCGGCGGCGTATCCAACAAATGGAGCCAGCACGCGCTCGAGAACCTCGCTCGTGAATTCCCCGAGCAGTACAAGGCGCTGCGCCAAGAGCTGGTGCAGGGAACGGATGCGCCATGATGTCAAAACGTTACTTGGCAGATCCGTTCGCGCGGCCGCGCGTCTATAGCTCCATGACCCGGCGTATCGGGGTTGTGTTCGTGTGTGCCGTGCTCGCCGCATGTGGCGGTGGCGCGAAGAAGGACACCGCCAAGCCCAAAGCCAAAGGTGCCGGCGGCAGCGACGCGACGTCGATGACCGACACCGGCACGCCGAGCGGCGGTGGTGCCACGAGCGGTAGTGGGGCCGGCAGCGCGGGCGCAGGCGGCGGCAGCGGCAGCGCGAGTGGACCGGACCTGACGAAAGAACAGCCGGTCGTGTTCCCGAATCTCGATCCGGATCCGGCGCAGGCCAAGTCGCAGGTCGATTCGCAGCTCAACGTCGCGAAGCAGGCGCTCGCGAAGACGCCACCGGATGCAGAGGGCGCGCTACGCGCCGCGAAGCGTGCGCTCGAGATCGATGCGTCGAGCGTCGACGCGGCGGCGTACGTCGCGTTCGCCTACTACCACAAGAAGCAATACGACACCGCCGAGCTCGTGCTCGACGAGCTCTTCAAGCGACCGACCGCGAAGGCGAACGCGAACGTCTTTTACGTATACGGGCTCGTCTACGACAAGACGAATCGGCCCGAGCAGGCGGTGCTCGCGTACAAGAAGGCCGTCGAGATCAATCCGAGCTTTGCGAGCGCGCTCATCAACCTCGGCGTGTATCAGCTCAAGAACAAGCAATACGCCGAAGCGCAAGCGACGTTCGAGCGGCTCACGAAAGAGTTCCATCGCAGCGATGCGATCACGTTGACGTCGCTCGGCTCCGCGTATCGCGGGCGTGCGGGCGATTATCCGGTCGGTGCGCCGGAGCGCAATCAGTTCATCATGTCTGCCGAGGCGACGTACAAGCGCGCGCTGAGCGCGAACCCGAATTACGGCCCCGCGTACTACAACCTCGGCCTCCTCTACCTCGATGCCGATCCGTTCCCCTCGGGCGGCGGCTCGCTCGACACGCTGCAACGCCTCAATGCCGCGAAGGGCTTCCTCGATCAGTACAAGAACATGCCGGGCGTCGACATCAAGCTGTACGACGAGCGCATGAAAGATGTCAGTCGCCTCATCAAGCGCGAGGAGAAGCGCCGCAAGAAGGCCGGCAAGGGCGGTGGCGGATGACGACGAGGTATTCCATGATTGGAACGATGCGGATCGCCGCCCTCGCGCTTTTGTTGGCCACCGCGCCTGCCTTTGCGCAGAGCCCCGAGCGCTGCCAGGAAGATGAATCCTCCGGCGAGAAGAAGCAGGGCAAGTTCCACATCGAATACGTCAACGGTAAGCCGGTGACCGTGATCGATACGCTCGTGCAGGTGTGCGGCAAGGTGCCGCGCCCGAGCGTCGTCTACGTGCTTGTCGTCAAGAACATCGAGTACGAATGGGAGACGCTGAAGCAGGACTTTATGCCTCTCATCATCGCTAGCGTGAAGAAGGCGCCGTTCTGATGGCGACGAGGCGCGCGCACAACCCGACGTCGCAGCCCGTGATGGGCGGTCCGCGGCATCGCATCTTGCGCATCGGCATTCTGCTCGGCGGCAAGATCGTCGAGGAGCGGCTGATCCGCGAGCGCACGTCGGTGACGATCGGCCAGTCGGTCAAGAACACGTTCTCGATCCCGGTCGAGGGCCTGCCGCTCGAGCTGACGTTGTTCTCGCTCGAGAACAACAAGTACCACCTACGCTTCCTCAACAAGATGGATGGGCGGCTGTCGTCGGGCGAAAACGTCGCGACGCTCGATGCGCTCAAGTCCAAAGGCGCGCACAACCACGGCGACTACTGGCAGGTGCCGCTGTCGGAGAACTCGCGCGGCAAGCTGTCGATCGGCGATCTGACGATCCTGTTTCAGTTCGTCACTGAACCGCCGCGCCAGCCCAAGCCGATGTTGCCCGCGTCAGTGCGCGGCACGTTTGCCGATCGCATCGACCCGCGCCTCGCGGTGATCCTCGGCGCGTCGATCATCTTCCACTTCGCGATCGTGATCGTCGCGCTATCCGTCGATCTACCGGCCGATAGCGGCATCGCCGATCGCGCGTACAACCTGACGTTCGCGCAAGACGAGTACAAGGTCGACATCGAGCAACCAAAGCTCCAAGCGCAGGTGCAGCAGGGCGCCGGCTCCGCCGAGAAGAAGGAAGAGAAGAAGACGCCCGTCGTGAAGAAGCCCGACGCCGGCGGCGGTCGCGATAGCAAGGAAGACATCCAGCTGCAGCAGGAGCAGAACGCGCGCGCGATGGCCGACCTGCTCACCGGCGAAGGCGAGGGCGGCACGAGCGAAGGCGATATGAGCAAGCGCCGCCCGGGCGCAGACCTCGGTCAGCAGATCGCAGCGGTGCGCGAAGGCGGCAAGGAAGTCGCCGTCGGCGGCGGCGGTGGTCGCGGCCCGCGCGGCAGCGGCGATCCGCGCGTCGGCACCGGCAAGGGACCGAACATCCAAGGCCCCGGCGGCACCGAGACCGCGGGTGGCCCCAAAGAAGAGCGCGCACCGACGGGGCGCATCCAGGTCAGCGACAAGCAAACGTTCGACGAGTCGAGCCTGACGCCAGACATCGTGCTCGCGAAGATTCAAAGCGCGTACATGGCGGGCCTCAAGCGCTGCTACAAGGAGCACCTCAAGAAGGATGCGAGCGCGCGCGGTAAGGTGACGCTGTCGCTCACCGTCAACGAGACCGGTCGCACCGTCAAAGGCAATGCGCGCGGGTTCGCGAGCGAGGTCGACGACTGCATCACGAACCAGATGTCGAGCTGGCGCTTCCCGGTGCCGAAAGACAAAGACGGCGAGCCGACCGAAGCTAGCTTCGCGATCACGCTTCAGCTCGTACCGGACTGATGGCCGGACTGACGCCCGGCGGAATCGTTTGGCTGACGGGCCTCTCCGGGGCCGGCAAATCGACGCTCGCGAGCGCTGTCGGTGCTGAGCTCGCCGCGCGGCGGCCCGTCGAGGTTCTCGACGGCGACGAGATCCGCCTCTATCTGTCGCAGGGGCTCGGCTACTCGCGCCACGATCGCGACACGAATGTTCATCGCATCGCGTACGTCGCCCGTCTGCTCGCGAAGCACGGCGTGCTCGTGTTCGTCGCGGCGATCTCGCCGTATCGTGCGACGCGCGATGCGCTGCGGCGGCTAAGCGAAGCGGCGGGTCACCCGTTCATCGAGATCTTCGTCAACGCGCCGCTCGAGACCGTCGCCGCGCGCGACGTGAAGGGTTTGTACAAGCGCGCGCAGGCCGGTGAGATCGAGCAATTCACGGGCGTGTCGGATCCCTACGAGCCGCCGCTCGATGCCGCCGTCGAGGTCAACACGGATCGCGAGAGCCAAGCGGAGTCGGCGCAAAAGATCATCGCGGCGCTCGCCGCGCGCGGCGTGGCGTAATCACTCGTCGCGTACGAGCTGCTGGAGCTGCCACGCTTGCAAGCGCGTCTGCAGATCTGCCTTGTGATACGAGTTGCGCAGGAAACTGACGACAAGCGCCGGCAAGATGATGACGGCAAGGATCGCCGCGTAGAGGTAGCCCGACGTGAAGCCACCGGCGAGCTTCATCGGTGTTTCGATCACGATGCCGCCGTTCACGAAGTGCACGCTTCGCGAGAACCACCCGACACGCTCGCCGAATACGGCCACCGTCCAGCCAGCGACTGCCATGCCGATCACGAAGATGCGCACCCACCATTGGCGCACGAGGCAATACAGCACGGCATGCATCGTTAAGAACGCAGGCACCAGAATATGCGGGCTGAAGAATTCGGAGACGAGCGTGCTCGCGGTGACACCGAACACGAACATCGCGATCAGGCCGACGTACGATCGCCACACCATCGTCGCGATGCTCGCGAGCACCGCACCGCCCCAGATCGCGAGCGCGATCAGCTGAGCGTCGACGTCGTTCGAGTCGAACGCCGTCAGCGCGACATTGATCCACACGTACATGTAAATGCCGAAACCGGCGATCGCACCACGCCGGATCTGGCGCTTCCACGTTTGTTCGCGTTCCTCATCCACCTCGGGCGGAATCTCGCGAGGTGGCTTCGTGAGCAGCTGCACGAGTGCGGTCAGCGCCGAGTTGTTCTTCGGATCGAGTGCGAGCGCTCGGCCGACTTCGCGTAACGCGATTCCACGCTGACGCGTCGCCTCGTCAGGCGTCGCCTCGCCATCGAGTGCGATCTTAGCGGCGGCATTGGCGGCGTTCGTGTGCGCGCTGGCGTTTTCGCGCCGACGCTCGAGCTCGCGATCACCGTCGAGGTACGCTTCGATCGCCTCGTGCATCGCACGCGCTGACGGCAGGCGCTCGTGCGGATCGAGGCGCGTCGCCGCGACGCAAATCTCCTCGAGCTCGAGCGGCACGTCCGTGCCAGGGCAGCGCACACTCGGCCGCGCTTCGACGCCGCTCAGGATGCGTTCGAGCATGTCTTCGTCGTCGGTGTCGTGCAGGCGCGTGCCGGTCACGATCTCGAACAGGATCGCACCGAGCGCGTACACGTCGGTCGCGCTCGTGATGTTGTGGTGCTCGCCGCGCGCCTGCTCCGGTGCCATGTACACGAGCGTTCCGATCAGATCGCCTTCGCGCGTGAGCAGTCGGCTCTCCGTCGGCTCATGCGTGCGCGGGCGCGCGCTCGCGTACTGCTCGACGCCAACCTTCGCCACGCCCCAATCGAGGATGTACACCTCGCCGTAGTCGCCGAGCATGATGTTCGCGGGCTTGAGATCGCGATGGACGACACCACGCTCGTGCGCGTAGTGCGCTGCGAGGCAAACCTGGCTGAACGCCGAGAGCACGCGGCGCAGGGAGTACTTCCGCGTGCCTTGCTTGCGCGCGAAGATCACGGAGGCGAGCGACGTTCCTCTTACGCGCTTCATCGTGAAGAACGGCGCGCCCTCCGGAGATGTGCCGAGGTCGTAGACGGGAACGATCGCGGGGTGCTCGAGCTGACCTTGCAAGCGCGCTTCACGCGAGAACCGGCGCCGCGATTCTGGCGTCGACGCGATTTCGGTCTTCAGCTGCTTGAGCGCGATGTCGCGACCGATGTGATGGTCGCGCACGAGCAGGACCTCGCCCATGCCGCCGGTGCCGAGTGTCTCGAGCGTTTCGTAGCGCAGCTCATCGGGCTGCACGGGCTGCACGGATTCGTCGAGCACGTCGACTGCTGGCACCGACGCCGCGTCGACGGTGTCGGCTTGCGTCAAGCCATCCTTGTCGGCCATACCCCCATAGTACCGTCACTGCATGTACACGACGTAAATGGCGCGGGGGCCGTCGCGATCCGACGAGTAATAGAACACACAGCCATCCGCCGAGAGCTCGCCATCGGCCTCGAGCGCTGCGGTATTGATATCGGCGAGCGGCTGCGGGACGCCGAACGCGTCGCTTTGGCTGCTGCGCGTCGCGTAGTACACATCCATGCCGAGCGTCAGCACCATCACGAGCTCGTCGGGCGACAGCGTCGGATCGGAGGCGCCCGTCGGCACGGCGGGCGCGATGAACGGCGAGGGGAGATCGACGAACGTCGGCACGCCGAACGGCTCCGTGATCGCTTGTCGCGTCGCGAGCATGATCACCTGCCCGGTTGCGGTCGTCGGGGCGTAATACAGATGCAGTCCGTCGCGTGACAGCTCGGGATCCCACTGGTCGAAGCCGTCGTTGAGTGCAGAGAGCAAGGTCTGATCGGGCGGTGGGAACCCTGCCGTGGCGGAGTCACGTTGCGACATCCACAGGTCGACGCCGCCGCTACCGCCGGTTCGGCCCGACGCGATAACGGCGACACGAAGATCGTTGCTCAGCGTCACGCGCCATTCCGCCTGCGCCGAGTTGAACTGCGTGACATTCGAAAAGTCGACGCCGTTGTTCGTGACCCAAATATCGTTCGAAAAATCGGTGTAGTAAGTCCAGACGTCGTCGCCCGCGAGCGAGGGGTCATACGGACCGAACGGCACATTCATGGCCGCGGAGAACTGCACGGTGTGCTGGTGCCAGCGCGGCCAGCAACCGGTGATTGCGACACCGTCGTTGGCAATCGCGCCGTCGCCGACGAGCGGATCGAAGTGCACCCGTCCGCAGCCGAAGACTGCCGCGATCAGAGGCAACGTCTTCAACGCGGCCGAGCGGGCAAGTCGCGGAGATATCGCGCTGGATTTCCGGCGTAGATGCCGGGGCGATCGATCGAACGGCTCACGACAGCGCCGGCGCCGATGACGACGTTGTCGCAAATGCGCACCGGCAAGATCGTCGCGTTAGAGCCGATGCTGACATGGTTGCCGATTTCCGTCGCTCGCCACAGATCGCGTTGCCCTGCCGGGCCGCCGAGCTCGAACCGGTCATTGATGAACATCACGCCGTGCGCGATGAAGCAATCGGTGCCGATCGTGACGAGCTCGCAGATGAAGCTGTGCGATTGCACGCGCGTGCGCGCGCCGATTTTGACGCCCGCCTGGATCTCGACGAACGGGCCGACGAACACGTCATCGCCTAGCTCGCATCGGTAGAGGTTGACGGGCTCGACGACGCGGACGTTCTTGCCCAGTGCGACGTCGACGATGCCGGCTTTTAACAGGATCGGCGCATTAGCGGTCATGCCCCAAGAGCATACCCGCTGCGACGGTCGCGTTGCTGGTTTCGTCGACGAGGATGAACGACCCCGTCGTGCGATTCTGCCTGTACGCGTCGTACACGATCGGTGCCGTCGTGCGCAGCCGGATTCTGCCGAGGCTGTTGAGCGGTAGCTCGGCCGCCTCCGTGTGTGCGCCGGTCTGAATATCGAGGCGCGACACGAGCTCGGTGACGATCGCGCGCGTCCAACGTGTCGTGTGCTTGAGCGCATAGCGCCCGCGCGGCTGGAGCGGGCGGTCGGCCATCCAGCAGATCATCGCGTCGAGCTCCTGGCTGACGACCGGCTGGCTGTTCGCGGGACGGCAGATCAGATCGCCGCGGCCGACATCGATGTCGTCGGCGAGGTGCACCGTCACGCTCATCGGCGGGTACGCGACAGCGAGCTCGCGACCGCCTTGCTCGAGCCTCGCGATCGTCGTCGTGTGGCCGGATGGCAGGACCGTGACGGCGTCGCCGGGGCGCAGGATGCCGCTCGCGAGCTGCCCGGCGTAGCCACGGTAGTCGTGGTGCGTATCCCATTGCGGGCGGATCACCCACTGCACCGGAAAACGCACGTCGATCAGGTTGCGATCGCCGGAGACCGGCACGGTCTCGAGGTGATGGAGCAGCGTCGGGCCGCGGTACCACGGCATCAGGGCGCTGCGCTCGACGACGTTTGCACCGGTCAGCGCGCTGATCGGAATGAACGTGAAGTCGTCGGCGTCGAGGTTGTGCGAGAACGCGCGCAGCTCGGCCTCGATCGCGGAAAACGATGCTTCGCTCCAGTCGACGAGATCCATCTTGTTGATCGCGAATACGATATGCGGGATGCGCAAGAGCGATGCGATCAAGGCGTGCCGCCGCGATTGCTCGACGACGCCTTGCCGCGCATCCACGAGCACGATCGCGAGCTGCGCCGTCGACGCGCCGGTCACCATGTTGCGCGTGTACTGCACGTGCCCGGGCGTATCGCCGATGATGAACTTGCGGCGCTGCGTCGTGAAGTAGCGATACGCGACGTCGATCGTGATGCCCTGTTCGCGCTCGGCGCGCAGGCCATCGGTGAGCAGTGCGAGGTTGACGCGCTCGTCGCCGCGGCGCTTGGACACGGCCTCGACGTGCTCGATCTGATCGATGAACGCGGTCTTCGTATCGTAGAGCAAGCGGCCGATCAGCGTCGATTTGCCGTCGTCGACGGAACCGGCTGTCGTGAACCGCAATAGCTCGCGATCATCGGCGACCGGCTCGGGGGTGTGCAGTGCGATCGCGAGCGACATTAGAAATAGCCCTCCCGCTTGCGGTCTTCCATCGCGGCTTCCGTGAAGCGATCGTCGGCGCGTGTCGCGCCGCGCTCGGTGAGCCGCGCCGCCGCGACTTCCGCGATGATCTCGTCGAGTGTGCGCGCGTCGGATTTCACGGCGCCGGTGCACGTCATGTCGCCGATCGTTCGAAAGCGCACGACCTCGCGACGCACGCGCTCGGTCGGCAACAGCTCGACGAACGGATTTGCCCCGTAGAGCATGCCATCGCGCTCGAACACGTCTCGCTCGTGTGCGAAGTAGAGCGATGGCAACGGGATGTCTTCGAGGCGGATGTATTCCCAGACGTCGAGCTCGGTCCAGTTCGAGAGCGGGAACACGCGGAGATGCTCGCCGCGTCGCACGCGACCGTTGTAGAGCGACCACAGCTCGGGCCGCTGGTTCTTCGGATCCCATTGCCCGAACTCGTCGCGATGGCTGAAGATGCGCTCCTTCGCGCGGGCGCGCTCTTCGTCGCGACGCGCGCCGCCGATCGCAGCGTCGAATTGATGTTCTTCGATGCAGTCGAGCAGCGTCGTCGTTTGCAGCCGGTTGCGCGATGCGCGCGGACCGCGCTCCTCGCTCACGCGCCCGCGATCGATCGAGTCTTGCACGCTCGCGACGATGAGCCGTTCGCCCAGCTCGACGACGCGACGGTCGCGGTAGTCGAGCGTCTCGGGAAAGTTGTGCCCGGTATCGACGTGGACGAGCGGGAACGGAAACTTCGCCGGCCGAAATGCGAGCTCGGCAAGCCGCAGAAGGACGATCGAGTCCTTGCCGCCGGAGAACAGCAGACACACCCGTTCACGCTCCGCGACGAGCTCGCGAAGGATGTGAACCGCCTCGTCTTCAAGGGTTTTAAGGTGGCTGCGTCGCTGCATCCGTAATGACAGACGTATATCCGTTTCTGCAGGAATCCGCAATAGCAGATGAGCCTCCGCTAACTGTGTTTCTAAGATCTATCGCGAGGTTCGCACGTTATCAGGGGGATGGACCGTGCCCTACGCATCGGAGTCGTCCTCCATGGCGAGCTGGTCGAGGAGCGCGTGTTCACGAAATCGCCGATCACGTTCGGCCAGTCGCTGCGCTGCGAGCTCTCGGTGCCCATCGACGGCCTGCCGCGCGAGCACCTGCTGTTCGCGTTCGAGCGCGGTCACTGGCGACATCACGCGATGCCGGCGATGGAGGTCGTGGTGGACGGCGGTCGCGGCAAGCTCACGCTCGGCGAGGTGACGATCCTGTTCCAGGAGATCGCGACGCCGGCGCGTCCGCAGTTGCCGCCGGAGATGCGCGCGACGCTCGCCGAGCGCGTGGACCGTCGCCTCGCGGTGATCGTCGGTGGCTCGCTGCTCGTGCATCTCGCGATCGCATCGTGGGCGTGGATGCAGGACGTCGAGCAGCGTCCGCTCGGTACGCCCGCGATCGCGATGTATCAAGAGATCGACGTGACGTTGCCGGATCTCACGCCGCCGCCAACAACGGCGGTTGCGCCGGGCCCGGGTGTCGCCGCGCCCGCGGCGCCGTCGCGTCAGACGCCACGAGCGATCGTTCAGCGCCCGGCAAGTGGCGCAGACGCGCAGCGGCTCGCAACGATTCTCACCGGTGACGAGGCGGGCGAGACCGGCCGCACCGGGATGCGTAAACCGGGCGCCGATTTGAACGAGCAGATCCGCGACGCGCGCAATGTGACGATCGGCGACGGCACGCATACGTCGCGCAGCGATGATAGCGCTCACATCGACGATCATCGTGCACCGCTCGTCGAGAGCCCGCAGCGCACCGAGACGGTGCCTCACCGCGATGAAAAAGCGCACGGCTGGGTCCGGGTCGGAACCGTGAAGCCGGAGACGCAGACCTCGCTGACGCCGGCGCTCGTCCTCGAGTGGATCAACACGCGCTACATGGTGGGCCTTTCGCGCTGTTATCGCCTCGGGCTTACCGAGGACAGCACGCTCGCAGGACGCGTATCGATCAGCTTCACCGTCGACTATCGCGGTCGCGTGATCGATCCATCGGCGTCGGGTGTCTCGACTGGTGTCGACGCGTGCATCTCGAAGCAGATGGGTGCGTGGCGGTTTCCGATCCCGAGGGACAAGGGCGGCGACAAGACCGACGCGAGCTTTGCGGTGAGTCTGGCCTTGCAGCCGAGCTAGACTTCGTGAATGCGAGCAATCGCCGTGCTCGTCGCGATGACCGCGCTCGCGGTTGCGAAGCCGCGCTGGCAAACGTTGCCGCTGCCGCCGGCAATGCCACAACCGACGGACAGCGGCGTCGTCGATAGCGGCGGAGCGAAGATCTACTACGCGCGGTTTGGCCAAGGCGCGCCGGTCGTCCTGCTGCACGGCGGTTTTGGCAACGGCGATCATTGGTCGAATCAGGTGCCGGTGCTCGCGGAAACGTTTTCGGTGATCGCGAT
>Ga0070698_100004668_pt1 | contig 15065 bp, 12 predicted proteins | sample KBSK1502metaG_FD_65477 | JGI IMG/M metagenome (GOLD analysis project Ga0070698, IMG submission 65477) | Corn, switchgrass and miscanthus rhizosphere microbial communities from Kellogg Biological Station, Michigan, USA - KBS K1-50-2 metaG | ecosystem: Host-associated > Plants > Roots >...
CCGGAAGACGAGACGCGGCGGCCCTATGTCAGATTGCTGTCATTCCAAATTCCGGATGGGGTGCCGGTCGCGGTGCAGCCGGAGGCGCATGCCGACCTGCTGACGCGGGAGGCGGACGGGTTCTGGCGCTTCGCGATGGCGTTGACGCTCGACCGCGACGCGGAGTCCTTTCCCAAACAGCAGCTCGCCTTCTTTCTCCGCCTGAAACTTCATGACGGTATACGGCATGTCCAGTTGCTCGATGAGGGGTTTCAGGATTTCCGCATCGCGGTCGCTCAGCAGAGCGAGAAGCACGCTCTGTTCGACCACATGGTCGGGATGGTGAACCGGTTATTATCCGCCAAGCCCTGGGAAGGCATCGAGAAGCTCCCGATCGGCTTCGAGCTAACCCACCCTGATCTGTCGCCCGATAGCGAGGCTCCGGAGCCGCCTTTGGCCCAGCCATAGTGCTCCGGCGATTCTACCTGAGCTGGCAGACCGAACTCGCACGCGATACGGGAATGTGGCGCGCTCCTGCGATGAACAGAGGATCGTGTTTTCGCCGCCCGGTCGTGCCATCTTGATGGTGCGTCCGAGGGTCGAAAACCGATATGCCGCTCGCCGATTTCATCCATCTCCGCGTCCATAGCGCCTACTCGCTGTCGGCCGGTGCGATCAAGATCAAGGAATTGGTGCAGCTATGCCGCGGCGAGGCGATGCCGGCGGTGGCGATCACCGATAGCGGCAATCTGTTCGGCGCTCTCGAATTCGCCACTGCCTGTGCGGAAGCGGGGGTTCAGCCGATTATCGGCTGTGAGATCGCCCTCGCACCCAATGGCGGCGCGCGTAACGGCCGCTCCTCGAATGGAAACGGGCACGGACACGCGGCCGAGTCCGACCGCATCGTGCTGCTGGTGCAGAGCGAGACCGGTTACCGCAATTTGATGGCCCTGGTCAGCCGAGCATTTCTCGACGGCGAGGCCGGTGCCGAACCAGCCGTGGCGCTCGCCGACCTGGCACTGGAGAGCGATGGGCTGATCTGTCTCGCCGGCGGTGCGGCCGGTCCGGTCGCACGGCTTCTTGCGGAAGGCCAGACGGAGGCGGCCGGGGAGGCGCTGCTGGCGCTCCGGGACATCTTTCCCGGCCGGCTCTACATCGAACTGCAGCGCCACGGCTTGCCGGAGGAAATGCGGTGCGAGGCCGGGCTGGTCGATCTCGCCTATGCCCATGATCTGCCATTGGTCGCGACCAATGACGCCTATTTCCCCGACCGCGATTTCTACGAGGCACACGATGCGCTGCTGTGCATCGCTCAGAGCCGCATCGTCGCCGATGACGATCGGCGACGGCTGACCCCCGAGCATTTCTTCCGCCCGGCGGAAGAGATGCGCGCCTTGTTCGCCGATCTGCCGGAGGCCTGCGACAACACGCTGGTGATCGCCCAGCGCTGCGCCTTCATCCCGCAGCAGCGCAAGCCGATCCTGCCGGCGTTTCCGCTTCCCGAAGGCGCCGACGAGGCGGGCGCGTTGCGCACCGCGGCGCGGGCCGGCCTCGCCGCGCGCATCGCGAGCCCCGCATTCGCCGGCGCAGACGACGCAGCGTTGCGGCCGTACCGCGAGCGCCTCGAATTCGAGCTCGACATGATCGTCGAGACCGGTTTTGCCGGCTATTTCCTGATCGTCGCCGATTTCATCCAGTGGGCGAAGCGGCAGGGCATCCCGGTCGGCCCGGGGCGCGGCTCTGGCGCCGGCTCGGTGGTCGCCTGGTCGCTGACGATCACCGATCTCGACCCGCTCCGCTTCGGCCTCTTGTTCGAGCGCTTCCTCAATCCTGAGCGGGTATCGATGCCGGATTTCGACATCGATTTCTGCCAGGATCGGCGCGATGAGGTGATCCGCTACGTCCAGCAGAAATACGGCCGCGACCGGGTAGCGCAGATCATAACCTTCGGCAAATTGCAGGCGCGCGCGGTGCTGCGCGACGTAGGACGGGTGCTCGGCATGCCCTACGGCCAGGTCGATCGCATCGCCAAGCTGGTGCCGTACAACCCGGCACACCCAGTCAGCCTCGAAAAGGCGATCTGGAGCGAGCCGCAGCTGCAGGCCGCGCGCGACTCCGACGAAGGAGTGGCGCGGCTGCTGACGACCGCTCTCAGGCTCGAAGGGCTCTACCGCCACGCCTCGACGCATGCGGCTGGGGTGGTCATCGGCGACCGGCCGTTGCGCGAGCTGGTGCCCCTCTATCGCGACCCGCGCTCCGACATGCCGGCGACCCAGTTCAACATGAAATGGGTTGAGCTGGCCGGATTGGTCAAATTCGACTTCCTCGGCCTGAAGACCCTGACCGTGCTGGCGCGCTGCCTCGACCTACTCGCCGCCCGCGGCGTCGATCTCGACCTCGCCAATCTGCCGTTCGACGACCGCGCCAGCTACGAGCTCCTGGCGCGCGGCGACACGGTCGGGGTGTTCCAGGTCGAAGGCGCAGGCGTGCGCGACATGCTCAAAAAACTGCGGCCCGATCGCTTCGAGGACATCATCGCGGTGGTCTCGCTGTACCGCCCGGGGCCGATGGAGAACATCCCGCGCTACATCGCGGTCAAGCACGGCGAGGAGGAGGCCGACTACCTGCACCCGGCGCTCGAGGGGATCCTCAAGGAAACCCACGGCATCATGATCTATCAGGAACAGGTCATGCAGATTGCCCAGGTGCTGGCGGGCTATACGCTGGGCGGCGCCGATCTGCTGCGGCGCGCGATGGGCAAGAAGATCCAGTCCGAAATGGATGCCCAGCGCCAGCAATTTGTCGAAGGCGCGACCGCGCGCGGCGTCGAGCGGGCTCGGGCCGAGCTGATCTTCGACCAGATGGCGAAATTCGCCGGCTACGGCTTCAACAAGTCGCATGCCGCCGCCTATGCCCTGGTCGCCTACCAGACCGCGTATTTAAAGGCCAATTACCCGGTCGAATTCCTTGCCGCGTCGATGACCCTCGACCTTGGCAATACTGACAAGCTCAATCATTTCCGGCAGGAATTGGAGCGGCTCGGGATAGCTTTGTTGCCACCCGACATCAACCGCTCCGACGTGGCATTCGCAGTGGAGCAGACCCCCACCCCTCCCTCCTCCGCGAGCGGGGGAGGGCAGGGCGGGGGCAAGCCGGCGATCCGCTATGCCCTGGCGGCGGTCAAGGGGGTCGGCGAGCAGCCAATGCGCGAGCTGGTCGGAGAGCGGCAGCGTAACGGCGCATTCAAGGATCTGTTTGACTTTGCCCGCCGGCTCGACACCAAGAGCTTCAATCGCCGGCAGTTCGAAAACCTGGTCAAGGCCGGCGCCTTCGAATGTCTCAATCCCAACCGGGCGCAGAGCTTCGCCGCCGCCGAGCTCTTGTTGCGCCAGGCGAGCCGCGCCGCCGAGGAGCGCGTCACCAAGCAGGAGAGCCTGTTCGCCGGGGTCGACCAGGGTTTCGCCGCGCGGCCGTCATTGCCGGTGGTGCCGGACTGGCCGGCGGTCGAGCGCTTGCAGAACGAGTTCGACGCGATCGGCTTCTATCTGTCGAGCCATCCGCTCGACCCTTATGCCAAGAGCCTCGAGCGCGCCGGCATCCTGCGCTGGGTCGATCTGCCGGCCGCGCTCGCCGCCAACGGCTCGACCCGCTTTCGGCTGGCCGGCATCGTGATCGGCAAAAAGGAGCGCACCTCGGCGCGCGGCAACCGCTTTGCCTTTGTCCAGCTCTCGGACACCTCGGGAGCGTTCGAGGTGACGGTATTTTCCGAGATGCTGAGCCAGGCGCGCGGCCTCCTCGAAGGCGGTCAGCCATTGATCACGACCGTCGATGTCCGCCGCGAGGAGGAGAGCCTGCGGCTGACCGTGCAAAAGATCGAGCCGCTCGACACGGTCGTGGCGCAAGCCGCGGCAGGGCTGCGCATCTTTGTTTCCGAAGCCGAAGCCCTGCCGCGCCTCAAAAGCGTGATCAGCCGCGAGGCCGGCGGCCGCGGCCGGGTCACCGTCGTGCTCGACTTGCCGAGCCGCGAGATCGAGGTGGCCCTGCCGGGGGGGTTCCGGGTCGATCCGCGCATCCGCGCGGCGGTCAAATCGCTGCCCGGCATCATCGACGTCCACGATATTTGATCCGAGCGAAAGCGGGCCGGATAAGCCGACTGAGGGGCGCAGATCGGGTGTATAATTGCCGCCGAGCTTCGAGGTTATGACGACGATGCCCGACGGCCCTCGCTATGATGACGATTACTACGCCTGGACGCGGTACCAGGCTGAGGTGCTGCGTACGATGCGCCGGGCCGACAATCGCCTCGACCGCGAACGCGTCGCCGAGGAGATCGAGGATTTGGGCAAGAGCGAGCGCGACGCGGTACGGAACCAAATCGTCCGCATCATCGAGCATTGGCTCAAGCTTGAATACTCGCCGGCCAACGACCCACGGTTCGATTGGATGGCTTCGATCGTTGAGGCGCGACGGGCGCTGGCCGATAAGATCACCCCAACCCTACAGCGGGATGCGGACGCAATGCTGCCCGAGCTTTATAGCGATGGCCGGGAGCTCGCCGATATCGGATTGCGCAAGTTCGGCGAGAACGCCGCGGCCGCCCGCCTGCCGCCCGCCTGTCCCTACACGATCGAGCAAATCCGCGCACGCGGCTGGTACCCGGACGCGCGAGATTAGAGCGAGCGGCTCGTTGGCGGCCCCCTTTGGCCGCTACTGCGCGGTCGAGCGGGTCGTCGGGGTGATGCGGGTCACGACCATCTTCTCGCGGTCGAGCAAGTCGGGGATGCGCGGCGCGATCTCTTTCTTCCAATGGTCGCTCTCGTACACGGCCGTGTAGAGCGCTTCGCGCTGCGCCTCGCTCTCGAACCGCCGCAGCCAGACGTAAACGGAATCGTCCGTCTCGCCGCGGTAGCTGCCGGTGATCACCATGCCCTTGGCCACCTGGAACGGGATGATCTCCTCTTCCATGATCTTGAGCCATTCCGCCATCTTGCCGGGCCGGACCTTGTATTGGCGCAGTTCGTAGAAGGCCATCTTGCGCGTCTCCTCTCGCCTATTCCGCAGGGAAACGCGACCTTAGGCGGCTGGCCGGCCGCGGTCAAACCACCGCCGGCGGGACCACCGCGCTTGCCAAACCGGCCGCGCGGCCTTACCTAGACGCGCGCGTAACCCTCACGCAGGGCTGCGGTCTCCCCGGTGGGGCGGCCGCTCCGGTGTCGGCTCCTCCGCTCCGTCGGAAGGTCCGATTGTCCCCTGCGGCGGCATAACCGGAAAGGACAGAGCTATGGCACTCCCCGATTTCACGATGCGCCAGCTATTGGAAGCCGGCGTTCATTTCGGCCACCACACAAGGCGCTGGAACCCGAAGATGTCGCCGTACATCTACGGCGTCCGCAACGGTATCCACATCATCGACCTGGAGCAGACCGTGCCATTGCTGCGGCAGGGGCTTGAGGCGATCCGCGAGGTCGTTGCCGGCGGCGGCCGGGTCTTGCTGGTCGGCACCAAGCGCCAGGCGCAGGAGGCGATCACCGAGGCGGCCAAGCGCTGCGGCCAGTACTATGTCAATTACCGCTGGCTCGGCGGCATGTTGACCAACTTCAAGACCATCTCGCAATCGATCAAGCGGCTGCGCGAGCTGGACGAACGCATCACCGAAGAGCAGAGCGGCTTGACCAAGCGCGAACTGCTGGAGCTGACGCGCGACCGCGACAAGCTCGAACGCGCGCTGGGCGGCATCAAGGAAATGGGCGGCCTTCCGGACATCCTGTTCGTGATCGATACCAACAAGGAAGCGATCGCGGTGCAGGAGGCCAACAAGCTGCGCATCCCGGTGGTCGCGATCCTCGATTCGAACTCCTCGCCCGACGGCATCGCCTACCCGATCCCGGGGAACGACGACGCGATGCGCGCGATTCATTTGTACAGCGATCTGGTTTCCGGCTCGGTGCTCGACGGGCTGCAGGCCGAGCTCGCCGCCTCCGGCATCGATGTCGGCGCCCGCGCCGAGCTTCCCGAAGAGATCGTGCCGGAAGAGGATTTGGGCGAGGAGCCGGGGCCTGAAGCGCTCGCCGAAGAGGTGGCCGCCGAACCGTCCGAGGCAGAACCGACATCGGCGGCGGAGTGACGCTCGCCGACCCCGATTTTACGAGAGGATAATGCGATGGCCGAGGTAACGGCAGCGCTGGTCAAGGAATTGCGCGACAGGACCGGCGCGGGAATGATGGATTGCAAGCGGGCGCTCGGCGACACCGGCGGCGACATCGAAACCGCGGTCGACTGGCTGCGCAAGAAGGGTCTTGCCGCCGCCGCAAAGAAGGCTGGACGGGTGGCTGCCGATGGGCTGGTCGGCGTCGCGACTCGCGGTGCGGCGGGGGCGGTAGTCGAAGTCAATTCCGAGACCGATTTCGTCGCTCGCAACGAGCTGTTTCAGGCCTTCGTGCGCGCCGTCGCGGCGCTCGCCGTTAGTAACGGTGATGTCGAGGCTCTGAAGCAGGCGCCTTATCCCGGCACCGGCCGCACGGTCGCCGAGGAGCTGACCGAACTGGTCGGCCGGATCGGCGAAAACCTGGTGTTGCGCCGGGCGCAGCGGCTGGCGGTCGGCAAGGGATTCGTCGCTTCCTATGTCCACAATTCGCTGGCCCCCGGGCTCGGCAAGATGGGCGTGCTGGTCGCGCTCGAATCGGAGGCTACCGGCGAGGCGGTCGAGACCCTCGGCCGCCAGCTGGCGATGCATGTCGCGGCCGCCAATCCGCTTTATCTCGACAGTTCCGCGGTGCCGACAGCGGCGCTCGACCGCGAGCGCGCGGTGTTGCGCGAGCAGGCGCAGGGTAGCGGCAAGACCGAGGCGATCGTCGAGCGGATGGTCGAAGGCCGCCTGCGCAAATTCTATGAAGAGGTCGTGCTGCTCGACCAGGTCTTTGTAATCGATGGGGAAACCCGCGTCGGCAAGGTCGTCGACGCCGCCGCGAAGGCGGTCGGCAAGCCGATCCGGGTTGCCGGATTTGTCCGCTTCGCGCTCGGCGAAGGGGTCGAACGGCCGCCATCCGATTTCGCCGCCGAGGTGGGGGCCTAGCTGAAGAGCTGATCCTTCGGCGGACTGCCATGAGGCACGTCAAATTCCGCTGCGGCAACCCGAGTTTGGTGTAATCTTCGGGCCGCCCGCGATGACGGGCCATTCAGCCGGATGGGCGCGGGACGCATGTCTGCCGATCTGAAGTATCGTCGCGTCCTTCTCAAAATCTCGGGCGAAGCGCTGATGGGCGAGCGCGATTACGGGCTCGACCCGGCGATGATCGCGCGTATCGCCGAGGAGATCCAATCCGTCCATGCGCTCGGCGTCGAGCTGTGCCTGGTGATCGGCGGCGGCAACATTTTTCGCGGCCTATCGGGTGCGTCGGTCGGCATGGAGCGCGCGTCGGGCGACTACATGGGCATGCTCGCCACTGTGATAAATTCGCTGGCCATGCAGAACGAGCTGGAGCGCCGCGGCGTCAGCACCCGGGTGCAGTCGGCGATCTCGATGCAGTCGATCTGCGAGCCCTATATTCGGCGCCGCGCCCTGCGCCATCTGGAGAAGGGGCGGGTCGTCATCTTCGGCGCCGGCACGGGCAACCCGTTCTTCACGACCGACACGGCCGCGGCTCTGCGGGCGTCGGAGATGGGCTGCGATGCGCTGTTGAAAGCGACCAAGGTGGACGGTGTCTACGATGCCGATCCCATGCGCGATCCCAAGGCGCGCCGGTTCGACCGGCTCGATTACCGCGACGTGCTGGCGCGCGACCTCCAGGTTATGGACGCCGCCGCGATCTCGCTGGCGCGGGAAAATCGCATCCCGATCCTGGTCTTCTCGATTTTCGAGAATGGCGGTTTTGCGCAGGTCGTGCAGGGTCGCGGACGTTATACGATCATAGAAGAGACACAATAAGACTGTACGGGGAAGCGCGAGGGAACTTACGTCATGACCGAAGAGGAACTGCTGAAGGATCTCCGCCGCCGCATGGACGGCGCGATCGAGGTGCTGCGCAAGGAGTTCGGCGGGTTGCGCACCGGCCGGGCGTCGACCAGCCTGCTGGAGCCGGTGCAGGTCAGCGCCTATGGCAACAACGTGCCCCTGAAGCAGGTTGCCAGTATCAACGTGCCGGAGCCGCGCATGATCACAGTCCAGGTGTGGGACCGGGGGCTCGCCAAGGCGGTGGACAAGGCTATCCGCGAAGCCGGGCTCGGCCTCAATCCGCAGACCGAGGGCCAGGTAATCCGGGTGCCGATCCCCGAACTCAACGAGGAACGGCGGCGCGAATTGACCCGGGTCGCGGCGAAATACGCCGAGGACGCGCGCATCGCGGTGCGGAAGGTGCGGCAACACGGCATCGAGGCGTTGCGCAAGCTGGAAAAGGACCACGAAATCTCGCAGGACCAGCAGCGCAAATTGCAGAACGACGTGCAGCACATGACCGACGACCACATCAAGCGCATCGATGAGACGCTCGCGCAAAAGGACAAGGAAATCCTTCAGGTCTGATGAGTGTCGACGCTTCGCCCGGCATATTGCCGCGGCATATTGCCATCATCATGGACGGGAATGGCCGTTGGGCGCAGAGCCGCGGCCTGCCGCGCATTGCCGGCCATCGCCGCGGCGCCGAGGCGGTACGGCGCACGCTGACCGCGGCGGCCGAGATCGGCATCCCCTACCTGACGCTGTTCGGCTTCTCCTCGGAGAACTGGAAGCGGCCGCTCGACGAAATCGACGATCTGATGGGGTTGTTGCGCCATTATTTGCGCGGCGAGATCGCCGAACTGCATCGCCAAGGTGTCCGCCTGCGGGTGATCGGCGAGACCGGCCGCCTCTCCCCCGACATCATCACGCTGATCGATAATGCGGAGGCGCTGACCCGCGACAACCGCGCGATCAATCTGACGATCGCGCTGTCTTATGGCGGCCGCGCCGAGATCGCCGCGGCGGCGCGCGCCATAGCCGCCAAGGTCAAAGCCGGCACCCTGCCGCTCGACGCGATCGACGAGGAGTTGATCGCGTCGCACCTGTTCACCGTCGATCTGCCCGATCCCGACCTTCTGATCCGCACCAGCGGCGAGCAGCGCATCAGCAATTTCCTGCTATGGCAATGCGCCTACGCCGAACTCGTCTTCACCAAGACGCTCTGGCCCGATTTCGGGCGCGCCGATCTCGAGCAGGCGATTGCCGATTACGGTGGCCGCGAGCGGCGATACGGTGCCTCGGTTGGCTCGCGCTGAGCCGGGCCTTCTGACTCGCCGCATCCTCTCCGCTCTGGTGCTCGCTCCGGTGGCGATCGCCGCCGTCTGGTTCGGGACGCCGTGGCTCGCGATGATGACCGCCGTAGCCGGAGCCGGCATGGCGTGGGAGTGGGCTAGGCTGTGCCGTGGCGGCGGAGTGGGGAATACCGGCGCGGTCCTGATTGCCGCTGTTCTAGTGGCTGTTATCGTGGCTGCGGTGGCGAGCACCCTGATCGCGATCGCCGTCGCCGCAGCCGGCGCGGTCATCGTCTTCCTCGTCGCCCGGCGCGAGCGTGAGGCCGAGCCGGGATGGTTCGCGCTGGGCTTGCTGTGGATAGCGTTGCCGTGTGTGCTGCTGCTGTGGCTGGCGCGCGCCGAGACCGCCGGGCGGCTGACCTTGCTGTGGATCTTCGCCGTCGTCTGGGCCACGGATATCGGCGCCTACACGATCGGGCGGCGGCTCGGCGGCCCGCTGCTGGCGCCGCAGTGGAGCCCGCGCAAGACCTGGGCCGGCATGATCGGTGGCGCCGGTTGTGCGGCGTTTGCCGGCTGGGCGACCGCCCGCCTGCTCGGGGTGTCCGCGCTGCCTCTGGTTTTGGCGAGCGCGGGACTTGCGATTGTCGAGCAGTTCGGCGATCTTGCGGAGTCCGTGGCCAAGCGAAGGTTCGGTGTGAAGGACTCGAGCGGCCTCATTCCCGGGCATGGCGGCCTTCTCGACCGGCTCGATGGCCTTTTGGCCGTGATCCCGGTGGTGGCGCTATTGACGCTGATCGGCGGCGGCAGCGTGTTGACATGGCGATGACCGCGACAAGCCGGGCGGCGGGTCCTCTTGGGGTTCCTGCCGATCGCGCGAGTGACCCGGCCGGCCAGCCGCGGCGAGTCACCGTTCTCGGATCGACCGGGTCGATCGGTCAAAGCACCGTCGATCTGCTCCTGCGTAATCCTCAATCGTTCACCGTCGAGGCGCTGACAGCCAATCACAATGCCGGGTTGCTCGCTGAGCAGGCGCGTGCGCTCGGAGCCCGTTTTGCCGCGGTCGGCGAGCCCGACGAATATGCCGCGCTGAAGGATGCGCTTGCCGGCACCGGGATCGAGGTTGCCAGCGGCCGGGCGGCACTGGTCGAAGCCGCCGAGCGGCCGGCCGATTGGATGATGGCCGGGATCGTTGGCGCTGCAGGGCTGGAACCGACGCTTGCCGCGATCCGGCGCGGCCGGATCGTCGCCTTTGCCAACAAGGAAGTGCTGGTGTGCGCCGGCAGCCTGTTCATGCGCGAAGTGCTGGCGCATGACGCGACGCTGTTGCCGGTCGACAGCGAGCACAACGCAATCTGGCAATGCTTCGACTTCCAGCGGGTGGAGGGCATCGAAAAGATAACGCTGACCTGCAGTGGCGGGCCGTTTCGCGGGCACAGCGTTGCCGAAATGCGCGACATGACGCCGGAGCAGGCGGTGGCGCATCCCACTTGGCGCATGGGGGCCAAGATCTCGGTCGACTCGGCGACCCTGATGAACAAAGGCCTGGAGCTGATCGAGGCGCACCACCTGTTCCAGCTGGCACCCGAACGCATCGACATCGTGGTCCATCCGCAATCGATCGTGCACGGCCTGGTGACCTATCGCGACGGCTCTGTGCTGGCGCATCTGGGCTCGCCCGATATGCGCACCCCAATCGCCTATGCCCTGGGTTGGCCGGACCGCACCCCGGCTCCCACCAAGCGGCTCGATCTTGCCGAGGTCGGACGACTGACCTTTGAGGCGCCCGACCCGACCCGTTTCCCGGCCTTGCGCCTCGCCCGCGAAGCGTTAACCCTGGCGGGCGGCCCGACGGTGCTCAACGCCGCCAACGAGACGGCCGTCCACGCCTTCCTTGGGGGTGAGATCGGGTTTCTCGATATTGCCGCGACGGTGGAGCGCACCCTGGACCTGTTGCCGGGCGGTAATCTTGATTCCCTCGATGATGTTTACGACTTGGATAAGGCTGCGCGTGCTATGGCGGCGCAAGTAATTGGCAAAGGCGCCGCTCTGCGCCTGGCCGAACCGGCGGATAGGAGATGAATTACTTGACACCGTTTTTGCACGGCGGGGTTTTTTACGTCGGCGTGTTCCTGATTGTGCTGACCGTTCTCGTCTTTGTTCACGAGTTCGGCCACTACTGGGTCGCACGCCGGAACGGGGTCCGCATCGAGGTATTCTCGATCGGTTTTGGTCCGGAGCTGTTCGGCTGGTGGGACCGGGCCGGTACCCGCTGGAAGTTCAGCGCGATCCCGCTCGGCGGCTACGTCAAGATGTTCGGCGACGCCGATGCCACGTCCGGCTTGCCGATCGCGCGGCTGACCCAGCTCAGCCCGGCCGAATGGTCCGTCTCCTTCCACGGCAAGCGGCTCGGTCAACGGGCGGCGATCGTCGCCGGCGGACCGGTCGCCAATTTCGTCTTTGCCATCGTGGTCCTGGCGCTGCTGTTCATGACCTACGGCCAGCCGTTCACCCCGGCCGAAGTTGGTCAGGTGCAATCCGGCAGCGCCGCCGAGAATGGCGGGATCCATCCGGGCGATCTGATCGTCAGCATCGACGGCCGCAATATCCAGCGCTTCGAGGATGTGCAGCAGCTGGTTCGCATGAACCCCGGCGTCACGATGTCGCTGGTGGTCAAGCGTGACGGCCAGCCCGTGACCTTGCAGGTCACGCCAAGCCGGACCGAGATCACCGATCGGCTCGGCGATCGCCACGAAGTCGGTCTGCTCGGCATCGGCCGCAGCGGCGTCGAGTATGTCCGGCGGAACCCGGCCAGCGCAGTGGTGCGGGCGGTCGGCGAGACCTGGAACCTGTCTACTGCGACGCTCGAAGCGATGTGGCAGATCATCATCGGGACGCGTGCCAGCGATGAGCTCGGCGGACCGCTCCGCATCGCGCAGATGTCGGGTGAGGTCGCGCAGGGTGGCATTGTTCCGCTACTCTGGTTCATGGCGGTGTTGTCGATCAATCTCGGGCTGATAAACCTGTTCCCGGTGCCGGTGCTTGACGGGGGGCACCTGCTGTTCTATGCCGCTGAGGCGATTCGCGGGAAACCGCTGGGCCAGCGGGCTCAGGAATATGGCTTCCGCATCGGCCTGGCACTGGTTCTGACCCTGATGGTGTTTGCTACCTGGAATGATCTCGTCCATCTCCGGATCGTGGAATTCGTAAAAGGTCTTGTCACCTGACGCAGGGGGTCGGTGGCGGGGTACATCACAAGCCTCGGGGGTGGGGGTTTTGGTTCCCAAGCGGTTGACGATTTGCTGGCTCGCCGTGCTCGCCGCCATGCTGGTGTCGGCGGCCGGGTGGATATTCAGTGCTGCGGCGCAGACCCGGACGGGGCACACGCGGGCGGCGCCGGCCGCGGCATCGGGTGGCACCATCGCTTCCGTCCGCATCGAGGGGATCCAGCGCATCGAGCCCGAGACCGTGCGCTCTTATCTGCTGGTCCAGACCGGCGATCCGTGGGATGCCGAGCGCATCGACCGCTCGCTGAAAGCGCTGTTCGCCACCGGGCTCTTCGCCGACGTCAAGCTGGTCCGGGAAGGCAATGTGCTGGTCATCCGGGTCGTCGAAAACCCGATCATCAATCGCATCGCCTTCGAGGGTAATTCGAAACTGTCGGACAAGGATCTCAACGGCGAGATCCAGCTGCGTCCGCGTGTCGTCTATACCCGTACTCGGGTACAGAACGATGTCAGGCGCATCCTCGAGCTCTACCGCCGGCGTGGCCGCTTTGCCGCCACGGTCGAACCGAAGATCATCCAGCTGTCGGAAAACCGCGTCGATCTCGTCTTCGAGATCAACGAGGGCCCGTCGACCGGGGTGCGCAGCATCAATTTTGTCGGCAATCGAGTATTCAGCGACAGCACGTTGCGAAGCAGCATCGAAACCAAGGAGAGCCGCTGGTACCGCTTCCTGTCGACCGCGGATACCTATGATCCGGATCGGCTCACCTACGACCGCGAGTTGCTCCGCAAATTCTATCTGACCGAGGGATATGCCGATTTCCGCGTGATCTCCGGCGTCGCCGAGCTGACGCCCGATCGCGACGGTTTCGTGATCACCTTCACGATCGAGGAAGGCGAGCGCTACCGGTTCGGCAAGGTAGACGTCAGCATCGGGCTGAAGGATCTGCCGCGCGAGGCAGTGCTGCCGCTGCTGACTGTGCAATCGGGCGACTGGTATGACGCCCAGGAGCTCGAGCACTCGATCTCCGTGATCACCGATGCGCTCGGCAATCGCGGCTATGCCTTTGTCGAGGTCAAGCCGCAAGTCGCCCGCAACCGCGAAGACCGCACCGTCGACATCGTGTTCGATGTCCACGAGGGCCCCCAGGTCTATGTCGAGCGCATCGATATCAACGGGAACGTGCGCACTCTCGACAAGGTGGTCCGCCGCGAATTCCAGCTCGTCGAAGGCGATGCCTTCAACACTAACAAGATGACGCGCTCAAAGGACCGCATCAAAAATCTTGGATTCTTCAAGAAGGTGGAGGTCAATAACTCACCCGGCTCGGCGCCGGACCGCACGGTGATCACGACCGACATCGAAGAACAATCGACAGGCGAGTTGTCGCTGGGCCTCGGCTTTTCGACGACCGATGGCCCGCTCGCCGACGTCAACGTCCGCGAACGGAATTTCCTCGGCCGTGGCCAGGACATCCGTATCGGCACGGTCGTCTCGCTGCGCTCGCAGCAGATCGATCTCAGCTTCACCGAGCCATATTTCCTCGACAAGAACATTGCGGCGGGCATCGATATCTTCGAAGTGAAAACGAGCCCGACCTCCAATTTCTTCACCGGCGCGTCGCCGGTCTACCAACAGTTCTCCTATGGCGGGGCATTGCGCACCGGCTATCAGATCACCGAGAACCTGCGGCAGACCTGGAAATATACCGGCCGCTCCGACGACATCACCAACATTCAGAGCAATGCTTCCCTGTTCATTCAGCTGCAGGCAGGGACGCACCTGACCTCGGCAATTGGACAGGTGCTGCTGTACGATCGCCGCGACAACCGGCAGGAACCGACGAGCGGCTACTTCGCCTCGATTGGCAATGACTTTGCGGGCGTCGGCTTTGGGGTCGAATACCTGCGCAGCAAAGTCAGCGGCGGTTATTACTATTCGGTGGCGCCCGAATGGGTGCTGGGGATCACTGGCGAAGCGGGCGATGTGCGCGGCTGGGGCGGCCAAAAGGTGCTGCTGCAGGACCGTTTTTTCGTCGGCGGCGACAATCTGCGCGGCTTCGCGCCGGCCGGCATCGGCCCCCGCGACGTCATCTCCAGCGACTCGCTCGGCGGCAACAAGTATTACGTCGGCTCGGTCGCGCTCAGCATTCCTCTCGGCTTGCCGAAGGAACTCGGGATCACCGGCCGGGTTTTCACCGATTTCGGCACCTTGTTTTCAAACGATCAGAAAAATCTCGTGCTGACGCCGGCCCAGCTCGCCACTAATGGCGGCATACAGCCGATAATCCTCGATTCAGCAGCGATCCGGGCGACTGCCGGGTTCGGCGTCTCCTGGAAATCGCCGGTCGGCCCGGTCCGGCTCGATTTGGCCTATCCGATAAAGAAGGAGTCGTTTGACAAGACCCAGCTGTTTCATGTCAGTTTTGGCACGAGGTTCTGATGTCATTTAGACGCGCGGGGCTTGCCTCGCTGATATTCACTTTAATCCTTTTCCTGGCGGCGCTGGGTGGCGGAATCGGCGGTGCTCGCGCCCAGCAGATCCCGCCATCTACAGCCCCCGCAGCGCAGCCGCCGCTGACCATCATGGTGGTGGACGTTCAGGCGCTCCTGCAGAATTCGAAATCGGCGAAGATG
>Ga0070698_100004670_pt1 | contig 15060 bp, 15 predicted proteins | sample KBSK1502metaG_FD_65477 | JGI IMG/M metagenome (GOLD analysis project Ga0070698, IMG submission 65477) | Corn, switchgrass and miscanthus rhizosphere microbial communities from Kellogg Biological Station, Michigan, USA - KBS K1-50-2 metaG | ecosystem: Host-associated > Plants > Roots >...
GGCTTGACCAACTGGACCTTCGGCGAGGACGAAGCGCGCCGCATCACCCAACCAGCCCTGGTCGTGCTCGGCGGCGGCAGCCCGGCGCTGCATCCGCGGTTCGAAGAGACCTACCGGCTGTTGCTGGACTGGTTGCCGGACGCACGTGGTTTCGTCCTCCCGGGCGCAACGCATCTCCTCCAGATCGAGAGCCCGCACGCATCAGCAGCGCTCGCGACGGCTCTCGGTGAATTCTTTGCCGCCAGCGGCTAGCCGCGCTCTCATTGTTGCCAGGGCACATGCTGCTGGGGACCTTCCAGCGGGGCACGTACGAGACGAACGTGCGGCCCTGCTCCAGGCTGGTGAGCACGCGGGCCACCCCCGCGCTGCCCTTCAAGCGCCGGTAGTAGGGTTCGACCAGCTCCTCTTTCTTGACGCCGCGTGGTGCTGCCAACACCGGGATCCCACGCTCGTCAGTGATCCGCCGCACCCAGGCCTTGTAGGCATTAGTGCGCTGCTCGATAATCAGACGAAGAGGTGCGCTAGCCCAGGCCGGCCTCGCGCGCCCGCCCGACGGCGGCTGCCCGGTCGGCCACCTGGAGCTTGCTCAGGATCACTGAGACGTAATTCGCCACCGTCTTGCCGCTCAGCCCGAGCGTGCGCGCGATTTCGGCGTTGCCAGCTACACTAACCATGAGCTGCAGAATCTCGCGCTCGCGATCCGTCAGCAGCGGGAAGCTGGCGCGGGGCACCGCGGGGCGGGTGCTGAAGAACTCGACGACGCGGGCGGCGATACCGGCGCTGAAGATCGCATCGCCCGAACCCACGGCTCGAATGGCGCGCAGCATCTCCTCCTTCTGGGCGTCCTTGAGCACGTAACCGCGTGCGCCGGCGCGGAGAGCCGTAAAGACTGAGGCGTCGTCCTCGAACATGGTGACAACCAGCACGCGGGTGGTTGGACGGCTCTCGACGATGCGGCGGGTGGCCTCGACGCCGCCAATGCCCGGCATTTTCAGGTCCATCAGCACGACGTCCGGCTCGAGCTGCTCGGCGAGTGCTACCGCCTCGTCACCGCTGGTCGCTTCGCCGACCACCGCCAGGTCAGGCATCGCCTCCAGCAACACGCGTAAACCATCCCGAAACAGCGGGTGGTCGTCGGCGATCAGGATACGCAGGCGGTCCATCGGCTCTGTCAAGCGACGGCGACTGGCAGCCGAGCCACCACGCGGGTTCCGTGGGGTGTTACCCGCTCGAATCGGCACCAGCCACCCAGTTCAGCCGCGCGCTCCCGCATGGAGCGGAGGCCAATGCCAGGCGGGTACGTCTCGGATAACCCCATGCCGTCGTCTTTCACCTCGAGCTCCAGAAGTCCATCGATGATCGCCAGCCTGATATGGCAGCAGCTCGCCTCCGCGTGACGATGAACATTCATGAGCGCTTCCTGGATGATCCGATATGCGGCGACCTCGGTCGCGGCCGGCAGGGGTGGCAGATCGCCAATAACCTCCACTCGCACCTGCAGGCCCGCGCCCGAGCGGCTGAACTGAGCCGTCCGGTCGCGGATCGCCTCGACCAGTCCCAGGTCGTCCAGGGCCGGCGGCCGCAGGTCATAGGCCAGGCGCCGGACCTCGGCCACGCTGTGACGCAGCGCGGTCTGCAAGCCGCTCACGAGGCGCGCCGCTGCCGCTGGATCGCGCTCGAGCAGCTCGCCGGCGGCGTCCGCGTGTAACGCTAGAGCCGCCAGCGCGGGAGCCAGGTCGTCGTGCAGGTCGCTCCTCAGCCGGCGCCGTTCTTCTTCGCGCGCAAGAACGAGCCGTTCGCGCGAGCGCTGCAGGTCAGCCAGCGTGCGCAAGCCGTGCGCGGCGACGCCCACCTGGCGGGCCAGGTCGTCGAGCAGCCGTCGGTCGGCGCGCGACCACGCTTCGCCAGATGAACGCGGTCCAAGCCGCAGCTCGCCGAGGACTTCACCCCGGTAGCTCAGCGGCAGGTGCAACAGGTCAGCCACCTGCTGGCCAACCTCGGCGGCAATGGCCAAGCCATCACCGGCTTGAATCGCGAGGGCAGCGTACGGCAGACGCAGCGCGTCGCGCACGGTGGAGACCACGGTCGCCGGCACGGCCTGCGGCACAAGCACCGCTTCGAGTCGCTGGCCCAGGCGCGACAGCACGATATACGGCTCATCCCGCTCGCCATACATCAGCCGGTTGACGGTCCGCTGCAGGCGTTCGCGAATGGGCTGGAACACGACGGCCACCAGCCCGGTTGCGATGAGCGACACCGCGAGATTGTCCGTAGTGTGGAACACACCGCTCAGGTAGCCAACCGAGACCACGTACGCGGTGATCACACACGCGGTCAGCGCAGCGTAAACGAGTGCCCGGTTAAGAACGACGTCGATGTCCCACAAGCGGTAGTGCAGGATGGCGATGAGGATGGAAACCGGGATCAGGAGCTGCGTGACGGGAAACGCGCTCTCCACGACCAGATGGGCCAACACACTCCCGGGCTCTGATCCGCTGGTACGGGGCACGACCAGCACCAGGAGGCCAAAGAAGCTGCCCAGCGCCGCAAGGAAGCCGGCCACCACCACCTTGATTTGCTGGCGCTGCAGCGGCGAAGCCACCCAAGCGTAGCGGTAGACCTGCGCCGCGGCCAGGCTCAACACAAAGCCGAAAGCGAGCGGCACAAACCAGCTTGCGGTGTTGACCTCCCACCACGGAGGCGAAAGGAAGTTGATGCCAGACGCCACCACCCAGGCGACCGCCGCCCAACGCGTCCAGCGGGGCGCGAACCGCCCATCGGGAAACAGGTAAAAGAAGGGCATCACCGCCGCTGTGCCGACGAAGCTCCACAACCGAAACGGCCAGACCCAGCTCGCATCGCTGCGACTGAGCGCAGCAGCCGGATCACTGAAGGTGGCGCCAAACACAGCCAGCATCACGCACCCGAGGAGAGCCATGGGCTCGCGGGGCCGCAGTAGGGCCAGCAGCGCCGCCACACCGCAGAACGCCGGCACATACACGCCGTTCAACGCGACCCAGTACACGGCCCAGGCGTCGAGCGTCAGCCCGAGGCGGCCAAGCCCCGCCGCCGCTTCGGGGCCCAATTGAGCCCAACCGCACGGCGGAGCAGTGCAGACCGTACGCATCTCGACGGCCAGCGAAGGCAGACCCGCAGCCGCCAGGATGAGGCTGACCGCCACGGCCGCCAGAGCAGCTGCAGCGCCTCCCCAGGTCATATGGATAAGGCCGTGGACACCGCCCGGCACCTCCAGCCGCCGCACCGCCTGCACCACTACCTCGGCCGCCCCCGGCCAGTGTGTCGCCCAAGGTGTTTACCGGTCAAGCCAGCCTCCCGATTGGGAGCGCGCGTGCCCGCGGGGCGAATCGACCGGGCCGGACCAGCAGGACCATGCTCATGCCGACGATCCACAGCTTCAACCCGAGGACACCTGCTAGCGGACTGAGGTTCCACAGCGGTGTACCGAAGGCCGGTGAACCGAGCACAACCGCGGCCATGAGCAGCACGAGCACCACCCCGAATCCTACCGGCAGGCTCCTGGTGCGCAGCATGAGGTAGCCGGCTGCCATCAGGCCTAGCGCCAGCACCGGCGGACGCACCGACAACTCGATCATCGACTCCACCACTACCGCAGCCTGCGCCAGCAGCTCGCCCTGCGGCAAGCGGGCAAGCTCAGGCAGCGCGTACAGCAGGCCCAGCACGACGATCCACACCGCGCTGCTCACGCCTAGGCCCAGGTAGGCGAGCGGCGCGACAAGCGACCGTCGGTCGCTCAGCGCCACCCACAGCACGACCAGCACGACAGAGAGGAAGTCGTTGAACAGGTCGATGAAGACCGCCAGTCGCAGCGTGCCCTCGTGCTGCACCGCCCAGTTGACGACCTCCGCCGGCGTATGCAGCCCGAACGCGGCATCGCCGAAGCCGGTTATGAAGTTCCCGGCGAAGAACAGCACCACGTAGACGATGCCGAGGATGCCCGTGACGCGGCGCAGTCCGACGGCAGATGTGCCTGTGGGTTGGGTGCTCATGGGTTGCTCCTGGCGGCTGCAGCGCGATCTCGTAATACGGCGAGCGCGCCGGCAACGCTGGCGATGGCAAGCAACACCAGGACGATAAGCGTCCAGACGAACCCGTGCGCATCCTCGGACGGATGCGTGAGGTCAAGAACAATGAACGGGAATGCCCACACGATTACGACGAGACTCACGATCGGAGCCAGGAGCGGCGCCCAGCGCCACCGCCCGAGCAGAGGCCCGATCACCGCCAGGGCCGCGAGCAGGTTGATGATGCCGATCGGTGGAACGAGCGAGTGGAATACCACGGCTTGCATTTCGATCGCGGCGAGCGCGTAACCCAGCATCGCTGCCAGCGCGACCTTCTCGGCCAATGAACGCTCGGTCTTCGCCGACCTGCCAACAGGAATAGCCACCGGAATCCTCCCAGAGTTGTGGATGCCGCAAGTCTCAGGGCCGTGGATTCCCAGGCGATAGGGCAGTGGGTTCCCAGTTGCCGGGAGATTGTTTCCCAGGAAGAGCCGTGCACATTGGGGGCACACGTGAACACGCACATTGCCGAAGTAAGCAGGCGTGCTCGCGAGATCGAAGCGGCGGGTGTCAAAGAGGTAATCGTCTTTTCACTCCTCCGCCAGGTCGATCCGGTCGTACCAGAAGGAGCTAGCGGCAGGATTACCGCCTGTTATCGTCTTAAATTCGGTCGTCCGATCCTCTTCTTCGGGAACGGCAGCCTGATACACGAAAGTGGTAGTCGGCACGACGATCTCCCGTGACATGGCGTCGAGGCCGAGGTAGCGAACTACGGGTACTACGGGATCACCGGGAACTCGTACGCCCTGAGCGGTTTTCTTACACGAGGTCAAGCGGCGCAGGTGCTACTGGCTCAATCGGCGATCTGATCGTGGGCGTTGGACATGGGCGCGGTTTGCGCGGTACATGCGGGTACACCCGCTGCCGCCACCGATCTCCGTCCACTCAGTGCTCCGTCACGCAGCGAAGCAGTAGTCTGAGGAGCCGGATGCCCGAGTTGGGCACGTCCGGATCTGACGGGCCTGGGAGGGAAACCACCCAGGTCTACCCAACCAAAGGCCTAATCCCCGCCAGAGATCTCTCAGAAATCCCGCTAGAAATCATTCAAGATTACAGTTCGTGATGCCCGTCCGCCCGGTGATCTCGCTCGCAATGGACTGGTGGTCTGACGGTTGGGGAGACACCACTTGCGGCGGTAGTCACCGTCATCGGCGCATTTCCGCCTGTACGAGACACGATCTCCGCCACACGCCAGGGCCGCACCCTTTTCGCCCGCCGCGAGCTTCCTGCTTCGGCACCTGTAGTTTGCTGGCCCATGGGGGACGTGAAAGAATCGCCGCATGGTCACGGATGCCGCCTCGGATCGGGCAGCCGCCATGCGACTCGTTGGCAGAGGGGATGTCCCTGGCGCAATCGGCATTCTGCGTCGGCTCGCCGAGGCGTCAGACGATCCCGAAGATCGTCTGCTGCTCGGCAGGCTGGCTTACGTCGCGACCAATTTCTCAGAATCACAGGCCCAGCTCGAGCGCGCCTATCGGGACTTTCAGTCGCGTGACCTGCCGCGGCGGGCTGCCATGGCAGCGACAGCGCTGGGCGCTCTCCATTTCGATGGCCTGGAGGATCCGGTGGTGGGACGCGGCTGGCTCGCTCGCGCCGTGCGGATGCTCGAGTACGAGGCGCCGTGCGTCGAGAAGGGCTACGCAATCATTGGACTGATGGGCGCTAGCGTTGCCAGTGCTGAGGAGCTAGATGCAAGTGCCCGCACCGCTCTCGAGCTGGCTCACCATTTCCGAGATCGAAATCTCGAATGCAAGGCGCTTGGCGACTCCGGGCTGGCGCTGGTGTCGATGGGCCGCATCCGCGACGGCATGGCGCGGCTGGATGAAGCTTTCACGATGATCATCGCCGGCGACTGCAAGGATCCCTCGGTCATCAGCCAGGTCGTGTGCGGCATGCTCAGCGCATGTGACCGCTGCGGGGATGTGATGCGTGCGGAATCCTGGCTGCGGATTATCGAGAAGAGCACGCCTGATCCCGACGAAATCCCTGCCGTGCACCTCTTTGCGCATTGCTGGTCGGCGTTTGGGTCGGTCCTCTGCCAGGTGGGCCGATGGGCAGAAGCGGAAACGGCACTACGCATGGCTCTCGCGCGTGGAGAGGCTTCCTTTCGCCACCTGCGGCTCACGACGCGCGCTGCTCTTGCCGATCTCTGGATCCGGCAGGGTCGCGTGGAGGAGGCAGCTCGGCTCATCGACCAGAATGTCGATCGCGTCGAGATTATGGGCCCGAGAGCGCGGCTCTATGTTGCCCAGCGACGCTACGACCTGGCCGCCGCGGTAGCTCGTCAGGCGTTGCGCCAATTGAGCGGAGACCGGCTGCGCTGCGGTGCACTCCTTCTGGCTCTCGTTGAGGCCGAGCTGGGTCGGGGCGACACGAACGCGGCTGCGGAGGTCGCCGCGCGACTACACCAATTAGCGGAAGGTTCAGAGGTTCCGTCGGTAGGGGCACAGGCAGCACTCGCCCTTGGCCAGACAGCCGTGGCACGAGGCGATACAGAACTGGCGGTCCATCAGTTCGAGGCCGGTCTCGACGCTCTGCCGGGCGATAGCTGGCCGTTGTTGCGCGCTGCGTTGCATCTGGAGCTTGCGCGGATCCATGCGAAGGGCGCTCCGGCGGAAACAATTGTCAACGCCCAGGCAGCCTTGAGTATCTATGCGCGTATCGGTGCCCCCGAAGCGTCTGTAGCAACCCAGCTGCTGCGGGCGCATGGGGTGGCGGTAGCGATCAGTCCGCCGGCACGCACAGCGCTGGATGTGTTGAGCCTGCGAGAGCGAGATGTGCTCGCCCTGTTGGTCCAGGGACTGTCCAATCCCGCCATTGCGCAGCGGCTCTCCATTACCGCGAAGACGGCGGAGCACCACGTGAGCAGCATCCTGCACAAGCTGTCACTGCGGAATCGGGCTGAGGCAGCCGCATTCGCGGCAAGCTTCGAACTCACGCAGGAGGCAGCGCGAAAGATTGGGGAGTGATTGGGGGTACTCCCCGATGCGCTGCCTTCACAGCCTGGGCATGCTGGTCACACAAAGCCAGCGAGGAGATAGCCCATGGATGATGGCGTGAGCGCAACACATCGGGAACCTCACATCGCTTTTGACGACATCGGCAGTGGCGACCCGGCAGTGGTGCTGCTGCACGGCCTATTCGGCGATCGTGCGTATTACGCAGCGCAGGCGCAGCACCTCGCTGCGCGCCACCGCGTCCTGAGCATTGATCTGCGGGGCCACGGCGACAGCGACGTGCCCGACGCAGGCTACAGCCTCGACGCCCTGGCAGGCGACGTGATCCGCGTCTGCGACGAAGCAGGAGTCGCCCACGCCGTGTTCTGTGGCCACAGCATGCCTGTCGCGCTCAAGGTGGTGGTGCAGAGGCCCGACCTGGCCGCGGGACTGGTGATGCTGGATGGGACGGTGCTGCTGCCGGCATCCGAGCGAGAGAGGCTGACTGGGTTCTGGGGTCCGGTCCTCGAAACGGACGGCTGGCGTGACGCATTACTTGGATTTTTCGGCGGCATCGCGGGTGATTCCGCGGAACGGGTCCGCGCCGACATTGCTGCCGCTCCGCGCGTGTACGCGGCGCCTCTCCTGCGCGACATCATGTCATCGGACTACTCGTCGGACCTGACGGAGGCACATTGCCCGCTGCTGTATGTCCACGGCCGGATGCCCATTGAACTGGACCGCTTGCGGGCGCTACGGCCCGATGCGATTGTCGAGTCGATCCCGAACGCAGGACACTGGCTGATGTTGACGGCTCCGGACGAGGTCAACGCCGTTCTGGACCGTTTCCTTTACGCGCTCCCGTCGAGCATCCTCGAGCGTGTTTCGGCGTGACGCCTACAACAAAGCTTCCGGTGAGGCCATGAGGATCGGTCTCACGCTACCGAATCGCGGGGTGATGTTCGGCGCCACCAGTGGCGAACAGCTCCTCCGCCACGCGCGTACTGCAGACGAGTGTGGACAGTTCGACGCTGTGTTCGTCGGTGACAGCCTGCTGGCGAAGCCACGCGTCGAGTCGATCGTGCTGCTCTCCGCGGTCGCCGCCGTCACGACACGCGTCCGTCTGGGAACAGCGTGCATGGCGAGCTTTCCACTGCGAGACCCAGTGCTGCTGGCATCCCAGTGGGCGAGCCTGGATTATCTGTCTGGCGGGCGCACCGTGCTCGTGGTTTGCACGGGGATCGTCAACCAGGCGGGCGCGAATGCCGAGGCAGCAACGTACCGCGTGAGCAGCGAGGACCGCGTGAAGCGGATGATCGAGTCCATCGCCCTCATCAAGCAGCTGTGGACCGAAGATGATGTCTCGTTTCAGGGCGACTACTTCGCGTGCACCGGCGTGACGATCGGCCCAAAGCCCGCGACTAAACCGCGCCCGCCGATTTGCATTGCGAACAACGCCATGCCGAGGCACCACCTGGGCGAGGGTGGCAGCGTCCCCGAGGAAGCGGAGTCGCGCGCACAATATGCTGACGAGCAATTCGTCCGACGTACAATGCGCCGCGTCGCACGTTATGCGGACGGATGGCAGACCGCCGGGGTGTTTGCACCCGTCGAGCTCGGCAGGCGGCTTGGCATCCTCCGCGAAGAGCTGCATGCTCTCGAACGCGACGTGTCGACCTTCGAGACACACCTCTACCACAACATCAACATCAACTCCGATCGCGAGGTGGCCGTGGCGGAATCCAAGCGGTTCCTCGACGAGTATTACGGACCTGTCTTCGGCGAACCTATAGTGCGAAACTGGACCGCCTGCGGCTCACCTGCCGAGTGTGCAGAGATGTTGCAGGTACTCGGCGAGCTTGGCTTCAGCGAGATCACGCTGCGTATCACCAGCTGGGACCAGGAGACGCAGTTTCGCAAGTTGAGAGAGGACGTGCTGCCCCGCCTCGGTGCGACGGGTGTGAGGCCGGCTACGCACGTCGCGCCACCGTGAGTCAACTTGTCCGGTAGTTTTCATCGTCGCTGAACACTGTTCGGTGGGATCGGTGTCTGTGTGCTTCAAAAGCAGGGCCAAGCGGCCAGCCTGCAGAGTTCCGACGCCACCGAGCAGGAAACTCTGCCCCTTAGTCTGGTCGCCCATGACACCCCTGTTCGCCGAGACGCCCCTCGCAACTGCACGACAGAGCGCGGTTCCGAGTACGTTGCCGGATGCAGGCCACCACTTCACCCTGACGGCTACCGACCAGACCAACCGGGCCTTCGTCACTCAGTTCCCGACGGTCAACTATCAGATGACCGTCACCTACAACGCAACAGACATTCCGTCCACCGGGGTCCGGAGGCAGTAGCCGCCGGCCAGGCGCGCCTTGATGACCGGCAATTCCTGCCAGTTGCCGGTCATCGCCACAGCCGGCGTTGCTGGGATGACCGGACCAAGGCGCTCTTTAGCAAGCACCAACGCTCGTTCGTAATCTGCCCGAACGGTGGCTTCGAACAGCCGCCCATAGCGCAAGCTCATCTCCGCCGTTGAGTGACCGAGCAGCTGTATTAGAACCTGGAGGCTTACACCAGCATTGATCAGCGCCGTGGCGTACGTGTGGCGCAGTTGGTGCGGCGTGATGATGCCCAGTCCGGCGGTCCTGGCCACGTGGGCCAACTCCTCGCGCAGGGTGCACCGTGAGATCCGCCGACCCTGGTGAGTCAGCAAGGAACTCCACGAGTCGCCCCGTCCGTGGGTGGCGAAGCGGACGCCCAGGCGAACGGTTGGCGACGATGTGATCCACGATCGCTAGCGTCTCGTCATCAAGCGGCACCATGCGCTCCGTGTCCAGCTTGCCCAGCGGAACTTTCAGCCACGCTCCTTGACCCGGTATCTCGTGTACGCAATCAAGCTCCAAGTCCACGAGCTCACCGATGCGCAAGCCGGTGGCTCGCATGAGCAGCAGCGCATCAGCCCGCAACTGGTTGGGCCAACTCTCGAGTGCACGCACCAAACGGCGATCAGTATCCGGTGGAACGTAGCGAGGTAAGGCTCGTGACGATCAGAAACCCGAATTCTCACCGCCAGGATTACTTGCTGCGGCCAGGCGTTGGTGGGGGAAAGGCGCGTTTTGGGCGCGAGTTCCCACATCAACAAACTCATTTCAGCTTGACGCAGAGGCGACTCGCACCTGCGGCGGGTCCTCCACCGAGCTTCCAAAACCAAATCGGCGCAGAGCAATCGCCGCCGCGGGCGTCACTATCAATGTGGCGACCAGCACCACGAGCGGTAGCAGAATCGGACCGCCTTCCACAAAATTCGCCACGGTCGCCACCAAGCCCGCGCCATTGAAGATCAGTGCCATGAAGATCGGCAGCCGCATCTCCGTCCAGTTCCGCGACCGGAGCTCGAACAAACCCATTACGGCGTAGCCGCATGTCGCCAGCTCAGGAGGCTGGATGACGGCCTCGGCCCCGTGAGTTGCAACAATCGGATCGGCGTGGCGATGGACCATTCGCCACGCGCCGCTCTCATTCCGGTAGACGTGCGTGACGCGTGGAGCAACCGGCGCAGCCCCTTCGAGACCCCGCAGCGCGGCTCGGGATCGCTCGATCCAGGCGGTGTAGCCCAGCCCGCCGTCCACGTACCTTGCGACGTCCTCGATTGCGACGTCCGCACTGATGAACTGCGCAGCCGCCCAGGCATAGCGTGGCTCGAGCTGAGACCATCCACGCTCCCAGCCGCCGCATCCCCCGCACAGCGAGGTATCGTCGGCATGCGAGCAAATGCGAGTCCGCGGGCCAATGTCGCCGTTGACAAAGCCGGCGACGGCCTCGCGCATTCGCGCGACGGCCTCTTCAAAGGTGCGCGCTGCGTCTGCTGTTTTCTCGTCGGCGGCGTAGATCATCGGCATCACTCCAGGGTGCTGGTTGCAGTGCCAGGCTAGATCGGAGGTGCGACGTACGTATCCGGGATTTGCGCCAGCCCGAGTATGTAGATTTCGGGAGTCATCGCCTTCCAGCTGACGGATCCGCAACTCCTTGCTGAACAGTCCATTGCCGCCACTTGCGCGCGCGAATTCGCGCCGAGCTTCGGGCGCGTCCACTGCAGTTCGTCGGATGCTTCGCATGGTTGGGCAAGTTCGGTGGGCCAACTTGTCTGTCGCACATTTCGATGCAGTGGCGTTTGGCCAACCAGGCCTAGTAGACGTCGACAGCAGGCCTTATGCTTCTGACTCGCACAGCTTTGCCACGCCGAGAACGGGGGAATCACTAATGAAATCGTCGGTCGAGGAGATCACGACAAGTTCGTCCACCATTGCGGTCCCAAGAACTCGCGCCGCGTATCCGTGAGAGCCTGGACGAGATGGACCGCGAGCGCCGTGTGCCCGCCTTTCTTGCGCGCGAGATGGCAGAGGCGGGAATGTTCCGTCTGGGTATCCCAAAACGCCTCGGAGGCAGTGAGGCCGACCCGGAGACCTTGGTCCGTACGATCGAGGAGGTTTCTGCTATCGACGGGTCGGTTGGCTGGTGCACCATGATCAGTACTGTCTACGGCGTATTCGCCGGGTGCCTGCCAACAGATGCTGCTCGTGAGGTTTACGGATCAGACCCGAATGTGATCACCGCCGGAACTTTCCGCCCCACTGGCGAAGCGGTCGCGGTGGATGGTGGTTATCGCGTCAGCGGCCGCTGGCCATTCGCAAGCAACTGCCAGAACGCAACCTGGCTAACCGGCGGCGCACGCATTTTTGACGGCAACCAGCCGAGGCTCGGGCCCGATGGAGCCCCAGTTTGGCGGCTTTTTTTTCTTCCCTGCCACGGACTGTCTGATTGTCGATACGTGGCAGACGGGCGGGCTTCGCGGCACGGGCAGTCACGACTTCACCGTGTCCGACCTGTTCGTGCCAGCGCCAAGATCGTTGTCATTCCGCGAGCCGCCTGTTGAGTCGGGGCCCTTGTACGCTTTGCCGATAATCGCATTCTTCGCGACGGGTATCGCTGCCGTGCCGCTGGGAATCGCCAGACACGCGATCGAGGTGTTACAAGACCTGGCTGGCGCCAAAAAGCCGACGTGGTCGCAGAACCTGCTGCGGGAACAACCGCTGGCGCAGGCGCAAGTCGGCCAGGCGCACGCACTTGTCCGAGCGGGACGTGCGCTACTCTACGAGACACTGCAGGACGCCTGGTCGACCGTGACATCGGGCAGGCATCTATCTGTCGAGCAACGCGCCTGGTTATGGCTCGCCTCGACGCAGGCAGCGGTCATGGCAAATCAGGCGGTGGACCTGATGTTTACAGCTGGTGGTGCGACCTCGGTGTATGCCATTGCGGGGTTGGAGCGCTGCTTGCGTGACGTACGCACTGCAGGACAACACATCTGCGTCATCTCGAACAACTACCGAACCGTCGGCCAGGCGTTGCTTGGTCTGGATGTAAGCGCAACGCAACTGTCGATCGACGATCGGGGCGACGCGTCCTGAGATGTGGCTAGTCGATCAAAGAGCGCACCGAGCGAGCGGCAAACACGGCGGCGTTCGCGCGGCGATTTGGGGGCGCACTCGGACCGGACAAACTTGCCCCCGAGAGTCGCTGCGACCCACGTGGTGCTAGCTGGACGAACCCGCGCGATCCGCCCAGGCGCGCGAATCGGAGGAACGCGTCCTCATATGGCGCATACAGGTGTGGAATCTTTGCGCGATCGGCGCTGGAATAGCGCTCTTGCGAGAGAATCCTCCGGTCAACTGCAGTGAGTCTTAAATTAGATGCATCGCTGAGTCGCCGGTAATCACGATGCGCCGGTGCCTCGTTGCTCGCGTAGACGCCCGGCTGCCTCCTGCACGGCCATTGCTTCGTGGTATTCCCGATACAACCGGCCGTCGCGGACCTGGTTGTAGATCATGACGGTATCCATATTGCTGTGGCCGAGCGCGCGTTGAAGAGCGTCCAGAGGCTTCCCGCTCTCGGCCATGTTCGTGGCGAACGTGTGTGGCGAAACGCATGCGCATGGACGCGAGGCGGCTGTACGGGCCTGCTCGCAGATGGCGACCCAGGAGCGGTACCGAAAGGGTTGCCCGAAGCCTCTTCGACCGAGGTTGACGAACACTGTGTGGTGCTGGAGTGGTCTCGGCCATTTGATGCACTGAAACGCGCAGCGCATGGCGCATCCGGCATCTGATCCCCGTCCTCAATCCGGCGGTTGTCTGGGCTGCAGCCTGATCGACGAGGGCAAAATCGAACGGCGGTGGTGTCCGATTGCGAGGGTACTCCATGAGTCGCACCGACGAAGGTGCTTGTGAGTAGCAGCAATGGCGTGCCGACGTGGCTGGAGTGGCGATCCACGTTGGGGCAAAGTCGTTCAGTTCCACGTAGCCCGCGGCCTTGCCGCCGCGCATCAGGGTGTGGGCTTCCTGCCCGTCCGCGCGGGGCCGGCCTTCTCATAGGCACGTTGTCGCAACCGGCGAGGCGGCACAGCGCCAGAAATAGGTCCCACGGGATACGTCCGAGTACGTGCACAGCCATCACGACGCCCCAGCCCGGCCCATCCTGGGCATCGATCCTGGCCATCCTGGGCATCGAGGAACACCCGTGCTCGGGGTGTTCCTCTCTGGGCAGGTCTCGCCGTAGCAACTGGCTGGATCGCGAGGTGGGCGATCGCAAGGACCCAAGGTCATGATCACGGCCAGAGCTTGACACAAGGCGCACCCGCTGCATCATGGAGCCCGTGCTCGGGGTCTCACGTTGCTGCTCGCCCAGCATTCCCTTTGGCCCACCGGTCGCTGCGTTTGGCGTGTTGGCCGGGCCCTGACGTGGCCGGGTTCATTGGCCGCCGAGCGAAAGCGCGTCGACGCTCACGTACAGAGGCCGGTACAGCGAGTGCCGATCTGCTGCTCGAGTCCAAGCTGTTCGTCCCGCCGCCGGCCTCGAGCGTCGTCGACCGTCCGCGGTTGCTCGCCTGGCTGGCCGAGGGTCTGCATCGGCTGACACTGGTCGCGGCGCCACCAGGCTGGGGCAAGACCACGCTGCTGAGTGCCTGGGCGGATACAGCCTCTGCTCCAGACCTGGCGTGGATCTCGCTCGACGCTGGAGACAACGATCCTGCGCGCTTCTGGAGCTACGTCACCGTGGCGCTCCGGCGAGTGCGTCCGGGCATCGGCGATACATCGCTCACCCTCCTTCCGTCGTATCAACCGGCAACAGTCGAGGCCATGCTAACCCGCCTCCTGAACGAGCTCGCGACGCTCGGGACCGAGACCGCGTTGGTTCTGGACGACTATCACGTCATCGACACCGCGGCGATCCACCAGGGTCTGTCCTTCTTCATCGAGCACCTCCCGCCGCATCTGCACCTATTCCTGGCGACTCGTGCCGATCCGCCCCTGCCGTTGGCACGCTGGCGGGCGCGTGGCACGCTGCTCGAGGTCCGTGCGGACGACCTGCGCTTCAGTGGCGAGGAGGCGGAGCGGTTCCTGATCCAGCTGCTCGGCCTGCCCCTGACCGAGGGCATGCTGGCCGCGCTGGAGGCACGCACCGAAGGCTGGATTGCGGGCTTGCAGCTCGCGGCGCTGGCGATGCGGGACCGCGGCGAGGTGGCGAGCTTCATCGAGGCCTTCAGCGGCAGCCATCGCTTCGTCGCCGATTACCTGGTGGAGGAGGTGTTCCTTCGCCAGTCCGCCGCCGTCCAGGAGTTTCTGCTGCGTACTTCGGTGCTCGACCGGATGTGCGCCTCCCTCTGCCAGGCGCTCGCCGATGACAACTCGAACGCCGGCGACTCACAGCGCCAGCTGGAGCAGCTCGAGCGCGCCAATCTCTTCCTGATCGCGCTCGACGGGGAGCGCCGCTGGTACCGCTATCACCACCTGTTCGCCGACGTACTGCGCTCCCATCTCGAGCAGGAACGCCCGCAGCAGGTTCGCGTGTTGCACCGTCGAGCGAGTGATTGGTTTGAACGCTCCGGCCTCGTCGAGGAAGCGATCCACCACGCCATCCGGGCGGGGGATTTCCCACGGGCAGCCGACCTCGTCGAACCCATCGCCGATCCG
>Ga0070698_100004671_pt1 | contig 15059 bp, 12 predicted proteins | sample KBSK1502metaG_FD_65477 | JGI IMG/M metagenome (GOLD analysis project Ga0070698, IMG submission 65477) | Corn, switchgrass and miscanthus rhizosphere microbial communities from Kellogg Biological Station, Michigan, USA - KBS K1-50-2 metaG | ecosystem: Host-associated > Plants > Roots >...
AAGATGGATATGAGTGAGCCTATCCGTCAGTTGGAAGAAAGCATTTTGCAAAAAAGAAAAGAGATCACCCAACATCTTTCCAGTTGGCAGCGGGTACAGTTGAGCCGTCACCCCGACAGGCCCTATACGATGAAGTATATTGAGAAAATGACCAAATGTTTTCTTGAATTATATGGCGATCGGAATGTGAAAGATGATAAAGCCATGATCGGTGGTTTTGCAAACATGGATGGAGAAACAGTGATGATCATTGGTCAGCAAAAAGGGATCAATACTAAAATGCGACAGATGCGAAACTTCGGAATGGCAAACCCCGAAGGTTATCGCAAAGCGTTACGGTTAATGAAACTTGCAGAAAAATTTAATAAGCCCGTTATCACACTGATCGATACTCCCGGCGCATTTCCCGGACTTGAAGCTGAAGAAAGAGGGCAAGGTGAAGCCATTGCAAGAAATATTTATGAAATGATCCGTTTGAAAGTGCCTGTTATTTGTGTCATCATAGGTGAAGGAGCAAGTGGTGGTGCATTAGGTATTGGTGTTGGCGACCGGGTGTACATGATGGAGAATACATGGTATACTGTTATCAGTCCTGAAAGTTGTTCATCAATTCTCTGGCGCAGTTGGGATAAAAAAGAAGTAGCAGCCGAACAATTACGGCTCACTGCCGATCACATGTTGAAATTTGGATTGATCGAAGGAATAATTCCTGAGCCTGATGGCGGTGCACACTGGGATTATAATCAGTCAGCGGAAATATTAAAGAATCATTTGATACCCATATTAAAAGAATTAAAACAAATACCTGCTGATGAAAGAGTGAAACAGCGAATTGTGAAGTTTGGAAAGATGGGATTTTGGGAGGAATAACCCCCTGTACTCCGCCTCAGGCGGAGAGACTTAGATTGAAAAATTTTTACCTGTTTGGTATTGTACAAAGTTGAAGTGGAAAAGAAAAATGTTTGGATTTACACTAAAGCACCGTCCTTCTCCTGCGGGAGAAGGATAGGAGGATGAGGTCAGCTTTTGTAATTCCCTGCCTGCCGGCAGGCCGGTATTAAACTTCCGTTCCGCCTCAGGCGGACTCTTGTACTTTTAGTAACTTTATTCAGCTTTTATAAATCTTAAATCTGCTCCCGGTAGCTATCGGGACTAAAATCTAAAATCTAAAATCTAAAACCGATCATGTCTCTTCGTGAAATGTTTCGTGGTACCGGTGTAGCGATCGTTACTCCATTTACACAAGATGGCAGTATTGACTGGCCATCATTTGAAAAAGTCATCAATCATATTATCGATGGCAAGTGTGAATACATTGTTGTGCTTGGCACAACAGGTGAAAGTGGAACTGTTCACGGAAAAGAGAAACAGGAAGTATTTTCTTTTGTAAATAAAATAACTACCGACCGTGTTCCGATCGTTGCCGGCATTGGCGGTAATGATACACACGAAGTGATCGAAGGATTTAAAACTTTTGATCTGACAGGTTATGATGCTATTCTTTCAGTATCTCCATATTACAGCAAACCTAACCAGGAAGGACTCTTTCAACATTATAAAGCATTGGATGCAGCAACACCTTTACCTATCATCATGTACAATGTTCCTTCCCGTACAGGAATGAATGTATCAGGCGAAACACAAGTAAGAATTGCGAACGAATGCAAGAACATATTTGCAACGAAAGAAGCAAGCGGTGATTTTGCACAGATCAATTATATCATTAAAAATAAACCTGCAGATTTTATGGTCATCAGCGGTGATGACCCGATAACATTATCGATGATCGCTGATGGGGCAGAAGGATTGATATCTGTTATTGCCAATGCCTATCCAAAAGATTATTCTGATATGGTTCGTCTTTGTTTGGCCGGAAAATTTACCGAAGCACAAAAACTACATTTTAAGTACATCGAAATTATAGCTTCAATGTTTGCGGAAGGAAGTCCCAGTGGTGTAAAAGCCTATCTTTCTGAAATGGGGTTATGCGGAAATTATTTTCGCTTGCCCGTTTGGAAAGTAAGTGAGAAGCATCATTCAAAAATTAAGGAGTTGATGAAGAAGATTAGTTCAGTATTTCTTCAATATTGAACTTCTTTTATTAATATCATAGGGATTTTATACCACGGAGTCACTTAGTACACAAAGGATCACGGAGAATCTCTGTGTATCTCAGTGTCTTTGTGTCCCCGTGGTTATTTTTCTCCAAAAAATCAATTAAATTCATAGTTGGTTATCTGACCCATTTCCATAACTATTAAATCATTATGAAATACTCACCTGTTCAGAACTATATTAACGGGCAATTTGTTGATTCCACATCTGCCCGTTCACTAGATGTTATCTCCCCGCTTGATGGCAACCTGCTTTCTAAAGTACCCATGTCAACAGCTAAAGACCTGGACAGCGCAGTGAAAGCTGCCAAAGCTGCTTTTCCTACATGGAGTCATACGCCTATAAAAGAAAGAGTACAGGTTTTCTTTCGTTATAAATGTTTACTGGAAAAACATTTGAAAGAACTTGCAGAATTAGTTAGCGAAGAAAACGGCAAAACATATAGCGAAGCAACTGCTGAGGTTGAAAAAAGTATTGAGCTGACAGAATTCGCCTGTTCACTTCCCCAATTAGTAACTGGTGAAGTATTGGAAGTAAGCAGAGGTGTTGAATGCAGAACTGAACATGTGCCGCTGGGTGTTGTTGCATCTATTGTTCCATTTAATTTTCCATCAATGGTTCCTAATTGGACCATACCCAATGCAATTGCCCTCGGAAATTGCATGGTGATAAAGCCTTCTGAAAAAGTCCCGTTGAGTGTAGGAAGATTGGCAATGCTGTTAAATGAAGCAGGATTACCTGATGGTGTTTTGAATGTTGTTCATGGCGATAGTGAAATTGTTGAAGCTATCTGTGATCATCCGGGTATCGAAGCTGTTTCATTTGTTGGTTCTACGAAAGTTGCCAAAATTGTTTACCAGCGAGCAACACAAAATTTTAAAAGAGCATTGGCATTGGGCGGCGCAAAAAATCATTTGATGGTTTTGCCTGATGCAAAAGCGGATATGACGGCGCAAAATGTGGCAGCCAGCATGAGTGGCTGTGCCGGCCAAAGATGCATGGCCGCATCAGCAATGGTTGGAGTTGGAAACATTGATCACATCATTGAAAAGATCTGTGATGAAGCAAGAAAGATTATTCCGGGAAAAAACCTTGGCGCAGTTATTAGTAAAGAAAGTAAAGAACGTATTGAAAGATATATTGGTGAAGCAGAAAAAGACGGTGCAAAAATTTTAGTGGATGGAAGAAACGCTAAAGTGGAAGGAAAAGAAAACGGAACTTATGTTGGTCCCACAGTTATCGATTTTGTAAAACCTGAAATGAGTGTTGCAAGAGAAGAGATTTTCGGCCCCGTCATTTCTATTATGCGGACAAACACAGTTGATGAAGCGTTGGCTATTGAAAATGCAAATCCTTATGGGAATGCTGCATCTGTATTTACACAAAATGGCGGATTGGCAAGATATATTATTGATCATGCAAGCGCCGGCATGATCGGCGTGAATGTAGGCGTGCCGGTGCCGCGGGAGCCATTCAGTTTCGGGGGATGGAATGAAAGTAAGTTTGGTGTTGGTGATATTACCGGCAAAAGTTCGATCGAATTCTGGACGAAGCTAAAAAAGAGTACAGTGAAATGGAATCCGGAAGCGGGGGTGAATTGGATGAGTTAAACCCCCTGTCCCCCTAAAGGGGTGACTTAGACAGAAGTATTCTTTAATTGTTGAAGCTATATAAAAGTCGTTGCGTTGCACTCTATTTAGTGATTCTATACGTCTATAAATCAATAATGAGAAAAATAGTAACCATAGCATCCTTGATTTTGTTAACCAAAATTTCTTTTGCTCAGAAAAGTTTTTCTGAATGTTATGATTCGTTACACTGGAAATTAACTCACAATACTACCATTAACTTTGATGTGTTTACAAAATGGAACGATTGTATCAAGGGAAAAGAAATGCCTTTTCTTTCGCTTCAAACTATTTCAGGTGAAAGGATCGAAACAAAAGATCTTAAAGGAAAAGTCATAGTTATTAATCTTTGGTTTACTGCTTGTCATCCATGTATAGCTGAGCTCCCCGCCTTAAACAAATTAGTAAAAGAATATAAAGATAAAAATGTCGTGTTTCTTGGATTAAGTACGGACACAAAAGAACTGCTTGATTCAGATTTTTTCCCAAAATATAAATTTGATTTTACCATTATACCTAATGCCATGAAAATCGTTGATGAGAAGATCGGACACACAGGCTTCCCAACAACTTATATTATTGATACGAAAGGAAGAGTTATTGACGCATGGATTGGCGGTAGTACGGGTAAGGATGCAGAAACGGCGGCATATTTAAGAGCAAAGCCGATCATTGATGAATTATTAAAAGCTGAATAAAATTACCGGTGTACAACTGTGCACTTGTACGTTCCGGCAATGATGAGGAAAAAATAAAGACCCCGTAGGGGTCGAATATTTATAGAAAAATAATGCAATATGTTTTATTCAACTCCTTAAGGAGTTGAACGTCTTTGAATCGAATAGTTCTATAAATATTTGACTCCGGTGGAGTCAAATCAAATGCTGAATAGAATTAATGAACGTACAAGAGTCCGCCTGAGGCGGAACGAAAGCTAAATAGAATTACATATGCTGGTAACAAATAAATATTTTCTTTCATTAATACTTTACGGATCATTATCCGTGGCTGCTGCTTATGGGCAAAAGCCTATTGATGTTGCTGAGAGTTCAATAAGGGTTGGTATCAAGGCTGAAGAAGAAGTTTATTTTGGTTTTGCAGAAGGCGATCAGCTCATTTTTAGTTTTGAGGAAGCGAATGGTAAAGAGATGAAAGAGGTTGAGATCGTGGAAATGCCGGGCACTTCAAGATTTATGGAGTACAAGACAAGCAAAATAGAAAACAAAACAATTAATGTTCCAAGAACAGGGATCTATAAATTCCGGTTTGCAAATTCTGCGATCATACCCAGAGTTTGTAGATACAAGATACAGCGTATACCTGCCGGGTCGACAACACAGAATTTTAATACAACTGTATATTTTGATGAGTATAATGATACGACTTATACTAACGAGGTGGAAACTTTTGTTGACAGATCCGATACTGTTATCAGTAATTTCCAGGACAGGACAATAAAAGTTAACCCGTTAACGGCACCCGGTAGCAGTAAAACAACTTTCAATTTTGTTTTGCCGGAAAACACTGTAGCATGGAGCTACTATGTCTGTGCAGATAAGGGTGGTCAACAAGTTTACCTGGAAGCAGCAAAAAAGCTTGCTTCCAATTCGGGTCGGGTTATTGAGAAATTTCCTAAATATGGTCCGTTAGCTGCCGTGGCGTTGGACGCACCTTCCTATCTTATAAGAATTGATACTGGTCAGCATATTAATTATTGGATCGTGGAAAATGAGAATGGGGATTTGTTCAAGAGTGGGGAACAATTTCGGTTTATTAAAAAAGGAAGAGGTATTAATGACTTTTCACGAATGGAGCCGGGAGACCGGGCTTTTTATTTCTGCTTACATAACGATTATAAGGATATACCAGTTACAGTCATGGTTAAGATCACTGCAATACTTATTAATGAAAAATTTTCTTCAGAGTCGGTTCGCAAAATGCATGTAACACTAAAAAAAGGAATGCATTTAAAAAATTAACCCCCTGTCCCCCTAGGGGGGAACTTAGTTAGAAGAGGTTTATAAAATAAAATTTATGTCACAAATAAAAACAATCTCCAAATCATCAGACTCTCAAATCCCCCTTTCGGGGGGTGGGGGGGCCGAGATCATACAGGATAGTCTCGACTACACTTTATTTTCCTGGAGCAAACAACAGGGAATTGCACCAATCGCCATTAAATATGGGGAGGGAGTTTATTTATATGACTATGATGGTAAACGCTATCTCGATTTTTCTTCAGGATTGATGAATGTAAATATTGGCCATGGCAACCAACGGGTGACAGAAGCTGTAACGAAACAAATGCAGGAAGTGAGTTATGTAACGCCGAGTTGTGTGACAAAAGTTCGTGGTGAATTGGGAAAAAAACTTGCATCTATTACACCGAAAGGATTAACAAAGGCATTGTTCACAACAGGAGGCGCTGAATCAATTGACAATGCAATTAAACTGGCGAGATTGTATACTGGCCGTCATAAAATTTTATGTCGGTACCAATCTTTTCATGGAGCTTCCTATGGCGCTATGTCTGCAGGTGGTGATCCGCGGAAGCTTGCTGCCGATGCACAACAGGCGCCGAATTTTGTTCATTTCGATATTCCAATTGCTTATCGCTGGGAATATGGCGAAGAAAATTTATTAAAAGAATCAATTAAAAACTTAGAGAGAGTAATTGCATTTGAAGGGTCACAAAACATCGCGGCTATTTTATTAGAAGGTGAGTCGGGTTCATCAGGTTGTTTGAAATATCCTGTTGGTTATTTGAAAAAAGTAAGAGAGATCTGTGATAAGCACGGCATTTTATTTATAGCTGATGAAGTAATGAGTGGTTTTGGAAGAACAGGTAAATGGTTCGGTGTAGAAAATCATGCTGTGATACCCGATATGATCGCTACTGCAAAAGGAATTACTTCTGGTTATGTACCGTTGGGTGCATTAATTGTTTCGGATAAAATTGCAGAACGATATGATGATAATGTCTTATGGCTGGGACTAACATATTCTGCGCATCCTGTAAGCCTTGCTGCAAGTTTAGAAGTGCTGAAGATCTATGAAGATGAAAATATGATCGGGAATGCTGCAGCAATAGGAAAATATATTGATGAAAGAATGGAAGAGTTGAAAAAGAAACATCCATCAATTGGTGATTGGAGAAATACAGGACTGCTCGGTTGTATTGAATTAGTAAAAAATAGAACAACCAAAGAACCAATGGCGCCATTTAATGCAAAACCGGACGAAATGGCGATCATGAATAAAGTCGCAGCAAGATTGAAAGAATTGGGTATGTACACATTTGTAAGATGGAATTATATTTTCATTGCTCCACCACTTTGTATTAATAAAGGACAAGTGGATGAAGGATTAGCGATGATCAGTGATGCAATTTCAATTGCCGATCAATATGTCAATTAAACTCCGTAGGAGTTTAATATTTATAGAAAGAAAGAAATATAAAGACGTTTCCGACCCCATAGGGGTCGAACCAGAACAATAAATATCCAGGATGCCGAATACATACACACAACTATATATTCAATTTGTCTTTGCGGTCAAACACCGGGAAAGTCTTATTAAAAAAGAATGGAAAGGTGATTTGTATAAATATATTACTGGTATAGTCCAGAACAATAAGAGCAAAATGCTTGCGATAAATGGGGTAGCAGATCATATTCATATTTTCATTGGTTATAAACCAACAATCGCAATTCCTGATTTGGTGAAGGATATTAAAATTGCAAGCGGCTCATGGATAAATGAAAATAATTTAACATCTCATAGATTTAATTGGCAAGAAGGTTATGGGGCATTTTCTTACAGGCTTAGTGATATTGATGAAATATGCAAATACATTCAAAACCAGGAAGAACATCATCGGAAAATAACATTTAAAGAAGAATATACTGAATTGCTGAAGAATTTTGCAGTTGAATACGATGAAAAATATTTATTCGAATTTTTCGACGATATGTATTCAACTCCTACGGAGTTGGAAAAATCACAATAATAAATTGATTCTATAAATATTTGTCTCCTACGGAGACAAGAATAGAAAAGGTATTTTACGTTTGCCTATTAAACTCCGTAGGAGTTTAATATTTATAGATTCTATAAATATTTGTCTCCTACGGAGACAAGAATAGAAAAGGTATTTACGTTTGCCTATTAAACTCCGTAGGAGTTTAATATTTATAGAATGAAGGTTTAATTGAAAACAATGACTCCGAAGGAGTCGAACATATCAATAAAGGACAAAATGCCAGAAGCAGAGAAAATACAATCTTCTTCTCTCATCAACGAAGACCTTGCACCTATTCCGCAGGACAAGCGCAAATGGGGAACATGGAACTATGCAGCTTTATGGATCAGTATGAGCTTATGTATTCCAACTTATATGTTGGCAAGTTCATTGATCGGAGGAGGTATGAATTGGTGGCAGGCAATACTTACAATTTTTTTGGGTAATACAATTGTTTTAATACCGATGATATTGAATGGTCATGCTGGTGCAAAATATGGAATACCCTTTCCTGTTTTTGCAAGAGCAAGTTTTGGAACAAAAGGAGCAAACATACCAGCGATACTCCGTGCTATTGTTGCCTGTGGTTGGTTTGGTATTCAGACATGGATCGGTGGCGCTGCTATATATAATATTGTACGGGCATGGAATCCAGGTATGCCGGAAATTGATAGCCATTCATTATTCCCGCAGGCAATACCGATGATTTGCTTTCTTCTTTTCTGGCTGTTGAACATGTTCATTGTTTACCTCGGTGTAGAAAGTATAAGAAAACTTTTAGTCTTCAAAGCGATCTTTCTTCCGGTGGCAGCATTGGCATTATTGTTCTGGGCCATCAACGCCGCAAATGGATTAGGGCCAATATTAGAGCAACCATCAAAACTTCAAGGTCCATCATTCTGGAATTATTTTTTTCCGGCATTGACAGGCATGGTTGGTTTCTGGGCAACGCTGTCATTGAACATTCCTGATTTTACCCGTTATGCAAAAAGTCAGAAAGCACAGATAAGAGGACAAGCAATAGGATTGCCTTCATCAATGACACTGTTTGCTTTTATCGGCGTTGTGGTTACATCAGCAACGGCGATTGTTTATGGAAGTACTATCTGGGATCCTGTGCAGCTTGCTGGAAGATTCGAAAATAAATTGATGGTAACATTTGCAATGATTGCAGTTGCTATTTCAACACTGGCAACAAATATTGCTGCCAATATTGTAAGCCCGGCTAATGATTTTTCTAATCTCGCCCCGAAGAAGATCAATTTCAGAGTTGGTGGTTATATTACAGGAGTTATTGGTGTTTTAATTTTTCCCTGGAAATTGATTGCTGATCCAACGGGGTATATTTTTACCTGGTTGATTGCTTATTCAAGTTTATTGGGACCTGTCGGAGGAATCATGATCGCCGACTATTATTTTATTCGTAAACAAAATTTAAATGTAAACGAATTGTATCAACACCAGGGGCAGTACAGTTTTGGAAATGGATTTAATAAATATGCGATCATCGCCCTGTTGTTGGGAATATTACCCAATGTTCCCGGATTTTTATTACAGGTTAAATTAGTTTCATCAACTGCATTTCCCGAATGGATAAATCATTTATATAACTATGCCTGGTTTGTAGGATTTTTTGTAAGTGGGATTCTTTATATCTTACTAATGCGTTCATATAAAGTAACTGAGCAAAAATTAAAGGAAGCCTATGTCGCTGTTGATTAAAAATGGAAGAATAATAACTGCTGATGCAGATTATGTTGCCGATATATTTATTGATGGCGAGATCATACATACCATTGGTAAAAATCTGCCAGTAAATACTGATGATATTATTGATGCTACAGGTAAGTTAGTTTTTCCCGGTGGAATAGATCCGCATGTTCATCTCGATATGCCTTTCATGGGAACATTTTCTTCCGACAATTATGAAACAGGCACAAGAGCGGCTTTATTCGGCGGCACTACGATGGTAATCGATTTTATTTTACAGAAGCAAGGCAATAGTTTAAGAGCTGCATTGGAAGAATGGAAAGGAAGAAGCGATGGCAACTGTATTGGCGATTATAGTTTCCATATGGCAGTTACAGATTTTAATGACAACACTAAGAAAGAAATAAAAGATTTTATAGAGAAAGAAGGGATCAGTTCTTTCAAAACTTTCATGGCTTATAAAGGTGCATTGATGATCGATGACCGCCAAATGATTGGTTTGATGGAAGAAGTGAAACAACATGGAGGATTGATAAACGTTCATGCGACCAATGGCGATATGATCGATTATTTAATTGCGAAACATAGAGGCGAAGGAAAGTTATCGCCACTATATCATTATTTATCACAACCCGAAGTCACAGAAGCCGAAGCAGCCGAAAGGTTTGTTGATATGTCGCATTATACCGGTTGCCCCGGGTATATTGTTCACTTAACATGCGAAGGGGCATTAAATGCAGTTCGTAATGCCACCAAAAGAAATCAGAAAGTCTTTGTTGAAACCTGCATCCAGTATTTAATACTTGATGCATCCCTATATGAAAAAGACCCGATAGGTATCGGGTTTGAAGGAGCTAAATGGGTGATGAGTCCGCCACTAAGAGAAAAGAAAGACCAGGAAACTTTATGGGCAGGAATTAATCAAGGATTAGTACAGGTTGTGGCAACTGACCATTGTCCTTTTATGTGGGAGCAAAAGAAAATGGGGGAAAAAGATTTTTCAAAAATCCCAAATGGTCATCCGGCGATTGAAAACAGGCTGGAATTGTTGTTCAGTGAAGGGGTTGTTAAGAATAGAATTACATTAAATAAATATGTTGAAGTGGCGTGTACCAATCCTGCAAAGATATTTGGCATGTTTCCAAGAAAGGGAACAATAGCAATCGGCAGTGATGCTGATATCGTCATCTTCGATCCACATGAAAAGCATACTTTATCCGCTAATACACATCACATGAATGTTGATTATAGTGGGTATGAAGGTTGGGAGCTGACAGGTAAAGTGAAAACTGTTTTATTGAGAGGACAAGTAGCGGTTGATGATGAGAAGTGTTTATTGCAAAAAGGATATGGTAAATTTATAAAGAGAAATAAAGTGTCACAAGTAATTTAGAATTATGAGTTATGAATTATGAATGAGGGGAAAGAAAATATAATTGTGCAGAAATCTTATGGATTTGCGCTGCAAATAATTCAACTTTATAAATCACTTATTGATAAAAAAGAGTTTGTCCTTTCTAAACAAATTCTGAGAAGCGGAACTTCAATTGGTGCAAACATTCATGAAGCAGTAGCCAGTGAATCCAAGAAAGATTTTGTTCATAAACTTGGGATTGCAGTAAAAGAAGCGAGGGAAACATCTTACTGGTTAAATTTATTGAAAGACAGTGATTACATTACAAATGACGAATTTAATAGGCTAAATAATTCTTGTGATGAAATAATAAGAATATTAAACAGTATTATCCTGACAACTAAAGAAAGATATTTTGCCAATTCATAACTCATAATTCTAAATTCATAATTATACAACATGCCAAGAATTATTAAGTCCGGATTGATACAAATGAGCCTTCCAAAAAGTGAAGGCGAAGGAACGATTGAAGAGATCAAAGAAGCAATGGTGCAGAAACACATTCCATTGATCGAAGAAGCAGGAAAGAAAGGAGTGCAGATACTTTGTATGCAGGAAATTTTCAATACACCTTATTTCTGTCCGGGACAGGACAAGGCATGGTATGAAAGTGCAGAAGCAGTTCCCGGCCCGATAACAGAACGAATGCAGGAGTATGCAAAGAAATATAACATGGTGATAATTGTTCCGATCTATGAAAAAGAACAAGCCGGCGTTTTATATAATACTGCAGCAGTGATTGATGCTGATGGAAAATATTTAGGCAAGTATAGAAAAAATCATATTCCGCATACTTCTGGTTTTTGGGAAAAGTTTTTCTTTAAACCTGGTAATTTAGGTTATCCGGTTTTTCAAACTAAGTATGCAAAGGTTGGAGTTTATATATGTTACGACCGACATTTTCCTGATGGTGCAAGATGTTTGGGATTGAATGGAGCCGAGATCGTTTATAATCCTTCGGCCACTGTTGCTGGCTTGTCTCAATATTTATGGAAGTTGGAACAACCGGCACATGCAGCCGCCAACGGATATTTTATGGGATGTATCAATAGAGTCGGAACAGAGAAGCCATGGAATCTTGGAAAATTTTATGGCAGCAGTTATTTCGTTGACCCGAGAGGGCAAATTTTTGCGCAGGCAAGTGAGGACAAAGACGAATTACTCATCGCAGAATTTGACCTGGATATGATCGAAGAAGTAAGAAGTGTATGGCAGTTCTTCCGTGATCGCAGACCCGAAACATATGGAAAATTGGTAGAACTTTAAACTCCGTAGGAGTTTAATCTTTATAGAAACGAAAAATCATATATGGGTATTGAACCCCGTATGGGTTGAACAAACATATTTACGAGATTAATTATAAATATTTGTCTCCCATGGAGACAAGGAATAAAGTAGGTTCGGATTTATAATTAAACTCCGTAGGAGTTTAATCTTTATAGAAACGAAGAAACATTTATGAACATTCAACTCCGTATGGAGTTGAACAAACATATTTACGAGATTAATTATAAATATTTGTCTCCTATGGAGACAAGGAGTAAAGTAGGTTCGGATTTATAATTAAACTCCGTAGGAGTTTAATCTTTATAGAAACGAAGAAACATTTATGAACATTCAACTCCGTATGGAGTTGAACAAACAAATTTGAATTTTATTTTATAAACATTTGTCTCCTACAGGGACAATGAATGAATCTTCAATATGGCAATTCAAAATAACAGGTTAACCAACGAACAATACGACGAGAACTTCGCCGACATTCGTCCGCCGTTTGAAAATAAAACTGCAGCTGTAGTGGAAGCGAATCGTTGTATATTTTGTTATGATGCGCCATGTACAAAAAGTTGCCCGACTCATATTGATGTTCCAAAATTTATAAAACAGATCACAACGGATAATATAAAAGGCTCGGCACATACGATCTTTTCTTCAAATATTATGGGAGCAGGTTGTTCTAAAGTTTGTCCGGTAGAAAAATTATGCGAAGGTGCTTGTGTGTTTAATTTATTAGAAGAAAAACCCATCGAGATCGCAAGATTACAGCAGTACTCTACCGGGATAGCGATGGAAAAGAAATGGCAACTCTTCGAACGTAAGAAACTTTCCGACTCCCCTTTAGGGGCCGGGGGCGCTGCTGGGCGTAAAGTAGCAATAGTTGGCGCAGGCCCTGCCGGATTAAGTTGTGCTCATGTTCTTTCAAGAGAAGGAATTGATGTGACCATATTTGAAAAAGAAGCAAAGGGTGGTGGATTGATGACTTACGGTATCGCTGCCTATAAGGTCACGCCACAATTTTGTGGGGACGAAGTAAATTATATCACCGCAATCGGAGGAATTGAAATAAAATATAACCAGGAACTCGGAAAGAATATCTCATTAAGTGATCTGCAAAGTAATTACGATGCAGTTTATCTCGGCATCGGTGTCGGTATTGCAAGAAATTTGGATATTCCCGGTGAGGAATTAGAAGGTGTGATAGATGCCATTGGTTTTATTTATGATCTCAGGGATAAAGGTTATGCATCAGTTCCTATCGGCGATAAAGTAGCTGTGATCGGCATGGGCATGACAGCGATTGATGCAGCAACACAGGCAAAACGGTTAGGTGCAAAAGAAGTAACAATGGTGTACAGAAGAACTCAGGATGAAATGCCCTGTACGGAATTTGAATTAAATATTGCAAAGCTTGATGGTTGTGAGATCATCTGGCTGGCAGCACCGAAGGAGGTGAAAGGTGAAACGGGAAAAGTGAAAAGTTTAGTTTGTAGTAAAATGCAATTGGGTGAACCCGATGCAAGCGGCAGAAGAAGCCCTGTTGATACCGGTGAAACTTTTACGCTTGATGTTGATATGGTCATTAAAGCAGCAGGGCAAGTGCCGTTTGAAGAACTTGTAAAAACAAATGGAATTAATAACAAAAACGGAAAGATCGTAATCGATGACAGTTCCGCTACAAACATTGCAGGTGTATTTGCAGGTGGTGATGCAGTGAATGGAGGTAAGGAGGTTGTTGATGCAGTAGAAGATGGAAAGCATGGTGCTAAGGCGATTCTTGACTATTTGAAACTTACTGCCAGTTGAATCGTTATACTTTAAAAAGGAAAATGAAAAAGTTTTCATTGTTGATATTACTGTGGTTTGTGCTTAGTCATAGTTATGCTCAAACTAATAATTCAATTGCCGTTGACTGTAACCCCAAATTAAATGAACAAGAGATCAGTTATCTCAATGGCATTTTTGCTTCCGGCAATTATGATTTTAAAAATAAAACGATCGGGTTTGCATCTCATCACGTGAACAGGATCTGTAAGGTCCCAACTGTCTATCTGAGCGGATCCTGGGCGATTGATAAGAAAGAATATTTTACTGCACTTGCACAGGACAGCTGTAACATAACTATTTCAAAGCTCCTTATTCTGAATGATGACCAGAAAAAGGAATCGAAGGGCTTCGATGCAATTGTACTGATCGTTAAAAAGAAAAAAGAGAAGAAGATCGACGCCAAAAGGATAGACAGGATCGTCGAAGGTTTTGGATACAGGATATTGAATTATCCGGATAACCTGCATTTGGTAGGTAATGATAATAGCGCAGAACTAACGGATGAGGACGCAGTTTTCTTTAATAGGATCTACCACGACAGGGGTTTTGATTTCAAAGGCAAGAAGATCGCTTTCATGAATCCTCACCTGGTAAAGGAAAAACAGGTGATCAGAACAAAAAAAGAATATATAGAAAAAATAAAGAAGCATCTTGAAAATGATTTTTTATATCCAACTGATGAGCTGGTCTCGTTCAATGAGCAGGAGAAAAAAGAATCAGGTGGATATGATGCAATGATCATTTATCAAACAAAAAGATCCGATATCTATCCGCTGATACAAATACTGAAAGAAAACAGTATGCGGTCAAAATCTGAATAGACTTTCAACCATATAAATATGAAAGTATTGCTGCAAGCGATTTTGTTTTCTTTATTAGTTGGATGCGCAGAGAAAGCCAAAGAGAAAGATACGGCGACTGCTAACCAGGATCTCTCTGCAAAAGGGCAATCCCCTGAGGAAAATAAGAAAGTTATTAAGCGCTATCTCCTGGACATCATCAATAACAGGAAGCTTGAATTATTAGGAGAAGTGTTTGCAGAAAAATTTGTTCGGCACGATTTGAA
>Ga0070698_100004673_pt1 | contig 15053 bp, 16 predicted proteins | sample KBSK1502metaG_FD_65477 | JGI IMG/M metagenome (GOLD analysis project Ga0070698, IMG submission 65477) | Corn, switchgrass and miscanthus rhizosphere microbial communities from Kellogg Biological Station, Michigan, USA - KBS K1-50-2 metaG | ecosystem: Host-associated > Plants > Roots >...
AGAGCAGCCAGCCATCCGCGTCCGCGGCCTGGAGACCGGCCCGAAGCGCTGCGTGATCCTCCGCGGAAAACGCCTTCATTCGTATCCTCCCGCCTCGGCGGCGCGCCAGAAACAGTGGTCGTCGCCCCGTGAGTGACAGCGTTCGTGAACCATCGCTCCCTCGAAGCCCGTCGCCACCCGAAGCAGCTCGGCGATCACGGCGCTGTAGAAATAGCAGCCGGTCCCCGGAAATCCGGCCCACGTCGCCAGTGATTCCGTCAATCGGACCTGATACCCGCTCTCGACCAGCTCGAGCGGGATGCCGAGCAGCTTCTTCGCGACCTGAGCCGCGGACCGGGCCCCGAGGTGTCGACGCAGGGGTTTCGGGCTTACCCCGAGAAGCACCTTGGTGCCCAGGCCGGCGGACCGCGCGACGTAGCGCGCCGCGCGCCGGCCGGCATCGGAATACACCAGCGTGGCATCGGGCCGGCGCCCCACCAGCCGGAAGACCGAAATGGCCTCTTCCGCCGGCACCTTCCCGTCATCGTCGGCGCTCTCGCGATAACGCTCGATCTGCTGCGCGACGGTATTCGAGAGTCCCAGCCGCTTGGAGACGGTTTCGCCCGCCAGCTCGCTGAGGCCGTCATCGAGCGGAGTGTCGAGATTCCGGATGGCCTCGAGCAGGCTGAGCGGGACGAGCGAGCGGATGGCGGCGGGAGCGTGGGTCACGGCGCGTCAAATTAGCGCCTTCCGAGCGGGGGCGAAATGGGCGCTTGCGACCCCTGGGCCCCCGTGGGACATTCCGCGAATGGGGGCGATTCTCGCGGTCGCGATGTCCTTACCTCTCGCCCTCGTCGCGTGGCGCGCGGGCGCCCTGACGCGCGACGGCGCGCTGGCCGCGGCGCTGGTGGGATTCGCGGTGCTGTTCGGCACCGGCTGGGGTGGCGCAGCCATGCTCGCCGCCTTCTTCATCCCCAGCACGGCGGTCGGGCGTTTCGCGCTGGTCCGGGGAGTAGCCTCCGATCCCGCGGCGGAGCGGCGCAACGCCGCGCAGGTGCTCGCCAATGGCGGTGCCGCCGCACTCGGCGCCCTCCTCGAGCCCTCGCATCCCGGCCTCGGGATCTGGATCGTCTGCGGCTCGCTCGCGGCGGCCTCCGCCGACACCTGGGCCACCTCGATCGGGGCGTTCAGTGTGAAGCATCCCCGCCACCTTCTCACCCGCCGCGAGGTGCCTCGGGGGACCAGCGGCGGCGTCTCCCCTGTGGGCACCCTTGCAGCCCTGGCCGGTGCCGCGATCGTGGCGGTCTCAGGCGGAGTGGCTGGCGGCGGGGTGCCCCTCTTCCTTGCATGCGTGGCGATCGGCTTCGGGGGTATGCTTCTGGACTCCATTCTGGGCGCCACGCTGCAGGGAAGCTTCGAGTGTCCCCGATGCGGGGTTGCCACCGAGCGCCGGACCCATCAGTGCGGTACACCGGCCCGAGTGGTTGGAGGATGGCGATGGTTGGACAACAATGGGGTCAATGCCTTGAGCACGACACTGGCCGCGCTCGCCGCCGCCGGTGGCTGGTGGGCCCGTTCCGGATGATCCCGCTCGAATGACCTCCCCGATCGACGTGCTGATTGCCGGAGCCGGCCCCGCCGGTGCCGCCGTGGCGCTCCGACTCGCCCGTTGTGGATTCCGGGTCACCGCCGTGGATCGCGCCCGCTTTCCCCGCGAGAAGATCTGCTCCGAGTACATGAGCCCCGAGGGGGTGCGTCACCTTGCCGCCCTGGGTGTGCTGGCGGCGGTCGAAGCACAAGCGGGCCACCCGATCCGGGGCACCACGGTGCGCGCGCCGCGCGGATCGCGGCTCACCGGACTGTTCGCCCGGGCCGGTACCACGCCGTTCCGGGCGACCGGGCTCTCGGTGCCGCGCCGCATCCTCGACCACGCACTGGTCACCGCCGCCCGGCAGGCCGGCGCCACGGTGCTGGAGGGTACCGCGGTGCAGGCCGTGCTCCAGGAGCATGGCGCCGTGACAGGACTCTCGGTTCGCGCGGAGGACGGCACCGTCCGGGAGCTCCGCGCCCGGTTGACCATCGGTGCCGACGGCCTCCATTCGCTTCTCGCCCGAACGCTCGGCGCCCGCCGATTCGGTCGGCTCCGCCGCTTTGCCTTCGTCGCCCATGTCGCCGACGTGCCCGGCCTGGCCGACACCGCCGAAATGCACGTCTCGGCCGACGGCTACGTCGGTATCAATCCCATCGGGGGCGGTCTCGCCAACGTCGCAGTGGTCGTGCCGAGGGAGAGTGCGGTGGCGGCCCGGGGGCGCGCCGAGGGGTTCTTTCTGGAGCAGCTGGAACGCTTCCCCGGAGTGCGCGGCCGGGTCAAGGCCGCCGCGATCACGCGTGAGGTGCTGGTGACGGGACCGTTCGCCGCCTGGTCCAACCGGGTGGTGACCGATGGCGCGATGCTCACGGGCGATGCGGCGGATTTCTTCGATCCCTTCACCGGCGAAGGCATCTGCGCGGCCCTCCGTGGAGCCGAGCTGGTCGAAGCCACCGCGCGAGCAGCGCTGTCCGCCCCCGGAATGATCACGGCGCGAAGCCTGACGCCATATGTCCGGGCGCGACGCCGCGCCTTTCTGGGCAAATGGGCCGTGGAACGGGTCATAGGCTACGCAATGCTTGCCCCGGCGATCTTCGACCGTGCCGTCGCCCGGCTGGAGCGCCGCGGGCTCGCCCATACCCTGATCGGCGTCACCGGCGACTTCGTGCCGCCCCGCGCCGTGCTCAATCCGCTCTTTCTCTCCCAGGTCGTCTTCTGATGCCAAAGTCCGACGTCGATCCGGCCGAGTTTCGTCAGCTCTGTGGCCACTTCGCCACCGGGGTCGTGATCATCACCGCTACCAGCCAGGCCGGTGACCCGGTCGGGATGACGGCGAACAGCTTTGCCTCGGTGTCGCTGTTGCCGCCCCTGATCTCCATCAACGTGGATCACGCGGCGGACATGAACGCCGTCCTCGGCCAGGCCAGGCAGTTCGCGATCAACATCCTGGGGACCAGCCAGGAGGCACTCTCCCGCCGGTTTGCCGGCAACGCCAGCGGCCGGTTCGACGGGATCGGCTACCGGATCGAGGACGGCTACGTGCTGCTCGACGGGGCGCTGGCCACCGTCACCTGCGAGGCGCACGGGTCATTCGAGGCCGGAGACCACAGCATCTATGTGGGGCGCGTGGTCGGAGGCAGCGTCGCCCCGGGCCGGCCACTGCTCTACTATCGCGGCGGCTACGTCACTGCGGGTCTGCCGTGAATCGGCTCGAGCAGGCCGCGGGATTCGAGCTCCTCGACGATCCCTGCGCGGAATCGGCCCTGGTGTGCGAGTCGCTCCGCAACATCGCGCGCTCCAACCGGTGGTTCGGCGGCGCCGCTGCGGTGCGTTATGGGCTGCGCCAGGCCCTGATCCCGGGTTCCCGGTACCCCGATCCGCTGACCTTTCTCGATGTGGGCACCGGGCTCGGAGACCTGCCCCGTATGGCACAGGCGTGGGCCCGGGAGCGCGGCATCTCGCTCCGGCCGGTCGGGGTGGAGCGTCACACCGCGGCGGCGCAGCTGGCCTATCGCACCGGGCTCCCCATCGTGGTGGGAGAAGGCGCCGAGCTTCCCATTCGCGATCGCGGTGTCGACCTGGTGCTGCTGAGCCAGGTGGCGCACCACTTCGCCCCGGACGCCATCGTGCGCCTGATCCGCGAGTGTGACCGGATTGCGCGCCGCGCCGTGATCCTGGCGGATCTCCGGCGCTCCGAGCTCGCCGCCGTGGGGTTCCGTCTGGCAGGCCACGCCCTCCGGTTCGATACCGACACCATGCGAGACGGTGTCACCTCGCTGCGCCGGGGCTTCAGCGCGGAATCGCTGACCGCGCTGCTGGCGCGAGCCGGCGTCTCGGCCCACGTCTCGCGACGTCCTGGTTCGCGGCTCGTGGCCGTGTGGCGGCCCGGTACCTGATGCGGACCGTGGACACGGTGTGGATTTCGGCGCCCCCCGAGCGGGTGTTCCGGCATGCGTCCCGGGTGGAGCAGTGGCCCGCGATTCTCCCCCATTACCGCTGGGTCCGGATGCTGGAGCGCCGCCCCGATGGCGGCGTGGTGGAGATGGCGGCGTACCGGCCCTTCGGGCCATTCGGGTGGCCGACCTGGTGGATGTCCGAGATGTGGGTCGCCCCGGAGCGGGGCGAGGTGCGGTACCGCCACGTGAAAGGGATCACCCGCGGCATGGACGTGGTGTGGCGGGTCGAGTCTGAGGGCAGCGGCACCCGGGCCACCATCGTGCATGAGTGGACCGGGCCGGGCTGGCCGGCTATCGGCGGCCTTGCGGCCTCGACGGTCATCGGACCCGTGTTCGTCTCGGGGATCGCCTCGCGGACCCTCGCCGGGATCCGCCGCGCAGCGGAGGCCGGCGATGGCTGAGCGGCGGGTGGTGATCACCGGCGTGGGGCCGGTCACGCCGATCGGGATCGGCCTCGAGCCCTTCTGGGACGGACTCCGCGGCGCGCGCTCCGTGGTCCGCCGGGTTACCCGGTTCGATCCTGCACCGTTTCGCAGCCACCTTGCGGCGGAAGTGGACGGCTTCGATCCGGCCGCCTGGATGGAGCCCCGCCGGGCCAAACGGCTCGACCGCTGCTCCCAGTTCACGCTCGCCGCGGCCCGCCTCGCTATCGCCGACGCCGGGCTCGACCTTGGCTCGGAAGACCCCGACCGGGTCGGCGCGATGATGGGCTCGGCCCTGGGCGGCGTCGAATTCGCCGAGCGCGAGCATGAGAAGTACCTGACCGGCGGGGTTCGGGCGGTTGAGCCGGGGCTGGCCCTCACCGTCTTCGTCGGGGCGGCAAGCTGCAACCTCGCCATCGAGCTGGGCGTTTGCGGGCCCAACATCACCAACGGGATGAGCTGTGCCTCGGGTGCCATCGCCGTCGGCGAGGCCTTTCGCGCCATCAACCGCGGCGAAGCGGACGTGATGCTGGCGGGCGGGGCGGAGGCGCCGCTCTCACCGCTCAGCTTCGGCGCCTTCGCCATCATCCGCGCCATGTCCACGCGGAACGACGACCCGGCCTCGGCGAGCCGACCCTTCGACCAGGGCCGCGACGGATTCGTGATGGGAGAAGGCGCCGCGGTGCTGGTGCTGGAGGAGCGGGACCGGGCGCGGGCGCGCGGCGCGACCATCTACGCCGAGCTGGTAGGCTACGGGCTCACCAACGACGCCCATCACATGACGGCGCCTCGCCCCGACGGTCGCCAGGCCGCCCGGGCCATCACGATCGCGCTCCAGGGCGCCGGCGTCCCCAAAGAGGCGGTCGGGTACGTCAACGCCCACGGTTCGTCCACGCCACTCAACGACCCCACTGAAACGATCGCCATCCGGAGTGCGCTGGACGGGCACGCCGAGCGGGTATTGGTGAGCGGGACCAAGGGGTACTACGGCCACGCGCTGGGTGCGAGCGGCGCCATCGAGGCAGCGATCTGCGCCATGGCGATGCACCGGTCATGGCTTCCGCCCAGCGTGAACCTCGACACCGCGGATCCCGCCTGTGACCTGGACTACGTCCGGGGCACCGGGGTCGCGGCCGAGCCGGAGTATGTAGTCAGTAATTCGTTCGGGTTCGGGGGAATCAACGCGGCGCTGCTGTTTAGAAGGGGCTAGGGAGCTAGGGAGCTAGGGAGTTGACCAGCCTTCTCGTAACACTACCCCCCCACCGCCCGACCGCCCGACCGACCGACCGTCCTTGTTCTCCGCCACAGCGACACCCCGTACCCCACCAGGATGACCGCGGCCACACTGTACGCGGCCCACATGAACCACGCGTTCGCCTGCGGATCAGCGTCCATCCGAGCCTCCCCGCGCCTCGGCCTCGCGGCCCAGGCCGTAGCGCGTTACCAGGAATCCCAGCAGCAGAATCGTGAAGGAGCCCAGTGACAGGAACAGCGTGCGCAGCATCACCCCGGGGAGCGACGGCGTGCTCGGCTTGAGCACGACCGGCTGGGGATGCAGGGTCGGAAAGAGATACACGGTCAGATGCACGAAAGGCACCAGCACCATCCCGAGGATGCCCACGACCGCGCTGTAGCGCGCCCGCTCGGCCGGGTCGTGCATGGCGCTGCGCAGCGCCCGGTAGCCCAGAAACAGGAAGAACAGCAGCAGCGTGAAGGTGAGGCGGGCATCCCACGTCCAGTAGGTGCCCCAGATCGGCTTGCCCCACAGCGGGCCGGTGGTGAGCATCACCAGGCTGAACACGATGCCCGTCTCGGCCGCCGACTCCGCGAACAGGTCGAGCCGCGGATCCCGCAGCCAGAGGTAGAGGATGCTCCCGACGCCCACCAGCGAAAAGGCCAGCAGCGCGCACCAGGCCGCCGGCACGTGCACGTAGAAGATCTTCTGCGGCAGTCCCTGAAAGCGCTCCGTCGGCGTGAATCGGAGGGCAACGAGGTAGACCGCCGCCAGCGCCGCGAATCCCGCCAGCATCAGGCCGAGACCCCGACGGATCACCCGCTCTGCCCCTTCGGTCGAAGCGGTCATTCGTCCATCAACGCGGGAAAGAGAAGGATGCAGAAGGTCACGAAGACCAGATCGTAGAGCGCCAGGATCTTGAGCCAGCCGAGAATCTCGCTCATTGGACGCCCGGCGAGCAACCGGGAGGTGATTTGGACCGCGGCGATCACCGGCGGCAGCAGAAACGGCAGCACCAGAACCGGAAGCATCAGCTCGGCAAAGCGGGTCCGGACCGCGATCGCGGCGAACACGGTGCCCACCGCTACGAACCCCGCCGTCGCCAGCACCGACGTGAGCAGAATGCCGGAGACCACGCCGCGGATGCTCACGCCGAAGAACAGGACGAAGAGGGGTAGCGCCACCGCCTCGATGGTGAACACGAAGGCCAGGTTGGCGAGGTATTTCCCGAGGAAGATCGCGGTCCGCGACACCGGCGCGAGCAGCAGCGCATCCAGCGCTGCATTTTCCCGTTCGAGCGCGAACGAACGGTTGAGCGCGATCACCGCCGAGAACGTGAAGGTGATCCACAGCACGCTCGGCGCCATCGCCTCCCGCGACACGGTGGCGGAGTCGCGGGCAAAGTTGAAGATCACCAGCACCATGGCCGCGAACCCCAGCGCCGACACCAGGGCTGTCCGGCTCCGCAACTCCACCCGGAGGTCCTTGGCGGCGATCGCGACCGCCGCGCGGAGCAGGTCAGCCATGCAGCGCCTCCCGGTACCTGGCCAGGAACTCCTCCAGGGTCCCGCTGCGGGGCTCGTCGATGACCCAGGCGCCCCGCATCAGGAGGTGGACATGGGTCGCCAGCTCCCACGATTCGTGGACGTCATGACTGACCAGCACCAGCCCTTTGCCGGTCCGGCGTTCATCGTCGAGCAGCCCCGCGATCTGCTCGGACGCGGCGGGGTCGAGGCCCGAGAGCGGCTCATCGAGCAGCAGGAGCCGGGGTCCATGCATCAGCGCGCGGGCAATCGCTACCCGCTGGACCGTGCCGCGGGAGAGCCGTCGCACCGGTTCGTCGACCCGGTCGATCAGCCCGACCGCCGCCAGGCTGCGCCGGGCGTTCCCCACCGGATCGGTGACCAGGCCATGCAACCGGGCGGCAAACGCGAGATTCTCCACCGCGGAGAGGTCGTCGTAGAGGTGACTCTGGTGCGAGAGCAGCCCGATCGTGCGGCGGGCCACCGCGTCGCGGCCCAGCGGCGCGCCCCCGAGGTGTACCGAGCCCGCGCTCGGGCGGGCGAGCCCGGCCAGCAGGCGGAGCAAGGTGCTCTTGCCCGCTCCATTGGGACCCACCACGAGGTGGCACTCGCCGGGAAATACGGAGAGGGAGACGCCGCGTAGCGCCCTCTGGGTACCAAAGCGTCGCTCGAGGGAGGTGGCGAGGAGGAGCGGAGGACCAGCGGGCGCCGCGACGGTCGTCACGGCGGGAATATAGCTACGATCGCGAGGGGGAAATCTCGAAGAGATCGGTCATCAGCGTCAGCGCCAGCAGGAAGCGCAGCTCCTCGCTCGGGTTGCGAAGCACCACCCGCTGCGATCGGTCGGAGGCGTGCCGCTGAATGAGCATGAGGGCAGAGAGACCGGCCGAGTCCACTCGGGTGGTGCGCGACAGGTCGACGGTCAGGACACCGCCGTCCGGCATGGCATCCAGCGCGCGCGTGACCGACTCGCGGAACGACAGCCGCGTGTCGAGGCCCAGCGCCTCCGGAGCCGTGATGCTTCGGGCGGTTTCCTGCGTGGCTGACATTCCGTCGCCTCCCACGCCCGAGCTGATCCGGGAGCCTTCCCGGCAACCCCACCTTCGGCAGCCGAGCCGTCTCGCATCCGCGAGACCTCCGGCTTTGCGGCCCCGGATCACTCCGGGTGTGCTCTTTTCGGGCGAGTCAATTGTCTGCGGCGAACACCCCATCGGCACCCGCCGAGGCCGTTCCACGGCGAGGACAGTGCCATCTCCATCAACTCACAGAGGTGGAACCACTTACCGGAGTGGCGTGAGAGCAAATCGAGGCCGAGCCACACCGCACTCCGCGAAGGTCGTGGGGATCTGCAATCGAGCAGGTTGTGACGTGGGACACACTTCGCGAGCGGCGGCGAGCGCGTATGCAGAATGGTGTGCATTCGACGCATCTCTCTGCATCCTTTCCGGCGCTCGTTCCGCCCCGACCGGCTTATCATTCCTGCCGAGTGCCCATTTCCAGCTCCCAACTCCTAATTTCCCAGCTCCTAACTCCTAGCTCCTAACTCCTAGCTCCTGACTATGGACCAGCTTTCCACGCTGCTAACCGAGAAACGCCGCTTCCCGCCCCCGGCCGGCTTCGTCGCGCGCGCGGTGGCCACGCCGGCGCTCTACGAGCGGGCGCGGACCGATCGCCTGGGATTCTGGGAAGACGAGGCCAAGGCCCTCACCTGGATGGCGCCGTGGTCGAGCGTGCTGGAGTGGTCCCCGCCACACGCCCGCTGGTTCACGGGGGGCAAGCTCAACGTCTCGGTCAACTGCCTCGACCGTCACCTGTCGGGACCGCGGCGCAACAAGGCGGCACTGATCTGGGAGGGGGAGCCCGGCGACCGCCGCACCCTGACCTACTGGGAGCTTTCCCGGGAGGTGAACCGCGCCGCGAACGCCTTGCGCCGGCTCGGTGTGAAGCGTGGTGATCGCGTGGCCATTTACCTGCCGATGATTCCCGAGGCGGCCATCGCCATGCTCGCCTGCGCCAGAATCGGCGCCGTCCACTCGGTGGTGTTTGGCGGCTTCTCGGCCGAGGCGCTCAGAGACCGGATCAACGACGCCAAGGCGGTGGCGCTGATCACCGCCGACGGCGGCTACCGCCGCGGCCAGGTCGTGCCGCTCAAGCGCTTCGCCGACGACGCCCTCTCGGCCTGTCCGTCCGTTCGCCACGTGATCGTGGTGCGTCGCCGCGCCGGCGCCGAGGGCGATGAGGCGTTCGCCAAGATGCAGGAGGGCCGCGACCACTGGTGGCACCGCCTCCTCGACGACGCCCCGCTTACCGCCGAGCCCGAGGCGATGGACTCCGAGGACCTGCTCTTCATCCTCTACACCTCGGGCACCACCGGAAAGCCTAAGGGAATCGTCCACACCACCGGGGGATACCTGACCCAGGCCGCCGCGACCACGAAGTACGTGTTCGACCTGGCAGAAGCCGACGTGTTCTGGTGCACTGCCGACATCGGCTGGGTCACCGGGCACTCCTATGTGGTGTACGGTCCCCTCGCCAACGGGGCCACCGTGCTCATGTACGAAGGCGCGCCCGACTGGCCCGAGCGAGACCGCTTCTGGTCCCTGGTGGAGCGCCACGGCGTGACGGTGTTCTATACGGCCCCGACGGCGATTCGCGCCTTCATGAAATGGGGCAACGAGCATCCCGCCCGGCACGACCTCTCGAGCCTCCGGCTCCTGGGATCGGTGGGCGAGCCCATCAATCCCGAGGCCTGGATCTGGTACCACGAACAGATCGGCCATACGCGCTGCCCGATCGTCGATACGTGGTGGCAGACGGAAACCGGTGGGATCATGATCACCCCGCTTCCAGGGGTGGTGACCACCAAACCCGGCTCGGCCACGATTCCCTTCCCCGGGATCAGCGCCGAGCTGGTGGACAACCAGGGCAAGCGGCTGGAAAAGGGCGGCGGGTTCCTCACCCTGACGGAACCCTGGCCCGGTATGCTCCGCACCATCTACGGCGATGACCAGCGCTACCGCGACACCTACTGGAGCCGGTTCCCCGGCAAGTACTTCGCCGGCGATGGCGCGAAAGTCGACGACGACGGCTACTGGTGGATCCTGGGCCGGGTGGACGACGTGCTGAACGTCGCCGGCCACCGTATCGGCACGATGGAGGTGGAGAGCGCGCTGGTTGACCATCCCAAGGTGGCCGAGGCCGCGGTCGTGGGAAAAACCCACGAGATCAAGGGCCACGCGCTCTCGGCCTTCGTGACGCTCAAGGAGGGCAACGCCCCCACCGCCGGCCTCAAGGACGAGTTGAAGGAGCACGTCACCCGGAAAATCGGCGCTATCGCCCGACCCGACGATATCTACTTCTCGGCCGACCTGCCGAAGACCAGGAGCGGGAAGATCATGCGCCGGCTGCTCAAGGACATCGCCGAGGGACGCGCGCTGGGCGATACCACGACCCTGGCCGATCCCAATGTCGTGGCGAAGCTGAAGGAGCAGTACGAGAGCGAGGAAGGGTGAGGATCGGGATCGATGCTACCTGCTGGGCCAACGAGCGGGGCTACGGCCGGTTTACCCGGGAGATCGTCGCCGCGATGGTCGAGCAGGCCGGCGACGACGAGTTCTTCTGCATCCTCGACGAGCGTGCGGCAAGCCGGTTCGATCTGCGTGGCGCCAACGTAACCCCGGTTGTCGTGCCCCAGAAGATTTCACCCAGCCAGGCCGCGGCGGCGGGATCGTCTCGTTCGGTGCTGGACATGCTCAGGCTGACCCGGGCGGTTTGGAGAATCCCGCTCGATGTGTTCTTTTCTCCCACTGTGTATTCCTACTTCCCGTTGCCACCGGGTTTACCCACCGTCATCACCATTCACGATGCGATAGCCGAGCGGTTCGCCGATCTGACGCTGCCCGACCGGCGCTCCCGCCTTTTTTGGCGGGCCAAGGTGGGGCTGGCGATCCGGCAGGCGCGGCTGGTCCTGACCGTCTCGGAGTACGCGGCGCGGGAAATCATCGCCGTGCACCGGCTGCCCCGGGCCCGCCTCCGGGTGGCGAACGAGGCACCGTCGGCGGCGTACCAGCCCACCCGCGACCCGGCGATGATCGCCGCCGCCGCCGCGAAGGCGGGAATCCCGCCGGGCGCGCGCTGGCTCATCTACGTCGGAGGGTTCAATCCGCACAAGCGGCTGGACATCCTGGCGCGAGCCCACGCTGCGGCGACAGCCGAACTCTCCTCTCCCGTGATTCTTCTGCTGGTGGGCACGCTCGATCGCGATGTCTTCCACGGCGCCCAAGGCGCGATCCGCGAGGCAATTCGGGAATCGGGCATCGAGGCGCTGGTGCGCTGGCCCGGATTCGTGCCGGACGATGAATTGCGGCACTTGATGTCCGGCGCGGCGGCGCTGGTGCTTCCCTCGGCGTCCGAAGGTTTCGGGCTGCCGGCCGTCGAGGCCGCCGCGTGCGGGACCCCGGTGATCGCCACCACCGAAAGCCCGCTCCCGGACCTGCTCCCCGGCGGTGGCCTGTTCGTTCCGCCGGGTGATGCGGATGCGCTGGCCCAGGCCATCGTCCGGCTGCTCAGCGACGAGCCGGCTCGCCGCGCGATGGGCATCGCGGCCGAACGAGCCGCGTCCCGCCTCACCTGGGACGCCGGAGCGCGCTCGGCGATGGCGGCGCTGCGCGAGGCTGTCGCGTGAGCGGGCTCCGATTCTGTTTTCTCACCACTTTCTATCCTCCGTACAATTTCGGCGGGGACGGGATCGGCATTCAGCGTCTGGCGCGTGGGCTGGTGCGAGCCGGGCACCAGGTGACGGTCGTGCACGACGTCGAGGCCTACGACTTCCTGTCCGGGAAGCCGGCGCCGGAAGCCCAGCCCGAGCCCGCCGGGCTCGAGGTGATTCCGCTCAGGAGCGGACTCGGCGCCCTCTCGCTGTTGCTCACCCAGCAGCTCGGCCGGCCGGTGATGAATGGCCGCAGAATCGCCGACATTCTGGCGCGCGGACGCTTCGACGCAATCAACTTCCACAACCTCTCCCTCATCGGCGGTCCGGGACTGCTCCGCTACGGACAGGGTGTGAAGCTGTTCATGGCCCACGAGCACTGGCTGGTCTGCCCCACCCACGTGCTCTGGCGCCACCGCCGGGAGCTCTGCACCGGCCGGCAGTGCGTCCGCTGTCAGCTCACATACCGGCGGCCTCCGCAGCTCTGGCGGTCCACGGGATTCCTGGAGCGCGAGCTGGCAAACGTGGACACCTTCATCGCGATGAGCGAGTTCAGCCGCGCGAAGCACGAGGAGTTCGGCTTTCCGCGGGAGATGGAGGTCTTGCCCTATTTTCTCCCCGACTCGGAGGACGAAGGTCCGGCTGCCGACACCACCAGGCCGCAGGAGAGACCGTACTTCCTCTTCGTCGGCCGGCTCGAGCACATCAAGGGGCTCCAGGACGTGATTCCGACATTCGCCGGCGCGGGGGACTGCGACCTTCTCATCGCCGGGGACGGCGAGTACGGTCCGGCCCTGCGGCGCCAGGCGGAGGGATTCGAGCGGGTGCGGTTTCTCGGGAGACTGGGGAGTGCGGACCTCGCCCGGCACTACGCGCATACGCTCGCGCTCATCGTGCCTTCGCTCTGCTTTGAAACATTCGGCATCATCCTGATCGAGGCGTTTCGGCAATCCACGCCGGTCCTCGCCCGCAGGCTGGGGCCCTTCCCCGAGATCATCGAGCAGTCGGGCGGCGGCGAGCTTTTTGCTACCAGGGAAGAGCTGGTCGCGGCAATGCGCCGGATGTGCGACGACCCGGCGCGGCGGGAGCGGATGGGGCGGGCGGGCCGCCGCGCCTTCGAGGAGCACTGGCGCGAACGCGTCGTGGTCCCACACTATCTTGAAATCGTGCGCCGAGCCGCCGAGCGTAAAGGGATCGGCAGGGTGCTGGACATACTCTCACCAGGGCCTGACGAGTGAAAATCTTCATCACCGGGGGGGCCGGGTTCATCGGCTCACACCTCGCCACCCGGCTCCTGGAGCGTGGCGACCAGGTCGTCGTCCTTGATGATCTGTCCACCGGCAGCATGGACAACATCGAGCACCTGGTAGGCCGGAAGGGCTTCGACTACCGGATCGGTTCGGCCCTCGACGTGCCCCTGGTTTCGGAATTGGTCGATCGCTGCGATGCGACGGTGCATCTCGCCGCCGCGGTCGGCGTGCGCCTCATCGTGGAGCGCCCGGTCCATACCATCGAGACGAATATCGGAACGACCGAAGTCGTGCTGGCCGCAGCCACCAAGAAGCAAAAGCTGGTTCTGGTCGCGTCGACCTCCGAGGTCTATGGCAAGAGCGCCAAGGCCACGTTCGCCGAGGACGACGATCTCCAGCTCGGGCCCACGGTGAATTCCCGCTGGGCCTACGCCTGCTCGAAAGCACTCGACGAATGGCTCTCGCTGGCCTATCACCGCGAAAAGAAGCTTCCGGTCATCCTGGTGCGGCTCTTCAATACCGTGGGTCCCAGGCAGACCGGCCGCTACGGAATGGTGCTACCCACCTTCGCGGCCCAGGCCATCACCGGCGAGCCGATCACCGTGTACGGAAGCGGGAGCCAGTCGCGCTGCTTCGGCCACGTGCAGGATGCGGTGGAGGCCCTCCTGCGCCTCATGGCCACGCCGGCCGCCATCGGCGGAGTCTTCAATGTCGGGGCCGATGAAGAGGTGACGATTCAACGGCTGGCCGAGATGGTGCGGGATGCGGCGGGGAGCAAATCGGAAATCAAGCTGGTGCCCTACAACGAAGCCTATGCGGAGGGGTTCGAGGACATGCAGCGCCGCGTGCCCGACCTGGTCAAGCTGGAGCGCACCATCGGATTCCGGCCTCGCACGTCACTGGCCCAGATCATCAAGGATGTCGTCGCCGACCAGCGCGCCCGCCTCTCAGCGTCCTAGCGTCTTCGCGTCTTAAATCTGCACCTGTGCCCCCAGCTCGATCACCCGGTTGGGCGGCAACCCGAAGAACGCCGTGGCCGACCTGGAGTTGTTGGTCATCACCATGAAGATTCGCTTCCGCCACACCGCCATCCAGAGCCCCTTGGCCGAAAGCGCCGCGCGCTTGGCCGGCGAGGCCTTGGTGGGAATCAGCGTCTCACGGCCAAGGTAGAAGGTCGTCTCGGTGACCTTGGCGGAGAGCCCAGAGCTCGCGAGCCCTTGCAGGATCTCCGGCACATTGGGCGATTCCATGAAGCCGTAAGAGGCCACGACGGTGTGGAATCCCGCCCCCAGGGAAACCAGCTCGATCCGCTCCGCCGGTGGCACCTGAGGAATCTCCCGGGTCGCCACCGACATCAGAATCACCTTTTCGTGCAACACCTTGTTGTGCTTGAGGTGATGCAGCAAGACCGGCGGCGCGCCGGACAGATCCGACGTCATGAACACCGCCACCCCGGGCACTCTGACCGGCGGCCGCTTCAGCATCTCCTTGATGAAGAGATCCATCGGCAGAGTGCCCTCGCGGAGTACCGCGGTGACGATCCTGCGTCCCTTCTTCCAGGTAGCCATCACCACGAAGATCAGAGTGGCTATGGCGAGCGGGAACCAGCCGCCCGACGGAATCTTCACAAGGTTGGCGCCGAGGAACGCCAGATCCACCGTCAGAAAGACCAGAGCCAGCGGCACGACTCGCCATGGCCGCCACCCCAGTCGGGTACGTGCTGCATTGGCAAAGAGCACCGTGGTGATCGACATCGTGCCAGTCACTGCGATCCCGTAAGCACCGGCCAGATTGGTGGAGCTCTTGAATCCCAGTACGAGAGCGACGCACGCCAGCATCAGCAGCCAGTTGACTTCTGGGATGTAGATCTGACCCGCCTCCCGATGCGACGTG
>Ga0070698_100004674_pt1 | contig 15048 bp, 9 predicted proteins | sample KBSK1502metaG_FD_65477 | JGI IMG/M metagenome (GOLD analysis project Ga0070698, IMG submission 65477) | Corn, switchgrass and miscanthus rhizosphere microbial communities from Kellogg Biological Station, Michigan, USA - KBS K1-50-2 metaG | ecosystem: Host-associated > Plants > Roots >...
CATCCCCGACCTGGCGCCGACCATCGAATTCGCCAAGCCGATCGGCGTCGACAAGTGGTCGACCAAGATAGAGTACATCGCCGGCGACGACTTCGGCGTGACCGGGGTCCAGCTCCAGGTCCGCCTGCATGGCAGCGTGCTGGGCGACGACATGTTCGGCGACGACGAGGAGCCCGAGGTGCTGCGCGTCGACCTGCCGGTCGCCGGCAACGCCAAGAAGGTCGCCGACACTTTCGTGCGCGACCTGACCAGCCATCCGTGGGCCGGCCTCAAGGTCACGGTGATGCTGTTTGCCTCCGATGCGCTGGGCCAGAAGGGCCGCAGCTCGGTCGAGACCTTCCTGCTGCCCGAGCGCGTGTTCAACGACCCGACGGCCAGGGCACTGGTCGTGCTGCGCAAGGCCCTGACGCGCAATCCCAAGGGGCTGCGCCTCGACGTCGCCGACGGCATGCGCCTGATCCAGGTCAAGCCCGAAAGCTACCGCAACGACCCGGTGGTGCAGCTCGGCCTGCGCGTCGGCGCGTCGCGCCTGGCGCAGAACGGCGACAAGCCGACCATCACCGATACCCAGAAGCTGCTGTGGGATCTCGCCATGCGCCTGGAGAGCGGCTCGATGTCGGACGCCGAGCGGGCGCTCGAGCAGGCGCGCCAGGAATTGCGCGACGCCATGCAGCGCCAGGCCGGCGACGAGGAGATCGAGCGCCTGATCCAGCAGCTCTACGACGCGATGGCGCGCTGGCAGAAGGAGCTGGCCGACCGCATGCAGGATCCCGAGGAACGCCGCCGCATGATGGAGCAGGCGGAGAAGATGGATCCCAACAACACCATCACGGGCGACGACCTGCAGAAGATGCTCGACAAGATTCGCGAGATGGCGAAGAACGGCCAGCGCGAGGAGGCCAAGCGGCTGCTCGAAGAGCTGCGCAAGATGATGGAAAACGCCACGCCGATGATGGCCGGGCCCAACCAGCAGCGCCAGCCCGGGCAGCGCGGCCAGCAGGGCCAGGGCAACCAGCAGGGCCGCGAGATGATGAACCAGCTCGACCGCCTGTCGCGCCGCCAGAACCAGCTTCTGGGCGAGTCCGAGCGCGAGGGGCGCCAGCAGCAGGGCCGCCAGGGTCAGCAGGGACAGCGCGGCCAGCAGGGGCAGCAAGGCCAGCAGGGCCAGCAGGGGCAGCAGGGCCAGGGCCAGCAGCCGGGCGACGGCCAATGGGGCGAGCAGCAGCGCGGCCAGCAGGAAGGCCTGCGCCGTCAGCTCGGCGAGTTCATGAACCGGCTCGACGAGCACGGCATGCCGATGCCCGAATCGCTGGGCCGTGCCGAGCGTTCGATGCGCGAGGCCGAGGATGCGCTGCGCCGCGGCGATCCGCGCGACGCCTCGCGCTCCCAGCGCCGCGCGCTCGACAACCTGCAGCAGGGCATGGGCGACCTCGCCGAGCAGATGCGCAACCGCGGGCCGGGCAACGGCCAGGACCTCGCCGAGATCGAGGAGCGCGAGCGGCGCAGCGAGGACCGCGATCCGCTCGGCCGCTCCGACGGCAACTACGGCGACGCGGTCGACACCGGGGTCGACAAGGTGCCGCTCGAACTGGAGCGCCAGCGCAGCCGCGAGATCCTCGACGAGCTGCGCCGCCGCGCCGGCGAACAGCAGCGGCCCAAGGAAGAGCTCGATTACATCGACCGCCTGCTGAAGACCTACTGATCTTGCCGGACCGCGGACCTCCAGGTCCGCTCATTGCTGGGAGCGCGCCACTCCGTGGCGCGTCTTTTGTGAATCATGAAGCCTATGAGCGCCACGGAGTGGCGCGCCCCCAGCAAAGGTCATGAGCGGGCCTGGAGGCCCGCGGTCCGGCAAGAGCTACGTCGTTTTCTCGACGACCCCGATATAAGGCAGCCCGCGGAAGCGGTGCGCCCAGTCGAGCCCGTAGCCGACGAGAAATTCGTCGCCGCATTGGAAGCCGACGAAATCGGCCTCGAGCTTGGCGCGCCGCTTGCCGGGCTTGTCGAGCAGCGTGCAGACCGAGACATGGCGCGCGCCGCGCTCGATCACGAGGTTCTTGGCGAAGCTCAGCGTAAATCCCGATTCCAGGATGTCGTCGACCAGCAGGACCTCGCGGTCGCGCACGTCGTCGACGATGTCGCGCACCACGCGCACCCGGCCGGTGGTCTCCGTGCCCGTGCCGTAGCTCGACAGGGTCAGGAAATCCATCGACCAGTCTGCGCCGGCGCGGCTCAGCGCACGGATCAGGTCGGCGGCGAACACGAAGCTGCCCTTGAGCACCGACACCACCAGCGTGTCGGCTGGCAGCTTGGCGGCGAGCTCCGCCGCCATCTCATCGACGCGGCCGGCGATCTGGGCGGCAGAGAAGCGGATCGAGACGGTGGGACGGTCGGGCATGGACAAACTCATCATTCCACGATCGGTACGATGTTGGTCGTGCCGTCGGGCGGATCGTCGAGCGGCCGGCTGAAGCTCAACCGCCCGCCCGGTGCGATCGGCCCTTCGACCAGGGAATAGACGCGTTCGCCCAACACGTCGTCGCCCTTGCGGAAGACCAGCCTGAGCGCCGTGGTCGAGGCCGCCGCGCGGCCCGAATTGAGAAGCTCGCCGCGCACGACGTAGCGGCCGTCGACGAGTTCGACCTTGCTGGTGGCGAGGTCGATTTCGAGCCGCGGCGTGGCGGTTGGTATCGCTTTGACGGGCGAGGCAAAAAGGCCGCGTGCAGCCTCCAGGCTCAGGATTGCCCGCCATTCGGTCGGCAGCCTGCTTCGGATCTCGTGGCGGTAGGCGAAAGCGGCGGCGCCCACCACGAAGACCAGCACGACCACGGCAGCGGCCCACCGGCCCCAGTGGATTTTGGCCCGCGGCGTGGCAATCGCCGGCAGTCCCGCGCTGTAGTGCGGCTGCGGGCGAATCACGAAATCCGGCGCCGGCCGCGCGCTGGGCGGCGGCGTTGACGGCGCCGCGGGCGCGGGCTTGATCGTTTCGAACCAGCGATGGCTGCAGCGTGCGCACTGGACGGTGCGCCCGGTGGGACCTATGGCCAACGGATCGACGGCGTATCGCGCCCCGCAATTGGGACAAGTGACTTGCATGAGGAGCGGGGGATTGCCCACTAGATGTGCTTGCGGGCGGACATTAGGCCCCTAAAACTGGGCTTACAAGCATGACAGGCTTTTCCCTCTGGCTGCGCTCGCTTTGCTTCAACGTCGGCTGGTACGCGGGCACCGTCACGATCGCGCTCGCGGGCGCGCCGATCCTGCTGTTGCCGCGCCGCGCGGTGGTCGCCTGGGCGAAATTCTGGATCCGCTTTTGCCTATGGTGGTTGCGGATAACGGTCGGGCTGACGCATCGGCTGAGCGGATTGGAGAATTTGCCGGCCGGCCCAGTGATCATCGCCTCCAAGCACCAGTCGTCGTGGGAGACGCTGGCCTATACCCTGTTGTTTTCCGATGCGGCCATCGTGCTCAAGCGCGAGTTGCTGTTCATTCCCGTCGTCGGCTGGGCGATGGCTCGCGCCGGCAACATCGCCGTCGAACGCGGCGACGGCGCCGCAGCCTTGCGCGGTCTGGTGCGCCAGGCCAAAGCGGTCATCGCCGAGGGCCGCTCGATCCTGATCTTCCCCGAGGGCACACGCGTCGCGGTGGGCGACGAGCGGCCGTACCACGTGGGCACGGCGGCGCTCTACCGGCAGCTCGGCGTGCCGGTCGTACCGGTCGCTCTCAATTCCGGTCTGTTCTGGGGACGCCGCCAGTTCATCAAGCGGCCGGGCATGATCGACGTCGAGATCCTGCCCGCCATTGCGCCGGGCCTCAGCCGCGATGCTTTCATGACGACCCTGCGCGCGCGTATCGAGGGGGCGACAGAGCGGCTGATCGGGCGTGCTCAGGGCAGGAACGAATAAAGAACTGTTGATATCTAGGGGGTCCAAGCCTACGTTTTGACAATGGAATGGGCTTCGGTTTCCCAGCGGATCTGGGACATGAAATACCGCTTTCGCGACGCTTCGGGGGAGGCCGACGCCAACCTCGATGCCACGTGGTGGCGGGTGGCGCGGGCCTTGTCGGCGCCGGAAAGCGACCCCGACCTGTGGGCCGGCCGCTTCCATGAGGCGCTTTCCGGTTTCAAGTTCCTGCCGGCCGGCCGGGTGATCGCCGGCGCCGGCACCGGCCGCAGCGTCACCCTCTTCAATTGCTTCGTCATGGGCACGATCCCCGACGACATGTCGGGCATCTTCGAGAATTTGCGCGAAGCAGCGCTCACCATGCAGCAGGGCGGCGGCATCGGCCACGACTTCTCCAGCCTGCGCCCGCAAGGCGCGCCGGTGAAAGGCGTCGGTGCCGACGCTTCGGGACCGCTCTCCTTCATGGACGTGTGGGATTCGATGTGCCGCACCATCATGAGCGCAGGCTCGCGCCGCGGCGCCATGATGGCGACCCTGCGCTGCGATCATCCCGACATCGAGGCCTTCGTCGACGCCAAGCGCGATCCCAGGCGGCTGCGCATGTTCAACGTCTCGGTGCTGGTCACCGACGCCTTCATGAAAGCGGTGAAGGACGACGCCGACTGGGACCTCGTGTTCGGCGGCAAGGCCTTCCGCACGCTGAGGGCGCGCGCGCTGTGGGAACGCATCATGCGCGCGACCTACGACTATGCCGAGCCCGGCGTGATCTTCATCGACCGGGTGAATCGGCGGAACAACCTTCACTATTGCGAGACCATTCAGGCCACCAATCCCTGCGTGACGGCCGAGACTTGGGTGCACACGACCGACGGACCGCGGCAGGTGCGCGACCTGCTCGGCCGACCCTTCGTCGCCCGGGTGGACGGCAAGGATTTCGCGAGCGGGCCCGAAGGCTTCTTCGCCACCGGCACCAAGCCGGTCTGCCGCCTGCGAACGAAGGCGGGCCATAGCTTGCGCCTGACGGCCGACCACAAGGTCATGAAAGCCAAGCGCTTGACCCGTTGGTCGCTCGAGGCCGAGTGGGTGACTGCCGACGAACTGAAGGCGAGTGACCAGATCGTCCTGCACGATCATCGCGGCGCAGCCGTCTGGCCAGGCGACCACAACGAGGCAGAAGGCTATCTGCTTGGGCTTTTGCTCGGTGCCGGCACACTGAAGGAAGACAAGGCCGTCATCAGCGTCTGGAAGCTGGCCCAGGCAGCAAACAGCGGCGCCATGCGCACCGGCGCTGACGGCGTGATGGATGCCGCGCTCACTGCCGCGCGAAGTCTGACGCATCGTGCCGATTTCGCCAGCTGGGTCGAAGTGAAGGGCCGCGACGAATGGCGGCTGTCTCTCGGCGCGGTCAAGAAGCTGGCCGGGAATCTCGGACTTGCACCTGGTGCCAAGACGATCACACCGGCCGTGGAAAGCACCTCGTCGGATTTCCATCGCGGCTTCTTGCGCGGTCTGTTCGACGCCGATGGGTCGGTACAGGGGTCGCAAGCGAAAGGCGTCAGCGTCCGCCTGAGCCAGAGCGACCTAGGGACGCTCGAAGCCATCCAGCGCATGCTGCTTCGACTGGGTCTGGCCTCCACGATCTATCGCGAACGGCGGCCGGCCGGCCGGCGTCCGATGCCCGACGGCAAAGGCGGGATGCGCCTCTATGAATGCGCCGCCCAGCATGAGCTCGTGATCTCGGGCGACAGCGTTGGGCTCTTTGCCGAACGGATCGGCTTTGCCGATGCCGACAAGGGCCTGCGCTTGAAAGGCCTGCTGACCAGCTATCGGCGTCCGCCCAATCGCGAGCGGTTCGTCGCAGAGATCGACAGCATCGAAGCGGATGGGACGGAAGAGGTCTACGATGCCCAAATTCCCGGCATCAACGCCTTCGACGCCAATGGGCTCTATGTTCACAATTGTGGCGAACAGCCCTTGCCGCCCTACGGCGCCTGCCTGCTGGGCTCGATCAATCTCGCGGCCCTGGTCACCGAGCCGTTCACGCCGCAGGCGAGCCTGGACATTGCGGCGCTTGAGCGGCTGGTGCCGCTGGCCGTGCGCATGCTCGACAACGTGGTCGATGTCTCGCGCTTTCCGCTGCCGCAACAGGAGAAGGAAGCCAAGGCCAAGCGCCGCATCGGGCTTGGCGTCACAGGGCTGGCCGACGCCTTGATCTTCTGCGGCGTGCGCTACGGCTCGCCCGAGGCGGTCAAGCTCACGCGCGAGTGGCTGGCCGCGGTCCAGCGCCTGTCCTACCTGGCGTCGGCCGACATCGCCGCCGAGAAGGGCAGCTTCCCGCTCTACGACCAGGCGCGCTATCTTGCCGGCGAGACGATCCGCGGCTTGCCCGTGGACGTGCGCGCCGCGATCGGCCGCTACGGCATCCGCAACGCGCTGCTGAACTCGATCGCGCCCACCGGCACGATCTCGCTCTTGGCCGACAACGTGTCGTCCGGCATCGAGCCGGTGTTCGCCTTCAGCTACGTCCGGCACGTGCTGCAACCCGACGGCTCCAAGCGCGAGGAGAACGTCGAGGACCATGCCCTCAACGTCTGGCGGGCGCTCAAAGGCAATGAACCGCCCTCCGACGCCTTCGTCGATGCCCAGACTCTCACACCCGCCGACCACCTCGCCATGCAGGCCGCCGCGCAGGACTTCGTCGACAGCTCGATCTCCAAGACCATCAACCTGCCGCAGGACATTTCGTTCGAAGCCTTCAAAGGGGTCTACGAGGAGGCCTATGCGCTCAGCTGCAAGGGCTGCACGACCTATCGGCCGAACGAGGTGACGGGTGCGGTGCTCGAAGTGAAACCGGCCGAGGCCAAAAGCGTTCCGGCGCTCGTGCCGGCGGCGCGCGAGAGCGGCGTCGTCTACATCGCCCAGCCGCTCGACCGGCCCGAGGAGCTGCCGGGCCGGACCTACAAGATCAAATGGCCGGGCAGCGACCACGCGATCTACATCACCATCAACGACGTGATGCAGGACGGCCGCCGCCGGCCGTTCGAGATCTTCATCAATTCCAAGAATATGGAGCACTACGCCTGGACGGTGGCCCTGACCCGCATGATCTCGGCGGTGTTCCGCCGCGGCGGCGACGTGTCGTTCGTGGTCGAGGAGCTCAAGGCCGTGTTCGACCCGCGCGGCGGCCAGTGGATGGAGGGCCGCTACGTGCCCTCGCTGCTGGCGGCGATCGGCGGCGTGATCGAGCGCCATCTGGTCGAGATCGGCTTCCTGGCGCCGGCGGATCAGCCGCGCATCGCGGAAATTGCCGACCAACGCCTGCGGCTGGCGGCCGGTTCGCGTGAGCCTGCCGGCGACGGCGCCGGCGGTGCTGCGCCGATGCTAGCGCAATGCCCCAACTGCGGCGCCGCCGCCCTCACCCATCAGGAAGGCTGCGACGTGTGCCTGAACTGCGGCTACTCGCGCTGCGGCTGACAAACGTGAGCGGAGTTTTTGCGCAACATGGTGCGCAGAAATTCCGGCAGCCCAACATCTAGGAGCAACCAATGCAATCGCACACAACTCGAATTGGCGTAGCGCTTGCGGAAATTGCGGGAATTCCCTGGCCCGCCCCTAGCCGGCGTCGCCTCGCCTGGCTGGCGCGCGCTGATTCGGCCCTTGATTTGACGTGAAACTGCCCGCAAATCGGGACGAGGGAGGCAAATGCATGCTGCGGCGGGCGATTCTGACGGCCACGGCCTTGATCGGCGCACTGACGGCCGGTTCGGCGGTCAGCCTGGCGCAGGCCTTGCCGACCGACCGCAGCGAGCTTGCCTATTCCTATGCCCCGCTGGTCAAGCGCGTCTCGCCGGCGGTGGTGAACATCTACACCACCACGACGGCCCGCGTGCAGCGCCGCCTGCCGTTTCCCTTCCCCAGCGCGCCGCAGGCCGGCGAGCGGGTGCAGAATTCCCTGGGCTCGGGTGTGCTGGTGCGGCCCGACGGATTGATCGTCACCAACGCCCACGTGGTGAAGGGCGCCGACGAGATCCGCGTCGTGCTGGCCGACCGGCGCGAGTTCGAAGCCAAGCTCGCCACCCAGGACGAGCGCTATGACCTCGCCTTGCTGCGCATCGACACCAGCGGCGAGAAGTTCCCCTTCCTGGAGATGCGCGATTCGGACTCTATCGAGGTCGGCGACATCGTGCTCGCCATCGGCAATCCGTTCGGCCTCAACCAAACCGTCACCAGCGGCATCATCTCGGCCCTGGCGCGCAGCGCCGGCGGCGTCAACGATTCGAGCTTCTTCATCCAGACCGACGCTGCGATCAATCCCGGCAATTCCGGCGGCGCCCTGGTCAGCCTCGATGGGCGGCTGATCGGCATCAACACGGCGATCTATTCGCAGAACGGCGGATCGGTCGGCATCGGCTTCGCCACGCCGTCGAACATCGTCACCCGCATGGTCTCGATCGGCGAGCATGGCGGGCGCATCGTGCGGCCGTGGCTCGGCATGAACATGCAGCGGGTGACCGCCGACCTCGCCAGCGGCCTGAACCTGCCGCGGCCGGCCGGCCTGGTCGTCAAGGAAGTCTTCCCCGACGGCCCCGGCGAGCGGGCGGGCCTCAAGCGCAACGACGTGATCGTGGCCCTGAAGGATCAGCCGATCGACGACGAGGCCAGCCTGCGCTTCCGGCTCGCCACGTTGCAGGTCGATGCGACCGTGCCGATAAAGGTCATCCGCGGCGGCAAGGAGTTCGTCTTCGACATGAAGCTCGCCCCGCCGCCGGAGACTCCGCCGCGCGATCAGGCGGTGCTCGACGGCCGCCAGCCGCTGAGCGGCGCCGCCGTCGCCAACATGTCGCCCGCCGTCGCCGACGAGCTCGGCCTCGTCGAATGGCGGTCGGGCGTGATCGTCATGGAGGTCAAACCCGGTTCCTTTGCCGGCCGTTTCGTGCGGCCCGGCGACATGATCCTGGGCGTCAACGGCCAGGACGTGAAGAACGTCGCCGAACTCAAGAAGCTCATCGCCACCGGCGTGGCCAGCGTCAGCATCGGCCGCGAGGGCATGGTGTCCACCGTCCAGTTCCGCTGAGCCGGGATGATGGCACGTGCCGGCTGAACTCTTCGCCTCGCTCGCGCCAACGCCGCTCGCCGATCGCCTGCGGCCGAAGTCGCTGAGCGAGATTCTGGGCCAGGATCACCTGCTTGGGCCCGAGGGTCCGATCGGCCGCATGCTGGCCAACCGCAAGCTCGGCTCGCTGATCCTGTGGGGACCGCCGGGCTGCGGCAAGACGACGATCGCCCGCCTGCTCGCCGAAGACACCGACCTGCATTTCGAGCCATTGTCGGCGGTGTTCTCCGGCGTCGCCGACCTGCGCCGCATCTTCGAGGCGGCCCGCCAGCGCCGCAAGGACGGCAAGGGCACCTTGCTGTTCGTCGACGAGATCCACCGCTTCAACCGCGCCCAGCAGGACGGTTTTCTGCCTTACGTCGAGGACGGCACGGTCACCTTGATCGGCGCGACGACGGAGAACCCGTCGTTTGAGCTGAACGGCGCGCTGCTGTCGCGCTGCCAGGTGCTGGTGTTGCGCCGCCTCGACGATGCAGCGCTGTCCGCCTTGCTGGCGCGGGTCGAGCAGGCGTTGGCCAAGAAGCTGCCGATCGACGAGGAGGGAAGGCAGGCGCTGTTCGCCATGGCCGATGGCGACGGCCGCTACCTGATCGGCCTTGCCGAGCAGCTCGCCCAGCTCAAGGACAAGAGCCCCGTGCCGCCGGCCCGGCTGGCGACGCTGCTGCAGAAGCGCGCGCCGCTCTACGACAAGGCGCAGGAAGCGCACTACAACCTGATCAGCGCACTGCACAAGTCGCTGCGCGGCTCCGACGTCGACGCGGCGCTCTACTGGTTCGCCCGCATGCTCGACGGCGGCGAGGACCCGAAATACATCGCTCGCCGTCTCGTGCGCTTCGCCGTCGAGGATGTCGGCATGGCCGATCCCAATGCGCTCACCCAGACGCTCGCAGCCTGGGACACCTACGACCGGCTAGGCTCGCCCGAGGGCGAACTCGCCATAGCGCAAGCCGTGATCTATCTCGGCACCGCGCCGAAATCGAATTCGGGCTATACCGCCTTCAGTGCCGCCAAGCAAGCGGCCAAGACGCATGGCTCGCTCGTGCCGCCGATGCACATCCTCAATGCGCCGACCAAGCTCATGAAGGACATCGGCTACGGCAAGGGCTACGAATACGACCACAATGCCGAAGACGGCTTCTCGGGGCAGAACTATTTCCCCGACGGCATGGTGCGCGAGGAATTCTATCAGCCGGTCGAACGCGGCTTCGAGCGCGAGATCCTGAAGCGCCTGGAATACTGGAAGAAGCTGCGCGAGAAGAAGCGCTCATAGCTGGGAGCGCGCCACTCCGTGGCGCTCATGCTCATGAGCGAACGAGACGCTCGCGGTCCAGTAGAGCATGAGAAGACGCGCCACGGAGTGGCGCGCTCCCGGCAAAGACGATGAGCCGCTTTACGCGTAGCCCATGATCCTGGTCATGGCCTCGCCGAGGCTCGCGCGCGGATCGGCCGTCATGGCGCGGCTGCGCCAACCGACATAGCCGTCGGGGCGAACGAGCACGGCGCCCGTCGCATCGAGACCGTAGGCCTCGGTCCATTGTCCGTCGGAATCGGTGAGCTCGCCATCGCCGATGCTGAAGGCGCCGATACCCAGGCGTTGCGCCGCTTCGCGCCATGTCTGGCCGGCTCGGGTCGTCAGCAGGACGAAGCCGTTGCCTAAAAGGTCGATGGTGGAGAGGCGCTCGCCGTTGCGCGCGAGCCAGGCATGCGGCGCGCGGCCGCCGGGGCGCGCCGACGGCACATAGTCGGTGACCGGATTGGCGACGATGGGGGGCGCCGTCCCATCGGGCACGACGGCGCTCGACTCGTAGGCGGCGCCGAAGATCATGCCCTGCTCGTTGAGGTATTCGGGCCGGGCACCTGCCCTCTCTGTCGTGCGGTTCAAGCGGCCCATGGAAATGGCGTTGGCGAGGCTTTGCTGGGTGATGGCCCGGCCGAGCGGCTGGCGTTCGTCGTGATAAGTATCGAGCAGTCGTTCGCTCGCCGCGCCGCGGATCACGGCGGCGAGCTTCCAGGCGAGGTTATGCACGTCCTGAACGCCGGTGTTCATGCCGAACCCGCCGGTCGGCGGCATTTCGTGCGCGGCATCGCCCGCCAGGAAGATGCGGCCCAGCCGATAGCGCTCGGCCACGCGGGCCGAGGCCGTCCAGGGCGCGATGCCGAGGATCTTGACATCGAGGTCGGCAACGCCTGCCGCCATGCGCACGAGTTCTGCCGAACGCTCCGCGGTGAAGTCGCTCGCCTTGTAGCCGTAGGCCGCGAGACTGTTGACCAGAAAACCCCAGCGGTCGATGCCGTTGATGGTGAGGAACGTGGCCCGCATCTTGGGATGCTCGATGAAGTAGAGCGCGGCCGGTCGATGAAGGGTCCATGGCCGGAGATCGGCGTTGAGCAAGATGTTGACGCTGTCGTAGACATCTTCCTCGCCCAGCATGCGCACGCCGAGCTGCTGGCGGACGCTGCTTTGTGCACCATCGGCGGCGATGACGTATCGCGCCCGCACCTGCCTTTGCCTGCCGCTCGCGCGATCCACGAGCGTCGCCGTGACAGCCGCATCGTCCTGCTCGCAGGCCGTGACCTCGGTGCTGAAGCGGAGCTCGCCACCCGGCTGCTGCTCGGCAAAGCGCCGCAGCACCGGCTCGAGGTCGTCCTGGGCGCACAGGCAATTGCGCACCGGACTGGCGGCGGTGCTCTGCGGACCCGAGCGCCAGGGCACCCGGCGCTCGATCTCCTCACCGGCCAGCGTGTGCGCCCAGACGATGAAGCCGGCGCGTTCCGGCGGCAGGCCGGCCTGGCGGATGGCCGCCTCGACGCCGCATTGGCGGTACATTTCCATGCTGCGCGCGTTGATGCCGCGCGCCTTGGGATGAACGGCCGTGCCGGGGTGTCGCTCGACGAGCAGCGAGCGGACGCCCGCTTGGGACAGCAGGATCGAAGCGGTCAAGCCGACCGGGCCGCCGCCGACGATCAGGACCGCAACGTCTTGCATGGCTCCTCCGGCTCGACGGGCAGTCTAGCTCCTCGGCTTGCCCATTTCCCGCACGACTCGCCTGTCACGGCCATAGACGTCATCGCGGAAGACAACGGTGCCGTCGCTGGCGGCGCTCACCGTGCGGTAGGTGACGTAGAGCGTCACCGGCTCGGGGAAGGTGTAATGCGCCTGCTGGCCGGCGTCGATCACTTGGCGCACGCGTTCCTTGCTGAAGCCGCCGCGGCCGTTGAAGACCTTTTCGGCGAAGTCGAGCGGGTTCTGCAGGCGGATGCAGCCATGGCTGAAATTGCGGCTGCCTTCGGTGAACAGCCAGCGATTGGCCGTGTCGTGCATATAGATCCCGTATCCATTGGCGAACGGGAAGAAGATGTAGCCCAGGGCATTGCCGGCGCCGGGTTCCTGGCGGAGGCGGTAGGGAAACGCCTTGGGATGGATCGCGTTCCAGTCGACCGTCGCGGGATCGAGCTCGGTGTCGTCGCTCCAATTCTCGAAGATCCTGAAGCCGGCGGCCGCCAGCGCGTTGGCGTTGCGGCGCAGCTGGGGCAGGTATTCCTCGCCGGAGATCGATTGCGGCACCGTCCAGTAAGGGTTGGTCTGGAAGCCGTGCATGACCGACTGGATCTCGGGCGTCGGGTCCTTGGGCGTGCCGATGATCACCAGGCTCTGGAACGCAAGCTTGTCCTGGTCGACGAAGATCATCGAATAGTCGCCGGCATTGACCAGCACATAGCGGCTGCCGAGCTTCTCCGGCAGCCAGCGCCGGCGCTCGAGATTGGCGACGATCTGGTCGATGCGCTCGTCGATCGTGGTGTTGAGCGACTGCGTCGTCTTGGGGCCGATGATGCCGTCGACCGTGAGCCCCTTGGTCTCCTGGTAGGCCTTGACCACGGCGGCCAGCGGCTCGTCGTAGAGATCGGCCACGGCGCCGGGCTCGCCAACGGCGAGGTCGAGTTCGGCCAGGCGCTTGCGCAAGGCCGGCACGCGCGGATCGATCATGCCGGGCTTCAAAGCGATGCCGTCGGGCAGGGAAGTGAAGCCGGCCGTGCTGCGCTTGTCGCGCCAGGTGGCGAGCGCCTTCTGCAGCACGGGATAGTCGCCCTTGGGAGCCAAGTCGGCGAGGTAGGCGGAGAAATCGGCAGCCCCGGCCGCGGCCTTGATCAGGTCGGTGCGCTCGACCTTGCGCTGCTGGATGTCGATGTCCTTGTCGACGCGATTGGCGCGCACCCGTCCGGTCGACACGTCGCTGGCGTAGGCGACGAAAGCAGTCGTGAGGAGGGTCTCGGTCGCCGCCGGATCGGCGCCCGTCGCCAAGGCCTTCTCGACCTCGCGGACGCCGTACCAGGCGGGTTCCAACCCATGGTCGGAAGCGCCGCGAATGGCATTCAGTAAGGCCTCGGCGCGGGCCCTGGCGATGCCCGATCCGATCCACAGAGTCTCATTGGCAAGGCAGGGAAGTGCCCCGACGACGGGGACGACAAAGGCCAGAACAAAGATGAGAAAGCGAGGGAGGATCACGCGCTAAGACTAGCTGCCAGCAACCGATTCGTCCATTGAGGCGCGAAGTCGTGGTCCGCCAGAAAAGCCAGCAAATCGCCTGTCGCCCGTCGTTTCAGGTCAGCCGTGCCGCCCCCCGCCCGGGCGCCCTTGGTGACGCAATGCTGCCGCGCCCAAGCTTGGAATTCGGGCTCCGCCATGGCCCGTCCAGCGGCGGGAACGAAGTGACTTCCGTCATCCTCTATGAAATTTCGGCAGCACGACCAATTCTCGGCGTCCCTGATGTCGAACACCGGCCCGATCGATTCCCAACCGTGGTGGGCGCTGCTGTAGACCTTGACCTTGATGTGATCGTTGCCGGCCGCGCGCATGCGTTCGGCATATTCGATGGCAAGCGGCGCCGGCGTGTAGTCGTCGCGCGCCGCCAGCATGAAGAACATCGGCCGGCCGTGCGTCGTGGCGTCGCGATGCTGGGCGGTCGCGCCCGGGCAGATTGCGACGTGCAGGTCGAAGAGGTGGGGAAAGCCGGTGCGCCAGCGCTGACGGACCGCGATCGCGGCGTTGAGCGTCGCCACGCCGCCTTTCGAGACGCCCATGATGCCGATCCGCCCGGGATCGATGCGCGGGTCAGCGCGCAGGAGCGCCAGCGCTGCGAAGGCGTCGCCTTCCATCTGGGCCGCCGAAACCAGGCTTTGGTCAGCCACCGTGCGGCGCACGCCACGGCCGGTGAAACTGTCGACGATCAGCGCCGCCGTGCCGGCCTCGTTCAGCGCCTGGGCGTAGTAGTGCTCGCGATGGCGCTGAACGCCGGCGCTGCTGCTGAGCAGCACCATGCACGGCGAGGGCCGTTCAGTCTGCTCCGGCAGCCAGAGCTGCGCGGTGAGCCGCGCCGGCCGGCAGCCCGCGGGGTGGTCGAACGTCAGCGTATCGAACGACAGCGATTCCATGGACCCTGTTTAGCTTGTCCCTTAGGTTGCGCGCCATGAGCGTCAATTTCTTTTGCTCTCGAGAAGCGGCCCTCTCCGCCCGCGAAGCGGGGGGAGAGGGAGGGGACCCGCGCGCCAGCGCGGGGAGGGTGAGGTGGGTCTCCTTTTTAGTCACCGAAGCGTCCCGTTTATTCGAAGCACCACCTCACCCTCCCATTGCTTCGCAATGGGCCCCGCCCTCTCCCCCGCTTGCGCGGCGGAGAGGGAGCTTGAGCCGGACGAATCGGGCGCGATGAGTGGGCGTGTCGCAATGCGCGCGGTCTCCGAGCAAGAGGCCGGGCTGCGGCTCGATCGCTGGTTCCAGCGGCATTTTCCCGAGCTGAGCCACGGGGCTTTGCAAAAGCTTTTGCGCACGGGGCAAGTGCGAATCGACGGCCGCCGCGCCGAGGGCAAGGACCGCGTCGAGCCCGGCCAGACCATTCGCCTGCCGCCCGGGGTCACGGCTTCGCCGCTGCCCAAGCCGCGCGAGATCCCGACGGTGTCGGACCACGATGCCGCGGAAATCCGCCGACTGGTCATCCACAGGGACGACCACGTCATCGTCCTGAACAAACCGCCCGG
>Ga0070698_100004675_pt1 | contig 15048 bp, 15 predicted proteins | sample KBSK1502metaG_FD_65477 | JGI IMG/M metagenome (GOLD analysis project Ga0070698, IMG submission 65477) | Corn, switchgrass and miscanthus rhizosphere microbial communities from Kellogg Biological Station, Michigan, USA - KBS K1-50-2 metaG | ecosystem: Host-associated > Plants > Roots >...
CTCTCCAATGAAAAGGCACTCGCTATGATGCTGGCGGGCACCGGGCTCATCATCCAATGGGAAGAGCACGACACTGTCACCATCAGCCTCCCTCGTGTCGCGCCGTCTCGCAACGAAGACGACCAAGTGATGATTGAAGAGGGATGTCAGTTCGGCAAGCTCAGCGAGGCGCGCGCGAACGAGATGCTAGGTGAAGTCCCTGGCTATTGCTGGTGTTGTATGACGTTCCGCGATCCGCACGACCTATGGTGTGCAGCGGTGCGCTCGGAGCAAAGCTGTGCGGTTTACAACCCACGAAACCCTACCGACATTTTCCGTGATCAAGACATCACCATTCAGGCTCAGGGCGATGCGAGGCAGCGCTTGCTACCGGCGTCTCCGGCGCAGTAGACGCAAGCCTGATTGGGTTGGATCGCAGCGTTCACCTGCTCGCGCAAGAGCTGGCGTTCTTCCTGCGACAATGTCGCGCAGTATTTGTTGACCGCCTTCGAGAGCTGCGGCGCCGCTTTGGGGAAGATCATCGAGCATCCACCTAGCGCGAGGATCACGCACGCGAGAAATGCGGGCCTCATAGTTTGCGACCTCCCTCAAAAAAGTATCCGATAAAGTTGCCGACTACGGCGCCGATGCTCGCGGCGACCTCCGGCGGCACGGCCACATGCCAGAACGCGCCGAGAGCCCACACGATGATCGTGCCGACGCCCGCGCCACTAACTGTGCCGACAGTCGTGGAATTGGATGGCATTAAGCGCTTGCCGTTTGTCGGGGCGCTGGTTTCTTCAGACATGACTCACCTCTGATGTACCGGCGGTGGGCCGGATGACGAGGGAATGGGGGGAAGTGCCCAAGCGCGCCTGCAACTGCACGAGGGCAGTCCGGCTCTCTAGAACAGCGTCATAGGACTCGATGCGTCCATGCCGAACGCCAACGAGGATGCAGCCCTCGATATCGAGCGTCGTATTCCCGGTGTGAATCAGGATCGCGGAACGTCCGTATGGAAGACCCGGCGGTGCGGCGTTGTGCCACACGCCCAACGTGGGATTGCTGAGCGCCCATACGTTCGGGTGCTTCAGCGTGTTGTGCGGCTGTAACTCATACGCGCCATCCGGCACGCATGACTCATGTCTCAATCCGTTGCGTCGTTGGCCGCCGGGACCAAACGCGTTCACGATCCACGGCTCTTCGAGCGTCGCGAGCGAGAGGGAGCCCGCGTAAAGCCTGCCGAGCGTCACCGTAGGTAAGTACGCGTGACGCACGAGCAGGAGTTCCATTGGAGTTATCCGGGTGGAGCGCCCGCGTCCTCGCCCACATCGATGCCGATCGCTTCCAATCCAGATTCGAGTTGTGCGAGACGATCGACGATCTGCATTTGCGTGTTCTCATCGAGCTGCGGGTCGTGCAGCTTGTCGAGAAGCTGCATGTACTGTTCGTACATCAGCTCGGGACTGTCGCTGCCCATGTCCATATCGATGGCGCCGCCGTCCTTCATCGCAAGACGCCCGCGCAGCTCATCGAGCGATGCCCCGATGTCGCCGGGCTCCGAGGGCACCGTGCTCAAGAGCGCCGAACGCGTCGTCCGCAAGGTCTCTATTGCATCCGACTTGCCGCGCTCGATCATGTCGCGAATCTGCTTGCGCTCTTTCGCCGAAGGGCCTGCCGGCTTCTTCACTTCACCGCCTTCGGCGAATCGAGCGAATCGCTTCTGTGCATGGCGCGTGGAATGATCCGCTTTGCCGAGAGAGCCCGACAGGGCATGCCCCACGAGCGGCGTCGTCGAGAAGAAGTTGTGTCCGTGCCCCTGGCCGAAGTTCATTTTCATTTCGAGCCCGCGCTCCAAGGACGTAGAGCCGCCACGACTTAGTCCCGCGTGTTGATCGGCACGATTGAACTCGCGCGCCACCTTGAGCGGCGGGCACGCGCCATAGTTCGCACCATGCGCGCACGCGGCCATGAGATTGCGCTGCTTATTGCTCACTGACGGCATTTGCGTCCTCCGCGTCCTCGGCGATGAGATGCGAATCTTCCCCTTGCGACATTTGAGACTTCAGGTAGTCCTTCGCGGTCTGCGCGCCGAGCACGTTGAACATCACGATCGTCCTCCGTGTCGAGGGCTTCATTTTGAGGACCACACGAAGCTGCTTGCGCTTCGTCGGATCGAGAATGCCCTCGGCGACGGCACGCGTGGCCTGCTCCACTGCTCGCCGTTGTGCAGCGGTGCGCATTGTCTGGAACGGCTGCCGAATCGCGTCGGCGATCTTGAAGCCGGCTCCGGTCAACCCTTGGAAAATCTCCTTCGTCTCCTGATCGCGAAACGTGTTGGAGCCGGCGATCGGTGTACTCGCGAGATGGCTCGCGGCCTCCATGACGTTATCCAAAGCATCAGCGGCTGGCCGATTGAGCATAGCGACCGTATTCGCGCGACGCGTCGGATTGCCGAAGAGCTGTTGGTGAAACTTACCCGCCGCATTCAGTTCTTGGCCGGTTTGCGTCACGGTCTGCGCCTGATTCCAGCGGTGCGCGATCCACGTCCGCGTGAGCTGGTCCCATGCCTCGGGGTTGCGCGGCTGTATCGCATTCTTCGCTGTGGTGATCATCGTCTCCGTCAGGTTGGGATCGGCGAAGATGCGGGCCGCCGCCTTGCTCGCCTGCGGGTCCTTGATGCGTGAGAGCACGCCAACGACACCCTTTTCGAGCGGGTTGATCGTGTCGCGCAACTCGTTCGCCCAGGCTTTGCGCGCCGCCTTGTACTGCGGAATATCCAAGCCATCGAGCGCCCTGACGAATCTCCTTTTCTGCCACGCCAGTGCGGCGGCTTGCTGTCGCTGTCCACTTGCTTTGAGCGATTCGATCATTTGATCGAGCCCGCGCTTCGTATAGTCGAGCGCGCGGAGGTCAGGGACCGTCATCTCCTCCTGATCGACGATCTCTCTCATGCGATATCCGGCCGGCGTCTTCGAGCGTTCATACCTGCGTGTTCTCGGCGCGATCTCACCCTCCGCGTTCACAATGAGATCGCGCCCCGGCTGCGGCGAGGCCGGGACGATATCGGTACCGGGTGGCCCCGCCGGTGGTGGTTCATATCCGAGTCGCCGTTGATCGGCAGCGATGGCCGGCGCCTTGGTCGGCGGCGACGCTGGCGTCACGTCACGAACACGCATCTGCGGCACTTCGCTCACAGACATCGGCGGCATCTCGGGAACTCTACGAGTCGTCGTGACGACGACCGGGGCCGGCTCTTTCTCTTCGAGACGCGCGATCGTCTGGCCTCGTCGATACGCCTCACGAAATTCCGGATGACGGAAGAATCGAACTACGCTCGGGTCCATCACGGCGGGCGCTGCTTCATATGCGGCTCGATACAGCGGGTCCACTCGCGTCTCGGCCGCACGTCGAGCGGCATCGATTGTGACCTGCGCGGCGTTGATGCCCTCTTGCCCTGCCACTTCTGCCGGTGTCGCGTTCGCGATCGTGTTGAGCACGCGCTCCGTCGCGGCATGGAGTTGACCCTTTTGCGCTTCATCAGCCGCTTGAACGAGATTCGCGGACGCACCGGGGTAGCGCGCAACGTACGCGCGAAGCGCGATGAGCCGTCGATCGCCCGAGGCTTGCGCGAGATCGAGATCGATCCCAGTCGTGTTCTTTACTTGCTGACGAACAGCCTCGGCCTTCGCCATGTCCTGTGGCGTGAAGTCGATAACGCGTCCGCGATTGGCAACCGTACTGATGCCCCGGCCGATACCTTCGCCCGCCAGGGTCGCGAGCCCTTCGGTCGCCATCCCTTCGAGATTTCCCGCCGTGGTCTGCGGCTCCATATAATAGAGTCCGGCAATACCTCGCTTGATGCCGTGGACCCCCGCCGCCATGCCGGCGGCCACGCCAGGGCCACCCAACGCGCCAATCGCTGAGGCCACCATTTCCGGTGAGTTCGCGGCGAGCTGCGCACCGAACGCCTGCGTGCCGGTCGCGATCCGATGAAGCTTGTTGTCGTCTCCGACGTAGACGGGTTGGCCATCGCTATCGAAGCCGACGCGCCAAATGCCCTGCGGATCGTTCGGGAAGAGCGTCTGCGCGAGAATCTTCCGTTTCGTAGTTGGGTTATCAACGAGTGCGAGCTGCGCGGCGGCGCTGAACCCACTACCGAGCGGCTTGGACGGCGCTTCCTCGCGCGCTTCCAGCGGCGGCCTTCGCTGGTTAATCAGGCGATCGACCGGCGGACGCTCTGCCTCGTCGCGTAAAAACTGCGGCACGCCATAAGGATCGTCAGGGTTTGCTGCTTCTTGCGCTTTGATCGCGGCAAGGCGATCCGCGTACTCCTGTTGCTTCTGCGCCTGAAAGGCTGCGACCTCCTGCTGCCGCTGCGCGAGCGCGCGCCCGATCGGCGTCTGCTCCGTCGCTTCCGCTGGCGCCGCCCACTTCGCGTACGGATTCTCATCATCCGATGCGGCGACGGGCGCCGCTTTCGGCGCCCACTTCGCGTACGGGTTCTCGTCGTTAGTAGCCATGCGGCAGATACCCGAACGTCTTCAGGAATTTGTCCCTCGTTTCGGGATGATCCTTAAGATGCTGAAGTGCTTCTGGTGGTGCGGGATTCACCGCCGGCAAGTAATCGTCTGGATTGCCGCTCGGCTCTTCACCAGATGCCGGCTCAGCGACCGTGGGCGCCGTGGGAGCCGCCGTTGCTTCGGATCGACGAGGAGGAACGGGAAGCTGGATCGGTGTGAGCCCGAGTCGTTGGAGCTGGTTCTTGTCGAGTCGCGAATATGTGCCGTTCCACATCTTGACGCTCTCGCGCGCGGCCTTCTCGTGAAGATCAGCAAGCCGCCCCAGTGTTTCCTTGTCGAGCGTGATTGAACCGCCGACGACGCCTTGCAGGAAGACGAGGTCTTTATCCGTGAAGCCTTGCCCGGTGCCGAGGCCCGACGCTTTGACGTTGTCGAGGGTTTCCTGTCCGAGTCGCGAGACTAGAAGTTCCGTGTTCTTAATGTCGTCCTTCGCGTAGTTGATGCCGAGCGCCTTCGCGGCTTTGCCGATTGCGAGCTTCCATGTCGCGCCCGTGCCGGTGTACGGATTCTTAGTCAGTAGATCGCGGATCATCGTGTTCTGCTCGATGGCACGCGGCGCCTTCAGCGCTGTCTTGTATTGACCCACATACTCGGGGCCAAGCTCGTCTGCGATCTTGCCGTAGAGCGTCTTGTCAGTGTTCAGTGACACGTTGGTCGATGCCGGTGTCGGCACCCACAATGGTTTGCCGTGCGCCTCCTGTCGTGTCATGCCGATCGGATTCGTTTGCCCTGGCACCATCACCTTTTCAAGTGGCGTGTTCCCGAGCTTCGCTTTCAATGCGGCGAGTTGGAGCTGTGCCATCGCTGTGCGTTCATCGAGTCCGGACATCGATGTGTCGATGCCGAGGAGGTCCTTCTGCTGTTGCTGCTCAAACGCGGCTTTCTCGCGAAGCGGACCCGTGAGCGCGCCCGCCATATTCGCGAAACTCTCGGCTGTTGATCCTGCGCGCGTTGGCGCACCGAGAGCGGCTGAAGCGGCGAGCAACGGGATCGCGCGGTTGTACTTGCGAGCCATAATCTGCTCGCGCGCCTTTTGAAGCGCGGCACGCGCCTCTTGCGAACTCTTGGCGAGTGTTGCGAACGCTTGCGCGGAGAGCGGATCGAGCGCGGCGAGCCCGCCGGCCGAGGTCAGCGCCGCGCTCGGTTCATCACCGGTTGCCGCTGCGTCTTCATCGGTCGCTGGATAGTCGTCGCTCCCAGCCTGAAGGTCGAAGTCGCCGGCTGTGGCGAGTCCGCCCTCTTGATATCGCCTGCGCATCACGGCTTTTTGTACTCCTTCCACAAATCAGCGAGACCCGCGAGGCCCGTGCCAAACGAACCAATCTGGCTCAAGGGCGATGGTTGATACACATTGGCGGGGCCGGTCGCGGTCGTCGTGGTGGACACCGGTGCTGGCATGCCACGAATAACCGACGAGAGCCAGTCAACCGTCTCGCGTGGGTAGTTCGTCTGCTTCAGAAAATCCTGATACGCGAGATCGAGATTCTTTTGATTGAGCCCCTGCTGTTCCTGACCGACCGTGTCGAGCGCGGCGGCACCCTGCAGCCCAAGAGATTGTGACGCTTGTCCCAGTGCGCCGAGCTGTTGCCCCGCTTGCAACTGAGCCTGCTGCTGTTGCGTGCCTAGATTCCCGGCGAGCTGCGCGAGGCCGAGTTGCCGCGATTGATCGGCGTTGAACATCGTTCCCGCGTTCTGATACGCGTTGGACAACTGCGCCGCCGCTTGTGAATCGAGCCCTTCAGTGAGATCGCGCGCGGCACGATTCGCCTCGCGCTCATGCGCCGACGAGCCGTACTGTCCCGATGCTGTGAACCGATTCGCTAAGCCGGGAGCGATGTTCTCGTTGTAGTTGCGATTCGCTTCAAGCTTCGCGCGGTCGATGACGTTCTGAACGTACGGGTCCATGTACTGCCCCACCGCGCCGGGGAACGACTGCCCTGCCGTCGCCATGTAAGGGCTCGCGGTCGCAAGTCCACCGGCATTTGGGCCTGCCGCGTCTTCCGTAAGTCCGAGCGCCTGAGCGAGCGGGCCTTGATACGCACCGGCCGCCTGTCGAGTCAGATTGAATGCGTTGCGCGTGTCGTCAGTGAAGCCCGCAACACGCGGACCGCCATACGCCTGATAGGGCTCCGCCGCGACTTGATTCGCGCGCGTCACGAGACCCTGATTGTAGTCGCTCATCCACTGCGGGATGTTCGATGTCGATGAGCCGTATGTCGTTACGCTCGGGGGGGCCTTTCCTTCAAAGAGGAAATCGGCAATGCCGCTCATTTGACCCTCTTCATGTATTGAAGCGGAGACAGCGCGTTCGGGGAGAGTTTCCCGCGCGCGAGCGCGCCTCCTTTGTGCATGCGAAGTTCCTGACGGAACTTGTCGAGCTGACGCGCGCCGGCTTCGTTCGATCCATCACCGAGCAGCGAAACATCTTCCGCAGTCAGAACGTATTCGCCGTCCGAGAGCTGCGCGGGGATTGAATCGCTTCGGCCAGTGCCGGGGCCGCGAACATGCCTTGAGTTATCGCTGCCGGCTTCGTCCGTAGCGGTCGCGGTGCCGAGCCATCCGCCTTGCGCATGGCCGCCAAGAATCTGCTGGATGGCGGCATCGTCCCAACTGCCGCCCAATTTTTGCCGCTGCTGGTTTATGTAGTCAGCGGTGATCGGCTGAAGACTGTTCCACTGATCCTCTAGCCTCTTCTGCCAATCGCCTTGATTGCCGTCCGGCGCAACGGTGGCGCCGTACCAGTTGCCGGAGAGCTTGTCGATGTCGCCCTGATTGAGTAGCACCCATCCTTTGCCGGGAATGTTGTACGCGTTGAGGGGCATCATGCCCTTCGCGCCAATGCGAGCAACCTGCACCGGTTTCCCCCATTGTTCGAGCACTGGCTGGAATGCCGCGCGATTGCGATCAACAGAGCCGTGTGCGTTGAACGCTTTGTGGATGAGCTTGCCCGCACCAATCACTGCAGCCGCGTACGCCGCACCGAGTCCCGCTGTACCCAGCGCGCCCAAACCGCCGGACCCCGCCGCCGCGCCCGCGCCCTCCGCGCCGGCAGCACCAGCACCAGCACCAGCGCCGGCAGCACCAGCGCCACCTGCGGCTCCCGCACCCGATGCTCCCGCCAGCGTTGCTTCAACCGATGGAGTAGCCCAACCGCCCAAGAACCCGGCATCCGCCAAAGCTGCATTCGCAGCGGCACCGGACCCGACGCCTGCAAGAGATGACCCGGCGAGCGATTGATACAGCCCCATCCCGCTCTTGGCTGCGCCGAGCCAGTTGCCGGACAGCGCGTTACCGAGCGTGCTCGCGCCTTTCGCGAGCGTGCCGCCGTAGCCGAGTGCATCCGCGAGCGTGCCGGCCGCCGCGAGCGTGCCGCCCGCCGCAGCGAGCCCCTGACTATTGCCTGTGCCGCTCTGCGTGGTTGGGCCTGTTGGCGTCGTTGGCAAGTGAGCGAAGGTAGGCTGATCCGCTACGACATTGTTCTTATAGAATTCGTGCTCCGGCCCCATGCCGTATGTGTAGTAGTCGGGGATATCCGTTGCCGTACGCGTTCGCAGGTACTGTGGTTGCTCGGTCTCATCTGGCGTCGGTGTCGGAGACAGCGCGGGCGGTAAGGTAAATCCGCTTGCCGGCCCACCTGTCGCGCGCTTCAGTGCATCGCGCGGAAGCGCGTACTCCATCGTCTTCGTCGAAGCGTTGACGCGCGGCGCGCCCCACTTCTTTTGTAGCAATTGCATCTCAGGCTTAGTCAGTTGCAGCGTCATCTCTCGTGATTTATGTCCCCGCGCGAGGCCGCCGCGCGCGAATGCTTCCACCTCATACAAGCGAACGACATGCACATCACCGCCGGCCGCGAGGTTGGGACTGCGGAGTACGATCGACTTCATCGGGAGGTAGCCCTACGTCGTGAGATCGACGGATTGGTTGAAGCGCATGGCCCACTCACGCCAATCAGCGAATGGGAAAGGAGACGGTGGATCGAAGGCCGCGATGCGCGGCGATTGGAGGACGACGAGCGCCCAGCCTTGCCAGTCCTTCGGATCGTCGAGGCGTGGCGGCTGGCTGAAGCCGATCAACTGCAATGCCATCGCGTCAGTCCATTCGATGACGCTGAGCGCGCGGGGATCGATGTTCAACTTTTTCGCCCCATTAGTTCGTCGAATCGCTCAATTGCTGGCGATAGGTATTAGTGGGCCACGGTGTCCCTCTACCTATCAGGAGTCGAAACATGAACTTTGAGAACTTGATCATGCGATTGACCGCCGAGCAGACCGCCGAGCTATTCGGGCTACTTATGGATGAGTTGACCGATGAAGTCGCTATGACAGCCATCGTGAAATGGGCCACCAGAAAGGGCCTCGCATCGGAATTGAGCATGCTTCTGGACCAATAGCCGGAAAAGACAGTCAAGGAGGGCCATTGACGGCCCTCCTTACGCCCCTCACTGTGTGACGCGACCGTCCGCCGGCTCAATGTGGGCAATGCATTGGCCCATCTGAAAATCGCCGTTGACCGCATTGGAGGAGAACTTGAAGCGCATCAGGCGGCGCAGCTCCTTCAGATTCACGATCTGCTCCGACGCGTCCGTGGCGGCGTCGGGGAACGTGAACAATTCGCCAGGGTCTTCCGGTGCGCGCGCATTCGCGCGACCCGTGACGCGCACAGTCATGTCGCCCACTTGAACGAAGTCCGGCTCGATGCGTGCGCAGCGCAGGCTCTTGTTTACCGGCTGCGCACCCGTGAGCATGGTGATCTCGGCGGTCTCGATGAATGCGGGGATCGGCTCGATGATTGGGCCGTTGATCGAGTCCGTGCCCGTCTCGTGCTGCCAGAGCGTGTAGCCCGTCGCGGTCGCATCGACATCGACCATGAAGGGCTTGCTGTAAACTTTCGCGTAGATACCGGCGCTGCGCCCGCTGTTCGGGAGCTGCGTGTCGTACCACGTACCCTCGCGCACGTTGAGGATCACGGCATGCGTGCATTCCGTCGCACTGCCTCGTGGATAGCACCACCAGATTTCGCCCCAGCGTGGGACCTTGAACGCGAAAACTTTCTGGCGCCACGTGTAGTTCAAATTGTCGTAGAACCAATTCTGGTTCATCGTATTCGGCACTTCCCGCGTCACGCCGTTGAACATCAAGAATCTGTCGACGCCGGCCCAGTAGTACACGCCGTCGTACTCGATCACGCTCTGCGAAGAGAGGATTGATGACTCCGAGCTGATCGTGTCAAAGCGAAACGGAATGCCGCTCACGATCGACGGGTCGAATGTCATGCGCACGAGCGAGTCGAGCGACCAAAGAAGGCCGGAGGGACCCGAGCCCCCACCGCGCAGCGGGAGTCCTTTCACGATTTTTTGACCAGTAACGAACGCGGAGTCAGGCGGGCTCGTCACATCGTTCGGTGGTGACACATCCACTCGGCCGCCGTTGCCGTAGCTCACGAGATATGGCGAGAGCACCACGATGCCGCCGCTCTGCGCATCCATCGCGGTCGCGGTCAGCGCGCCCGTCCCGGTGACCGCGCCGTAATAGATCGTGGTCTCATCGTCGCTGCTGATGTCATCGAGGTTCGGGGCGGCGTGCGCGACGAGAATCGTGTCGGTTGCCGACACGTTGTTGTTCATCACGTCGAATTGCCAGAGATTAGCCGCGTCGAGCGGGAACGCGACCGGCGTCCGATCGTGAAGAGCGATCAGAATGCCGGCAGAGTCCACCTGCGCTTGCTGGACCATGCTCTCGCTACCGACATGCACATACTGCACGCCGTTCTGCGAGTAGGACGACATGCCATACACTTTCTCGGTGAAGCGCGAGGCGATCCCCCGATAGCCGCCCATCTTGCGTGGGAGCCCGCGATCGAAGCGGCACCACTGACCATCGATGTATTGGTTGCCCTCAAACTGAGTGCCATCACGCTTGATCCCCGGATCAGAGCGGATGACAACCGGGTTCTCCATCAGCTCACAGCGCCTTTGACGTGCGGTGACGAGTTACCGGAGAGGAAATTCACAGTGCCGCTGTTGATATTGACGGCCTTGCCGGCAAGACCAGCGAACCCCGATGCGATATCGATCGCTTGTCCGGTTGGCGCGGTTCCATTCGTTCCAGCGATGCCGAAGTCACCACCGTTTCCACCTGCACCGCCAGTCGCCGATCCCGCCTGCGCCCCAGCGCCCCCCGTTCCTTTCGAGTCACTGGCGTCATAGAACAGGGCGCCGTTCTGTCCATAGCCGCCAGCGGACGGCGTGACGCCTTCTGCAAAGACTAGAGCCCCTGGCACACCGCCCGGACCACAGCCGGCACCACCACCACCACCGCCGCCATTCGCGACGTTGGCGCCGTTATCCATGCTAAGGCCGCCGCCGCCACCACCACCGCCACCGCCCCAAATGAACCAGGCCGCGTTGGTGATGTTCAGCGTGTTGCCCGATCCGACGCCTTGAATTGATGTGCCACCATCTTGACCATCAGTTCCTGCGTAACCGAAATTGTCATCGCCTACGGTTTGCCCCGAGCCTCCGTTGCCGCCTCGGCCGCCGCATCCGATGATGTAGCCGAGATTCGTAAGATTGACGGTTGAGCCGGACGGCAGCCCGGAGAGGTCCATCGCGTAAGAACGATTGCCGGAAGATCGAAATACGGCACCAATCGGCACATTGATGGTGTACGTGCCCGCGCCTCCCGGCGTGCCGCCGATCGCGACAATCAAATTGAAATCCCAGTACGTCCCCGCAGTGAATGTGATCGTGTTGCCGCTCGCGCCGCCGACGGCGGACCATGTGCCATCGCCGCGCCAAAAAGTAGAAGCGCTCGCGCTCGTTCCAGAATTCAGATTCGTCACCGGCAGATTGCCGGTCACGCCGTTTGCGAGATTGACCTGATCCCAGTTCGGGTTATTGCTTGATCCGGTGTTAGCGAGATAACGAGTCGCGGGCGCGCTCTTTGCGAGCGTGCTTAGCGTGTTCGATGCCGAACCATAGAGGAGATCGCCCTGCGCGACGGACGTGAGTCCTGTGCCACCCTGCGGGACAGTGATCGTTGCATTGGTCGTGAGAATCGTGCTCGATGCGTTCGGCAGCGTGAACGTCTTCGTGCTCGTCGTCGGGCCGGTGAATGCCGTGAATCCGTTGGCGGTCCCGCCATTCGCCGCCGGCAAAATTCCCGTGACACCATTTGTGAGGTCTATTTGCGCCCATGCGGGATTGTTCGATGCGCCCGTATTAGAGATGTAGCGGGTCGCCGTTGTGCTCTTCGTGAGGCGTGAGTACACGTCCGTCGCGGAGCCATAGAGCATGTCCCCTTGCGCGACTGTGCTGAGACCCGTGCCACCTTGCGAGACATCGACAGGGGTCGAGACGATGAACGTCTCCGCGTGAATCACATCCGTGCCGTTGCAGTACAGGATCGTGCGCTGAGTCTGCGGAACGACGACGCCGGTCCCTGTTGCCGTCTTCACTGTCAGTGTGAAGGCACCGCTCGTCTCGTTATCGACCCAATACTGCTGAACACTCGCGGGCACGATGATGTTGCGATTGCCCGTCAGCACGCCGATGAATTCGTATGAGATGCGGTTCAGCTCGGCACCGGTGAGCGTGTAATCGCCAGTACCCGAGACGTTGATGACGATGAAGTCAAAGACGCTATTGACCGCCTGCCCTAGCCCTACCGTGAAGAAGTTCGTGCCATCGGTGTAGATGAATGCACTCTCATCGACGGCGAAGATGAGCGACGAGCTTCCATCGATCGTCCCTGATGGCGGCGACACCGTGACGCTTCCTGTGCCGGCGTTCTTCACCACCACATACCAGTCGGTTCCGACTGTCGCAGGACTTGGCAACGTGAATGTGCCAAGCGCACCGGTCCACTCCTGCACCGTCGCGCGATCCGCGTTGACGATCGTGTAATCCGTCGTATGCGCGGTCGGCGCCAACTTGGTGTTGAGTGTCGTCGTGATCGCTTTGAGCCCGGCCCCTGCAAGTGACGCCGCGTTCGCTGTGGACGTGCCCGCGCCCGCTTGATATGAACGCCAGAGTCCGTTCGTCGTGGAGTTGTCGCGCAAGTACAGAGTCCACGACTGGCCCGATGCGACGGTGAGCAACGTATTGCCGCCGGCATCCTTGATCGTTGTCGTGCTCGCCTCGGCGTTATAGAACTGCACGGCGTAGCCGGTGGACATCAATGTCGCGTCCGGCATCGTCACGGAGAGCCCCGTCGTCGAGGGATGCAATTCGATGATCTTGGCAACGATGTCGTCACCGCCCACCGCTTGCTCAATGGGCCACACGAGAGTCTGATTCGACGAGTACGTGAGAGACAGGAATGTCGGCTCGGCGGGATACAACGTGTTCCCGCCGAAGATTTCGGTGTAGACAGCCATTTACGGCAATTTCCTTGTCGCCGATCGATCGACGATCTTTTGCAGGTCCTGCGTGTTGATGGCCTGCATCTGCTGCGAATACATCGTGCTCCACGTCGGAATGCGCTCGTCGTTCTTGAGGAACGGCGTCGCTTCGAGCAGCGCGCGATAGAGCAGCGCGTTCGGCGCGTAGTCCGTCAGCCAGTTAGTTTGATTGTCGTCATCGAGCAGCGGAGGTTGCTGGTAGTAAACGATCTCCCACGGATAGTTCGCGGCTGGTGTCGGAGCGATGAGCCAGTGCGTGTAGTCGTAGTCTGCGTAGAACAGCGGCTGCGACTTTTCCGTGGAATCCGGCCAATATGCTCGCGAGTATTCATAGGATCGCGGGAACAACGGCGTGCGCGAGTTGTTCAGCGTGCCCGTGCCGAAGTTCATGGAGACGGTTTCGCGCCAGCGATCCGGCTTCTCGTAGACGCTGGTTCCTTGAACGAGCGTGCTCACGACGACGTTGACAAAACCCTGGAACTTCAGCTCGCTCGCAATCGCTCGCTCCGCGAGATTGATCAGTCGCGGTAGCTGCTCATAGACAGTCGTATCCACCACATATCCACGCTCTAGATATCGCCGCATGTCCTGCTGCAGCGACGTGAACGTCATCGCGGTGGGCATTGCGCGAGTCAGCTCACATCAGGTGGGGGCGGCGAGGACGGTGGTGGGCTGTTGTTCACTCGCTCGATCGCATCGAGCACGGACATGATCTCGTTGTACGCAGCAACCTCGGCGCCTTGAAGTTGCGCGCGAAGCAGGAGCGCGCGGATGTTCGCGATCAATGCATTGGTCATCAACATCTAGGCAGGGTCTCCGGATAGTCGAATGGTGTATTGGCCTTCGGGGACGAACTCCGCCTCGGCGCTCGTCCAGTGCCAAAGGCTGTCCCCGCCGGGGTTACTGAAATTTGCGTCGGCTGAATCGAATGTTTGGCCCCACTCCGCTACTGCGAGCGACGTGAACCAGTTCTGAGAGACTTCCGCGTCTTCCACTCTGAATTCCATCTCGCTCGGCGCGACCGAGAGCAGGCTGTAGCCGCTGAAGCCGTATGTGCTTGAGATTCGCGCGCTTTGAAAAATCAGCGTGCCGCCGGTGGTCCCGAAGTTGGAATAACCTTCGGCACCAACGCCTACGGTATCGGCGATAAAAACGACATCCGGCGCGACGGCGCCGCCGCTCCCCGCTGACCAAAACGTGTCAGTGCCATCTGTAGTCAGGATATTCCCCGACTGCCCGCTTTGATCCGGCAGCAGCGCGTTCAGGGCACTATTGGCGGTTGCTTGCCCGGTGCCCCCGTTCGCAATCGGGAGTGCGCCGCTCACCCCGTTTGCGAGATTGATTCGCGACCAAGCTGGCGCATTTGATGTGCCGGTGTTGCTGAGGTAACGCGTCGCCGTCGCGTTCTTGGCGAGCGCCGCAAGCGTGGTCGCTCCGGTCGCGTAAATCAGGTCGCCTTGCGCGAAACTCGTGAGCCCGGTGCCGCCGTGTGCGACGCCGAGGGTTCCACTCAGCAGCGAGCCGATGTCCGCAGTGGTCGTACGGCGCGACGTGCCGGACTGCACGATCATCACCTCTTCATCGCCCGCAAGCGGGGTCACTGCAGCGGGAAGCTGCGAGACTTTGATCGTGGTGCTCACGGCGCGGCAACCGTGAGCAGCGTGACAGTCGTGACGACGTGTGTGTACGTGGTCGTCACGCTGCCGGGGCCGAAGGGATTTAGATAGATAATGAGGTCTGTATCGGCACTCGTGTCTTCAGTAGCGAGCCATTGGAACCCGCTGGTGCGAAACAGCGGGCGCGACAAGGGCGAGCCCGGTCCGCTCGACTCATATCGAGCGTCATTTGTTTGGCCGTAGATGACTTGCGCGGCCTCGTCGTTCAGGTTCGTGATGTAGATATCGAGATAGGTGTAGCCATTGGACGAAGACAATGGGGCGCCGAGGACAATTGAATAGTTGAGCGCGCCACCGAAATTTATATCGGGGTTCAGTGCCTCCGTGTCGCCACCGCCGGTTGGGCAATCCCAAGTCCATACTGTCCGAATGTGAAGCGTACCTGCCGCTCCAATCACTCCACCGGGGAT
>Ga0070698_100004676_pt1 | contig 15047 bp, 9 predicted proteins | sample KBSK1502metaG_FD_65477 | JGI IMG/M metagenome (GOLD analysis project Ga0070698, IMG submission 65477) | Corn, switchgrass and miscanthus rhizosphere microbial communities from Kellogg Biological Station, Michigan, USA - KBS K1-50-2 metaG | ecosystem: Host-associated > Plants > Roots >...
CGATGAACAGGAGTTTCCGCTGGCACGCACTCGCTACACGAAGTTTTACCTTCATTCAACGAAAGCTGCGAACAGCCTTGCTGGCGATGGGTTATTGAGCTTGACGCTACCGGAAGCTGAAAGAAAGGACGAGTTTGATTACGACCCGCAAAACCCGGTGCCTACTATTGGCGGGCGACTGTGTTGCGGCCGGGCGATTCCACCCGGCCCCGCGGATCAGAGACCAAATGAGTCGCGATCAGACGTGCTGGTTTTTTCGACATCGCCGTTGACTGAAGACACTGAAGTGACAGGCTTCATTACGCTCGAGCTTTACGCAGCGACGTCGGCTGTCGACACAGATTTCACCGCACTGCTTGTAGACGTGGACGAGACTGGTTATGCGCGTTTTCTCACGGACGGCATTGTCCGCGCTCGCTATCGCGAAAGTACGAAGCAGGCGGCGGAAGTTACTCCCGGCAAGATCTACAAATATACAATTGACTTATGGGCAACGGCGAACGTATTCAAGACTGGTCACCGTATCCGCCTGTACATTTCCAGCAGCAACTTCCCGCGGTTCAATCGAAATTTGAATACGGGTGAGGACATAGTCTCGGCATCGCGATCCGTCCGGGCGCATCAGACGATCTATCACGATCGGGAGCACAGTTCGTCATTGATTCTGCCGCTTATTCCGCGGCGGAAGACTGCGCATTAATTACTTGCCACGGTAGAGTGGCCAGTGCTATATAGAGTTAGTTTCCAACGCAAACTAACTGACCCAGAAGTTTCAGGTCCAAAAAGCAAATAGTTCGTTTGGGTTGTGAACAAACCTTCAGAATGTTTAGGGCGCCCTAAACCAAAACCCCAATTCACGGTTGGCTCCCATGTGGCAACCAGCTTTAACCAAGGAGTCGGATATGAAAATCGGACGCATCACGATCACCAGTCTAATGCTGGTTGGGATATTTATTGGTTTCAGCAGAACGGGTTACGCGCAAGGCAGTAACCTGGGAACAATACGGGGCACAATTACAGACGCCAATGGCGCTGTCTTGCCCAACGCTGCGGTGCAAGTGACCGACCAAGCGACCGGTCTCTCAAGAAACTTCACCACAAACGGCGAAGGTGATTACGAAGTGGTGGCCCTGAAACCGGGTAGATATAAAGTGACCGTGACTGCAAACGGCTTTAAAACCACGAGCATGGATGCTGTGGTCAGCGGTTCCGATACCGTACGTGCAGATATGAAGCTTGAAGTAGGTGCCCAGACGGAAAATGTCATTGTTGTTGGAGGCGAGGCCGGAGTAATTGAAAAGGACCAACCCGTTCTTTCGTCTACGTTGGACAACCGCCAACTCACAGAGGTACCGCGCGACAGTCGCGAGATTCTGGAATTCCTTTATCTCAATCCGGATATAACTCAAGGGGCCACCGACGGCACCTTCAAGTTCATCGGAGCGCAGAGTTATGGCGCAACGTTTTCACTCGATGGCCAACGCACGAACGGGGGTATTTTTGGCGAACCGACATCAAGCCAGCCATCCCTCGAAACGATCGGCGAGTTGATTGTTCTTTCCAAAAATTTCAGCGCCGAGTATTCAGGTATTGCGAACATTCGCATTGAGACAAAACGCGGCGGTGCCTCTTATCACGGCTCGCTGTTCTATAACAACAAGAATTCTGCGCTTGCGGCATGGGCCACGCAGAACAAAGTCGACAAGGCTAATTTTCTTCCGACGCCGGCCATTTCAAGCTTTCCGACTCCCTATTTCAATCTAAACGAGACCGGAGGATCGCTTAGTGGTCCAGTGCCCTTCTCGCGCAAAAACACATTCTTCCTTCTCTCGTATGAACGGCGCTGGGATTTTGCGCCAGTCCACGTCAGGGCCGGCAACATTCCAACCTCGCTGATTCTCAATGGTAACTTTACTGTTCTCGCCCCGGGTAGTCGACCGGCGGTTCCGGCGAGTGTTCTTCCGCTGCTTACTCCCGCAGAGTTGGCAAGCAACACTGTCGTCACCAATGGCACTCGAAGATTCTTGAGCATTCCGACTCGATTGTTGAATCCTGTCGCGCTTAGCATTGTAAATGGGTATTACCCGCACTCGAGTCCTTCCGCGCCTTTTAGCGCGACCACCGGACGCCTTACGGATTTCGCGCAGAGCTTTGGAGGGTTACTTACGCGCGACCTCGCTACGCTGCGTGTCGATCACGACTTCTCTGATAAAGACAAGTTTTATGCTGTTTACAACTTCCAGGCTCGTAACGGAAACCGCGGGTTAGTGGCAAATCCATTGCCGGCGTTCGGACTGCTTTCCCAGCACCAAACTAATCACACACTGTCGCTCTCGTACACACGGATCTTTTCCAACAGCTTCGTAAATGAGTTGCGCGGCGGCATCAATTACCAATTTCTTTATCGCCGGGCAAACCTGAAAACGGGAGAGTGGCTTTCAAGTGTGGGCTTCACGCCTGAGGAAATAACCTCCTATGGATCTGTCGTCGGTTCAAGTCTGGTCGACACGCCCGGACAGGTTGCGTTCGTCTTTGGTGGATTTCCGGGAATTCCAAACGGCGGTCGCAATACTGACCGGCCAATGGACCAAAAACTCGCCACGTTCGGCGACACGATAAGTTGGACCATCGGCAACCACTCGATCCGCGCCGGGGGCGATATAGTGCGCAACCAGGCAGTCGATGGGTTTGCCCTCAATCGAAACAATCCTCGAGGCACAGTTAACTACGCAAATAATCTCGGCGGTTTCGCAAATTTTCTGCTGGGCTTGTCGCCGGCCAGTGTCACTTACGTCCGTGACGTGCGTCCCGCTTTGGACGTCTCAAACTGGGAGCATGGTTATTTCGTCAATGACGACTATAAAGTCAATGATCGATTCACGTTGACTCTGGGTCTGCGATACGAGATTCACACTCCGTTCGTCGATAAAAATGATTTGATGGTGAATTTCGACCCGGATGGAACGGGTAACGGCGGACGAAAGGGAAGATTCGTGGTACCGACTGCCGACGTAATTTCGAGGATTCATCCCTTCTTCGTAAACTATGGTGTAGTCACCGCAGATGAAGCAGGAGTCGGTCGTGGCTTAATGAAGACTGACAAAAACAATTTCGCGCCGCGCGTCGGTGCTGCATGGCGTGTGACGGAGAACTCAGTCCTACGCGGAGGATACGGGATTTTTTATCCCACATCAGCCGCTCAGGCAATGCGTGATGCGATTGCAACGAACACCTTCAACCAGCGCATAACAAAACGAAATACCGCAGGATTGCCAGGCGGAATCAACCCGCGTGGCATTACTCCTTTCACTGGCGGCACCGTCAGTCTTCAGGGCATCGCTGCCAACGCAATTCCTTTCAATCTCCAGGATCCACGTTTCGAACAATACAACGTGACCTATGAAAACGAATTCATGCTGAACACAGGTTTCCGTGTGTCTTATATAGGCGGGCGCCAGCACGGGCTGATCGCGGGCTTCGATCTTAACGAGCTACCACCGAGTAATACTCCTTTTGGCATTACAAACGAGGATGGGGATCGTTGCGATCCACTTGAAGGAGATTGCGTTGAATCCCCGGAGGATGAAGCGCGACGACCGTTTCCGAATGGCTTGGGAGACTTCCTCGCCAGCTACGGCAATAGAGGCACGGGCCACTCACATGCGCTTCAGTTCGAAGTGAACCGCAGGTTCGCCCGCGGACTCATGTTTAACGTTTCGTATACTCTGCTCAGTCAAAAATCCAGCGGATTGGACGTCGGCGACTCCAGTCTGGGTGGTGCGCTTTACAACCAATTCAATCCGGCTAACGACTTGTCTCGCGACTCCTTCGTCTCACGGCACCGGTTCATCTCGTACGGCACCTATGACATTCCGTTTGGTCGTGGTCGAGCGTACGGACGCTCGCTATCCAAATTGGAAGATGCCCTGATCGGCGGATTTCAAATTTCGTGGAATATGTTTGCCAAAAGCGGGACCGGATTTACGCCGTTCTGGATCTGCAACAACTGCGGCCCCGTGTTTCCTGGCAACATCGCGAGTGGTTTTGTTGATGCAGTTGGCGATTTCAGCGGACCGTCGTTTCGGCCGTTGGTTGTCGGAAATCCTTATGCCGGACTGACTCCAGATCGGTTCTTTAATTCAGCCGCCTTTGACGTACCAACAACCGGCGCTGATGTTTTTGACAATCCAGCCGTGGCCAAACGAAATTCGTTGCTTGGACCCGGCACCTGGGGCGTCAATATGGGTTTCAAAAAATTCTTTTCTTTCAACGAGCAAACCAGATTAGAAGTTGGAGTTGATTTCAACAACATCTTCAACCATCCTCTGCTTTCACCTCAGGATATCGAGTTCGCAAATCTCGGAGACTTCGACGTCAGTCTAAACGCCGCGGGACAACCGGTTATCCTGCCCGAGAATGTACATAGCAATCCTGACTTCGGCCGAAACAATCTCAGCTTCACGCAAGAGGGAATTGACAATCGGCGCTCCGTCCGTCTGAAGTTGCGGCTGACGTTTTAGATACCTGGCCGTCGGAACGGGGCAAACTGTTATTTGCGGCTTTGCCTTCGTTCCGACAGGCGTATTAGACCTGTAAGTGACCTCAGGTAACTAAGCGAGTTGGGAATCACAATGGTGTCCAGTCCGCGACATAGTTTCACCCGCAAACCGAATCTTGCCGATGTGACGGCTGCCGGACACGACATGCTGCGGCTGGTTAATCGTCGCATACTACTCAGCATTCTCTCCGATCGACAGCCGATATCCCGTGCCGAGATCGCTAAGATCAGTGGTCTAAACAAAGCGACGATCTCCACGATTACCGGCGAGTTACTCAAAGACGCTTGCATCATTGAAGAGGGGTCCGGACGAACAACACCGATCGGAGGCAAACCTCCAACGCCTTTACGACTGAATGCCAAACGCTTTGGCCTCTTCGGCGTTGACATTCGCGCGGACGAGACAGTGCTTGCTCTCAGCGATTTCAATAATCGGATTGTCTCACGCGTTAGTTTCGAGACGGGCGCCGTGGCGCCGTCGTTTTTGAACAAGATTGCGAAGGAGATCCGCAAGTTTCGCTCGAAACATGATTCATTTATCGAGTTTCCCGGCATCGGCGTCAGCTTGCCGGGACTAGTGGACAATCAAAGCGGAAAGTTTCTCCTCTCAGTGGTCCTGCCGTGGCGGGATGTTCCGGTGGTGAGTCTGCTGGAGAAAGCCACCGGTCTTCCGGTGATAATTGATAACTCGGCGCGCTGTTCGGCGCTCGCCGAGATCTGGCACGGCAAAGCGCAGTACGCACACGTTCGCGATTTGCTCTACGTCAGCGTGAGTACCGGTCTCGCGTGCGGCGTCGTAATCGACGGCGGTCTTTATCGAGGTGGCAATAACACTGCCGGTCAATTCGGACACATTCCGATCGACATAAATGGGCCAGACTGCCGCTGCGGGCAGAGAGGTTGTTGGGATCTCTATGCTTCAGACAAAGCAACCTTGAAGCGCTACGCCGATTTGCGCGGCCCGAATGGCAAACGTGTTTCGACCATGCGCAAATTGGTGGAGCTTGTCGAAACCGGAGACTCCGCGGCGACAGAAGCTGTTCGGGAAACGGCTCGCTACCTCGGTATTGGCATCACCGGGCTCATCAATGGACTCGATCCTGAGGTCGTTGTGATCGGAGGCGAAATCACAAAGGCCTGGGGAGTCATTGAACCGATCATTGTTGAGGAAACGAAACGAAATTTGCTGGCGCCTCGCGCTCACCGCGTTGCGATTAGACAATCAGCATTTGAAGTTCGCCCGAGTCTCAAAGGTGCGTTGACGTTAATTCAGAACAGTTTGTTGTCGGTGCCGCACATGGGCTAACAGGCAATTCAACATGTCTCAACGGAGCTACAGTCCGGACGAACTGAAGACGACGCTTGCAGGAGGGCTGATCCCTGCGGTGCCGGTGACATTCGATCGTGAAGCTCGTTTTCACGAACGCGCGCATGACGCTTACGTTTCACTCATGAGTTCGCAACCGATCGCCGGTGTGGCAGTCTGGGCCCACACTGGAAGGGGACTGCTGCTCCATGAAGAGATTCGAACGCGTGTACTGCGGCGGTGGCGTGAAGCGATTCCGGATAAAGCGCTGATCGCCGGTGTTGGTGCTCGACATGAACAATTTAATCCGCCGGAGGCCACACGAGAGACCCTGGCTATGGCCTCGACCGCGGCCGATCACAATGCAGATGCGTTGCTCGTTTATCCGCCATCGTGGCTGAAGCATCACGAGCAAAGAGACTCACTGATTATCGAACACCACGAACAGCTTTCAAGATTGGGCCTGCCACTCGTGTTGTTCTATCTGTACGAAGCTGCCGGCGGCGTTCGCTACCCAACCAGTGTGTTGGATGAGCTCTTAACGTTGCCAAACGTGATCGGCATCAAGATGGCGACGCTTGATAGTGTAATGACTTACCAGGACATCGCTCGTCACATTAGATCTCGGCATCCAGACACACTACTCATAACGGGCGAAGATCGCTTTCTTGGCTACAGTTTACTCCGAGGAGCAAAGGCAGCCCTCATTGGCATGGGCGCGGTGTGCTCGGATTTGCAAGCTGAGTTGTTGGCGGCGCATTTCGCAGGTCGTGCGGGACGATTTCTTGAGTTGTCGGACGCGGTCGATCGACTTGCGGAAGTGCTCTTCATCAACCCGATGGAAGGCTACATCGGCCGCATTCTTTATGCTCTGGCAAAGCTCGGAGTCATACCGATTGAAGGTGCGAACGATCCGTGGGGACCTCCGTTGAATACGCGCGAGTTAGACAACATCGATCGGGTACTCAGTACGCTGTACGTGCAAGTTGAATAATGTTCGCAATCGAGGGACAGCCAAACATCGACTCAAAAGATCACGCGTCACTGGTGCGTGACTACGAACAGTTTCGCGCTGGTCTACCGGAAGACCTGGAGGATTATGTTCGTCAGCAATACCAGCTCGATTTAAGCAGTGAGTACGGCGGACATTTCATTAAGAATCCTTTCGGCAAAGCATCCGGCCAACTGTCATTAAATCTGTCGCAGGTGCGACGCGACTGTGAAGAGCAACTCGGCTTTATCGTGTTGAAGTCGATCATCGCTGAAGACTCTTCAGGCGCGCAGTCCATGAGTGAATGGGCCATTGAAGAAACGAGAATGGTTGTCGAACGAATCGTCGGTCAGGACAAGACTCAAGGCTGGACTGTTTCGTGGAAAGGACGTGGATGGTACGACACGTTCGCAAAGTATCTCGAGTTCTTCGATGAAGCGTTGTCGCTGGCGCGACCTGCTTCGGTGCTTGTGGTGCCTTCGTGTAAGTATCACTTGCCGAGTGCTGCCGAACATCTTTGGAAGGTGGGCGAGTACGAGTACACCACGCGCTGTTTGATCGACGTCTGGCAGAAGCATCATTCGGATGCGCCGATGTTGATTGAGAAAGACTTCAGTCCCACTTTGGCTGGTTCAGATCGGGCGGCTCAGGCCGAAATGATCATTGAATGGCTAACACGTGTCACATCACTGATCAGACGCGGCGCAGCTCCGGCCACGGTCAGGATCGGTTTGAAAGTTTTCAATGCGATTCTTGACGACGCGTTTCAACTGGAGATGTTGCGCGCGATCAACGAGAAGTGTTCGGGTGATGCCGTTCCGGATTTTTTCGTTTACGCGAATCGACTATTCGATCCCGACCGTGAATTCGACGGAGTGCGCGGTATTGCCTTTGGTGGGCCTGATCTCAGTGCGCGCAATCTAAGTGTGCTGGCGCAATTGCGCTTACTTGAACGACAGGGACTAATTCCTGCTTGCAGGTTGCCAATCAGCGCCACCGGCAACATCGTCTCCGGACGCATCGCGACCGAATACCTGCTGCGAGGCGCGAGCAGTTTCCAGATTCACACCTTCTTTCAATTACCCAGTGGTGAGTACAGCATGAAGACGGGCGGCAAGACCGCGCGAGCGTTGCTGGAGCTTTACTTTCATCCTGAGGAAGGTCTGCTCGCCTGGCTGTTGCACTTGCGACGCCTGTTAGGTTGGCCGGTTGATTGGAACATAAAGCGAATGGCTGAGTTTTTCATGGAGCCGGCGAACAACATTTGGGTGGAGCACGCGCCGGCGTTGAGCTGAGTGATGGAGGCGAGGGCGGCAATAAAGATTCGCTTGTTGCTTGAATCCGATATCGCGTCAGCGATGCGACTGAAGGACGAAGCGGGCTGGAACCAGACTGAAGCTGATTGGCGCCGGCTACTGTTGCTCGAGCCGAACGGTTGTTTCTGCGCCGTCAAAGATGACCTTGTGGTGGGTACAACTACGACAACAACGTACGGTAACGATCTGGCGTGGATAGGCATGGTGCTGGTTGACCAGCAGCATCGCGGCGAAGGGATCGCGACAAAGTTGATGACCGTAGCACTCGAATATTTGGAGGGCAGAGTTCAGACGGTGAAGTTGGACGCGACGCCCCAGGCCAAAGCCGTTTACGCGAAGTTTGGTTTCGAGGTTGAGTCGGTGATCGAACGATGGAGTGGAACCGGGAGTTCGACGACCGCCAACACCGAAGCTCGTATGGCTACGGATCGCAATGACGTTCGTGACTTACTAATTCTGGATCGACGTGCGTTCAATGCGGATCGTTCGCGGTTGATCGACAAGCTCATTGAAGACAGTTCTGTTCCACCTGTTTTCGGCAGAGCTCCAGGCGGTGCGCTGAATGGTTATGCCTTGGCGAGAAACGGGACGAAAGCGGATTACGTCGGACCAGTAGTGACGGAAGATCCTGCACAAGTCGAGACGTTGCTCGATGAGATCTTGAGCCGGTTGTCAGGCCACCGTGTTTACGTCGACTCGAACACGGAATGTAGTGCTGCGGTGAGTGTGTTGTCCGATCGTGGATTCGTCAAAGAACGCGACCTGTTCCGAATGCGCACTAGCGGTTCAGGGCCGAAAACTTCGCCGCTCGTCGTCGCAATCGCGGGTCCCGAAATCGGCTAACGCCGGGAAAACTCAAAAGGGGTTTTGGAGACACATGGAATCAACAGCTACCGTGCAAGATGGGTTGCAGCGAAACTTTCGCGCTGACGAGCTCAACGTCTACATTTATGAGTCACGACCAAAGATGGGCCAGGCGGCGGCATCAGTGATCGCGGCTGAAGTTCGGCGCGCGATTGAAGAACGTGGCAAGGCGGTAGTGATACTCGCCTCGGCACCTTCGCAAAATGAGTTTCTCGCGAGTCTATCGGAAGCCCCGGATATCGACTGGTCGCGCGTTACTGCTTTTCACCTCGACGAATACCTGGGCATGGACGATCAAGCGCCGCAATCGTTTCGAAAGTTCCTAATAGATCGTCTAGTAAGTAGAGTGCCGTTGGGTCAGTTTCATGGTTTGCGTGGCGATGCGCCTGATGGCGCGGCAGAGGCAAAGCGATATGCCGAACTGTTGGAACAGAATCCACCTGATTTTGCGGTGCTCGGAATCGGAGAGAACGGACACCTGGCTTTCATCGACCCGCCGCTTTGTGACTTCAACGATCCCGAACCGGTAAAAGTGGTCCAACTCGATGAGATCTGCCGCAACCAACAGGTTAACGATGGGGCGTTCGCTTCGATCGACGACGTTCCGAAAAACGCGCTTTCATTAACGATACCCACGTTAATGGCCAGACCAAAACTCTTCGCGATCGCGCCCGGACCCGCGAAGCGCCAGGCGATCAAGAACACCGTTGAAGGGCCGATAAGTACAACGTGCCCCGCGTCGATCCTGCGCACGCACCCCAACGCGCATCTATTCATCGACGCGATATCGGCGGAGTACCTGGACCATTAACAAATGATGTGATCACCTAAGTCTCCCCCCACGTTCACCGAGTCGCCTGCAAAGGAGAACAGCATTGCACAGTTCAGTTCACGTAATCGATTACGTTGTGCTTGTCTGTTACTTGTTGCTGATGGCCGGCATCGGCGCCTACTTCATGAGATTCATGCGTGTAGGAGCTGATTTCCTGAAAGGTGGTAATCGGGTCGAGTGGTGGGTTGCGGGCATGGCCTCGTTCATGTCCGGCTTTTCGGTCTGGACCTTCACCGGTGGAGCGGGATTCGCGTACCGGCAAGGATTCATTGGTGTCTTCCTCATGTTTCTGGCGGTGCCCGCATTTTTCTTTGGCTACGTTTTCTTCGCTCAGGCCTGGCGCCGTTCTCGCGTAACCACAGTCGTTGAATACATTCGCAGTCGTTTTGGCGAAGGCACTCACAAAATGTTCTCGTGGCTGACTGGTCCGAGCCAGTTGATGTTTGGCTCAGTTCGGCTGTTCGCGTTGTCGAGCTTTATGTCGATAGCTCTCGGCGTGCCGGTCGAATACCTCGTGGTTATCTGCGGTTTGGTCGTCCTGGCGTATACGGTGCTTGGCGGTTACTGGGCAGTCTGCTTCACGGACATGTTTCAGTTCATGTTTCTATTTCCGATTGCCTGCGTGTTGATGGTTTTGTCGCTGGCGAATGTTGGCGGTTTCACCAGCTTTGTCTCCCAGGCTCCGGTCGGCTACTTCAATCCGTTTGCCGGTGAGTACGGGTGGTTGTTTCTGATCGTTTACACCGTTTCGCAAACGACCGGTTACAACAACTTCGGCAACGCACAACGATACTTCTGCGCTGATACCGAGCAATCGGCAAAGCGAATCGCCGTCCTTTGCATGATTCTCTTCACGATTGGCAGCGTGATCTTTTATCTGCCTCCGCTTATCGCACGAGTTGCGTTACCGGATCTGGGAACGACTGCGAATGGACTCAAGCAACCTTCCGAAGCTGCTTACATTGCGATGGGCCTGCGCGTGTTACCACCGGGCATGATCGGCGTATTGCTGGCGGCGATGCTCGCATCATCGATGGCTTCACTATCGGCCCACAATCACATCATCACCGGAATCTTCGCGAAGGATCTTTACCAGGGTTATCTGCGGCGCGACGCTTCTGATCGCCATATGCTAACGGCAAGTCGCCTGACGTCGCTTGGAGTTGGTTTGGTGATGATTTGCGTCGCGCTTCTTTTTGCGCAGGGTGCCACGGGCATCTTTACTCTGCTCTTCATTCTCGAGTCGATGTTTCTCATTCCGCTCGGCCTGCCACTTCTCTATGGGTTCATCGCCAAGGGTGGACCATGGTGGTCGGCGGTCGGCGCTTATGTTGTCGGCGCGATCACGTCGTTGTTCGTCAATCTCTATTTGAATCGGTATTTGGGAATGGGCCTTAACGAAACGTATCTGATCGGCATTCCAGCGGTCACAACGACGATAGCGTTCTTTGTTCCGGTGTTTTTGATTGCGCCCGAAGGAGAGTTTGCCCGGAGAGTCGATGCTTTCTTCGAGAAACTGAAAACGCCAATCGATCCGGCAACGGAGTTGGGCGCCACGGGGGTGTCGGGTCGAGGCCAACTGGCTCTCGTCGGAAAAGTGACGACCGGCATGGGCATCGCGTGTTTTCTGCTCGTAGCTGCAAGTGCAGCGGGCCGCGACCGCTTGATCGTTGGGATCTACGCGGTGGTAACAACACTAATTGGACTCGCCTTTATCGGAGCGGGCCGCGTGCCGACCGAATCAGACAAGACACGATCGCAAACGGTTGCGGTCAAGCCAGTCTCGGTGCTGGACGAATGAAATTCAGACCAGTTTTGTTTTTCTTTCTCTGTTACCTGCTTTGCGGTCCCGCCGCACTGAGCTCGGTGCGCACTGTCTGGGCGGTAAACGATGGCGAGAAAGTTGAACGGGCCGATCTAAACAACCCTAACAAGAGCGAGAACTCGGCGTGGGATGGACACAAGGTAAAGATCTTCGGAGCACGCAACGAGATTATCGCGTTTCAGTTAATGATCGAATCCGATTTCCTTGGTATCGATCGTTTGTCAGTCGCGCTACCGCAGTTAGCCCGGAACGGCGGCAACTCTAAAATCACTTACGCTCCGCCCGCAACGGACCCCACCAACTACGTCGGCCGTCCCATTCAGATCTTTTACGTTAACTACATGAATGTCGAAACGCCGTCGCACGCTGAATGGGTCTACAAAATTGGTTCTCCCGCAGCGCCGAAGTACCCGACTGGATGGAAGCCGGTACAACTGGTTCCGGTGAATGCGCGGGGTGGTTTTCCACTTCTTGTAGGTAAGAATCAGAACCAGGCGATTTGGATCGAAATCTACACGGATCGAGATCTGCCCGCCGGCCTATATTCCGGCACAATCACAGTAGACGCAGATGGCCGGAAACAAACGATCCCGATCGAGCTGGAGCTGTTCGATTTCACCTTGCCGGATCAAAACAGCATGCAAGCGATGGTCTACTACGAGAGTTTGCAACCGAAACTCTACCAGGGACGCGATCTGGATGCGGAGTATCACCGCTTTGCACATCGTAACCGCATCGAATTGGTCCACGCTTACGACATCGACGCGGTGTCCGCCGCACTCGGCCGCTTTGACGGGAGTGATTTCACGAAAGCAAAGGGCTATGAAGGACCGGGTTTGGGCATCGGTAACCAGATCGTTCCGCGAACATTTTACGGTCCCGGAAAAACTTTCGATGATCGAGCCAGTGCGTGGCGCGAAGCGGATAGGTGGATATCGTTCCTTCGACAGAAGCTTCCCAACGCAATTACTTTTCTTTACCTGCCGGACGAACCGGGCCGTTCCGAGTACAACTACATTCGCCAACTGGCCGATAACATCCACTCAAATCCAGGGCCGGGTAAAGCATTGCCGACTTTCGTCACTAAACACTACGTCAAGGAACTCGATGGAGCGATCGATATTTGGGATACCGGCCCGCTCGGATACGACATTGCACGCGCCAACGAGGAGCGTCAGCACGGACGCAAGTACTGGATCTACAACGGCGGCCGTCCCGCTGCGGGCGCGATTGTCATCGATGCGCCCGCCACAGATCCGCGGGCCACTATCTGGGCCTGTTTCAAACACGGCGTTGATAATTACTTTTACTGGCATGGCGTTCATTGGCAGCACAACCGGCAGAAGGTGGGTGAGCGCAAGCAAAACGTATGGGCCAACCCCATCACCTTCGACAATCGCGGCCAACCAAACAAACCCGTTGAAGATCAGGGCTATATAAACGGCGACGGAGTTTTGATCTATCCCGGTGAAGACAAGCTGCATCCGGAACAGGGTCGCGGCATCCCTGGACCAATCTCCACGATTCAACTCGCAAATTTTCGTCGCGGTTTGCAAGACCATCAATATCTGACGTTAGCAAGGAAGTTAAAACTGGACGCAGTAGTTAACGAAGTTCTCCAATCAGTGGTCCCCCGTGTTTTTTCCGACTCAGATCCAGCCGTAGGCTTTTCCGAAGCTGGAAATGACTATGAACGTGCTCGCTACAAACTCGCGCAGGCGATTGCGAAGCAGAGTGCGAGATAAGGAGCGAAGGCCGCTTCAATCGCTTGATTGGAACCGCGTCGCTCAGGGAAACCGGCTCACGACCTCGCGAACGAAGGGAGAATCCATGAAACACCTCATAGCTACACTGTTCCTGATTGCTGTTTGCTGCAGCACCAGCTTTGCGGTCACATATCAAGTGGGCCCGACCAGAACATTCACGAAATTGCAGGACGTCGCCCCTCTGCTTCAGCCCGGTGACGTGGCGGAAGTTGATGGAAATGCGACTTACCCCGGCGGTCTAATATTCACCCAGCCCGGCACCGACGTAAACAAAATCACGATCAGAGGGATTCGCATTAACGGGTTGCGACCAGTGATCTCGGGTGGCACGAACACCGTGGAATTTCGTTTGTCACACCATTACGTGTTCGAGGGATTCGACGTTACAGGCGGCAGTTTCCGAGGCATCTATCACCACGCGCACGACATTACACTTCGCGACTGCGTGGTCCACGATTGTCCGGCGCATGGAATTTTGGGCGCCGATACTGACTCAGGCTCGTTGTTGATGGAATACGTAGAGGTCTACCACTGCGGTAACGGCACCGGACAACACCCGGTCTACATGGCCACCGACGAGTTTGCCCATCCGGGCTCGGTCTTCCGCATGCAGTATTGCTACCTGCACGATCAAAACGGCGGCAACAACATCAAGAGTCGCGCGGAACGTAACGAGATCTATTACAACTGGGTTTCCGGCGGTTTCTATGGCGAGATCGAATTGATTGGTCCCGATCCGCACGGCAACAAGAACGTCAGTCACGACACAGCTCGCGAAGACTCTGACGTTGTCGGAAATGTTTTTCAGCACATTGCAACGCAGGGCACGCGCATGGCGCGGGTTGGTGGCGATGGTACCGGAGACACGGACGGCCGCTATCGCTTTGTGAACAACACGTTCATTCTGCGACAGGGTCAAGTCAGTCCCGGCGTTGAGATCTTCAACGGCATCGAAAGCCTCGAGATGCACAACAACGTGTTCTTCCGCGTTGGTGGTGCACCGATCGACAAGATCGTGTTGGAGACGCGTGTGCGTTGGGTCTCAGGTCGTGTAAGCACTGGTAGCAACAACTGGGTTCCGACTGGTTCGGCGCTGATTCCTACAGCGTGGACGGGAACGATCTCCGGCACCAATCCCGGCTTCACCAATATTGCAACGTATGATGTGCGTCCGATTTCGACCAGTCCGCTGGTGAATGCAGGCAATGGCAATCCACAAAGTCCTCCTGGACATCCGTTCGTTAGTCCTTTGTTTCCACCGGCGTTTATTCCGCCGCTTCATACTGCTCTGGCAGTTGGAACGGCGCAGGCGCGACCGGTGTTTGGAGCGATCGATATAGGAGCATACGAGTACACGCCTTAACCTTTGTGTTCTCTGTGTCTCTGTGGTTGATCAAACACCACAGAGACACAGAGACACAGAGAAGAACTCAGACTGTATGAAGCTGGCTTTTTCAACACTTGGTTGTCCTGATTGGGATCTTCCGAAGATTGTCGCGGGTGCGCGGAGATGGGGTTACGACGGTATTGAGTTGCGCGCGCTCGGTGGAAGTTTGGATTTACTCAGTCGTGCTGAGTTCGCTACCGGA
>Ga0070698_100004677_pt1 | contig 15046 bp, 14 predicted proteins | sample KBSK1502metaG_FD_65477 | JGI IMG/M metagenome (GOLD analysis project Ga0070698, IMG submission 65477) | Corn, switchgrass and miscanthus rhizosphere microbial communities from Kellogg Biological Station, Michigan, USA - KBS K1-50-2 metaG | ecosystem: Host-associated > Plants > Roots >...
CTCCGGAGCCGGTAAAGAAGTAGCTACTCCTCGCAGTCGGGGCAGCCGAGAAACGGAATGGGTTCGACGGGGGCCGGGTGCGCGTCGCCGGAGATGCCGGCCCAGGCGCCTCCCTGCGCGTGCCAGAGGAGGCACTCGAGCTGATAAGCATCCGTCGGGCTGTCGGCCAGGATCCAGCCGAAGAGAACGTTCTCCGGGGCCGCGGGAGCCAGCTCCAGAAGCCTCTGCCGTAAGTCCAGATCGTCCCGCCCGACGCGCTCGGTCACGTGGCCGCCTGGGCCGACCGTCTTGACGAAGAAGACGCCCGAGCAGGCGGGAGGAACGGTGCGGGCGACGTTGCCCTCCGTCAGACGAACGGCCGGCTGGATGCGCTTGGGAGGAGGCAGGTCGGGAAAGAGAGACCACTGCGCCGGGTCGGTGAGTGGCTGCTCGAACCGCGCTCGGCGGGCAGTCCGCATCTACCCGATAGTGTAAACCCCGAACGCTCCGCCTCCAAGCGAGACCCGCAAGAAAATCAGCGGGAGGGCGTGGAGAGGAGCAGGAGAGGAATACGCGGCGACCGGGAAGCGTCCCAGGCGGCTCGGTCGATTTTGATGGCGCGGGCCTGCCGCGACTTGCCGCGGGCGCTCTTGCGGACGAAGCGCCGGAGAAGAACCCAGGACTGGAACTCGGTGGCTGCCCTGGGTATCTCGAACCCCTCGCCGCGAGCGCGCGCCATCGCATCCTCGATCACGGTCCGTTGCCGCGGCGCGAGCGCGCGCTCGACGGCCCAGCGCGCGTCCGGCTCGGGACAGCCCGTGTCTTTGAGGACATGCCGGACGCGAGCGGAGAAATCGCCCCGCGCCTTTTCCGCGGACCGAGCCATGAGCTGAAGCTCCAGAACTCGCTGATGCGCGAACTCGAAGTGGCGCAGGAGCGGATCGACTGACTGATCGGTTGCGGCGGCCTTTCCGCTCAAATGATTTGCCAGCGCGCGGAGATCGCGCGCCGCACGCCTGGACGAGCCGGTGCGCGCGTCCCAGGCAAGCGCTCGGATGCGTTCGCGCACCCGCCAGGAATCGAGAACGGACAGAGGCAGAGCCGCGAAAACGCGCCAGAGCGGCGCTTCTTCCGGCGCCTCCCCTATGGTGCGACGTAGCTCGCGCTCGGCTTGGATTTCCGTCTCGAGAAGCCGTTGCCACGGAATCCCCAGCGCCTCGGCCACGTCGATCAGCTCGTGAGCGTCTGCCATGACTCCTCGAGAAAGGGTACGGCCCCGGCCGCGGGAGGTTTCGCAGTTGGGGACGACGCGCGAAAGGGGGCGGACGAGACGCCACACCCGAGTGACTAGGGCTCAATCGTCTTCGCCGATCAGGTCCTTCAAGCGCGAGCGGTAACCGCGGCTCCAGACCAGCCGCGACCCATCTCTCAGCAGAACCAGATGGGCCCCGTTGATTGTCGGTTGGATCTCTCGGATGCGGTCGGCGTTGACGATCGTCGACTTGTGGATCCGTAAGAACCGATGTCCGTCCAGGTGCCCCTCCAGATCGCTCAAGGTCTTGCGGACCAGATGTCCCTGCTTTCCCGCGTGGATCCGGGCATAGTTGCCTTCGGCCCCGATCCAATCGACCTCCTCGGACGGCAGGAGAAACAGCCGGCCGCCCGAGCGGATGACGAGGCGGCCGGAAGAGCTCTCCGTCGACCGGATCCGCTCGTCTCGGGCCTCCGGGCACCCGGAGCGGATGCGTGTGCGGGCGCGATCCAGAGCCCGTTCGAAGCGCTCCCGATCGAACGGTTTGATCAGGTAGTCCAGAGCGCCGACCTCGAATGCCTGGACCGCATGCTGTTCGTCCGTTGCGAGGAAGACGACGGGAGGCATCCAGTCGGCTCCCACCGCATCGATCACGGCGAAGCCGTCCATTCCGGGCATTTGGATTTCCAGCAAGACGAGCTCGGGGCGGGCGCGCTCGATTGCCTCGACGGCTTGGAGACCGTCGGCGCACTCACCGGCGACCTCGGCATCCAGATGGCCGTTGAGCAGATGGCGCATCCGCTCGCGCGCCGCTGGCTCGTGATCGACGATCAGAATGCGGATCTTCCGCTTGCTTCTCGGGGCTGACGTGCACGTTCTCCTGCGAGAGATACGAACGAAACGTCTTCCTGTTACAGGTTCGTCCCTTCGTGCTCACCCGAGAACGAGCTCCGGCCCGGCCCGGGCCGGCGGCTGCGCCCGAGAAATGTGATGAGAGGCCGAGGCAACGGGATCATCCGCAGACCCTTCGCGGCGGTGAGGCGTCCCCCGGAGCATGGACGCCTTCACGGTCCGACGCGGCTCCTCGGCGCGTGTGGCCTGGCGGGCAGCCGCCCTCTTCGCCGCCTTTGGCGCTCTGTCCTGGGATGCTCAGGCATCCGACGGTGTGCCCGAGTTCGTCGGAAGGGTGGACCCGTTCGTGAAGGCGGCCGTCACGCGAGCCTTCGCCATCGCGCTGGAACGGCTCGGCCGCGAGCGATGCCTACAGGTTTTTTCGGAGTTCAACGACGCTGCCGGCCGCTCTCTGACCAAAAACCTGGAAGCCTTGAACCTGACGGCGAGCAGTCAGTTGACCTCGATCCGCGTGGCCGACGGCGCGCACGAGAAGGCGTGTGCCGATCCGGGCGTCCTCGCCTACACGCATCCGGGAGCGTCAACGATCTATGTCTGCGGCCATCGATTCGCCTCGCTGACCCGCATGCACCCTCGGCTCGCGGCCGCATTGATCCTCCACGAGCAGCTCCACTCGCTCGGCCTGGGCGAGAACCCGCCGGAGAGCCAGCAGATCACCGGATCGGTCTTGCGAAGCTGCGGGTACTGAAGGGAACGAGGCAACTTATCGCGTGCGGGTGGGGACAGGCCCCCTACAGGCGAAAAGGAAGGATCAAAGAATCTCCATCTCGTGATGGTCTTCGGGCGGGTCGCAGTGACTTTCGGCCGCGGCGGTCGCTGCGCGACCAGGCGGCCGAGAGAGTTCAACACGAGAGCTGAGATCAGGCTTCCAGAATCTCCATTCCGTGATGATCCTCAGGGAAACAGCATTCGCACCAAGCCAGTCGAATGTCCTCGCACGCGAACTCGAGGACGCGGCACTCGCATTCGAAGCAGATTCCCCCCACCCGCAAACCGGAAACCGTGAATCGTCGGACAGGAAAGGGAAAGTCTCCTGGTAAATCAGTTTTGCCTTCATCGAGTCTCAAGCGCCCTCCTCGGGGATTGCCTGTGAGCTGTGAGCTGTCAGCTGTCGGCTCTTCCTCACCCCTTCACGCAAACGACCTGCCTTAAACGTGCCACAACCTCCACCAGGTCGGAGGACTTCTCGATGACCTCGCCGATCGGCTTGTAGGCCCCGGGAATCTCGTCGAGCACCCCCGCGTCTTTCCGGCACTCGACCCCTTCCGTCTGCCGCGCCAGGTCCTCGCAGGAGAATCGCCGCTTCGCTTCCCCGCGGGACATCTTCCGGCCCGCGCCGTGTGGAGCGCTCTCGAAGGAGTCGCGGTTTCCGAGCCCCCGGACGATGAAGGAGCCCGTCCCCATCGACCCGGGGATGATTCCGAGCTCTCCCGCCCCGGCGCGGATCGCGCCCTTGCGCGTCACCAACACGCGCTCTCCGAAATGAACCTCGTCGGCGATGTAGTTGTGATGACAGTTGACGGACATCGTCAAGCCCAGCTTCGAAACGTCTCCGTCGAAGCCAAGCGCATGAGCGACTTGCCGCAAGAGCCGGGCCATCATGATCTCGCGGTTGGCGAACGCATAGTCCTGGCACCAGTGGACGTCCTCGCGGTACTGAATGAAGTCGGGTGTGCCCTCCAGAAAATAGGCCAGGTTGCGGTCCGGCAGGCGATCGACGGCTTCCCGGAACGCTGCCTTGGCGCGGTTGATATGAATCTCGGCGACGCTCTTACCGATGTTGCGGGACCCGGAGTGGAGCAGCAGCCAGATCCGGCCGTCGTCCTCGTCGATGCAGACCTCGATGAAGTGGTTGCCGCCGCCGAGCGAACCGAGCTGGAGCACGGCCTTTTTCATCAGCGAATCCGAGGCGGCATGCGGGCGGCTCCGATCGCGAGCCCACGCCAGCCCCTCGGCGAACGGCTCCTTCTTCTGCTGGAATCCTACGGGGATCTCCCTCTCGATCGAATGCCGGAGCCTTTTCAACGCGTCCGTCCCGAGGCGCTCCGACGGGATGGCGGTCTTGCGCGCCATCATCCCGCAGCCGATGTCCACGCCGACCGCCGCCGGACAGACGGCCCCCTTCATCGCGACGACGCTTCCCACGGTCGCTCCGATGCCCAGGTGGACGTCGGGCATCGCGGCCACGTGGTGGAACACGAAGGGCAGCGACGCCGTGTTCTTCAGCTGCTCGGCCGCCTGCGGTTCGATCGAGTCTGTCCAGACTTTGACCGGGACCCGGGCATTGAGGATCGTTTCAACGGGCATGGGGCGATCCGCGATCGGTTCTCAGCTTTCCACCTCTCGCGGACCGTGCAATCCTACAGGCTCGCTCACCTCCGGCGAAGCCCCGGCCCGACACGCGCCATGGACTTGATATCTACCCGTGCTATATACTTTCTTGAATGCCTCGAACCCGAAAGCAGTCGAAAAGCGAGCGACGCCCGGCCAAGGTCTTTTGGACAGGCCGGAGCCAGGCCGTTCGCTTGCCGAAACAGTTCCGATTCGACGTCGACGAGGTTCTCGTTCATCGCGAAGGGCACAAGTTGGTGCTCGAACCGATCGAGATCGAACGGGACGCCCGAGGCTGGCCCACGGCCTGGTGGAAGCTCGCAGGCTCGGCGACCGATTTCAATGTCGGTGAGCGACCCCGAGCCCACGAACGCCGCGACGTTCTTCTGGATCGCGACTGAGTCGTCCCTATGGCGGTCCGCTTTCTGCTCGACACCAATACAGTCAGTTTTCACATCCGTCGGTCGTCACCAACCCTGCAGCGACGCTTTCAGGCCACGCCGGCCGAGCAGGTCGGCCTGAGCGTCATCACGGAGATGGAAGTCCGCTACGGTTTGGCCAGAAACCCCGGGCTTCGAATCTCACCGCTGGTCGAAGAGTTCTTGTCCGGCATCACGATTCTTCCCCTGACTTCGGAAGCCGCCTCGCATTACGGGCGAGTTCGGGCCCATTTGGACCGCCGAGGTAAACCGATCGGACCTCTGGATCTCCTCATCGCCTCACACGCGCTTGCGTTGGACACCACGCTGATCACGACGAACCTTGGCGAGTTTCGGCGTGTACCGAAGCTGCGCTGCGAAGACTGGACACGCTGAACGCGGAGTGTCCGGACGAGATCTCGCCGGTCCTCTTAGCTCGCCGCCTCTACCAGGGCAGGGCCAGCCTCCTCGGTTTCCGAAGCTTGACCCGAGGCCGCGTGCTTCTTCGCGACCAGGACGTAGATCGACGGGACGACGAACAGCGTGAAGCACGTGCCGATGATCATGCCGGTCACGAGCATGATGCCGATCGAGTTGCGGGCCCCCGCCCCGGGACCGCGGGCGAAGACGAGGGGCAGATGGCCCATCACGGTGGCGGCGGTCGTCATGAGGACGGGCCTCAGCCGGGTGCCTGCGGCCTCGATGACGGCCTGCACCTTGTCCAACCCGCGCTCCTGAACGTGGTTCGCGAACTCGACGATCAGAATCCCGTTCTTCGCGATCAGGCCGACGAGCGTGATCAATCCGACCTGGCTGTAGATGTTGAGGGTCGTCAATCCGAGGAACGAGAACAGCAGCGACCCGGCGAGAGCGAGAGGAACCGACCCGGCCAGAATGATGAACGGATCCCGGAAGCTCTCGAACTGAGCGGCCAGGACGAGATAGATCAGGATGCCCGATAGCAGGAAGGTGCCGAGGAATTTTCCTCCCTCGGTGCGCACCTGTCGTGACTCTCCGGCGTAGTCTATCGTGAATCCCTGAGGCAGGATCTTCTTGGCTTCTCCCTCGAGGTAGTTCAAGGCCGTGACGAGCGAGACCCCCTGCGGAATGACTCCCTGGACGCGCACGGCATTCAACTGCTGGAAGCGCTTCAAATCCCGCGGCTCGGTCGTCGTCTTCAACGTCGCGAACGTCGAGAGCGGCACGAGCTTGTCGTTGTTGCCCTTGACGTAGATCTGTGAGAGCTGATCGGGCGTCAGCCGCTCCGCGCGTTTGAGCTGCGGAATGACCTTGTAGCTTCGCCCTTCGACGCTGAACCGGTTGACGTAGTTGCCGCCCAGGAGAACCGAGAGGTCCTTACCGGCCTGCGAGAGGTCCACGCCCTGCGAGCGCAACTTGTCGCGGTCGAAGACGACCTCGGCCTGCGGCTGGTCGAACTTCAGGTCGGAGTCGGCGAAGATGAACATGCCGCTCGCGAACGCCTTCCCGACGAGCTGGTTCGCGAACTCGGCCAGCTGCTGCGGATCGGCCGTGGAGGAAATGACGAAGTCGACCGGAAAGCTGCCTCCGCCCGGCAGGGCGGGAGGAACGAGCGGGATGACGCGGATCCCCGGGATCTTGGAAACGCCCTGGGCGACCTGCATCTGGAGCTGCTGCGTGCTTCTTTTGCGCTCGTCCCAGGGCTTCGTCACCATGCCGGAAAAGCCGCCGCTCGGGAGCGTGATCTGAAATGTCGCGTCGGTCTCGGGAAAAGACTGGAAGACGTCGTTGACCTCTTTGGTGAAGAGCTTTGTCTGGTCTAGAGTCGAGTTGGGGGCGGCCTGCACGATCCCGAACACGACGCTCTGATCCTCGGTTGGCGCGAGCTCCTTCTGCGAGAACATGTAGAACGGAAAGATCAGCGCCGTGACGATCCCCCAGAGGACGAACACCACCGTTCGGTAGTTGAGGGTTCCGGCCAGGAGCTTGGTGTAACGGTTCCGGACTCGGTCGAACTGGCGGTTCACCAAGCCCGAGAAGCCTTTCTCGGTATCGCCGGCGCGCAGAAGCTTCGAGCCCATCATCGGCGAGAGGGTCAGCGCCACGACGCCCGAGATGATGACAGCGCCGGCGAGAGTGAAGGCGAACTCCCGGAAGAGAGCGCCCGTCAGGCCGCCCTGGAGGCCGATCGGCGCGTAGACCGCCGCAAGCGTGATCGTCATCGCAATGATCGGGCCGCGCAGCTCGCGCGCCGCCGCGATCGCGGCGTCGAACGGTTTCTGGCCCATGTGGAGGTGCCGCTCCACGTTCTCGACCATGACGATCGCGTCGTCGACGACGAGACCCACCGAGAGCACGATGGCCAGAAGAGTCAGCAGGTTGATCGTGAACCCGGCGACCAGCATCAGGAAGACGGCGCCGATCAAGGAGATCGGGATGGCGACGATCGGGATGAGCACCGACCGGAAGGACCCGAGAAAGAGAAAGATGACGATGATGACGATGATCAGCGTCTCGGTCAGCGTCTTCAAAACCTCGCTGATGGCCTTGTCGATGTAGCGCGTCGAGTCGTAGGGGATTCCCGCGGTCATCCCGGCGGGCAGCTGAGCCTGGACCTGCTTCATGTCCTCGCGCACGCGCTTGACGACGTCCAGAGAGTTCGCTGTCGGCAGGACCCAGATCCCCATGAAGGTCGCGGACTGGCCGTTGAAGCGGACCTCCTGGTCGTAGTCCTCGGCGCCGAGCACGACGTCGGCGATGTCGCTCAAGCGGACCACGACTCCTTTGTCTTCCTTGACCACGAGCTGGCGAAAGTCCTCCGCAGTCTTGAGGTTCGTGTTCGCTACGAGATTGACCGACACCATGGAGCCCTTCGTGCTTCCGAGTGCCGACAGGTAGTTGTTATTCCCCAGCGTGTCGCGCACCTGGGACGGCGAGATTCCGAGCGCCGCCATCTTCTCGGGCTTGAGCCAGACCCGCATCGCGAACACGCGCGCCCCCAGGATGTCGGCCCGCTGCACGCCGGACACAGCGGAGAGCTTGGGCTGGACGACGCGGGTCAGATAGTCGGTGATCTGGTTCTGATCCAGCTCTTTCGAGGAGAACCCGAGATACATCGCCGCGATCTGCTGGTCCGCGGTCTGAAGGTCGATCACGGGGACCTGCGCCTCCGGCGGCAGGTCGTTTCGGACCTGTGCGACCTTGGCCTGGATCTGAGTCAAGGCGGCATTGGTGTCGTAGTTCAACTTGAGGTGGACCGTGATCGTGGACACGCCCTGAGCGCTGGAAGACTCCATGTAGTCGATGCCGTCGGCGCTGGCGATGACTCGCTCGAGCGGGGTCGTCAGGAATCCCCGCACGAGATCCGCGTTGGCGCCGACGTAGACGGTCGTGACCTGGATGACGGCGATGTCGCTCCGCGGATACTGCCGGACGGAGAGCGAGCGGATGGACTGGATGCCCGCGATCAGAATGACGAGGTTGACGACGATCGCAAGGACCGGCCTCTTGATGAAGAGATCCGTCAGTTTCATTTAGCTGTCCTCGGGCTTGGGCGCCGGGTTGTTGCCGGGCTGAACCTGGTTGTTGACCTTGACGGCGGCCCCGTTGCGCAGCTTGAAGACCCCGGAGGTGACCACCTGCTCGCCGTCCTTGAGGCCGGAGACGATCGCGACCTGGTCGCCGCGGGAGCTCCCGAGCTTCACGAACTGCTGCCGCACTCCGAGGTACTGGTCCCCCTTCGGTCCCTTGACCTGTTCCACGATGAAGACCGCATCACCGTAGGGAGCGTACTTGATGGCCGAGGTCGGCACGGTGACGGCGGACTCGCCTGCCCCCAGTCCGATGTTTGCCTTGACGAACATTCCGGGGCGCAGCTTCGCGTTCGCGTTGTCGAACGTCGCCTGGATCTGGATGTTGCGGGTCTGCTCGTTGATCACCGAGTCGACCGCGGTCACCCGGCCGTCCGCCTCGACCCCAGCTCCCTCGGCAGTCGCGTGGATCGCAGAGCCGACCTTGAGTCTCGCCACCTGCTGCTGAGGCACGGAGAAATTGACGTACACGGGCCGGATCGACTGCAGCGGCACGATCGGGGCGCCGGCTTCCAGGTACTGGCCGAGGTTGACTTGCCGGATCCCGAGCACACCCGCGAAGGGAGCTCGGATCGTCTTGCGCTCGATCGTCGCTCGAATCTCACCGGCCTTGGCCACGGCCTGCTTCTGCTCGGCGGCCAACCGGTCCAGGTCCTGCTGGGCCTGAATTCCCTGCTCGACGAGATCTTTCGCTCGCTTGAGGTTCAAATCGGAGAGCCCGCGGGCCGCCTCCGCGGCGGCCAGCTGCGCTTGCTCCTGCCGCGTGTCCAGACGCACGAGGACGGCGCCCGCCCCGACGGACTGTCCCGATGCGAACTCGATCTTTTCCACGATGCCGGGCAGATCGGCGGCAATGGTCACTCCATGGACGGCGGCCACGCTCCCGATCGCATTCCACATCGCGGGCCATTGCTCCTGCCGGGCGACCACGGTGGTCACCGCCTCGGGAGGCGGCTGAAAGGAGGCGTTCTGCTTCATCCCCGCCTGAATCTGGCGGGTCTTCACAGCCGCGATCGTCGCGATGAAAATCCCAGCCGCGGCGAGCATCAAAATCATCCGTTTTTTCATAAGCGATTCTCCATGCACTTCTCTCGCGCCCCGTGAACGACCCCAACTCCGGAAAATCCTTCGGGAAGCGGAATAGGACGGGCGCCTGGCGCCGGGTAAGTCCCCACCTTATCCAACAGCCCTTCCTCGAGTGTGGTACGCAAAAAAAGGGGACAAGATTCAGGCCTCGATTCGAACCCGGGTCGGGCGAAAACCTCGGCGGCCCCTGCGCCCGGCCTCTTGCGATTATCCTCTTTCCTATCAGCCTTTACGCTCGATACAAGAGAACGGAACGCTCGATCAGCCATGCTTCATTCCCGACCCTTCTCCCTAACGACGAACGAGGGCGCGGAAATCGACCAGGATTCTCCGGCAGAGATTTGCCTCAATGAGGCACGGGGCGAACCTCTCGGAGAGAGCCCTGGACAGAGGTTCCATGATGGACTCTCTGCCCGGAACGAACTGATGAAGTCGCCACCTCGTCGGTCCAACGGCCTCGGTTCTGTGCTTTGCACGCTCGTTATTCTGTCGGCATGCTCGCCTTCCTCCGCACCGCGCGCTGCTTCGGACCGGGCGTCGGCCCCTCTTGGGACGTTTTCTCTGGCGGGCCCCGTTTTCGGTCAGCAGACGCTTCTTCCCACTCGATGCTCCGTCGGGGAGCGTCAGCTCTTTCTCGGTTTCGATCTCCACGACGAAAAGGCCGGGATCATCGCGCGACTCGTCGTGGACCCGGCGACCGGCCCGGTCGTCCGCGTCTTCAAGGCCTCCGCTCCCTTCGACCAGAGCGTTCTCTTCCGCCGGTCCGAGTGCCGGACGTTTCACTTCTCGCTCGACTCGACCGGCTGGCGAATCAACCGCATTCAACAGCTCGGCGTCTCGCTGGAGCTCGACTGTCAGCTGCCATCCGGCGACAGCATCGTCGGCAAGGCGAAGGATCCGGGTTGTCTTTAGCCAGTGCCCGAAGCCTCTGATTTCGAAACGGCCGTAGCCTTCGCTCAGGGCGACTGGGGCAGCGCCAGAGAGGCCTGGCCAAAGACATACTTCCAGCCTTTCGGCGTGCGCACATAGGTGTCGCTGAACCAGAGCTTGCGATCGAACGGCTTGCCGTCACTGGTTCCCTTCAACCACAAGAGAGCCGTGACGACTGCCGTGTCTCCCCAGACTCGAACTTTCTGCTCGAGCTCTTCCTGATGTTCGTAGAGCGAGCTCTTTTTCCGCGCTTCGTCCAGCAACGCTGCTTTGCTGTGAGCCTGACCCCGACCCGTGACGAGAACGAAGTCATCGGCCAGGATCCGGTCCATCGTGGCCGCGTCGTTGCTCTTGACCGCCGCCTGGTATTCCGTGTCGAGGGCGGCGACCGTCCTGGCATCGTCGTTTTGAGGCGTGCTCAAAGCGGATGCCGCCATCGCTCCCTCCTTATGGCTCCGAAAGAGGATGTCGAATCGCGGTTGCCAGGTCGCGCCCCCATCGGTGGAGCCTTGGGCTGTTTCCCGCACGCCGCCGGCCTGAGGCGTCCAGACACCGCGCAGAATTTCTTCGTGACCGTCCGGGGCGGCCTGGCGCCCTTGCAGGGTCAGGCTGTCACCCTGGAACCGTCCGTCGATCTGGAGGAGCTGTCCCCTGTTCGTCACCCAGGTCTGATGCCAGAGCTTTCGAGACGCGTCATAGGTCGTGAAGCTCTGGCCGACGAGACCGTCGTTCTGCTCGTACACTTCTCGCAGCGCGCAGCCGCCCAGGATGATGTCCACTCGCGCGCGAGCCACAGGCTTGTCGCCACCGCCGATCTCATAGGCGTCCCAGTCCCCTGCCCAGAAGTCGAGCCGCCGGTGCTCGGCGCTCGCGCACTTCGAAGACGTCGCGGCTTCGGCCGCGACAGCCGTGGCGGTCCCGCTCACAAGGACCGCCGCAAGCCAGAGGGAAACGCAGCGGGAACGCCGAGAACGCAGCGGGAACGGGTGAAGTAAAGCTAGAAGTTTGAACTTCATGCGTTCACACTTCACTTCCCGGCGTTCCCGTGGCGTTCACGGCGTTCATGCGGGGGTGCCAGCACCGGAACAGTTGACCGCATCGCACCTCTCCATTGGATTCGCCGCGGCGCGTCACTCGACGACTTCGAGCGTCCCGTCTATCGGGAACCATTCCTTTGCGTTCGACGCGACGCCGAACACCTTGCGGCTGCGAAGGTTCAGCGCTACGGTCAGCGTGTAGCCCGACGAGGCGAGGTAGGACACGAGAAAGACGTCCTCGGCGACTTTCATAGCCGCGTACTCTTTCTCCTTCATGGGTTTTCCCTTCTGCGTTCCGTCGATCGAGCGAAATTCGACGGCGCCGTCTTCGTGGAACACGTGCTCGTGAGTCTGGCCCTTGGTGGGGCCGTCCGTCCAAGTGAAGCGGATCGTCTTCCCGCGAATCTCCGGGGCCCGGGGTGCGTCTGCCATTGACACCTCCTCGATTCTTGAGTTTGTCCGCGAACGTCCCGCTCAGGTCAGCTCGAGCGGTTCGCCCGGGCGCAGCCCGCTTCGGCATTCCAGCGCCAGCAACTGGCGCTTGATCTCCAATCCTCCCCCGAAACCCGTCAGCGACCCGTCCGCGCCAATGACTCGGTGGCACGGGATGACGATCGGAAGAGGGTTGCGGCCGTTGGCCGCGCCGACCGCCCGGGAAGCGAGCGGTCTGCCGACTCGGCGCGCGAGCTCGCGATAGGACACGGTATCACCGTAAGGAATGGTGGTGAGCACGGACCACACTTCCCGCTGGAAGGGCGTGCCTTGCGGCGCCAGCGGGAGATCGAACCGACGCAACTTGCCGGCGAAGTAGGCGTCGAGCTGGGCGAGCGCTTCCGAGAAGGGCTCTTCGGTCCGCCGCCAATCGGGCGCGGGCTCGACCGGATGGAACCCGTTCTGAAAAGAAATCCTGCGCAAGCCTTCCTGATCGCCGGCGAGCAGCAACCGGCCGATCGGTGTGGAGACGGCGCAGTAGTCCATCACCTTCCTGCGGCGATTCTCTCCGGCGGATCGGCCGCGCGCGCCAGGTCGGCCGAGTCCCGCCACAGCAAGAGAGCTGCATACGCGCGCCAGGGCCGCCACTGTTCGGCACGTTTCCTCAACGCCGTGGCCGTGAGAGGGCGGCCCTGGCCGGCCGATCGGAGCAGGACCAGATCGTTGACGGGAAAGGCATCCGGTTGGCGCAGCGCGCGCATGGCAATGTACTGCGCTGTCCATTCGCCGATGCCCCGGATGCGAACGAGGTTGTCCAGCGTCTCCTCTTCGGTCCCGGAAAGCGTGAGGCGGCCGGAGACGACGGCTTGCGCGAGCGAGCGAATCGCGCGCGCCCGGACCCGCGGCAATCCGGTCAAGCGGACCCCGGCCAGGACCTGGGGAGTGGGAAAGACGACGGTCAGCCCGCCCGGGTCGGGGACGGAGAGCCGCTCCCCGTGCTTTTTCGCCAGCTGGCCGGCCAGCGTCGAGGCAGCGGCCACCGTCACCTGTTGGCCCAGAATCGCGCGGACACCCAGCTCGAAGCCATCCCACGCCCCCGGGACCCTCAGCCCCGGATACTTCTTCACGAGCCGCCCCAACAAGAGGTCGCGACGAAAGCGTCGCGCGATGACCGATGGATCCGCGGAAAGATCGAACATGGCGCGCAGTCGAGTCACGATCGGCAAGAGCGACACGGCCTCCGGGAAGCGAATGCGGGCTTCCAGGGCCTGCGCGCTTTCTTCGTGGCGGACTTCCAGGATTCCGTGCTGCCCATCGAGCGCAAACGAACGCCGATAAGCGCCGGAGACGACCTCCTCGACACCGGGGATGGCTCGATTTGCGAGAAACGCGAGGAGCGACTCCCAATCATAGGGAGCCCGGTAGGAAAGTCGGAAGACATACTCGTCGGGCCGCGCGCGCAGTGCGACCGGTCGCATGCGTCGCAGCTGCGAAGGAGTCCGGCCGTACAGTCCGCGAATCGAGTCGTTGAAGCGGCGGACACTTCGAAAACCGGACGCGAGCGCAACCCGAAACATGGGCAGATTCGTATCGCTGATCAGTTGCTTGGCAAAGTGCAGACGGGCCGCCCTCGCCACGGCGGCGGGCGAAGCGCCGAGATGAATTCGAAACAGCCGGTCCAGATGGCGGGCGCTCACGCCGAGGCGCTCGGACAGATCCGTCACGCGTTCTTCCTGGAGCGCGCCTTCCGCGATCAGGCGCAAGGCTCGCTTGACCGTCGTCGACGTGCCGTTCCACGCGGGTGTGCCGGGAGCCGTCTCCGGGCGGCAGCGAAGGCAGGGCCGGTAGCCCGCTTCCACCGCTTCCTCGGCTGACCGGAAGTATCGAACGTTTTCCCGCCTGGCCGTGGGCGACGGGCAGATCGCCCTGCAATAGATGCCCGTCGAGAGAACGGCGATGAAGAACCGTCCATCGAATCGCGAGTCGCGGGCCAGGCGCGCCCGGTCACAGATTTTCGGGTCTAACTCCATCGTGCCCGAAGCCTACCTCTCCGCCGCGGCCGCATATAGCCACTTTCGGACATGGCTGTCGAGGCGCCGCTGCATCGAACCGGCCGGAAACCGGGGCAGGGACAAACGAGACGGCGCGCTTGTCGCTAGGAGTTGAGCTGCGTCCGCAGAAAGGCGACGGTGAGCGGCCAGGCTTCGCGCGTCGCCTTCAGGTTCGCGCCGTTGCGGTCTCCCTGGGCGCGCAGGAAACCGTGGCCCGCGCCATCGAAGAGGTGCGGCTCATATTTCTTCCCGAGCTTCTTCATCTCCGCCTCGGCGGGCGGGATCGTCGCGTCGACGCGCGCGTCATCGCCGCCGTAGAGGCCGAGGACGGGCACCTGGATCTTGGCCAGCTCAGCGGCCTCAGGCGAAGTCCCATAGTAGACGACGGCCGCGTCCAGCTTCGGCTGAGAGGCCGCATAGGAGAAGCTCTGTCCGCCGCCCCAGCAGAACCCGATCGTGGCGGTCTTGCCGTTCGCGGCGGGGAGCCTGACCGCCCAGCCGCGCACCGCGTTCAGGCGTACGGTGACTTGTTCGGGGGTGAGTCCGCGGATCAGCTTGACGACATCGTCGCGGCTCGGGAGCGAATCCGTTCCTCCCCCGTTCGGCCCCTTGCCGGTAATGAGGTCGGGGGCGACGGCGATGAATCCTTCCCGGGCGAGCTGGTCGGCCACGCCCCGGATCCAGTCGGAAAGGCCGTAGATCTCGTGGATGACGATCACGACCCCCGCCTTGTCCTTGCGCTCCGGATAGACGATCCAGGTGCGGACGGAATCTCCCGGCCCGACTTTGACGTCCACGTATTGGCCGTGTCGGGGCGACTTCTCGAGCGCCGCTTTCGCCGTCTCCTCGGCAGGAGGAAGCGTCTCGTCCCGCGCGATCGGGACAACAGCGGGAGCAGCAGACACCGCAGGAGCCGCGGTCGGACTCATGTGACCGGCATGGCCCGCATGGGGATCCGTCTGGGCGAGCGCGAAGCCTGCGATTAGGGAAACAAAGGCGGCGGTCAACGTCCGGCTCATCAGAACCTCCTCATTTGAGACCTCCGAAA
>Ga0070698_100004678_pt1 | contig 15043 bp, 21 predicted proteins | sample KBSK1502metaG_FD_65477 | JGI IMG/M metagenome (GOLD analysis project Ga0070698, IMG submission 65477) | Corn, switchgrass and miscanthus rhizosphere microbial communities from Kellogg Biological Station, Michigan, USA - KBS K1-50-2 metaG | ecosystem: Host-associated > Plants > Roots >...
AGATCAGCAGGTCATTCGGCGTGGTCGAGGCGATATCCCGCGGGCGGAGGGAGATGGCCTAGAACCCATTCGAATTTGGAGGCGACGCCCAGAATCGAACTGGGGATGGAGGTTTTGCAGTTCGCTCCAGCCTGATCTTGGGTGCCGCCGCCACCCTCGTTTTGAATTCTAGAGAGCGGCGGTTATGTCTAGCAGAAAAGGACTAATCCAGTCGGATGGCAGTCAGATTGGCAGTCAACCACCGACCCCTGCGGCCGGCCGAGTCAGCAGCCTACCCATGCGCGCGGCCGCCTCCTTCTTCTGTGCGTCCATCACGTGGCTGTAAATGTTCATGGTCGTCGCGATGTTCGAGTGACCGAGGATGGCCATCGCCCAGCCGGCCGGGACCTCGGCCGCGACCAGGAGCGAGGTGCACGCGTGACGAAGGTCATGGAAACGGGCAGGGGGCAGGTCGGCCTGCTTGCGCAGCTGCTGATAGCGCCTCGACACGTCTGACGCATCGAGAGGGCTGCCCACAGTCGACGTGAAGACCAACCCCAGCTCCTGCCACTTCTTACCCGCAGCGCGGCGCTCGAACAGCTGGCGCTCGTAGTGTGCGGTGAGGGCGTCGACCGTCAGTGGCAGCAGGGGCAAGGTCCGCCGCGACTTCTTGGTTTTGACCGGGACCAGCAACAGCTTGCCGTCGATCCTCTGCATTGCCTGACGCACGACGAGCTGCCCGACGTTCAGGTCGACGTCGGTCCACTGCAATCCGAGGATCTCTCCGATTCTCATCCCTTGCGTGAGCGCGACCACATAGACAGCCTCGAGGCGATCGCCCTTGACCGTATCGAGGACCTCGAAGGCCTCGTCCACGCTGAGCGGCTCGACCTGGTGCTGCTCGACTCGCGGCGGCGACGTAAGCGCCGCAACATTTCGAGTCACCACGCCCCAACGCATCGCCTGATTCAGCGCAGTTCTCAAGACGGCACGCATGTGGTGCACTGTCCTCGGCGACAGACCAGCCTTTCCTTTCGCGTTGAGCATCGCTTGGACGTGCTGCGGGGTCAATCTTTCCGCCGGAAACTGCCCAATGCTCGGCACGAGGTGGGTCTCGACGATCGACTTGTAGCGCTTGTAGGTCAGCGGCCGGGTGCCAGGTCGCACGACGTCCTCGAGCCAGCCCTTGAGAAACTGACCGGTCGTCTGGCGCCGGCCACTGGCGAGCACGCCGTTGTTCCGGTCCAGCTTCGCCGCGGCGACCTTCAGCTGGAGCTCGGCACTCGTCTCCGCGTAGATGGTCTTCCGCTTGCGCTTGCCGTTCTCCCATCCAAGGGCCAACTGGGCCGACCAGCGACCATCGCTGCGCTCGTAACCGTCGCGTCGCTTGCTCATGATTGCCCTGCTCCTCTTGATCGTCTGTTGGGTGTCTCGCCGCGCCGTCGCGCGCGGTCGTAACACCTCTGTGAACAGAAATCCGCGTCGCTTCGCTTGAGAGGGAAAATGGCGCCGCAGTTAAGGCACGTGCGCATCTTCCGCCCGCCGGCGAGCTCGATGGCCAACTGAAGGTAGAGTGCCGTTCGCAAGGAATCCGGCACGTAACGGATTGCACCTATGGCGGCAGAACGTTGTTTGCGCGTTTTCTCTTCGTCGTCGCGGTCGGCGCGACCAGCCAGCACCAAAACTCGGAAGCGACCACTTAGTCGCACCCCGAGCTCGATCGACAGCAGCAGGCGCGCCAGATCCAGATCGCCGAACTCGGGGTGCGACTCCTTGAGGATCCGAGCCGGCATCATCGCCGGCGTCGCGTCCAACTGCTTGCTCAGAACTTGTCTGTCCGACTCGGTCTTACGCGCCTCGAAGAGATCTGCAGCCTCGACGAGCAGGCGAAGCCCGCGGACCTCTGTAAGGGCAGCCGTCCATGTTGACAACGGCTCGAGCTCGGAGCGAGTGAGCGAGCCGTATTCCGAGGCGAAGGCTGCTATCGACTCCTTCAACCGGCCCGGTTTCTGGAGGTGTTCGGCAATGCCCTCGAATCGATGCAACAGGCGCGGCAGTCGACGAAGCAGCGGATAGGGCTCGAACGGCGCCACTAGTCGGAGCGCGGGTTCCTTTGGCGCCGGCAGGTTCAGCCATTGGGCGCCGCCGCTCGGCCGAAGCCAACTCGCGGCTACGCGCGGATCCGACTCGAGTTCCAGGTCGCTCAGATTCAGGATTGATGTCGTGATTAGGAGATTGTATACCCCAGTCTAGCTGGCGTCAAATAGGCAAACACCGTTCAGGAGGAGCACAGGAGGAAGCCTCGTGCCAACAGCCGGCGTTCTCATGAAGTCGATCGAGGACCTGCCCGTCCTTTGTGGGGCAGAGCACATTCAAGCGCTCACCGGCTGCTCGAAGCCGCAGTCCTATCTGTTCATTCGAGAGGCTGGCGGCGCCAACCTCTCGCCACGCATTGTCCGGGTCAGTCGCGAGCGCCTGCTCGACTGGCTTAAAGAAAAGGGGTTGCTCTAGGCCGGTCCGGACTTCCATGCAAAGGAGCCTTCCCACGTCCCTACAGACGACACAGCCCCGCAAAGGAAACGGCCACGAGCCTCGACCTCTCGTAGCCGTCATGGAGGCCACTGCGAATGGCCGCCGACGCGGAGGTTAGCAGATGCTCGCCGTCACCACGACTGCGCGAGCTCATCGAACGCAGAAAGTTCGAAGACATCGAGCGAGCCCGCGCCCGCGCGGCGGAGCTGATCATCGAAATGAACAACGCCGGTGGCCCTTTCGCACATCCGGCGGAGTGTGGGTGCTGTGGGTGTCGCGCTGCTGCCAGGCATCTCCGAGCGGTGAATGTTGCATGAGCCGGCGCGCGAGCTCCTATGTAAAGAAGCAGATCGAGTGGTTGTGGCAGGACCGCTTCGCCATCAACATGCTAGGCCTGGTCGACGGCGATCCGAGCCGCGGGAAGTCGCAACTGCTGGCTCTAATGGCTGGCCACATCACGACGGGCCGGCCATGGCCCGATGGCAGCCCTTGCTCGCTCGGCGGGTTCGTCATCGTGGGCGCCGAGGATCCAATCGAAGAGGTCTGGATCCCACGACTTGAGGCGGTCGGTGCGGACCTGGATCGGGTCACGATCCTGGTCTCAAAGGACGACGGGACTCCGATACGGCTGCCCGAGGACATTCCGTTTCTCGAGAGCGAAGTCCGTGCGGTCGGGGCTTCGGCGATCGCCTTCGATCCCATAATGCCGTGCCTCACCGGCCTCACCAACCCGAACAGCGACAAGGACGTCCGCCAGGCTGTGACGCCGCTGAACCCTATGTTGGTGCGGACCCGCTGCGCCGGCGTCATGCTCCGGCACTTCAACAAGAACGACAAGGTCAGCAACGCCCTGTACCGCGGCCTCGCGTCGATTGCCTTCGGCGCCCTGGCCAGAACGGGCTTCGCAGTCGCGAAAGATCCGGACGACCCGACGGGCTTCGTCTTCGCGCCGACCAAGAACAACATCGCCCGCTACCCGGCGGCGCTGAAGTACCGGATCGTCGACGTCGACCTGGGCGATGGCTTCAAGACCTCGCGCATCGAGTGGCAGGGCGAAAGCCAGCGCAGCGCTGAGGAGCTGGTGACGGCGTTCGGCGCCGAGGCCTCCAAGACGGCAGACGCCGAGCAGCTGCTAGGTCAGTGGCTCGCCGACGGTCCGGTGCTCTCCGACGACCTGTGGGACCGCGCCAACGACGCCGGGATCAGCTTTCGGACCTATCGCCGCGTGAAAGAGGTCGCGCTGCACTGCAAGGCCGGCCAGCACAAGGGCCGCTGGTATACCTACCTGCCCGAGCACCAGCGGATGTTCGAACTCATGCGCACCCAGATGACCGTTGGCGACGAGTGGAACGGCGTCCCGAGTTCAGGCGTCCACGATTCAGGTTCAGATGTCCAAGACGGGCTCTTGGATACGTCAGGGGTCCAAGCCTCGCGCGCGCGCGCGCAGGAAGTATCAAAAGATGGACACCTGAACTTATTTGATGGACACCTGAAAAAGCCAGAGGGCCAGATGTCCAACGCTACGCGCGCGCGCGCGCGCGAGGACGAGCCCGATGGCTACGCCGAGGCACTGATGGCAGAGCCCGCTCTGGACGAAGAGGAAGACCACGCCGAGCTCCCCATCGCTCTCGTCTGGACTAACGAGCCATCAGACGTCCGAGAGTTCGATGCGGACGACGAGCTGCCTGTCGGTGCAGTCCTGGACGAAGAGGAGGCGGTGGCAAGCCTGTGACGCTGCCCGGGCGCCCCACCCATCGAAGCCTCCTCAGGGCCCTGACCCACCTATGGCTTGCCATTGGACCTGCCGGACCAGCCTCAAAACGACCGCCTGGAGTGGGGCAGAGGTTTGGCGAATCTCCACAGCTGAGATCAAACGGAGGTCGTTTCGAATATAGGTTGACTGCCGTCCTGACTGCCATGGAGGTCGTTTGATGGCTGAAATCACCCCTCTGCCAGAGGGGTCGCCATGCCCGAAATGCGGTCGAGAGCACCCCCGCTGCAGCGCCCATGCCAGGCACACCCGCAAGCCGGACAGGGAGGCCGGCGCGCCCTGTCTGAAGTGGCCGGCACGAGGCGGGACGGTCTGCTCGAAGCACGGCGGCAGCGCGCCCCAAGTGAAGCTCCAAAACAGGCAACGACTCGCCCTCGCCGAGGCCGCCAAGCTGCTCGGGGCACCGACCGAGATCGCCGCGGTCGAGGCACTGCAACACGTGCTCTGGATTGCGTACAGAGACCTCGCATTTTGGCGAGGGGCAGTCGACAGCCTGGATGAGCGCGAACGCCTGGTGGTGCGTGGAGCTCAGGGCGCCTCGATGGCACACGTGTACGTCAAGCAGTACAACGACGCCCAGGAGCGCACCGCCCGCTTTGCGAAGCTCGCCCTCGATGCTGGCATCGAGGAGCGTCAGGTGCGAGTGCTCGAGGAGCAGGCGACGATGGTCGCCGAGGTCGGCCGCCGGTTCGTTGCCAAGGTGGCCATCACTCTCGGCCTGAGTCGCGAGCAGGCTGCAGAGATACGCGATCTGTTCCGCCGCGAGCTCGCAGTGATCGAGAGCCCAGAGCTCCTAGATCTAGACCGCAAAGAGGCTTTCCGGCCATGAAGGGCAAGCGTCACCAGTTCGACGACCTGGCCGAGCGAGCAAAGGCCGTCCTGCAGCCGAGGATGCGTCAGCCCGAGCTCAAGTTCACCTGGCGGCAGAGCTCGATGACTCGCAAGTCGCTCGTGTGGGTCCTGGAGACGTCGGACGGCTCTCAGGAGCTCTCCGGTGACTCGCCTACTGATCTCCTCGAGCAGCTGGTGGCCAGACTCGAGGCGCCCGCACCGATACGCAACACACGTCCGTGGGCGCCACCACCGGCACCGGCCCCCCGCAATCGCACGCCAGGCATAGAAGACCTGATCCGCACTCTCGGCGCCAATGGATGCGGGCGTCTCGTCCACCGCCACGCGCTTGTGCTCACGATGGCCAGTGGTGCCAGGATGGCGGGCACCTACCAGCAGCTCGAAACGAATCAGGTCCTTCTCGAGTACGCCGGCGCGGCGCTCGTGGTCGACCTCGACCAGGTGACTGACGTGAAGGACGGCTGCGCCGAGCCGAGACGGGTGGGGATGTGAGAGGCAGGCACCTGCTCATCTTCGGCCGCCGCGTGAAGGTCCAGCTGGTCCGCGGAGGCGAGCTGACCGGCATCGTGCAGCGCGTCGAGGCAGACGAGGTCCTGCTCGACATCGGCGGCTATCCCAGCCTGCTCAGAGCCGCCCAGATCGCTGAGGTGAGCGAGCCGGCCACGTGGGAGAGGCGTGAGGAGGTTCAACGGCAGCGGCCACCGGGCACGCGTCGAGGCGGTGCGCTTGACACCCTCGTCGGCCAGGCGCCGGAGCTCATCGTCGACGGCCTGAGTCCACGTCGGCGAGGCCTGCTGCCCCGACTTTCCCACGGAAATCAGCCAGGAGGCGGGCTGTGAGGACGGCTGGCTCCTTCCGGATCTCCAACCACGCGTGGGCGAACTGGCGGGAACGCGTCGCACCGACGCAGCCGCCGACCGAGGCCATGCGCTTGCTCGACGCCTTCGTCTTGGGCGGCCGAGTCAGCACGAGGGCGCGAAGGTGGGTGCTGCCGCGGCGCAATGGGCGCAGGGTTCCGCTCAGGCAACGTGCGGACGATCCGCTGGACGAGCGAGGCGGGTCCCTGCGGCTGCTCTACAACCCGCTTCTGCCAGGGGTCGCACTGCTCCTCGAGAACCAGGACGTGCTCACCGTCATCACCGACAGCCGGCCACACGTGGCCAGCGCGCCCGTGGTGTCGGTGATCCATGACGACAGGCTGGTCAGCGCATGAACCCACCTCAGCTCGAGCGACGGATCAAGCAGCTGAGGAACGACGACACGTTGCGGCTCATCCAACGTCGTCTGCGTCACCCAGCCCCCGCTGCTCGCCGGCACGCGAAAGTGTTCGCTGCTGACGCTCGCAGACGTCGCGCGATCGCCAGAGCAATCAGGGGCAGCGCGTGAGGACCTTCACCATGCGCGGCCGCGAGTTGACGTGTCTCTCAGAGCCAGGCGAGCTGCAGGTGCACCGTCGTGAGGTTCAGCAATTGAACGAAGCGATGACCACTTTCCGCAAGGCGTCGGTGCAGCTCGAGGCGGCTGGCACGGAGGACAACTGGGATAGCTGGAACACGGCCCGCCTTCGCTGTTTCGTGCTCGCATTCGGCCCGTTCACTGTCTGGCTCGGCGAGCTCGATGACGATGGGAAGCGCGCGTTCTTCGACCATCTGACAGAGCGCGAACTTCACCGCGTCGACGTCCACGTCTCGGAGTCATTCGGCCGACTGATGGGAGGGCGCTGATGCCAAGCAGTCTGATTGGAGAGGGCCTGCTGCGCGTCAACCTTATGCGCGGCAACCTCGCGAGCAGATTCTCTCAGGAGATGGCCGGGCTGAAAGGCGTGGCCGCGGCTGAAGGCGGTGGTCTCGGCAATGCGCTCGCCGGCGGACTCAATCAGATGGCGAGCATCGGGAAGGTCGCCCTCTTGGGGATAGGGGCGGGGATTGCCGGTGTCATCGGCCTCGGCGCCGTACTGGCGTTGCGCCTGGAGGATCAGGGTCAGGCTGCCTACGAGATGTCCGAGAAGTTCGGCCTGTTTCCTGGCCAGGCCTCCGCATGGCTCGCGGCCGCCGGCGCCGTCGGTGTGGGCAACGAGACGATGTCCAACGGCTTCAAGTTCATGGCCAGGGACCTGGAGTCGGTCAATCTCGCCATGCAGGCTGGCCAGAAGCCGCCCAAGGCGCTCACTGAGGCCTTCGAGCAGTTGGGCGTCAACATCTTCGACTCCCACGGAAAGCTGCGCGACATGAATTCAATCCTCTTCGACGTCTCCAAGGCGTTTGCTGCCATGCCTGACGGTCCGGAGAAAGCGGGCCTCGCCGTAAAGCTCTTCAGTCGCAGTGGCACCGACCTACTCCCGCTCCTGAACCAGGGGGTCGACGGCATCAACGCCTTCATGGACGCGGGGCGGAAGTCGGGAGCGGTGATGAGCGACAGCCAGGTGAAGGCGGCCCACGAGGCCTTCCTGGCGCACAAGAAATTCGACCAGGTCGTGACCGGCCTCACCAACCGACTCGCGATTGGTCTATTGCCAGCGATGACCCGAGTCTTTGGCTACATAACTGACACCGCCGTGCCCGGCGTTCAACACATGGTCGCCTGGCTCGGAAAGCACAAAGACGTTGTGGCGACAGTGGCGGCGGCTATTGCAGGTCCACTGGTGATCGCGATCGGCCTGTACACGGTGAGCATGATCGCCGCCGGCATCGCGACTATCGTGGCCACCTGGCCAATCCTGGCGATCATCGCCGCGATCGCGCTGCTGTCCGCCGGCGTGGTCTACGCGTATGGGCACTGGGGCTGGTTCCGCGATGCCGTCAACGCCGCCGGCAAGGATCTCGGCCAGTTTGTCAGGTGGCTCGCCAAGGAGGTCCCTCCGATCTGGGCCGGCTTCACCAAGGACGTCGGCGACGCGTGGGCTGGTCTGCAGGCGCTTGGTAATTGGATCGCCGACACCTTTGGGCCCATCCTCAAGACGTTGGGCGATGGGCTACAGAAGGCTGGCCAGTTCCTCAATGCCATCAACCCGTTCGCGAAGCACTCGCCCGCCCTCGTCGACCAGGTCCGCGATGGCACCAAGCTGATCGCGGCCCACTACGGCGCAATGGCCGACCAGATCGAGGACCATGCCATTCGCGGCCGCCTGGCTCTCGTTGCCATGAGCGGGGTCGGTCCCGGCGCGAGCGCTTCTACGGCAATGGCCGGAGGCCTGAGTATTCCCGCCCTCGCTGAAGCCTTGCGGCGGACGTTGGCTCCCCCCGGCGGAGCTGCTGCAGGATCAGCAGCCAAACAGGAGTTCAACTTCTACGGCGACGTGAAGCCAGACCAGGGCATCGCGCTCGGCCGCGACATCGCGTGGGAGCTCAAGGGATCGCGAAGGTGATGGAACTTTCCCAGGGAAACTTCGACCTGGTGATATGGGCGAGCGATGTCCTCGAGCGTCGGGCTGCGCTGCTTGCCTGGGTTCACATCATGCCGCGCCACCTCGAGGGATTCATCAGTCAGGCACTCGCCGCCCAGCCGGTCGACGTCGGCCTGGTCGTGGAGCTCAGAGAGGAGCTCGAATTCTGCAACGCCAACAAGGAGAGCCAATGATTGACCTCGCTAACGCAGCCGACGTCGCGCAGCCGCGGATCGAAGTCTCCGGTCGACCAACGGACGAGGAGCTGCAGCTGATCAACCAACATGCGAACGCGCCACAGACGAAGGACTCGGTCTTCGTGTTCCAAATGGAAATTTCTAACGACCTCCTCGATTCGTTTGGGACGCGCATGGACCCAGACACGACCCTGAAGAATTACGCGGACGATTTCCGCGAAGGCCTCTCGATCCAGAACAGCCACAACACTGACGAATTGCCCTTGGCCCGAAGCTTTTGGGCCGACCTCGAGCGGCGCGGTTCGGCTGGGGATCCACGGGATCCCGAGCGCACTGCTGTCGTGGCAAAGGTCTACATTCCACGAGGCATCAACGTCACGGGTGTCGCCACCGATGACCTCATTCGGGCGATCGAAGCTGGCGTCGTGAGAGACGCGTCAGTCCACTTCGATGACTCCGCGACCTACCAATGCTCGATTTGCGGTGGCGACATGTACGAGCGCGAGAGTTCGTGCGTGCATGTTCTGGGCGCGACGTACAACGGCAAGCGAGCGCAGGCGCTGATCGTCGATGCACACGCTGTCGAGGGAAGCTTGGTCTACGACGCCAGCACACCGATGGCGATGATCCAAAAGGCCGAGCGCATGGCAGCCGCCGGCAAGCTCGATGCGCGCCAGGTCGACCGTCTCGAGCGCCTCTATCGCACGCGCATTCGTCCCCGCAGGGCATCTCACCATGAGGAAACGCAAATGACAACCAGCTTGAGGCTCTCGGAGAGAGAGCACATCCTTCTCGCGCAGCTGCGCGCCAAAGCGAGGGCCGCGGACGCGCTCACCAGTTTGGATCCGGACACGGCGAGCGCCGTGCAAGAGCAGCTCGACCAGCTCGCTGCGACCCATGAAGAGCACGGCAACACGCTGCAACTTCTAGGCGGCGTCATTGGCAAGGGAATGGGCCTCGCTGGACGTCGGCGAGGGCCCTTCGCGCCGAATCCGACCATCCCGTCCGGAGCTGACACGCCCGACGTCTCGAAGATCCATCCCGTCCTCGACAAGGTGCACGAAGATCTCGTCAGCCAGCACGACGCTTATGGCGAGGCGATCAAGTCCCTGCGCTCACTGTTCGGCATGGGCGCCGAGTTCGGTCCCGAGTACGGCCTGCCGAAGAAGCCGGCCTCGATCAACGACATGAATCCAAACGCCCCCCTCTCCGATTTTCATGGCGACCTCAGCGTCTTCGGCGCGGATCCGGCCTATCCGGCCGTGCCCAGCGTTCCCGACAATGTCCTCACCGCAGCGCATCCGGACCGCGCGCGTCGATACGACTGGCTCGATGCGTTCAGGACCGATCCGGTGCCAGGCCACCGGGTGGGTGAGCTATGACCGACCTCGAGCAGCTACAGCGACGCGTCGCCGACCACGCACGGCGAATGCAGGAGGCGCGCCGGCGCCATTGTGCGGACCTCGAGGCTCTTCGCATGTGGAGTGGCCATGTGATCGAGCGAAATTTGCTAGTCCTCGTCGCTCGTCAGCGGTTTCGAGGCGAGGCGCGTGCGCTTGCCGATGAAGCAGCCGAACTTCGAGCTCTTGCTCAAGGGCTCGGCCCTAATGCACCGCTCGTCGACAGTGCCGAGCTACAGGCGATGGTCGACGAGCTCGCAGGTTCGCGGCCGGCGAACATGAGCCACCAGACCGGGCCGCTGGCACAGGAGCACGCACTGGTCGTCGGAGGGCACGCACGACCCTGGCCTCCGCCAACTCCCTTTTACGGGGACTGAGCGATGGCCCGCTACACCTACCTAGCTGCGGACTTGCGCTCCAACGCCATCCTCGCCGAGTTGCCGGCATACGAGGTGGACTTCACCACCCGACTCGACGACATCGGTTCACTGCGGGGCAAGGTGCTGCTCACCGACCCGGCCGCGAACAAGGTGGCGAACTACCTGCAGGGGGCCACGCAGCCGGGGCGCACGGCGCTCTACGTCGACCGCGACGGGGTGCTCGTGTGGGGCGGCATCATCTGGACCCGCCGGTACAAGGCGTCGACCGGTGAGCTCGAGCTCCAATGCCTGGACTTCCTCAGTTACCTCGACCACCGCTACCTGACGGCGAGCGTCGCCCAGGTCTCCGGTGCCGCGGCGTACGACCAGTTCGCCATCGCCCAGGCCCTCGTCAACTGGGCGCAGGGGGTGGGTGGAGGCAACATCGGCATCCAAGTCGGCTCGAACCTGTCGGGCGTCACCCGCACCATCACCTACAACCCCTACGAGTTCAAGCTCATCGGCGACGCCCTGCGCGAGCTCTCGGCGTTGGACAAGGGCTTCGACCTCGCCATCGACGTCGCCTACGTCTTGGGGGTTCCGACCAAGACGCTCACCCTCAGTTACCCGCGGCGTGGCGCGGTGCAGGGCGCGAGCGGGTGGGTGTTCGAGCACGAGGTCTCGGGGTGGTCCGTCGTCAACCCGGCCACCGGCCTTGCCGCCCCCGACATCACCGGCAACGTGTCCGACTACCTCTGGCCCGAGGACGCCAGCGCCCAGGGCATCACCGTGTACGACAACGGTGCCGGCTCGGGCACCGCCCAACTCCAGTCCGCCTACTCGACCACGAGCCTCATCGACGCCGGCTATCCGCTGCTCGAGCGCACCTTCTCCTACAAGGACGCAAAGACACAAGCCGAGCTCGATGCCCATGCGGTCGCCGACGGCAAGGCGCTCGCCAACCCGATCACCCTGCCGCAACTCGAGGTGCGGCCCGACCTCGACCCCGTGCTCGGGACCTACACCGTCGGCGACGACGCGCGCGTGCGCATCCTCGATTTTCGGTTCAACTCCGGCGTCGACGCGCGAAACAACCCGATCGGGCCCGGCCTCGACAGCTTCTACCGCATCCTTGAGGTGAACGTGAAGGCAGGTTACGACCAACCCGAGAAGGTCACGCTGACGATGGGGCCCCCGCCGCTCTGATGGGCCGCATACTCAGGCCCGACGAGCTCGGCACCGTCCTCGGCGATCTCGACCGGCGGACGCAGAAACTCGAGCGGTCGCCGATCATCAACAACTTCCCGCTTATCTCGTCGGCGAACTCCGCGGTGCCGAACCAGCTCGTGCCGGCGAGCGGCAACTTCGTCGGCCCGGCGTTCACCAACTTCTACGACGTGGTCATGCAAGGGGGCCTGACCTGCGTGTTCACCCTAACCGCGCCGACGCCGATCATCTGGTTCAGCTACGCGACCCTGGCGCTGAGCGCCCCGGGCGGCGGTTTCTACGCCTACCTCGTCACCTCGGTCAGCCTCTCGCCGTGGAACTCGGCCCAATGGATTTTTCGCAGCGGGAGTCAGATATTCGACAAGGGGAATCCCGGCTACCTGCAGTCGGAGCACCACTTCGTCATCACTAACGGACCGTCTCAAGGCAGCATCGGCCCTGGCGCGGCCGCGCTCGGCATCACGTCGGCTCAGCAGGCGTTGCCCGCAGGCACCTATGAGGTTCGTCAACAAATGACCGGCGACACGGGCCTGCTCGCGAACTTCTACCAGGGAAATGTGGAGGTATTCGCGCCCGGTGGCTAACGTCACGATCAGGTTCAAGGCCGCCTCGCTCGACATCGACACGACCGCGCAGGTCATCACGGGGTTCCACGTCGAGTACGACCTCACCGTTGGCGGCGTGACCACGCCCCAGGTGTGGGCCGGCCAGCCCAGCCCGGGGCTCGTCGACGACTTGTGGGCGGTACTGCGGCGCTACCTCGCGCCGGTGGTTAGCGCTGCGGGCATCACGCCGCCGACCACGCCTCGCCCGTCGTCAGGCTGAAGCGTGAAACCACGCGGGCGGCGTCGTCGTGGGGTCGCCCTCCCGGTAGACGCGGCCCTGCGGTGTGTCGATGTAGCCCGACACCCTGACCGCGCCGTTGGCCTCGCCGACCTTGGCCTGGGAAAGGGTGCAGTCGGCCCACACCGTCACCGGGGCCGTCAGGGTCACGACGGTGGAGTCGTAGACGAACGCGTGCCCGCAGTACGTCGGCGGGGGCGGTGGCGCGGGTGCGGTGGTTGGGGCTGCCGTGGGCGCAGCGGGTGGCTGTGACGGCAGCACAGGCGCGGCCGTCGGGTTCGTCACCGGGCTCGGCGACGATGTGTCGACCGGGCTCGGGCTCGCGGCAGCGGTCGGGCTCGGCGAAGCAACGACGTCGGCCTGCTGGATCCGGACCGGCCCCGACGTCGGGCGGTAGATCGCCGCGGTGACCGAGACGCCGGCGGCGATGACAGCGACCGTGGCGGCAATAAGGACGCGACGACCGGTGACTCTCATTTCGAAACTCCTCGAGGCGGGTTGAGGCCTCGTGTGGCGTACAGGTTGACAAGGATCTCGTAGTCGTCGAGCAGCAGGTGCCGCGCGGACTCCTCCAGTTGATCCCACAGTGCGTCGAGCTCACGCCAGGCGCGGTCGAGCAGGGTCTTAGTGGGGTTGTCGCCCAGCTGGTCCATGAGCTCGTCCGCGCGCGAGATCACGCCTACAGTGGTCATGCAGCCGCCGCCCCCCTCGGGCCTCGAGCTGACAGTGCACGCCTGCTCGAGCTGATCAACGGCGGCCGCGTGCGCATTATGGGCGCGCCTCGCCGCCCTCGACGCCCGCGCGCTTCCTCCACCGCTGAAGAGAAATGCTGCGGTAGTGGGCCTTCCGGGCCGCGTCGACGCGCACAGCGAGCTCTGCAGGCGGTAGGGTGCCTTCCGGATCGACCTCGCGCTCGAACTTCGCAATGAAGGCTTGCCGTGCCGGCGCTGTAGCAGCTGTGCGGTCAGTACAAGTCCACCATCGCATTTCACCGCGCCATCGATGCGACCGGCTCATGGCCGCTGTGTGAGCTGCAGCTCGCGAGCATCCTCGACCATTGCCAGTTTCAGAGCAGCGGCGACAATGCGACGGTCGACGCCGACCTCGCCTCGGCGCCAATGACTCCAAAGGCGATTGTTGATGTGACCAACCTTTGCCACATCCATTAGCTCGCCGATCCAGCGCCATTCCTTCAGCCCGGTCCGCCTTCGATGCATTCGCCGGCAGGCGCGCACGATATCAGCAGCCCGGTCGGGTGACGCACAGGCCCAGTCGAGCCCGGGCGGATCCGCTTGTTTTCGTAGGCGCTCGAAACTTAGCTCCTCGAGGTCCCAGTGCAAGTCGTGCTTCACGCGGTCGAGCGCACGCGTCATACGCGCCGCTACCACGATGGCTTCGTCGTCGGTCAACGATCCGCTCAGGCTTGTGAGTTCTTCGGCCAAGCTCGTGATCAACCACCTTGCCCGATCGGGGAGATCTGGATCCGGCTTTAGCCAATCCGGTGCGTTGATGGCCATGGTGTTAGCCTCCCCTTGGCGGCCGTCGTGCCCGGTGTGTAAGCACCGCGGCGGGGCGGCCGTCGCCGTTGGAGTCTACACCGCGATGGCGGAGAATGGCGGTTTCCGGCGGAAATCGACGGTTAGGCTCGGGCAATCAAGCTCAAACTCCTCTCGATTCCTGCGGCTGCGATCGCAGGCGGTGTCAGCAAGCGCTCGATCGAACGATGGCTGGCCGAGGGACGACTGACGCGCTATGAACAGCCCGGGCGGATCCGGGTTCTCGTCGATGCCGCGGAGCTGCGCGAGCTCGTCAGACCGAAGCCTGCGCGTGGAAAGCGGTGAGCGACGCTCTTCTCGGCGCGTTGATTGGTGGCCTTCTCGCACTCGCCGGTACGGTGCTCGGGTTCCTGGCGACACTTGGGATCCGCGCGCTCGATCTCCGTCATGAGGTAAACTTCGCCTGCCCCGCCTCTCCGTCGACAGTCGCAGCTATGGAGGGCCTCACCGTGTCAGCAGCAACCGCGGCGCCGGCGGGATCCCTTGCAGGACTCGATGCTCGCATCGCCGAGATGGCGCCCTCGCCGCCGAAGCCCGCACCGAAGCGAAGAGCCGAGCCGCGACGCCGTGGAGCTCGAGCGCCTCTGGCGAAGCCACCTGAACCAACCCCGCTCGAACTATTGCGCGCTCAAGAGCGGGTCCTTGCCGAGCGGGTTGGCAACGAGCAGCGCAGGACGGGCAAGCAGCGCCCGCAGTGCTTCGCTTTCTCACTGCTCGAGGTGGTGCGTATCCGAATCGCGGATCTTGGCAGTCAAGATGGCAGTCAAAGCTTGCGCGAGCCTGCCGCACCGGAGCCAGATCAGGTCTGATTCGTATTCGAAATGATTGGAGGCGACGCCCAGAATCGAACTGGGGATGGAGGTTTTGCAGACCTCTGCCTTGCCACTTGGCTACGTCGCCCCGCCCTTCGTCACCCGATTCTACCTTCGCCGCTACCAAGCTCAA
>Ga0070698_100004679_pt1 | contig 15041 bp, 14 predicted proteins | sample KBSK1502metaG_FD_65477 | JGI IMG/M metagenome (GOLD analysis project Ga0070698, IMG submission 65477) | Corn, switchgrass and miscanthus rhizosphere microbial communities from Kellogg Biological Station, Michigan, USA - KBS K1-50-2 metaG | ecosystem: Host-associated > Plants > Roots >...
CGCACCGTTGAATGAGACCACGACTAAAGACTAGCGCAAGCAATCCGTGGAAACTCGAATAGAAGGGTGAACAATCAACCCGAATTCATCTCTTGACACGACCCGGCTTCATAGAAGGCTATTGCATTGCGCGCCTTCGGCGCTTAAGCTTTGGAGGCAAATGAAAGCGAATTATAACTTTTCACAGGGCGTAAGGAATTCATATATCGATCGTTTAAGGGGCCAAAAAATAGGGGCAGAATTGTTGCTTCAGTAAGAATTGACAACGCCTCTGATCTATCCAAGGGTCTGAGATGCGACGCGTTGGTCGACACGGGCGCGTCGTTCATGGTGCTTCCTATGGCGTGGCGTGATCGACTTGGAAATCTGGAGACCATGACCGAGGTGGAGATGGAAACTGCAACGCAGGAAACAATTAAGGGCGTAGTCTGCGGTCCCGTCCGTATTCAGATCGAAGGTTTCCGTCCCATTCATCACGAAGTAGCATTCGTTGAGATGACTCCGGAAAATGGCGAGTACGAACCATTGATTGGTTATCTCGTGTTGGAGCACAGCCAAGCCGGTGTGGACATGCTCGGGCACCGCGTCGTTCCCATCAAGCACATGGATTTGAAGTACTCTTCCCCCGATACCGCAGACCTTTATTGTAAATCTTGACGTCTAACGGATCGGATGCTACAAGCACAGATGTGGATTGGAGCGACTATTGGGCGAAGGCCAAAGAGAATCTTGACATGGCGTCGTTCGCGCATCAGCGCAAGAAGCACAATGTCTGTGCTAGTCGCGCTTACTACGCAGTCTTTCTGGCAAGCATCGCGGCTCTGATCAAGCTGACTGATTTGCGTGCGCGGGATAATGAATGGGATCACGGACAGGTGCAAGCCGAGCTTAATCGGCGATTGATTATGCGAAGGAAGGTTTTGGCTGCGGAGCTAGGACGAACGCCGATGGACCTGATGGAGTTACGACATTTGGCTGACTATAAGCCTCAATCAGTTTCCGCGACGGAAGCGAAACGGGCTTACGATCGAGCAGGAAAATTTCTCGCATCGATTGGGCGGGCCTTGAAAGAAAGCGCATGAGACAAAATACAAATCGACAAGCCAGACAAATCGCGAGTGGTGCCAGCAATGCGATCACCGAATATGTGGCCGCGTTGCAGGATGTCTATCCCGCGGCCAGAGGAACGACCCGAGTTGTGGTTAGGCCCGATCACCGAGTGATTGTTAGCGCTCCCTTGCCCACACGCTCACGCGAGCGAATGCGCCTTTATGATCAGATGGCAGAGGTAGGAACAAGATTACTGATCGAGACCGGCGAGTACATTATTCTTTCGAGCCGATGAGCAAGGCTGGCAAGCGTAAGTGATCGGAACTCCGAATGCTGCTCCGAATCGACAGACACACACGCTTGGCGACTCGAGTTAGGGGCGAACGCTTGGGTTCCCTCGAGCTTGATGAGCGTGGCCTGCAGGACATTCTGTTTAGGTCTCTCGATCGCCTTCTCCCCGACGAAGAGCTTTTGCTTATTGCCCAATCACGGCAAGGCCAAGAAGAGCCGGACCTATTGGCGTTGGACAAGGACGGCCAACTGTACATCTTCGAACTGAAGATTTGGGAGTCGCGATCCGAGAATGTTCTCCAAGCGCTACGCTACGGTCAGATTTTCGGCACTCACGACTATGCGCGTCTGGATCAATTGTTCCACCACTTTGATAAGAGCGGGCGATCCCTTGCCGAGGCCCACACCGCCGCCTTCGATCACACCCTTAGCCTCGGAACTTTTCAACCGGAAAACAAGTATTCGTGATTCTCACTAACGGTCTCGATTTTCGCACTCGCGAAGCAGTTCAATACTGGAGATTGGCTGGGCTTGACGTCAGGCCCTGGGGTCTATCGCGTCTATCCGCAGACCGAAACAGCTTTCCTGATCGAGATGGCTCGTTTCGCTGTTCGAGACAATCCTTACGAGGACGTAGACGCAGGTTTCTATATCTTGAACACAAACTACAGAAATGATCCCGCTGATCATGAGGATATGATCCACAACCGAAAGGCGGCAGCGTACAGCTCACCGTGGAAGTACAAGATCGAACATCTTACCAGAGGCGATACTGTGTTCCTGTACTAGTCTGGTATTGGGATTGTCGCGATGGGCGTCGCGTCGGGAAGGCTGAATAAAGCGGACCGCCATGGAGATCCGAATCAACACGACGAGGAATACTACATGACGTTGGAGCGCTTTAGACTTTTCGGTCCGCCAGTATCGGCGGCGAAGATCAAAGAAATCGCTGGCACAAACTATCGATTCCTCGGAACCATGTTCTCAATCGATGCCGATAGCGGAACTAATCTGAAAAACTTCATTGAAGAACAGAATTCTGTTTGACCGGCGTTTATTCACGAGCTCTCCCCGGCCCCTCAAACCACATCGTCGCCAGCGGCGGCAGAGTGATCGCCGCGGAATAATCGTAACCATGTGATGGAATCTTCTCAGCTTTGATACTTCGCACCACGCCAAAGCCGCCGCCGCCGTACTTCTCGCTGTCAGTATTCAGGATTTGCTTGTAGCTTCTTTTGCGCGGCAAGCCAATCCGATGATTCTCGCGTACGACGGGCGAGAAGTTGCCGACGCAGATTATTTCCTTGCCCGTTGAAGGCGAGATGCGGCGGAAGGCGATTACGTTTTCAGAGACATTATCAACTTCGATCCATGCAAAGCCGCTCGCTTCACTATCAGCTTCCCAGAGCGCGCCGTGTTTCCGGTAGAGCTTGTTCAGATCTTTAATCAAAGACTGCACGCCCTGGTGAACGGGAGATTCCAGCAGATGCCAGTCGAGGCTTTCCGTTTCGTTCCATTCGCGCCACTGGCCGAACTCGCCGCCCATAAACAAAAGTTTCTTGCCGGGATGCGCCCACATGTAAGCATACAGCGCGCGCAGGTTCGCGAACTTCTGCCACTCGTCGCCGGGCATTTTATTGAGCAGCGAGCCCTTCATGTGCACGACTTCATCATGAGAGAAGGGAAGGATGAAGTTCTCAGTCCACGCATAGATCAAACCAAAAGTGAGCGCGGTGTGATTGCCGCCGCGAAACAATGGATCGGTTTGGAAATATTTCAGCGTGTCGTGCATCCAGCCCATGTTCCACTTGAAGTCAAAGCCCAGCCCGCCGGCATAAACCGGGTGACTGACCGCGGGCCACGCAGTCGATTCTTCGGCGATCATCAAGGTACGCGGGCACTCGCGATGGGTCACTTCGTTCAGCTCTTTGATGAACGAGATGGCATCCAGATTTTCGCGGCCGCCAAATTCGTTCGGCACCCACTCGCCCTCTTTGCGGCTGTAGTCGAGATAGAGCATCGACGCCACCGCGTCGACTCGCAACCCGTCCAGATGAAACTCGCGCAGCCAGAACAGGGCGTTCGCGATCAGAAAGTTTCGCACTTCTCTGCGGCCATAGTTAAAGATGTACGTGCCCCAATCAGGATGCTCGCCTTTGCGTGGATCCTGGTGTTCGTAAAGCGCCGTGCCGTCAAACCGTCCCAGCGCAAATGCATCTTTGGGAAAATGCGCGGGCACCCAATCCATAATCACGCCCAAACCCGCTTTGTGAAGATAGTCGACGAGGAAGCGCAGATCGTCAGGCGTGCCGTAACGCGACGATGGAGCGAAGTACGCGCTCACCTGATAACCCCACGAAGGTCCATAAGGGTGTTCCTTCAGCGGCAGAAATTCAATATGAGTGAATCCATGCTTCAGCGCGTAATCGGCGAGCATCGGCGCCGCCTCGCGATACGTTAAAGAACGGTTGCCGTCTTCAGTGATTCGGCGCCACGATCCTAAATGCACTTCGTAGATCGAAAATGGCTCGCGCCAGGCTTGCCGTTTTGCTCGTTGATTCATCCAGGCACGATCGCGAAACTTGTATTTCGATTTGAAGACCATCGACGAAGTGTTCGGTGGCACCTCCATCCTGAAGGCGTAAGGATCTGCCTTAAGGGATTTGTGGCGACCGGACTTGATCTCGTACTTGTAGAGTTCCCCTTCCCGCAAGCGGGGAATGAAAAGTTCCCACACGCCGGAGCCGTTAAGCCGGCGCATCGGGTGTTTGGCGCCGCTCCATTCATTGAAGTTACCGACGACGCTAACGCTTTTTGCATTCGGGGCCCAGACGGCAAACGAAACTCCGCGCGTGCCTTCATGCGTCAAGACATGCGCACCGAGCTTTTCGTAGATGCGTTCATGTTTGCCCTCTCCGAACAGGTGCAGATCGAGTTCGCCGAGGATGGGAGAGAAGTCCGCGGGTGATTTCTTGACGATGACAGTCTTGGTGGGTTTCTTCGAACCGGCAGTGGTTTTGCTTTCCGCCTTTGCGCCTTTGCGTGCAGCTTTCTTTTTCGGTCTGTCGTCGTTCATCAATCTTTCCGAAGAGGCCGGGTACTGCTGGGGGCGCGGATGGCTCGGTCCGCTGTCTTAGAATTCTGTCGCCCGCTAAAGCGGGCTCAACCATTCTTATAATGCCTGATCCCCGGGTTCCGCTTCGCTCCACCCGGGGCTACTCTCTGCCGTCTGCTTCGCAGACTCATTGCGAGACATAACGACCTTGATCACGTTCCTTCGGCGTTCGCATGATTGAACTACTATGTAACTAAAGCTTCCTGAATGTGACTGTTCAGTTTTAGCGGCTCGGCAAATCTCCGATAGACATCCGCGCCGGTTCCCATTTCGGGCCGATTACTTTTCGCTTCGGCCATGATTTTCAAAAAGCAATCGCGCGCTGACGGCAGACCCAACTGCTCCATCAAGTCAATCACCCGGGCTGCGTACTTCAAGATCTGAATCGTTTCGATTCCGGAAATGTCGTTAAAGAACCAACCACAACTCGCGTACATCAACAACAACATCCGCTGTAATTCGAGATTTGTCAGCGCGCGTCGTTGCTCATCTGCTGACAACCAACGGTCCGCATGCTCCGCCAGAAATTCCTCGCGTGAACGATATTGATCGAGAACTAACTCGATGCTGTCGTCCCGGGCCTGCCACGGATCGACAAAGAGCTTACCGCGCGTCGCTTCAAAGTGCTCTACGTTCTCGTCCCGCAAAAGGTCGAGCGCCAGTCGCAAAGCAGTTCGCCAGCGCTGATTCCAGCCCGGCTCGCCTCCGGTGTGACAACCGCAATCGCGTATCCAACGACCTATGCCGTGGGTACAACTCCACGAAGTCCCTTCGCTGTTTGGGCCGTTGTTGAGTTTGACTTCGAGCCGCGGTGGATTTTGATCGAGGTACTCTCCGTAGTTCGTATTTTGAAAGCCATACGACAGAGCCTCGATCCGCAGAGCATGGGCCAGGCAAATATCGCCGAACTTGAAATGGTGGCCGTAAGTTTCGCCGTCGGTCGCGATATTCACTAACTGTCTGCCATGAGCCACCTGTGCAAAGCGATCGACCAGTTCGCGACTTGATCGCAACAGGTTCTCGAAAGCGATCGCGCGTGAGGTTGGCCCATCATAGAAGAACACCGCAATCGATCTTCCTGAGCCATCGCGATGCGAGTACCTATAGGCGACACCAGTGTCGATCGTTTGCTCATTAACCTCGCTCCAATCTGCCTGCTCAATTGGTCCGGTGACCCGGTCGCTACCGCTCCCGGTGCAGACTCCGTATCGGACGCGGGTCGCTTGATGCGGAGCGAGAATAACGAACCGCAGACCTGCCTCGATCAGCGCGCTCATTACGTGGTTGTTGCAGGCTGTCTCAGGCAACCAAATCGCTTCCGGCTTGCGCCCGAAGCGATGCCGGAAATCGGCCAGGCCCCATTGAATCTGGGTGCGCAGATCGTGTTCATTGCACAAAGGCAAGATAGCGTGACCATAGGCTTGCGCGATCGCATTGCCATGGCCCGAACGCGCTCTCGCGCTGACTTGATCGGCATCGATGATCGCGGCGTAAGTATCGGGATGGTTCGTCTTGAGCCAACTCAGAAGCGTCGGCCCAAAGTTGAAGCTGATGTTCGCGTAGTTGTTGACGATTAGTTCGCGTCCGGTCGCGGGGTCTGTGATGCGCGCGTCGGCGTTGGGTTGGTAGCACTCGGAATGAATGCGCTCGTTCCAGTCGTGAAAAGGCTCGGCACTGGGTTCAATCTCAACGACTCCCGTCCAGGGATTCTCGCGGGGTGGTTGGTAGAAATGACCGTGAATGATGAGCGAGGGCATTAGCATGAGACAGGATTTACAAGATTAACAGGATAGCAGAGGAGATAGCTTAGGAATACCAGGCACAATCGCAATGTGTTCCTGCTTTGATCTTCTTGCATTCTGTGAATCCTGTCTAAAGCCTGTCTTGAAGAGCCAGCCAGGCGGCTCCGATCAATCCGGCATCGTCGCCACGCTCAGCTCGAACAATCCGGCATCGCCGAGCGGGCACCGGAAACGCGCGGCGCAAGGTTTCTTCGCGCGCGGGTTGAGCAAACATCTCCCAGGCGGCCGACACACCACCTCCGATGACGATTATTTCGGGATTGAGAATGTTGACGAAGCTCGCCATCGCCACGCCCAGATAAATGCCGGCCTTTCGAAATACCTCGAGCGCCAGTTCATCGCCTTCAATCGCCGCGCTATAAATATTTTCTGACGTTAGCTTATCGGCCACGATTGAGTGCAAGCGTGAACTCGAGTATTGGGCCAGCCCCGCGCGCGCCATGCGGACTATGGCAGTTGCGCTGGCGTAGACTTCGAGGCATCCGGTGTTGCCGCACTTGCAGAGCACGCCGCCGAAAGGCTCGACGTTGAGATGACCGAGTTCGCCCGCCGTACCGTCGGCGCCACGCCATAGTTTGCCGTCGAGAATTATTCCGCCACCAACGCCGGTCCCGAGCGTCAGACAAAGGATTGTCTGAAATCCGCGGGCGGCTCCCTGCCACATTTCTCCAAGCGCTGCGGCGTTGGCATCGTTTTCCAGAAAGACAGAACGACCGAGGGCGCTCTTCAATGCCGCTCCGAGTTGGTATCCCTGGAGAGACTTGAGGTTCGGCGCGTTCACCACTACTCCGGTCTCAGTGTGGACTGTCCCCGGAACGACAATCGAAATGGAGTTGATCTGAGCGCCGCGCTTGAGTGCTGCTGCTTCGCATTCGCGCACCGCCGCAGCGATACTATTTACGACATCTGCGACGGCGTCTGTTTTGGGTGTGGGCTTTCTTAGGTGTTCGTGAATGCGGCCAGCGCCGTCGATGTTAGCCGCGCGCAGGTTGGTGCCGCCGAGATCAACTGCGCAGATCAGCTCATTTTCCGTCGCTCCATCAACCACGGTTCTACGCTTTTCTTCTCCCGAACATATCGAATCCAACCGCCGCAACCAGCACTCCGCCCTTAACCACGTACTGGGCCCAGCTTTCAACATTCAAGAGTGACATGCCGTTATCCAGGCTAGCCAAAATCAACGCACCCAGCAGAGCGCCAAAGACAGTGCCGCGACCGCCCATCAAACTTGCCCCGCCGATAACGCACGAAGCGATCGCGTCGAGCTCCATCAGAGTGCCGGCATCGGGCGATGCGCTGCCGACGCGCGCAGTGTGCAGAATCGAGGCCAAACCGGCGAGAGAGCCCATCAGGCAAAACGCCGCGAGGATGTAACGTCGAAAATTTATTCCCGAGAGCCGGGCCGCATCCCGGTTGCCGCCGATCGCATAAAGGTATCGGCCAAAGGTCGTGTTTGCCGTCAGAAACGCGCCCGCCAGGGCAACGGCCAGCAGGAAGATTACCGGAATCGGAACACCGCCGGCCTGATTCATTAGAAAGATAAAAACCACGATGACGATGGCCGGTATCAAGATGCGCGTCGCAATTGCGCCGGCACTGAGCAGCTTCAATCCATGACGTTGTCGAGCCCGGTTGCGACGAATGTTGGTCCAGGCAATCGCGGCGACGGCGATCAAGGCCAGGACGAAACCGATACGGCGATCTATAAAATCGCGGCCCAGTGATCGGAAGAAGGGATGCTCGACAGGGATGGTGGCGCCTTTGGTGAGTTTGAGAATTACGCCGCGCCATGCTTCCAATCCACCGAGGGTCACGATGAACGCCGGGATGTTCACGTAAGCAACCAGTGCGCCCTGCACGGCTCCAATTAATAATCCGACAGCGATTGCTGTGAGCAGGCAGGGAACCAGTCCCCAACCCTGAGTCATGGCAGCGGCGCCGCCAGCCAGGCCAACCAGAGCGCCCACCGAAAGATCGATGTTGCCGCTGACAATGACCATCAGCATGCCGACGGCCAACACCCCAGTCACGGCCATCTGTTGCAGTAGCTTCGAAAAGTTAATCGCGCCGAGAAAAAGTCCATAAGGATGATTTTGATCGATCGTGGCCCATTGAAAGAAGAGCCAGATCACTACCAGTGCGAGCAGCATTGTGTATGCTCGCAACGCGGAGGTGCGGAGCTTGAATCGGCCCGTGCGTGTTGTGGATTCTTGAGTCATGAACTAAATCCTATTGCCGGCCTCTGTGAAACTCAGTGTTCCTCAGTGTCCCTGTGGTGAAATATCGTGGAAAGGAGTTCACCACAGAGGCACAGAGATCGCACAGAGAACCACAGAGAGTTCCTCATGCCGCCTGCCGCACATGCCCTGTCGCACAGGACATCACTGCTTCAGGTGTTGCTTCGTTGCGCGTGAACTCTCCGGTGACGCGGCCTTCGTGCAAGACGATCACCCGATCCGAAAGACCGAGAACTTCCGGTAACTCAGATGAAACCAGCACGATGGCCAGGCCGGCTTCTGCCAGTCGATTAATCTGCGCATAGATTTCCTGCTTGGCCCCGACGTCGATCCCGCGGGTGGGTTCGTCGAGAAAAAGCACTCGCGGATTAGTCAGTAACCATTTTGATAGCACGACCTTTTGTTGGTTTCCGCCGGACAACGTGCCCGCGATCGTGAAAACCGAATTTGCCTTTATCCGCAGTTCGCGCGCAGAGCGCTCGCCGGCCGCCGCCTCGGCCTCTTCATCGGTTACAAATCTGCCGGAGAGTCTGCGCAGTCCCGCGAGCGTCATATTTCTCAGAATCGTCTGTTCAAGGATCAGCCCGTAACGCTTTCGATCTTCGGTAACGAAACCAACACCTTGTTTGATCGCGTCGGACGGCTGACTGATTTGCACGGGCTTCTGGTCAATAAAAATCTCAGCGGACTTGCGGCCGGGATGCGCGCCAAAGAGCGCCATCAGCAATTCGCTGCGGCCTGATCCCATCAGCCCCGCAATCCCCAGCACTTCGGCTTTTCGCGCGGTGAATCCAACGCGATCCACCAAAAGTTTGCCGGGCACGCTGGGGTCCTCAACCGTGACGTTGCGCGCTTCGAAAACAACTTCGCCGCGCTCGTGTTTGCTTTCAGGAAAGATCTCCCCGACTTCGCGTCCGACCATTTGCGAAATTATGCCGGCTTCATCCAGGTCTTTAGCCGCGCCGGTGCCAATCGTCTGTCCGTCGCGCAGCACTGTGATGCGATTGCTGATGCGGAAAACTTCGTCGAGCTTATGCGAGATGTAAATCATGGCCACGCCGCGTTCGCGCAGCTTGTTCAGAATGCCAAAGAGCGTCTCGACTTCCGCGTCGGTCAAGGCAGCCGTAGGCTCATCGAGCACAACGATGCGCGCATCCTGTGACAGGGCTTTGGCGATCTCGACGAGTTGTTGTTGTCCGATCCCCAGGTTTCGCACCGGCGCGAGCAGATCGATTGTCAGGTGAAGATCCTCGAGCAACTTTTGCGCGCCGCTGTAAAGCTGTTCCCAGTTGATCACACCGAAACGGCGAGGCTCGCGACCAAGAAAGATGTTCTCGGCGACGCTCATGTCTTTGACCAGCGAGAGTTCCTGATAGATGACGGCGATACGCGCTCTTTCGGCGTCGCGAACATTCGCAAAGCGGCGCTCGGAACCATCCAGAAAAATTTCGCCGCCGTATTCGGGATGCGGATAGACACCGGCGAGGATCTTGATCAGCGTCGATTTACCCGCGCCGTTTTCGCCAACCAGGGCATGAATCTCACCCTCATTGAGATCGAAGCTCACGCCATCCAGAGCGCGCACGCCTGGGAAAGACTTTGTGATCTCGCGCATTTCAAGGAGTGACATCATGTCAGAACCGCCTGCCGTAGCGGTCGGGCACCCTTTCTCAATCAAAATCCGGCAACCGATCACCTTGCCCGTTGATTACATAATCAATAGCCTGTTCCAATCTGCGTTCGTTCCACAAGTATCGCTTGCTGCTTCGTTGAGAGCATGCAAGAACCATTTGCGAATGGTGCAGGTTTCTCGGATCGCCGCTTCAACCGATGCGTGTTGGCCCGTGTTCAGTATTAAGGGTTCGCTTTTCAATGTACCAAGGTTGTGTTGATGACGGCGTTGGTTTGGCAAAGCATACTGTGCCTTGTAACGATTATGGGAAGCGTCAACCGAGCCGCGATCGTCTCCATGTACCCATGTTCCGTAACAGCGGAACGTGATCAAGAATGCGAGTGGGACTGTCGGTATCGTTCCACATGATTGACTCTTGGCCCGCCCGCTACCGCAGGCGGTTCTGACCTCACGGCGGCGACATTCACTGCTTCGGCCACTGATCCTTCGGCACGTTCTTATAGACATCTTCCAACTTGTGATAGCCATCCTTGATGACTGTGTCCATGACGTTGTTCTTGTCCAGAATTTGGGGCTGGTGCAGGATCGAGGGCACATCGTTCTTACCGTTATTGATCGTGTCTTTCGTGTCCACCTTTTCCCCGCGAGCGAGTTTCATTGCGGCATCGACCGCGCTATTCGCAAGCGGCTGAATCGGCTTGTAGACCGTCATCGTCTGTTTGCCTTCAACTATTCGCTGCACCGCGTCGAGGGCGGCGTCCTGCCCGGTTACGAGAACTTTCCCGATCAGTGACGGCGGCAATGCCGAAACCGCTCCGCCGGCAGTGCCGTCATTGGAGGCGACGATTGCCTGAATATTGTTGTTGTTCTTAGTAAGCGCGTCTTCGGTAATGCGCAGCGCTTCACTTGCCAGCCATTCACGCGCGTATTGCTTGGTCACGATCTTGATGTCGCCACGATCTACAGCCGGCTGCAAGACGCTCATCTGGCCTTCGATCAGCAGCAGCGCGTTGTTGTCGGTTTGTGAGCCGCCAATCAAAACATAGTTGCCTTTCGGCGCATGGTCGAGCGCGTACTGTGCCTGCATCTGTCCAATCTTCACCACCTGATGCGCCACATAAAGATCGACGTCGGAATTACGAATCAGGCGATCGTAACTGATTACGGGCACGCCCTGTTTGTGCGCGGCCTCGACAATCGAGGCGGCAATCTGTCCATTGTGCGGCGCTACGATCAAGACATCGACGCCCTTGGTCAGAAAGTTATCGCACTGCTTTGTCTGCACGGCATCATCACCGTTGGCAACTTGTATTTCACAATCGGCGCCGGCCTCTTTGCATCGTTGTTCGAACAGTGCTTTGTCGCGCTGCCAACGTTCCTCTTTCAAAGTGTCCATAGAAATGCCTATGCGCACCGGCCCGCCTTGTTTGGCGGATCGTCCGGTCGGACCCTGCTGAGGACCCTTCACGCAGGCCGCGAACAGCAGCGTCGCGGTCAAACAGAACAAAATCAACTTGATTGTGGCTCTCATCGTTTTCATCCTTCGTCGTAACAAGATTGCGGTTGATTAAAAGGCCCCGTTAGCAGCCGAATGTTTATAGCCGTCCCGATAGTTTAATTCAAGCAGTTTGGGGAGTTGGTCAAAGACATTTAGACACGCACGAAAGGCGTCTCAGCCTAAGCGTTGATCTGTCGGCGGCTCAACGATGAGAAGTTTTGAGGCCATCATGAGAAGACGGCGTTCATAACCAAAGGCCGGAAAAATACTTTTAGACTTCATGGGAAGCTAACCAGGAAGTAAACCTCTTTCCCTCATCCTCATCGAACAAAGGTCGAATCAGTTCCTGACCTCTCCTCCTAAATTATTCTTTTTAGACGAGTAACAACTGCTTCGACCCCAACAAAATGCGCAAACACTCTCAACTCACCTTTGCTCAGCGACTTGTTGCCCAAAAAAAGTGTTGACTCCAGCCGTTAGACAGCGTATATGATTCGTCCGAAATTCGACCAACGCTAACTCTCCCGAGCTCCTGTGGTCTTCTCACATACTCGCCAGTTAGCTCTGATTTGCACCTCAACATATTAAAAGGAGTCGAGCCCCCATGCGACGTGCTCGCCGTTTCCATCGACGGTTGGTCCACTGGACGAGTCTGTGTGTCGTCTTCGCGCTTGTCCTCTCATTCCTGGCCTCGACGCCGTTAGTAAGTATCGCGGGTCTTCGATCGCAGCCACAGAATCGCGAGCCTGGCAACAAGGCAAACCAGGGCAACCCGGTGGCCGGTCCGCCGGCAGCAGTACTGCCTGACCTCGAGGAAGCGCGACGCCGCACTCATGAAGCGCCCCGCGCCCAGCCCCACGTTCCTTCGACGGTTAGGTCGCGGCGCAAGCCCCTTGAGTCGCGCGAGGGAAGAAAAGTTGGCGATCCGCTTCCGCGAGGGCGGAAGGCCAGTACAAATTCAACCGCGGACAGCAACGAGCGGGTTAGTCTTGCGCGTATTGGTGAACGTGCTGTGAACGGAACCAGGCTCTCACATCACGCGGGGCGCGCACGTTCAGCAAACTTCCTGATGACACCGGTGCCGCAAGAAGACGCGCAGCCAGTCAGTTGGACTAACATTGTTGGCGTCACAGCATCAGGGAATAGTTTAACCAAGACGGCCGTAGACCAGTGGGGTAATGGGGGTGCAGTTTCAACGCAAGCGATTGCGTCAGGAGATGGCTATGTTGAGTTCACTGCGAGCGAAACGAGCACGCATCGCATGTGCGGTCTGAGCCATGGGGATACGGACCAGAACTACACAGACATCGACTTTGCGATATACCTGAATGCCAGCGGCAGCATAGTCCAGGTATTCGAAAGCGGAATTTATCGCGGCGGTTTTGGGACTTATGCGACGGGCGACCATCTGCGGGTAGCCGTGGCCGGCGGAGTGGTGAAGTACAGCAGGAATGGAACGGTCTTTTACACGAGCACGGTTGCGCCCAGTTATCCGTTGCTGGTTGACACTTCGCTCTACTCAAACGCGAGCACAATTACTAATGTGGTCATCTCGGGAAACCTGAGTGGCGCTGCCGACCCATACACGCAGAACTTTATCCAAACCGCCCTGGCCCGCAACCCACAGCCCGACGAAGTCAATTACTGGGAAGACATTTTTCGGGCGGCTTACGCCCACCAGCAAGGCTCGATGATGATTGCCGTACGCGAGATGGCCCGGACGGTCTTCGAATCGGCTGAGTATGCCGATCGTCAGCGAAACAATCACTGGTATGTTTACGATCTTTATGAGACCTATCTGATGCGCTACCCAGACGATCAGGGCTGGAGTTTCTGGGAGGGTCAGTGCAACGCCTACGGACGCGAGCAGGTGCGGCGAGCCTTCGATGAATGCGGCGAGTTTGCGACGAACGTCGCAGCCATTCAACCTAACGGTTCAGCTTCGACCGGGGTTTACTCGCTGCAAAGCTCTCGCGCTAATCCAGAGAACCAATCCGGGAATCAACTTCTGGCGCGCGACGCCGAGTGGAGTGCGTCCCTGCTTTCTTTGCCCGGACGCGCCGGATTGGATCTTGGCCTGGGTCTTTCATATTCTTCGGCGGTCTGGACCAGGTCAGGGCCTTACGCCTACTTCGACGAAGATAACGGCACTCCGAGTCCGGGTTTCCGCCTCGGGTTTCCCACCGTGGAGGAGGTTTTCTTCGACGCGCAGGCCGGCGTCAATGTTCGTCCGCTGATCACTTCATCGGGACGGCGGGTTGAACTGAGACAGATCGGAACCTCGAACATTTTTGAAGCTGGAGATTCTTCTTACCTGCAACTCGTCGACTATGGCGGCGGCCTCATCGTCCGTTCGACCGACGGGACGCAGATGAGTTATATGAAGCTTCAGGACGAGTGGCGCTGCACCGAGATTAAAGATCGCAACGGCAATTTCATCACCGTCAATTACGATTGGCGCGGCGACATCACGAGCATCGTAGACACCCTGAACCGAACCATTACCTTCAACTATGACGGAAACTCGAATCTAATTTCGATAACGCAGAATGGCCGGACGCAGCCGTGGGTGACTTTCGGCTGGGGCACTTTGACGATGCACCCCACAGTCTCGGGCGCCGTCGGTACGCACAATAATGAACAGGTTCCGGTGCTGACATTGGTTGGATTTGTCGACGGCACCTACAGCCGATTTGCTTATAACGATTCCGGACAGGTGTCATTGATAACGCACTATGCCGCTAACAGTAGTCCTGAAAGAGAACTTGCGCACACAGCGTTCACCTATGCGGCCGCTGACGACGGAACGCGGCTATCGAATGTTCGCGTGTCGGCAGAAAACTGGACCGGCATCAACGGCGTCCCTGCCGAAGTCGTGACCCAATACGGCATCGAAGGCGACAAACATACTTTGAGCGTCGCAGGTGACCCGAATGGAACTGTTTATAAAGAGTCTTACGGCGCCGGATGGAAACGGGGCCTGACGACGGCGAGTGAAGTCTGGTCCGGCGGCGCGCAACAGAAAGTCACTTCCACTTCCTGGACTCAGGACAACACGAATGCCAACTATCAAACGAACCCGCGCGTGACTGAGACGAACGTCGTCGACTCAGCCGGTAATCACAGCCGCACCACGATTGGGTACAGTAGCTTCAACCTACCCAGCGGCACGAGCTGCACTCTGCCCGTGGATGTCTATGAATACGAAGCCAACGCCACGACCGTCTACCGGCGTTCGCATACCGATTACAATCTGTCTGCCGACTACCTGAATGCCCGGATAATCGGTTTGCCGCAGGCAAAGCTGCTCTATGACGGCGCCTCAGCGCTGATGTCAAAGAGCACTTTCGTTTACGATTCAGGCGGCCAGTACCTGCAAGGCCTGCCGGCAGCGCCGACTCAGCATGATGCGAAC
>Ga0070698_100004680_pt1 | contig 15039 bp, 10 predicted proteins | sample KBSK1502metaG_FD_65477 | JGI IMG/M metagenome (GOLD analysis project Ga0070698, IMG submission 65477) | Corn, switchgrass and miscanthus rhizosphere microbial communities from Kellogg Biological Station, Michigan, USA - KBS K1-50-2 metaG | ecosystem: Host-associated > Plants > Roots >...
ACGCCGACCTGATCGTGGTAGGCACGAGCGGGAGGCGAGGAATTGGGAAATTCATTCTGGGATCCGTGGCGGAAGAGATCCTGCGCCGGGCCAAATGCCCCGTCCTGACGGTTGGTCCTCACGCTCCATCCGAAGCGCCGCGCGACGCCAAGTTCCGAAAGATTCTCTACGCGACGGACTTCGGCGATGGTGCTCAGGTTGCGGCCGCGTACGCGGTGGCACTGGCCCAAGAACACCAAGCGCACCTGACGCTCCTGCACGTCATTGAGCACCCCAAGACAGGGGAACTGGTTCGTCCACACGAACTGGAAGCGGCGGCCCTCGACCGCCTGCGCGGCCTGGTGCCCCGGGGAGCGGAACTGTGGTGCGAACCTCGAGCCATCGTGCGGCAGGGAGGGCCTGCGGAGAAAATCCTCGAGGCAGCCGAGAACGAACAAGCCGACTTGATCGTCCTCGGCGTCCGGAAGGACAAAGGCATTGTGCGTGCAACGCACCTGCCCACCGCGGTAGCACACGAAGTGATTTCACACGCAACTTGCCCAGTCCTGACAGTTCGGGCGTGAGATCGATTCGCGTCTTCAAGAGATAATTGCAAGATGGATGGGCGACTATCCGATCGATAGTCGCCCATTGCTATGTGTGTCGTGATTCCACAGTCTGCAGAGCACGAGGTATCGATCACTTTCGATGCTTCAAATCACAGCGGGCTGCCTGAGCTGCAGCATAACTGTCGATTGCGCTGCATAGACGATCAACTGCAGGCTCGTTAGCCGCGGATACGCTCAACACGGCTCGCACCTCGTCAGAAAGCATTTTCATCTCGGCCCAAGCAATGCGCGCATGTTCGGCGAAGTAGTAGCGGCCGCGCTCAGAGCCGAAGAGCCGCCTCCAGTACGCGATCGTGATGGCTCTCGGCATCCACGTGAAGATGACTCGCAAATTGAGCGGCGCGGGCGGAAGGCCGAGTGTTCGGAGCAAGCGCAGTCCTTCCCGCATCCCATCGGCAAACAGTCTCAGCGTTTCGGGGGATCGCGCGAGTTCGTAATTGTCCGCACCGGCGCAGTAGAGCGCGCCACACACGGCAGTTACAAACACGGCATGCGTCTTCAGCCAGGCATTCATGTTCTGGCTGATCGCCACGGGGAATCCGGCAGCTCGCAACACCTCGGCGATATGCTGGACCCGCGCGCTTACCGCGCCATCGATCTCCCCGAGCGTCGTTGGTTGTTGCGGAATCAGCAGGTACTTCACCGCGAAGCCGTCCCGTGAACCGGCAGCGCCGGGAAAACCCAAGAGGACACGCTCGCGTCCAACCGCAGCGTTCAACTGTTCGGTACCTCCGGCGTGGTTGTGCAAAAAGAGGATCGTTGGAACCCGGCGCGCGACAGCGAGGGCTGGCAAGACACTGGCAATCTGCTCGCGACGCACCGGCACCATCACCAGATCGTATGCGTCGTCCGGAGCAAGCGTGTCGACGACCGGAACCGACGTCACGCTGCGGCGTTTCGCGATCAGATCCTCGAGGATCACGCCGTGAGCGCGCAGGTCGGCGAACCTACTGCCTCGCGCGAGGAGCGCAACGTCATGTCCGGCCTCGTGCAATCGCGCAGCGTAGAGCGATCCCTGCACGCCCGCGCCATATATGAGAATCCGCATCGTTAGTGCTTCTCCCAGCGACACTACCGCGATTTGCTCGTAGGGCGCCTGGCGGAAAGGGACGATTCGACAGCATCTGGTTCGGCCTTGTGCCCGCTGAGCTCTTCGATATGAATGCAGTAGAAAACCGGGGCTGCCTGTTTAAGGTCCGCGGCGCGCCTGCGATGCCGCGTATCCCGTTTGCCACCACATGGCTCTTTTTTCGAGGATGGACTGGGCGTGGAGGCGCAGCGTTGCATATTCAGGTTTATCGGGCAGCTCTTCGTAGCGCCCGAGAACGACCACGCTGGCCCAGTTGTTGTGACTCACGACCTCGTCGGCTTCGACGCATACCAGCGGATTGGCGCGCATCCATTCGATTTTCTGTCCAACCGTGGAAAAGCCGTAGAGACGGTCCGGTTCGTACGCGAAATAAATGGGGACAACGTACGGCTGATTGTTTCGCGCGACACCGAGCCGGCCACTCCCTAGGCGCGTAAGCAGATCACGGCACTCTTCGGAGTTCATGTCGCGGATTAACATGGTTCCTCTCCCATTCCACGTTCTGCTGGCCGCCGTAGGGAGCGCTGCGCCGTACGAGGCCGATTCCGTCCTCATCTTCCTGGACGCAAGATTGCGGGCGAGCGCCACCGTATTCCTGTGACCGATGTCACAACTTCCGGTGACGGCAGTCACGGCATGGCGTCCGCTTCTTGTTTCACACTGTCCGCCACGAGGTGGACTATGAAAGCCATTGCAACGGGCACACGGCTTGCCCTGAAAAATATTCTCTTTCTGACCGATTTTTCTGAGCCATCGGAGGTCGCGATTCCCTTCGCCGCAGCCATCGCCCGTGAATACGAGGCCAAGGTCCACGCCTTGCACGTCATGACTCCTGTTCCCCTGGCCTACGCGACCCCGGAGTCCACCGCGGCAGTGATCGATGGCCTCGAGGAGGGCGTGCAGACGGAGATGCAACGAGTCGACTCACAGTTCGTCGGCGTGGCTCGCGAGACAATGATCGTCCGCGGCGAGAGCGTTTGGTCTTCCGTCGAGAAAATACTGAGTGATCGCCAGGTTGATCTGCTGATTGTGGGTACACATGGGCGGACAGGGGCGATGAAGCTGTTACTTGGGTCCGTGGCGGAAGAAATCTTCCGACGGGCGAGCGTTCCGGTGCTGACCATTGGCCCCGCGGTGCGGACGGGTGTTCACAACGGCGGCAGGTTTCATCGCGTGCTCTTCGCGACCGACTTCACGCCCGAAGCGGAAGCGGCAGCACCGTACGCCGCTTCCATGGCCGAGGAGCATGAAGCAAAACTGCTCCTTCTGCATGTGATGCGGAATCCGGATCCCAAGGCCACCGAAAAGAAAGCGCAAGATTCCGTAGCCAATGTGATGCATCAGCTCTACGAGATCGTCCCGCAAGCTGCAGAACTTTGGTGCCGGCCAGAAGCAACGGTACGATTCGGAAACCCCGCGGACCGAATTCTCGAAGCCGCCAAGGAACACGACGCGGATTTGATCGTGTTGGGAGTCCGCGACGCGGCTGGGCATCTTGGAGCGGCCACGCATCTCGAGAGGACGACCGCTCACAAAGTCGTCGCGCGCGCAACATGTCCGGTCTTGACAGTCCGCGGGTGACCAACACCTAGAAAAACCCGGGAGTGAACTAATGGCCCGGTCCGGGCCGACTGTTGTAAACGCTGCACTCGATGCCCGCGTGTGGCGAAAGCCGGGCTCCGGCAAGGAACAACCATGACATCATCCACACTGACCGTTTCCTCGACTCCCGGACGCACAGCGCTTCAGAGTTTCTTCACTCCCGCGTCGGTCGCCGTGATCGGCGCTACGGATCGCAACGGGAGCGTGGGAAGAACAGTCCTGGCCAATCTCGTTCGCGGTTCCTATCACGGCCGAGTTTTCGCTGTGAGTCCAAGACACTCGGAGATTCTAGGCACCAGGTCTTATCCGAACGTCTCCGCGTTGCCGGAGTCGGTGGATCTCGCCGTGATCGCCACGCCTGCACCCACGGTTCCCGGTGTTGTCCGCGAGTGTGTGGACGCGGGAGTGCGATCGGCGATCGTGATCTCCGCAGGATTCAAAGAGCGGGGAGCGGCGGGCGCGGAACTCGAGCGGCAAATTCAGGCGGAGCTTCGTCGCGGTCCAATGCGCCTGGTTGGCCCAAATTGCCTCGGCCTGATGAATCCCTGGCTGGGCCTCAACGCCACGTTCGCACAAGAGATTGCAAGGCCGGGAAATGTCGCATTTCTGAGCCAGAGTGGCGCCTTGCTGACAGCCATTCTCGATTCGAGTCTGCGGGAGCAGGTCGCATTCAGCGCGATCGTGTCGACAGGCTCCATGCTGGATGTGAACTGGGGCGACCTAATCTCCTTCTTTGGGGAAGACGCAAGGACCAAGAGCATTTTTCTCTATGTGGAGTCCGTCGGAGAGGCACGGTCGTTTCTCTCGGCCGCCCGGGAAGTCGCGCTCAGCAAGCCCATCATCGTCATCAAAGCGGGCCGCACGGAAGCGGCGGCAAAAGCCGCTTCCTCGCATACCGGCGCCCTCACGGGAAGTGATGACGTTTTTGACGCTGCGCTCCGGCGTTGCGGGGTCCTGCGCGTCGAAACCATTTCGGATTTGTTTGACATGGCCGCCGTCCTCGCCAAACAACCGAGACCGCGCGGCCCGCGCCTCACGATCGTAACGAACCCGGGTGGCCCCGGCGTTCTTGCCACCGACGCCCTCCTGGCGAATGGCGGCGCACTCGGATTGCTGACCGAGGACTGCATCACGAATCTCAATGCGTGCCTTCCCCCTTACTGGAGCCATGCAAATCCAATCGACCTTCTTGGCGATGGCGACGCCGACCGCTACACCAAAGCAGTGAAAATCGCGATCGCCAGCCCTTCGACCGATGGTCTCCTGGTGATACTCGCCCCACAAGGAATGACCAACCCTGCCGAGGCCGCTCGGCGCCTGGCACCCTATGCGAAAGGGCATGGCAAGCCGGTGCTCGCCAGCTGGATGGGTGGTCAGAGTGTCGCGGAGGGAGAGAGCATTCTGAATGCCGCCGGCATTCCGACGTTCGCCTACCCCGACACTGCGGCGCGTGCGTTCGATTACATGTGGCGATACACCGAGAACCTGTGCGGGCTCTATGAGACGCCGAACGTCGCCGAAGACGTGGAAGGGAGCTCGGGTGCGCGCGCCGCCGTCGAAACCATCCTGCACAAAGTGCGGCGCAGCCGGCGCACGTTGCTTACGGAGTTCGAGTCCAAACAAGTGCTGGCGCGGTATGGCATTCCGACCGTGGATACGCGCATAGCACACAGCGAAGGAGCCGCTGTTGAGTTTGCACATGCACTCGGGTTTCCGGTAGTCCTCAAAGTCTACTCCGAAACGATCACGCATAAGAAGGATGTGGGTGGAGTGCAACTCAATCTGACCGATGAGGACAGTGTTCGCAAAGCGTACGGAGCGATCGAAGGCTCCGTCCGGGAGAAGGTGGGGGCTGCCCACTTCCTGGGCGTGACGGTCCAGCCCATGATCAAGCCAGACGGCTATGAACTGATCTTGGGAAGCAGCGTCGACCCTCAATTTGGCCCCGTTCTGCTGTTCGGTTCGGGCGGGCAACTGGTCGAGGTCTACAGCGACCGAGCGCTCGGCTTGCCACCGCTCACCGGGACGCTTGCACTACGCTTGATGGAACGCACGCGCATCTTCCAGGCCCTCCGAGGCATTCGTGGACGCCCTCCCATCGATCTCCAGCAACTACAACGCGTGCTCGTGCGTTTCAGCTACCTTGTTGTGGAGCAGCCCTGGATCAAAGAAATCGATATCAACCCGTTGCTGGCGTCACCTCAGGGTTTGCTGGTGCTCGACGCTCGCGTTGTTCTGCATGATCCCGAGACCCCGCTGAAAAAACTGACCAGGCCCGCGATTCGGCCGTATCCATCCCACTATGTCTCTCGCTGGAGGATGAAGGGTGGGTCCGAAGTCGTCATTCGCCCGATCCGGCCCGAGGACGAGCCCTTGCTCGTAAAGTTTCACGAGTCGCTCTCCGAAGAGTCGGTGTACCTGCGATATTTTCACATGGCCCAGCTCAGTACCCGCGTCGCTCACGAACGGCTTCTGCGCAAATGTTTCATAGACTACGACCGCGAAATGGCTCTAGTTGCCGAGTTGACAGACGCCGAGAGCGGGAATGTCTCCGTTCTTGCCGTCGCTCGGCTAACCCGCCTGCCGCCGTCTCAGGAAGCCGAACTTGCCGTCGTCGTTGCGGACAAGTATCAGCACCAAGGCTTGGGCAGTGAGCTGATTCGACGACTTGTCGAGATCGCGCGGATCGAAAAATTGAAGCGTCTGGTAGCCGAGTTTCACTCAGAAAACAGCGCCATCCGTCATCTGGCGAAGCATGGGGGCGCCACCGTCGAGCGCACCGCTGACCCCACCTGCTTTCGCGTCAGTCTCGATCTCTAGAGCTATTGTAAGTCTCGGGGCGCAAGAGCTATCGGCAAACTTGGCCTCCCGACGAAGAAGATTCCGATACGCGCTGGTAGAACCAACCAAGTTCTCACGGGGAGGTCTTAATGCTTAACCGGATGATCCGCAACGTCGTCGTCTTGTCCGCCGTGTTGGGGTTGGTCGTCGCCCTCAGCTCCGCACGCGACACGCAAGTGCAGAAAGATCCGGCGACGTCTTCCAGTTCCCCTTCCGGCGTCGCGCTGTACAAGCAACACTGTGCCGTGTGTCATGGCGAGGACCTGAAGGGAAACGGCCCATTCCCGCCCCCGTATCGAGTGCCGCCCGACCTAACTACGCTAGCGCGGCGTCACGGCGGCAAATTCCCCGAGGCTTACGTTAAGAACGTGCTCCGCAATGGCGTGAAAATGCCCGCGCATGGCCCGGCGGAGATGCCCGTTTGGGGGACAGATTTTGAGAGCACGGACCGATTGGACAAGAACCAAGTCACAGTGCGGATTAAGGACCTAACGAACTACATCAAGTCACACCAGGCAAAATAGGATGGTGCTTTCTCGCGCCTGCGCCAGAGCTATTTCACCTGAAGCGATCCGATGTAGGCGACCACATCCTCGACGTGTTGCTGGCCCGTTGGGTCGCTAACCGGATCGAGCGTCTTGAAGCGGGATCCCCAGACCGGCATCTCTTCCGATCCATGCGAAGCGAGACCCCTGCCAAACTTCAACACTGCGGAAACATACCCCGCCGGATATTTTCCTTCGTGGCGTCTCGACAGGCTTGTCAAGTCCGGCGGCGGCGTTTTCAACGCGATGGCCGTGGGACCGTTCCCCTTGGCATCCTCTCCGTGGCAAGAAGCGCAGTACTTTAGAAACGTGTCCTTGCCCGACGCGGTGCTGGTTTGTCTCGCCGCAGGTTTTTGTTCGCTTCTCCCTTGCGGGTGAAACATGCCAAGAGCTGTGACCAGCGCTAGGCCCGAGAGAATCGCCTTGAGCACGGACAGCCCCCCTTCCACTTCCATCGAATCCGGTAGCCGACACGCCCGAGAGCGTCTTCTCGGTTGAATCTATCATGGGCCGCCCTGGGGGCTTGGGTCGGCCTATCCGTAACACTACAACCCCATCGCCCTAGACCTGCGCTCTGGCGAACAGGCGTCGCTTGGTTACCTCCACCAAGAGCAGATACGTGACGGTCGAAACCGCGAGAAACACAAAGAACGGCCACGGAAGAGCCGTGAATCCGAGCAGGCCTTTGAGCGGAGAAAAGGGAATGACGCACCCGATGGTGGTAATCAGGATCGTCGTAAAGGCGAGAGACCTGGTGGGACGACTCTTCAGTGGATTCCCCATTGTGCGGATCACGAATAGGACCAGCGTTTGCGTGGCCAGGGATTCCACGAACCAGCCCGTGTGGAACTCCTGCTGATTGGCATGGAGATAGTGCAGCAGAACATAAAACGTCAGGAAATCGTAGATCGAACTGATCGGTCCGATGAAAATCATGAAATTGCGAATGAGCGTCATGTCCCAACGACGAGGCGCGCGGATGTATTCCTCGTCGACGTTATCCGTCGGAATCGTAATTTGCGCCGTATCGTAGAGGAAATTGTTGAGAAGGATTTGCGTCGGTAGCATCGGAAGAAACGGAAGAAACACGGACGCGCCGGCCATGCTGAACATATTCCCAAAGTTCGAGCTCGTACCCATCAGCAGATATTTCATGACGTTTGCCGATGCCCGCCGCCCTTCAATAATTCCCTTGTGGAGAATCCCAAGTCCAGGATTCAGCAGGATAATGTCAGCCGCCTCCCGCGCTACGTCCACCGCGGAGGAGACAGATATGCCCACGTCGGCGGCGTGCAGCGACGGCGCGTCATTAATTCCGTCTCCCATGTACCCCACCACATGGCCTCTGTGCTTTAAGGCGTGAATGATCCGGTGCTTTTGCATCGGGGAGACACGTGCGAACACCGTCGTTTCTTCGGCGATATGCTGCAAGGCCGCATCACTGGTCCGTTCGAGTTCTTCTCCCAGGATGATTGTTGGACTTTCCAGGCCGACCTGCTCGCAGGTGTGCCGGGCCACGAGTTCGTTATCGCCGGTCAGAATTTTCACTTCAACGCCATCCCGTTTCAGCGCTGCCAAAGAGACCGCCGCGTCCGGGCTCGGCGGGTCCGCGAATGCCAGGTACCCGGCAAGGATCAAAGACCGCTCGTCCGCCACCGTGAGCGCCGCGACGGATTCGACAGGCCGATACGCCACCGCCAGTACGCGGAATCCCTGGCTGCTTAGGTCGTCGAACGTCTTGCGGCAGCTGTTTTGCGTGCTCGCATCGAAGGGCAGCGTGCGACCCTCCGCTTCATACGACTCGCACAGCTTGAGAATTCCTTCCGGAGCGCCCTTGGTGATCAGCAACCGGCTGTTTGCGCCTCCATTCTTTCTTTCCACCACGGTGGAGAGCCGTCGGCGGTTGAAATCAAACGGAATTTCATCGCACTTCACATACTCTTCCGCACCTTGCCGCACATTTTTCAGAATCGCGGCATCGAGCGGGCTGCGAACGCCGGTTTCGAACTTGCTGTTCAGGTATGCGAGAGCCAGCGCATGCTCCGTCGGCCTCCCGAGGTAATCGATGGAAGAATGTAGTGTCATTTCTCCGGTTGTCAGAGTGCCGGTTTTGTCGCTGCACAAGACATCGATCGTGCCGAAATTCTGGATTGCGGGAAGATGCTTGACGACAACTTGATCGCGCGCCATGCGGACGGCGCCTCGCGCGAGTGTCACCGATGTGATCATTGGAAGGAATTCGGGCGTTAGTCCCACCGCGAGTGCTACCGCGAACACGAAAGACTCGAACGCGTCTTTGTGCAGTCCGACGCGCACCGCCAGGATAAAGAGTACGAGGAAAAATATGGCGCGCGTGATCAGCAGACCAAACCGCTTCATGCTGCGCTCAAATTCCGTCTCCTCGGGGCGGGCAACGATTCGCTCTGCAATGGCTCCAAACACCGTGCGAGGTCCCGTCACCAAGACTTCCGCCGTTCCTGTACCGCTCGCCACCGACGTTCCAAGAAATACCAGATTCGGCGATGCCGGACCGTCCACGGTTGCTTGGTCCTCGGGATGCGCTTCCTTCTCTGCCGGCAACGACTCGCCGGTGAGCGCGGCCTGTTGTACGAAGAGGTCTCGCGATTCGAGCAGCTGGGCATCGGCGGGAACCAAATCTCCGGCGCAGAGCCGCACAATGTCGCCGGGCACGATCTCATTCCGCTTTACTTCACGCCATTCCCCATCACGCAAAGCGGTCGCGGTGGGCGTGACGTGCTCCCGCAACTTCTCGATCGCCCGCTGGGACCGATAGGTTTGAAAAAAATTGATCGAGACGCTCAGCAAAACGATTACGAGAATAATCGTGGCGTCCGCCGCGTCTCCCAGAATGAAAGACACCAGGCTTGCGACCAGGAGAATGATGACGAGCGGGTTCAGGAATAAGAGGAGCAGCTCGACGACGGCGGCGTCACGCTTGACAGGCGTCGGATCGTTTGGGCCGTACTGCGACAGGCGGTCGACCGCCTCTTGAGACGTTAAACTTCTCCATCCCGAAGGTTGCGGAGGGGAAGTGTTGTCAACCACTCGGGATTCCATGGTGAACTTCGCAAGCGTGGCGTGCGGGCTGTACGGATTGCTCTTCCTGGTTGCTCATGCGCCGGCGTGGAACGCGTCCGCGAGATGGAGCTTCCGCAACATCGAACGCTTCTTCTCCTGGTGAGCTTGCATGCGGCGCAAGATGTCGTCGAGGATGCGCACGGCCGTAACGATGTACGGCCCTTTGTTGAGCATGACGCATTCCGCGCGCTCGCCCATTGCGGCATCGGTGATTTCCGACCGCGAGGGAATGCCCGTTTTCGCAAGCGACTCCAGAACCTGCGTGGCCCAGATCACCGGCATATGGGCAGCCTCGCAAATCCAAAGAATTTCTTCTTGCACTTCGGCGAGCCGCTGGTAACCGCATTCTACCGCCAAGTCGCCGCGGGCAATCATCACCCCGACCGCGCGGCTCTGCATCGCTGCCAACAGCAACCGCGGCAACTGATCGAACCCCTCGCGAGTTTCGATTTTCAAAACGATACCGAGCTTTTCACCACCTAGCTCCGCCAGCCGAGCTTGCAGCTCACGCACGTCGGCTTCCCGCCGCACGAAGGAATAACCAACAATGTCTGCATGCTTGACCACAAAGGGGAGGGCTTCCAGGTCCTCCTTGGTCAGAGAAGATAGGCGCAGGTTGCTTTCAGGCAAGTTGATCCCTTTCTCGGCACCAAGCTTTTCGCCCGCAGGCCGTGCCTGCGTGATCTCTACCTTGACGCTGTCAGAAGCAACCTGCCGGATTACGCCTCCAATCTTGCCGTCGTCCAGCCAGATGGGTTCGCCGGGTCGCACGCCGTCGAAAAACTCCGAAAGTGAAACACCTATCTGGGCTAGACTGATCACATTACCTTCGTCGTCGCATTGCGCGGGCCGACCGGGCTGGAGAGATCTGGTTAGAACCAGAGTGTCACCCAGCTTCAGTCGGAGGGTTTGCTCGGTAGCGGGAATCGGCCCCACGCGACCGTCTTGAACGTGCTCCGGATTCCCATTCCTTGCGGGCCCTCGCGCTTCTAGAATCATGCCCTCGAACACATAGGCTGTCCGCACGGCATCCGCCCAGCGACTGTTTCCCTGGACTCCCGAGATGGTCATCCAGCGCGATGCTCCCCGTGCATCTGTGAAGCGCACGCGATCTCCCAGTCTCCGCCCCACCAGCCAAGCCTCAGTCACAGGCACCACGGCATCCACTCGCTCAGGCGCAACTTCTGGGCAGGAGCTGGGTGTCAGCCAAATCCGCGCTGGAGAAACGATGCGGCCGGACGCATCCCGCTTGGGGCGATACTTTAGAACTCGCGGTCCCGCCTCCATCGGCCCTGTACGTAGCTTTGGTCCGGCCAAATCCATCGCGACTCTGCACCGTTTCTTCGTTTCCTGCTCGGCCCTGCGGAGGTTCTGGATCATTCCGGACCATGCATCGGGACCGTCGTGAGCGCAATTGATGCGCATGCAATCCATCCCCTGGGCAATCAGGTCCCGAACCACCCCGTAGTCGGTCGCGGCTTCCGGCGGCATGGTGACCATGATTCGAACATTGCGGCCCAAAGGAGCCGGGCCGAGCAAGGCTTCTGTGTTCCTCTGAAGCAAAGTCCCGCCTTCACCGAGTTCTGGAACGGCATCCGACCGCGGACATGTTTCCTGAGAGCCAGCGAGTTGGTTGAGCACATTGATGACTGTGTGTAACGCACTGAGCACATGCGGCTCGGTGCGACCGAGCGAGGACAATCCCAGGCCCGCAAGCTTTGCCTGCAATTGGCGTATGTCGTGCCGGCGCAGCGCCAGGTAATGCATAAGGTTCCTGGCGCTGGCGCTATGGTCGGAATGTGTCTCGACCAAGCCCGTCAGGCCGGAAGCTTCCAGCTCGAGCATTTCTGAGCGAAGACGATACAGGCTCTGAATTAGGTCCTGAAGCTCTGACGGATTCAAGTTCAGCTTTCTCAGGGAAGCGATTTCGCGGGAGCTTGCATCATCTTCGTTACGTGCCGTTGAATGCTGGGTTACAGACAGACGACGCTCTAGGTCAGAGGATGTCATGGCAACTCCGGTCAACCAAACGTGGCGGCGTCTCCACTCTACAAACACGCAGAGAGCGGACACCGACTCCGAACCATCTCCAACGCACGATGCCGGACGATGGCCTTATCCATCTGCGACACGGATCACCTCGATGGGTGACGCTCGTCACAGCGTTCGCGCATCCACAAGAAGTAACAATCCTTCTTTAGGAGGTGAGTCATGAAAGCAGTCAGCGCGCGGGCGCGAGCTCAGGTCCAGAACGTATTATTTGCCACTGATTTTTCTCCGGCTGCCGCCACAGCCGTTCCCTATGTTAAGGAGATCGTCTCACGCTACGGCGCAAGTCTGTTCGCCTTGCACGTGAGGCCGCCGATCGTTAACCCTATGACCCCGCCGGCCAGTTGGGCTGCTACGGTAGAGGCTGCTCGAGTGGAGGAAGAGCAGCAACGAGAGGCGCTGCTTGCCGCATTTCCGGGAATGCACCCCGAAATCATGATGGAAGAAGGCGACGTCCAGTCCAGCGTGGCTTCTGCAATCGCGAGACACAAGATCGATATGCTGGTCATCGGCACGCGAGGGCGGACGGGCGTCGGAAAGTTCTTCCTCGGCTCCACTGCCGAAGAAATCTTCCGGCAAGCTCCCTGCCCTGTGCTCACGGTCGGGCCGCACGCGATACTGCCGTTACAGGACGGACACCTGCCGGCGATTGTTTACGCCACCGATTTCAGCGATAAATCGTTCGCGGCAGCAACCTACGCGACTTCTCTCGCACAGGAATTTCAGGCGCGTCTCGTGTTCCTGCACGTCATCCCGAATCCGAATCCCGGGGAGCTCCTAACATCGGCACAGACCCGAGACTCCTGTGAGCAACTCCTGCAAGAACTCGTACCGCCGGAAACGAGCGCCGGCTGTGAATCGGAGTGCGTTGTGGAAGTTGGCGAAGCAGCGGACAAGATCCTACAAGTTGCCAAGGACAAGAAAGCGGCTGTGATTGTGCTCGGCGTACGCCCCGAAACGGGCTTTCCTGGATCGGCGACGCATTTGCCGATCGCCACCACGCACAAAGTTGTGTCCCATGTGCATTGCCCGGTGCTAACCGTGCGCGGCTGACATTCCTGTCAGAACTTCAGGCGATCCGGCCGACAAGTCTCGCTGCGAGGCCCGAGACTCAGCGACCGTCAGGAACCTTTTGCGTGAAGACCGCGCTCGATTCACAATTTTCCCAATTTCGCTCTCAGTTGCGGCTCTTCATCACACTCTGCTAGCCTCTCGACGCAGGCGCAAGTCGCCTAGGTCGAGGGTGTCTACGTATGACTGGGGCAACGCCCGAGAAGCAGCTTCCCAATAGCGGGAAGCTGTTGTTCGAGCAACTGTTTGAAAGCTCGCCGGACGCCATCGTCGTGACGAACCGCGACGGCCAAATCACAGGAGCCAACGCGCAAATCGAGCGCATGTTTGGATACGGGCGCGAGGAACTCGTCGGCCAAGCTGTCGAGGTCCTGATTCCGGAGCGGTTCCGCCAGATTCACCCCGCGCACCGGAGCAGCTACAACGCTCACCCGGAACCTCGCCCGATGGGCTTGGGACTCGAACTCAGCGGCAGGCGCAAAGACGGAACCGAATTCCCCGTCGATATCATGCTCAGTTCCATAGAAACGGCGGAGGGTCTTGTCGTGCTGAGCGTTATCCGAGACATTTCGGCGAAGCAGAAAGCCGAAGAAGCGTTGCGCCGCAGCGAACAGCAGTTGCGCGCCCTTTTTGAATTCTCGCCGGACGCCATCGTCGTAAGCGACAGCGAGGGAAGAATCCGCGAAGTGAACGCGCAAGTGGAGAAATCTTTCGGCTATGACCGCTCTGAGTTGCTGGAGCAACCGGTCGAAACCCTCGTTCCGGAGCGATTCCGCCAAACTCACCCCCGACACCGGCACGACTATGGTCAGCAGCGGCGCACGCGCCCCATGGGCGCCGGTCTAGAACTCTACGGGAGACGCAAGGACGGAAGTGAATTTCCTGTGGATATCATGTTGGGCCCGGTGGAAACCGCAGAGGGCCAGCTCGTCCTGAGCGTGATTCGCGACCTTTCCCAAAAGAGAGAGGCGGAGGAAGCCCTAAAGCGAAGCGAGCAAGAGAAACGCTATCTGGAGGAAGAACTCGAGACCGAACACCAATTCGAGGAAATTGTTGGTGAAAGCTCCGAGCTGAAGCGGGTATTGAAGCAGGTCGAGACCGTGTCGGCCACAGACGCAACGGTCTTAATTCTTGGGGAAACCGGTACGGGCAAGGAGCTCATCGCTCGAGCGATCCACGATTTGAGCCCGCGCCGCGATCATGCCTTCGTCAAACTGAACTGCTCGGCCATACCTTCCGGGCTTCTCGAAAGCGAATTGTTCGGACATGAGAAGGGAGCTTTCACGGGAGCCATCGCCCAGAAGATAGGGCGCCTCGAGCTGGCCCACCAGGGAACGTTCTTTCTAGATGAGGTTGGCGACCTTCCCTTGGAGCTCCAGCCGAAGATCTTGCGGGCACTGCAAGAGAAGGAGTTCGAAAGAGTGGGCGGCACCCGCACGATCCCCGTCAACGTGCGTCTGCTGGCGGCCACGAATCGCGACTTGGCAAAGATGGTCAATGAAGGGCAGTTCCGAAGCGACCTGTACTACCGGCTTCGGGTTTTCCCTGTCACGGTTCCGCCCCTGCGGGAGCGTCGCGAGGACATTCCGCTGCTGGTCCGCTATTTCGTCAGCAATCATTCCCGGCGCATGGGCCGGCGCATCGAAACAATCCCTGCGAATACGATGCAGATGCTTATGAAATGGCGTTGGCCCGGCAATGTGCGGGAGTTGGAGAATTTCATCGAGCGTTCCGTCATCCTCTCGCAGGGTCCGGTATTGCGCGCCCCTTTCGCCGAACTCGAAGTTGCAGAGGAACGGGTTGAATTGGCGGATCCAAACCTCGAGGCGGCCGAGCGCGAACATATCCTTCGCGTCCTTCGCGAGTGCAAAGGTATGATCGGCGGTTCCAAAGGAGCCGCCGAGCGGCTTGGCTTGAAGAGAACGACGCTGAACTCCAAGATCAAGAAACTCGGCATTCAGCGGCGAGACTACATTTAGTCCCGCGACGAGATTTCGTCTCGTCGCGGAAGGGACCGCCCACGCAAGAACCGGACCGCTTTTCCTCAAATCTGAGCTCTAACAGCACACTTATCAGCTAGATACAGCCTGAGCGTGAGCGCCATCACGTTTTGGCCGGTTACCTGCCTTAAGGG
>Ga0070698_100004682_pt1 | contig 15030 bp, 21 predicted proteins | sample KBSK1502metaG_FD_65477 | JGI IMG/M metagenome (GOLD analysis project Ga0070698, IMG submission 65477) | Corn, switchgrass and miscanthus rhizosphere microbial communities from Kellogg Biological Station, Michigan, USA - KBS K1-50-2 metaG | ecosystem: Host-associated > Plants > Roots >...
ACGAGCCCGACCGTGCACTCCGCTCACTCGACGCGATCCACCTGGCCACTGCTCGTATCCTCGGCCCGGACCTCGATGCGGTCGTCAGCTATGACGACCGCCTGATCAAGGCCGCGACGGACGCGGGCTTGGCGACCGTATCCCCGCGAGACTGAGCGGTGCTCCAGCATGTACCGCCTGCAGCACTGCTGCATGCCTGGCCCGGCGACGACCGCCAATCGGCGGCCGCTGGCTGCATAGCTGGCCTGACCAGACCGGCGAGGGAACCTCGATCGTCACATCTAGACTGCATGCTGGATTACATGGGCAGGTCCAAGCGCCAGGCGAAACCCAAGCATGTACAGCACCGGGAGCCAGGGGAACCGCCAGGTCCGGCGCAGCCGGTTTCCCAGCTTTCTCCAAGCCAGGTGCTGGAGCGGATCGGGCGCGTCCGGGTTGCCAAGGAGGAAGCAGACGCGGAGCTCGCGGTGCTGGTCGACCACGCAGTTCATCTGGGCCTCGGATGGCCGGAGATCGCTGCCCAGCTTGGGTGACGAGGCAGGCGGCCCGCCAACACTACCAACGCCGTCACCGCGACGGAGGCAGCAGTCACTATCGAGAACCTAACTGATCTTCGGCCACTGTGCCGGTGTAAAGCATCAACCGGAACTTGTAAACACGTGTTGCCGGGCTCCTGATGTTCATCCCGCTGTAGTTATGGCCTCCTGACCAGCAGAAACCCCGCGCATCACTGTGCCGACAACGGCTGTTGTCCTGTCTGGCTCCACCGAGCCTCGCTGTGAGAACTTTCTCTACGTTTTCAAGGCGGCCCGCCGGGCCGCTCGCGCCGCCGCCACGGCGCCCTGGCCTTCGCTTCCGCTGACGCTCCCGCTACGGCCGGGCCAACCCCGGTCGGCTGGCGCGAAAAGCAAAGGCTCTTGGGTCCGCTATCAACCGGGAAAGTTCCGGGGCCGCAGCGGGATTTGACAAGGGAACCCTCGCGATGGCCCAGATCGGGCTAATACGGGCAGGCCGAAAGCCAGCCCGATCGCCGGGCCAGCGTACGGGCCATCGCCCCTTGTCAAATCCCGCCGCTCCGCCCGGTCGTAGCTCTTCCCTCGCTGACTGTGACCGTCGATCAAGACCGAGAATCCGTAGTTCGCAGCCATCGGGAGCATGGGCAGGAGGGGCCCAGGACGCCGGGCGGCTGACGCTTAAGTGTCAGTGGTTAACATCGTTACAGCAGCAATACGGTAGCGCCTCACCGTCCAGTATTAGCGTTCTCGGACCGGCCGGCCTGCGATATCAGCTTTGATCGGCGGGATGCTTACGGTCAGCCAGTCGGACAAGCTGGATGACCGTAGAGTATGCAGGCCGGGACGCGGGATGCCGCCCGGACCATCGCGGTGCTGTCCGGCGATTACCTGAAGTCGGTGTACGGCGGGGCCGAATGGCACGCGGCGTGGGCCGGTGACCTGGAGGGGACCGGCCGGAAGCTGCTGATGGTCCGGGTGGCTGATTGCGGCCGTCCGGGGCTGCTGGCCGGAGTGGTCGGGGTGGATCTGTTCGGGCTGGCCGAGGCGACGGCGAAGGCCCGGCTGCGTCGCATGGTGTCCGAGGCGATCGCGGGGCGGGCCAAGCCTGATGCGCGGCCTGGTTTCCCGGGCGCGGGCCGGGCGATGCCCAGGGCGGCCCGGTTCTCGGGAGCGTTGCCGCAGGTGTGGAAGATCCCTTAGTGGCCATTGGCGTGCCGGGAAGCCTCGGCGGGATCGGACCCGCAGGAGCTCCGGGCCTGGTGCCGGGAGCGGCTGGCGCCGTTCAAGACCCCTCAGCACTGGGTATTCGTCGACGCCTTCCCGATGACGCCGTCCGGCAAGATCCAGAAGTTCAGGCTGCGGGCGAGCTTCACCCCGGACCAGCCCGCGTGACCTGCGCAGGCGGGACCACGGTCAGGCGGTTTCGGCCCAGCGGCGCCTGACCGCCGCGAGGCCGTCGTCGGTCAGCGATCCGTACAGCCGCAACCGGGCCACGCCGCCGTCGGGAAAGATGTTCAGCCGCACGTGGGTGGCAGGCGCGCCCTCAACGCGGAACCGGTGCGGGGTGTCGGGCAGCAGCCGGACCGGCGGCAGCAGATCGCACCACGCGGATTTATCGGTGAGCGACGCGCCGGTCGTGGCGTCCAGCGTCTGCAGCGAGGCGGACTCGGGCTGGTTGCCCCGGTACCAGGACGTGTCGATCTCCGCGAGGTCGACGACACCCTGCCCGGCCAGCCGGATGACGAGCCACTCGTACCCGGGCTTCCTGCGCCTGCGAGTCTCCCAGCCCTCGCCCATCACCCGCGACAAGCCTGGGGAGATGAGGTTGCGCGGTGACGAATAGTAATACTCGTCGCTGTGCGTGGCCACGTCCGCGCCGTTCTCCAGCGCGGCGAGGTCGAAGGTCAGGCCCTCGAGCAGGGCCGGATCCGGCACCACCTCACCGTGCACATGCAGCCGGGCTACGCCGCCGTCGGGGAAGATGTTCAGCCGGACATGGGTGAACCTGCGGCTGGCGTGGACCTTGAACGCGTGCCGGGCGCTGCCGGTCAGCAGGACGCGCGGCACGATCTCCTCCCAGCCGCGGGAGTCGGCGAGCTCCTCGGACGAGGGATACCCGGTCACCGAGCACGCGTCCGCCGAACAGGCCTGCGGGAAGTTGCCGGTGAAGAACGCGGTGTCGACCCCGATAGACCGCACCACCCCCGGGAAGCCGAGCCGGACAACCACCCAGTCGTGGGCCGCGGGCTCCGGTTGCGTCCCGCCGGGCCCGCGGCGGCGCCTGGTCTCCCACCCGTCGTACACCTGGCCCCTGGGGCCGTACGTGTTCGGCACGAAGACCGGCTCAGACGGCTTGATCAGGTTCTCCTTGGCGGCGAAGAACTCATCGCTGGCCGCTACGACCGAGCCGCGCAGCTGGAGCAAGTCGGGCAAGAGTGGCTCATCCATACCCAGTTCATCCCCGTTTCAGCAGCCGGCCAACGGGCGCTTCAGCCTCACCTTCCAGCAGCGAGGTACCGCGCAGCCACGTCTGCCTCACGCGTCCGGTCAGCATCCGCCCGGCGTACGGCGTGACCTGGTGCCGGTGATGCAGCCGGGCCGGGTCCACCACGTACGTCTCGTCGGGGTCGAAGGCCACCAGGTCGGCGTCGCCGCCGACGGCCAGCCGCCCCTTGGCCGGCAGCCCCGCGAGCGCGGCGGGGGCCGACGCCATCCACCGGACCACGTCGTCCAGTGTCCGCCCGCGCCGCCGCGCGACGGTCCACACCGCGGACAGGCCGAGTTGGAGCGAGGCGATACCGCCCCACGCGGCGCCGAAGTCCCCTGAACCGAACGACTTGAGCTCGGGCGGGCAGGGCGAATGATCGGACACCACGCAGTCGATCACGCCCGCCTCGAGCCCGCGCCACAGCGCCTCCCGGTTGACCGAGTCCCTGATCGGCGGGCAGGACTTGAACTCGGTGGCGCCGTCCGGCACCTGCTCGGCCGCGAAGTACAGGTAGTGCGGGCACGTCTCGGCGGTCAGCCGGATGCCCGCCGCCTTCGCGCCGGCGATCATGGCCACGCATTCGGCCGCGGACAGGTGCACGATGTGGGCCCGCGCCCCGGTGGCCGCCGCCGCCGAGATCACCCTCTCGATCGCACGGCGCTCCGCGACCGGCGGCCTGGACGCCACGAACGCGCCGAAATCCCGGCCGGACGCCGACCCTATTTCCTTGATCTCCGCCGCGTCCTCGGCGTGCGCGATCAGCAGCGCGTCCACTTCGGCCAGCGAGCCGAGCACCGACCGCAGTTCCGCCGGCGCGAGCGGCGGGAACTCAGGCACCCCGGAGTCGAGCAGGAAGCACTTGAATCCGACCACCCCGGCGTCGTGCAGCGGCCTCAGTGAGGCCCCGTTGCCGGGCACGGCCCCGCCCCAGAACGCCACGTCGACCCAGCACCGCCCGGCCGCCGCGGCGCGCTTCTCCGCCAGCGCCACCACGGAGGTGGTGGGCGGCAGCGAGTTGAGCGGCATGTCGCAGATCGTGGTCACCCCGCCGGCCGCGGCCGCGCGGGTGGCGGTGGCGAAGCCTTCCCACTCGGTCCGGCCGGGCTCGTTGACGTGCACGTGCGTGTCGATCAGCCCCGGCAGCAGAGCGAGATCACCGAGGTCGACGTCGCGACCTGCCTCCAGGCGCGCGTCGTAATCGTCGATGGCTGCGATGGCCGGCCCGCTGACCGCGATCGCGGCCGCCCGCGTCCCGTCAGGCACCACCGTCCGCCGGGACCGGACGACCAGGTCATACCTCATCCGACCCCACCCGGCAGCCGGCCCGGGGTTCCGTGTGTACGCACAGCCGTCAGTCTCTCACCACGCCGGCCCGGCCGGCTTTGCCGCACCGCAGCCCGGGTAGGCCTTACCATCGGTTTCAGGTCATTGAGCGCCGCGCATGGCGCAATTCTTAATTTACCGCCGCAATCTTTGATTGCGGAATATAGGTGGCGCTATGCGATAGGCGGCCATGAAGGGGCCGTCGGCGATGATTCCGTGGCTTGGTCGTCGTCAGGATCGCAAAGCATTGTGACAGTCCTCCTGCGGAAGGGAGTTCGCGATGAGCGGTGTGCGGGTGCTGGTGGGGACGCGTAAGGGCGCGTTCGTGCTGCGTTCGGACGGCAAGCGTGAACGGTGGGACGTCAGCGGGCCGCATTTCGCCGGCTGGGAGATCTACCACGTCAAGGGGTCGCCCGCCGAGCAGGACCGGCTGTACGCATCCCAGTGCAGCGGCTGGTTCGGCCAGGTGATCCAGCGTTCCGACGACGGCGGAGTCACCTGGGAGCCGGTCGGCAATCAGTTCACCTACCAGGGTGAACCCGGCACGCACCAGTGGTACGACGGCACGCCCCACCCGTGGGAGTTCGCCCGGGTCTGGCATCTGGAACCGTCGCTGGACGACCCGGACACGGTCTACGCGGGGGTAGAGGACGCCGGGCTGTTCCGGTCCACCGACGGCGGACAGAGCTGGCAGGAACTCCCCGGGCTCCGCGGCCACCGGTCGGGACCGTCCTGGCAGCCGGGTGCGGGCGGGATGTGCCTGCACACGATCATCCTGGATCCGGCCACGCCCGGGCGGATGTTCGCCGCCATCTCGGCCGCGGGCGCGTTCCGGTCCGATGACGCCGGCGAGACCTGGCGGCCGGTGAACCACGGGCTGCGCTCCGAAGGCATCCCCGACCCCGGCGCCGAGGTCGGGCACTGCGTGCACCGCGTGGCGATGCATCCGTCCCGCCCGTCCGTGCTGTACATGCAAAAGCACTGGGACGTGATGCGCAGCGACGACGCCGGCGAGTCCTGGCGGGAGGTGAGCGGCGACCTGCCCACCGACTTCGGATTCCCCATCGACGTGCACGCGCACGAGCCGGAGACCGTCTACGTGGTCCCGATCACCAGCGACTCGCACCATTTCCCGCCGGAGGGCAAGCTGCGCGTCTACCGCAGCCGCACCGGCGGCGACGAGTGGGAGCCGCTCACCAAGGGCCTGCCGCAGGAGCACTGCTACGTCAACGTGCTCCGCGACGCGATGGCCGTCGACTCGCTTGACTCCTGCGGGATCTACTTCGGCACCACCGGCGGGCAGGTGTACGCCTCGGCCGACGCCGGAGACAGCTGGGAGCCGATCGTCCGCGACCTGCCTGCCGTGCTGTCCGTGGAGGTGCAGACCCTGTGATCCGGGTGGTGCTGCCCGCGCACCTGCGGGCGCTGGCCCGCGTCCACGGCGAGGTGACGCTCGACGTCGCGGGCCAGGTGACCCAGGGCTCGGTGCTCGACGCCCTGGAGGCCAGGTACCCGATGCTGCGCGGCACCATCCGGGATCAGCGGACCAGGGAGCGGCGGGCGTTCGTCAGGTTCTTCGCCTGCGAGCGGGACCTGTCCCACGAGCAGCCGGACGCCCCGCTGCCCGAAGCCGTCGCGGCCGGCGCCGAACCCTACCTGATCGTGGGCGCGATGGCCGGCGGCTAGACAACGCGCCTGACCGCCGAGATCAGCTTCCTCGGTAGGTGGAATAGGCGAACGGGCTGAGCAGCAGGGGCACGTGGTAGTGCTCGTCTCGTTCGGTCATCTCGAAGGTGATCGTGACCTCCGGGTAGAACGAGGCGGATCCGCGCGCCCTGAAGTACGCGCCGCTGGCGAACGTGATCCGGTAGACGCCGGGCCCGAACTCCGCGGCGTCCCCGCCGCCGGTCAGGCGAAGCCGCCCGTCGGGGCCGGTCTGCCCCTCGCCGGCCGGCACCCACCCGGCCTCGCCGCCGCGTTCGAGCCGGACCTGGACGCCCGCCGCGGGCCGCCCGCTGGTCGCGTCGAGAACGTGGGTGGACAGCGTCACAGGCTAAGCAGCTTCGTCATCCGCAGGCGGGTTATCTTCAGCAGTTCGGCACGCACCACGGCCCGTTCGGCACCTTCGTCGTTCTTGAGCCTGGCCCGCAACTGGGTCAGCATTTCCTGGCCGGAAAGACCACTGGCGCAGATCAGGAAAATGTGGCCGAAGCGCTTCTCGTAGGCGAGGTTGCCATCCGCCAGTCCCTCCCGCACCTGGTCGCTGGCCGCGGCGGCACCCGACTGCTCCGCCGCCGACATCCCGGTGCGCGCGGCGCGATCGCCGATCCGCGGATGCCCGTTCATGCTCTCGACGATATCGTCCCAGCTCAAAGCGTCGAACGCGGCGTCAATCGCGGTCAGCAGCGCGACCGGATCCCGGTAGGGACGGCCGGCGCTGATCGTCTTCGCGAACGCCCCGGACGCGCAGCACGCGAGGACGGCACGCTCGGCGGCCTGCGCCGAAGCCGCGTTGAAGGAACTGAGGGTCGCCGGCCCGGACGCCTGCGGACTCGCGTTCGCCATGCGAGCATCCAATCAGGCCCCGGCGAACACCTGGTGCCCGGCCGTCAACTGAATCGCCGGTAACCTGACACCAGCTGTCTTGTAGCTTCCGCTAAACAATGGCCGGTTAGGGTGCGCGGGAACGCTTCATCGCGGGAGGTGATTCCGTGCGGGTGAGGGACCTGCTCGACGTGCCTGGTCTCGGCCTCAGGCTGCTGACCGACGTCTGACCGACGTCGCGGGCATGGACCGGACGATCCGGCACGTGTACACGACCGACCTGCCCGATCCCACCCGTTACCTGACGCCGGGAGACCTGGTGCTGACCGGCCTGATCTGGTACCGCGAGCCCGGTGACGCCGACCGGTTCGTGACCGCCCTGGTCATGCTGGTCCCCGCGCCGGGCGACCTTTCCTCCGCCGACGGCGCCGCAGCAGACACCGCAGCCCGGATCCGCGGGGCGCAGCCGGTCTTCGAGTCCGATCGCTCCCGGATCAGGCTCACCGTGGGCGTCAGCGCGCCTGCCGAGGGCCTGACCGCGCTGTCCGGCGCGCTGCACGAAGCAGGCAGTGCGCGGCGGCTGGCCGCGCTGCGCGACACCACGGCCATCTCGGTCGTGACCAGCAACGAGGTGGCCTCCCGCGAGCTCCTGCTGGCCAGCGTCCCGGCCAGCGTGCTGCGGTCCTTCCGCGAGCGCCTGCTCGGCCCGCTGCTGTCCTACGATAAGCGGCACCGAGCCGAGCTGGTGCCGACGCTGCGGGAGTTCCTCGCCTGCTCCGGCTCGTGGAACGCCTGCGCGGCGACGATGTACGTGCACGTCAACACCGTGCGCTACCGGATCAGGCGGATCGAGGAGCTAACCGGGCGTGACCTGTCCTGTTTGGGCGACCAGGTGGATTTCTTCCTCGCCTTGCGGATTCGCTAACTTTGTCCGGGTGGTGGTGATCCGGGCGGCTTCGGCCGCGGACGCGGCGCAGATCGCCGCGGTGCAGCGGGACGCCTGGTTCGCCGCCTACGAGGGCATCATCCCCACCGAGATCATCGACCGAGTCACCGCGCCCGACGATGGCGCGCGCCTGCGGCAGACGTTCCAGACCCGGCCGTGGCAGCAGATGCTCGTGGCCGTGGCCGCTGAGCAGGCGACCCCGGATCCAGCCGCGGGGCCGGCCGCGTCCGGCATCGTCGGCTACACCTCGTTCGGCCCCGAGACCGACGTGCTGAGCGCGCCGTGGCCGCATCCGCTGACCGCGGACGGCGAGGACGGCAGCGTCGCCGAGCTTTACGCCCTGTACGTCCGCCCGGCCTGGTGGTCGACCGGTACCGGGCGATCGCTCATGGAGCAGGCCCTGGCCCGGACCTCCGAAGCCGGGTACCGGTCCATCACGCTGTGGGTCCTGCGGGACAACCGCCGGGCCCGCCGGTTCTACGAGCGGGCCGGGTTCGCGCCGGACGGCGCCACCAACGTCCTCGTCCGCCTCGGCGGCGTCACCGAAGTTCGTTACCGCCGCGCCCTGGCTTCCTAGCCCTGCCCTGCCCTATAACGAGCACTTCCGGCTCTCATAAGAACTATCTCTTGGACTTCTGGATCGTGGCACGGCACGCTGAAGACGAGCAAGCCGACGGAAGGGATCGCTTCATGACCGATGCCGCGGCCGCAGCCGCCACCTACTTCGACGCCTGGCAGGCGCGCGACTTCGCCCGGCTGCGTTCGGTGCTGGCCGACGACGTGGACTTCGCCGGGCCGCTCGCGAGGGTCAAGGGCGCCGACGAGTGCCTGCGGGGCCTGCGGGGCATGGCGCAGATCATGACCGGCCTGGAGGTGCGCAAGGTGTTCGACGACGGGTCCGACGTGCTGACCTGGTTCGACCTGGCCACCAGCGTGGCCGAGACCGTTCCGGTGGCGAACTGGATGCACGTCGAGGACGGCAAGATCACCCGGATCAGGGTGGCCTTCGACGCCCGGGGCATCGCCAGCGGGTCATGACCCGGGGCGCGTTACCCGGTCAGCCCTGGCAGAGCTGCTCGAACCTCGACTTCGACAGGTCCATGACCGCGGCACTGTCGCGAATTGACAGTCCGGCGGCGCGCAGCGCGGAAGCCGTGGTCCGAGCCTTCGTGCCCAACTCGTCGTTGGCGCGGCGAAGCTCCGACGCGTGCCTGGCCTGGCTCGGCAAGCAGGGCCTGTAACTCAGGTACGCGACCGCAGCGTCGCCACGCCCTCGCCGGTCAGGTCGTCGGCGGCCACCTTGCGCCCGGTCATGGCCATGACCAGGGACAAGATGGGACCCGACACCTCGGGCCCGGTGCCGTGGCTCCACTCGGCGTCGGTGGCGCGCAGCGTGAGCCCGGAAATGCGGCGCTTGGAGCCGATGAGCAGGTTCGAGCCCTTGAAGAAGTCCGCCACCCGGACCACCGCGTCGGTCGGGTAGGCGTGCTGGATGCCGAGCGCCCGGCGGATGTCCTCGCTGTGCACGATCACCTCGCCGAGCCAGGTCGGCGTCGGGCCCGGCGGGTGCCTCACCGAGGTCAGCACCGACTCGAAGCTGGCCAGCGTGTCGGCCGGGGTGGCGCCCCGCTGCGCGGCGACGCCCTGCTCCTGGACCTTGTCGAAGCTGAACCCCGAGCCGATCATCTTGCCGAAGAACGCCGGCGGGGTGAGCTTGGCGGCGGAGGTCATGTGGGCCAGCACGTCGCGCACCGTCCAGTCGCTGCACAGCGAGGGCCTGGCCCAGTCCTCGCTGCTCAGCTCCCGCAGATCGGCCGCGAGGGCCTTGCGCTCGGCGTGTACCTCTGACCAGATATCCGCTCCCATGAATCCTCCCCCCGGGCGGCGGCGAGACCCGCCTGCCCGTATTGTTCGGTAATCACTAAATTAGTCAAGGGCCGAACAAGCCGCCATCGTATAGTTGCGGCGGTACGGGAGGCAAGGTGCGGGACATCCAGGACATCCAGAAGGTGCTGACGGCGCTGACCTCGCCGGTCCGGCGCGAGATCCTGGGCCTGATCTGGGACCGGGAGCTCTCGGCGGGGGAGATCGCCGCGGCCTTCCCGGTGACCAAGCCGACGATCTCCCAGCACCTGGCCGTCCTGCGCGAGGCGGGTCTGGCCGAGAGCACGGCGGTCGGCACCTCACGCCGCTACCGGGCCCGCCGTGACGCGCTCCGGGGCTTGCGCGCCGCGCTCGGCAGCGCGGCCCGGTGGATCAACGCCGATGACGCCCCCGAACGCGCGTCATCCGACGTCCGCACCAAGCCGGTCGTGGTGGCCAGCACTGACGTGGACACCAGTCAGGCGGTGACGTTCGCCGCCTTCACCGATCCCGCCGTCTATTCCCGCTGGCTCGGCGTGCCCGTCACGCTCGAGGACGGGCACTTCGCCGCCACGATGGAGTGGGGGACGAACGTGCGCGGCCGGTACGAGCTGGTCTGCCCGCCGGAGCTGATCGTGATGTGCTGGGACTTCGAGGACGACAACCTCCCGGTGCCCGGCGGCGAGATGACCGGTTACCTCCGGATCCAGCCGCGGCCGGACGGCGCGCACGTCGAGGTGCATCAGCTGGTCGAGACGGCCGCGGAAGCCGAGTTCATGGAGCGGGCGTGGGGTACGGTCCTCGGCCGCCTCAAGGCCGGGGTGGCCCGCGCCTCGGACCCGAGCCTGCCGATGCTGCCCCGCCCCACCCGCCCCAAGCGCCGGGTTCCATGATCATGGCCAGAAACGGCCGGATAGGGCCTTGTGCCAAGTCTGGGGTGGGGGCGGGGCTGGCTGGCGGGGCTGCGGGCTGGCTGGTTCCGGTGCGGGGGTCGGCTAGCAGAGCGGTGGTGGTGGCGGGGGTGGTGTCGGTGAGGGTGGCCCAGATGGTGGCCTGGTGCTGTTCGGGCCGGTACAGGACCTGGATGTCCAGCGCGTCGAGCAGGGCTGCGACCAGGTCGGCGGGGGCGTCGTCAAGCTGGCCGGCCAGGTAGGGCAGCTCGTCCAGTAGGGACGGGTCGTTGTCCGGAGTGGCGGCGGCGGCCAGCTCGTCAAGCTCGGCTTGGGTGCTGGTGCGCTCGGCATGAAGGTCGGCGTGGTGGGCTTGGATGCGTTCGCGGTAGGCCTGGGTGGCGGGGCTGGTGTCGGCGCCGAGCCGGGCCAGCTCGGTCATCAGCCCGGCCTGGGCGGTGGTGATGCGGTCTAGTTCGCCGCGCAGGCGGGCTTCTCGCTTGGCGCGGGCGGCGGCGTGGTCGGCGGTGGTGGCGGGGATGAGGCCGGCCAGGATGGCGGCGCGGTCGTGGGCGAACACGTACTGGTCCAGGAAGGCGGTGATGGCGGCGAGGATGGTCTCCTCGCGGATGGACACCGAGTGCGCCTGGTGGCCGGGGTGGGCGGCGACGTGGCGGGGTTGGACGGGTTGTACGGGCAGTGGTAATAGGTGTACTCGGCGCCGGGGGTGGCCTTGGACGAGGTGGGGCGGCGGGTGCCGTACATGCGCCGCCGGCAAGCCTGGTGCCGGATCCGGGACCGCAGCACGTACCGGGTGCCGGGCCGGTCGGTGGGCTTCTCGGCGTCGCGGACGTTGCCGCGCTCGGCGCCCGTCGTCTGGGCGGCTTGCCAGGTGGCCAGGCTGGTGAACGGGTCGTGGACGGGCTGGGGGGACCAGGTCCACTGGTCCGGGGGGACGGGCCGGGTGGGCTTGCGGTTCTTCTTGCCGCTGGGTTTGGAGCCGGGGATGGCGCGGGTCCGGCCGTAGACCATGTACCCGGTGTAATTGGGGTTGCGCAAGATGGCGGACACGCGGACCTGGTCACGACTGGCCGGGCGGGCGGCGCGGTCAGGTACAGGACCTGCGCGTACCGCGCGGGTCCGCCGAGCAGCCCGGCCATGATCGCGGTGGTCCGGCCGAGCGGCTTGGCGGTCAGCTCGACCTCGACGACCCACACCTGGCCCGGGTAGGGGCTGGCGTCGGTGCTGGGCCAGTGGATCTCGGCGTCGGGCACGTGCCCGGCGGCCGGGCCGGGCCGGGCGGCGCGGATGCGCCGCTCGGAATGCCACCACGGCCGGGCCTGCGCCCAGGCTGGGGACGCCGCCAGCCACAGCCGGGCGGCGAGCACGGCGCGGATGTGCGCCAGCCGGGCCAGCGACGGGCGGCTGGCCCGGTAGCCGAACCCGGCCGTGCTCATGCCGGCCGGGGTGAGCCAGCACCAGGCCGGGCCGGGTCCGAGCCGGCCGGTGGCGGCGTACCCAGCCTTGCGCCACCGGGCCGTGATCGCGCGCAGCCGGGTCGGCTGCGCGCCGAGCGCGGCGGCCAGCAGGTCATACGGCGCGCCGTAGTGCTCGGCGCACAAGATCAGCCCGTCGATGTCACGCCTGCCGAGACGCACCACGCCCGCATCGGAGCGGCGCGCGGTCCCGGCGGCGGGGGCGGTGTCGTGGAGTTGTCCGGTCATGGGCTCCCCAGGGGTGCATACGAGTCCCGCAAGTCATCACATGTCCCGCTGTGCCCGGCAACACACGGGATGCGACGATTGTGGCCCCGGCGGGCGGCGCGCGGCACGGGCCGCGCACCGCCGTAAGCAGACCGTCAGGATTGCGTCACTCACGGTGCGGCAGCGCCGGGAGTGACCAGGGATGCGCGAAGGGGATGTAAGGCTGTCACCGCTACCGGCGCGGCCGGCAGCGGTGATCCGGGAAGCCGGGGTTCAGGACGCCGGAGGGCGGGCGAGGGCGGCAAGGCGCGCGGCGGCAGTCTCGGTGTCGGCGGCGGGCCAGGTTTCCCGCTGCCCGTCGTGGGTGACCCACAGCAGGCGGCCGTTGGTCCACGCGGTCAGCCCGGCGGCCACGGAGATGACAGCGATGACAGAGCAGGCGCCGACATAGATGCGGGTCAGGCCCTGGCGCGCCAGCAGCGCGGCCAGCGCGGCGGCGACGCGGGCTGGGCTGGCGTACCCGGTCCCAGGTGGCAGGGGCGCGGACATGTGCAGATGGGCCGGGAGATCAGGTCTGCTGGCCGGCCCGGCCGGCCAGCTCGGCGTCGATGGCGGCCAGGTGCGCCAGGATCGGCACCTGGGCGGGTGAGCCGGGCCTGGCCAGGGCCAGGGCTGCCCGGAGTTCGCGGCGGGCGTGTTCTAGCTCGCGCGGTGTCAGCGTGCTGACATCGCGCGGGCGGCCGGGGTCAGGCATCGGCCGCCTTCTTGCGGTCGTCCTGCTCGGCGGTCACGCCGTCGAGGGCGGCTTGCAGGCTGGCCCGTACCGCCGGTACGGGGTCTTGCTTATCGAAGAACGCGATGGCGCGTTCGAGCTGGCGGCGGCGGTCCTTCAGCTCGGCTGTTGTCAGCGCGTGCAAGGGGTTCCCACCCCGGCCGGTGCCGATGATCACCACTCCAGCCTCGCCCAGCAGACCCTGTTCCCGTCGCCGGTTAGCTCCACGCCCCAGTTGTCCGCGCCGGACAGCGCCTCGACGATGTCCAGCCCGTGCGGTCGGTCACCATTTCGCGGGCTCACGATCCAGGTCCCGCCGAGGTCTTCGACCTCGATCCACACATAGTCCGGATAGCGCTGGCACCGCACGGTGAAAAACTCATCCCTGCTGTCGGAGTGCAGGACTGCGTTGGTCGCGAACTCGGACACGATCAGGATCACATCGTCAGCAACGGGGCAGCCGTCCAGGTGCGCGGCCACCTGGCGGCGAACCTGGGCAACCTGCTCGGGTTGCCCGTGGAACGTCTTCTGATACCGGGCCGTCGTGACCGCTGCCGTGCCCACGTTCGCCCTCCCCTTCCTGGCTTCCCGGCTCCGTGCTGTCCGGGTTACCTCCGGAGCCGGGCGATACTCCCATCGTTGCCGGTCGGGCGTTGCCTGTCGCTATGCCACGGGCACGTGTAATGATCAGGGGGAAGATGGATTAACGACGCGGAACAGGTAGCGGGGCGTAGCAGATGGCAGCCAGGCGTAACAAGGATGGCAAGGCGCTCTCGCTGTTCGCGGACGTGCTGAAGGAAGCCCGCCACAAGGCGGGGCTGTCCAGTGACGAGCTGGGGGCGAAGCTCGGGTACTCCGGGGCGCTCATCCGTTCCATCGAGAGCGACAACCGCATCCCCAAGCCCGAGTTCGCGAAAGCGGCTGACGAGTTCTTCGGGTACCCGAAGGTGTTCGAGATGATGGAGGAGCGGCTTCGGGACCTGCCGTTTCCCGAGTCCTACCGCCCGTTCGTCCCGCACGAGCGCGCCGCCCGGGTCCTGCGCATCTTCGCACCGAACCTGGTGCCTGGCTTGTTCCAGACTCCCGAGTATGCGCGTGCGGTGCTCAGCAAGAAGCCCCACACGACCAAGGATGAGCTGGAGAACCTTCTGTCGGCACGGCTGGCACGTCAGGAGATCCTCACCGCTGATGCCGCCCCGCTCGTCTACGCGGTGATAGACGAGACCGTGTTGCACCGTCAGGTGGGCAGCGCCGACGTGATGCGGGAACAGCTCTTGCATCAAGTGGAGGCATCCCAGCAGGTGAACGTGACGCTTCAGGTGATCCCGCTCACGGTCGGCGCGCACATCGGCTTGCAAGGCGGATTCGTCATCGCCGAGGCTGCCGATAGGTCAAGTACCGTGTTTCAGGACAACATCTCTGATGGGCAAGTTTCAGAGAACGAGGACATACTGTCACAGGTGACACAGCGGTTCGAAGCCCTCCGGGCTGACGCACTGTCCCAGGGGGCATCAGCCGACCTGATCAGGAAGATAGCTGAGGAGCTATGGAAAGCATGAGCGCCATGTGGCGCAAGTCCAGTTACAGCGGTTCCGGTGGCGGCGAGTGCATCGAAGTCGCGGACGCACCCGGCGCGGTGCTCGTCCGCGACAGCAAGAACCCTGACGGTCCCCGCCTCGCGTTCGGGCGGCAGGCGTGGGAAGCATTCGCGGCGCAGTTGAAGGCAGACGCGCGTAGCGTCTGACGGTTCGACCGAGTCCCGCGACATCGTAAGGGGGCGCGCTCGTATCTGAGAGCGCCCCCTTTGGCGTCCCGAGGCCGCGTGGAGCGCGGATCCCGGACTTTGCGCCTTCCTCGGCCATGAGTGTAGTGAGAACCGTCGTGCTTGCTGTTTCCGTGGTCATGGGCGCGGCGGGATCTGCGGTGCTTGCACTTTCCACGACGCTCGGTGCGGCGGGTTCCGTCGCGCTTTACACCTTCCTCGGT
>Ga0070698_100004683_pt1 | contig 15028 bp, 32 predicted proteins | sample KBSK1502metaG_FD_65477 | JGI IMG/M metagenome (GOLD analysis project Ga0070698, IMG submission 65477) | Corn, switchgrass and miscanthus rhizosphere microbial communities from Kellogg Biological Station, Michigan, USA - KBS K1-50-2 metaG | ecosystem: Host-associated > Plants > Roots >...
CCGGCCACTACTACCTCCGTCTCGCCGACGGGACGCTCCACGGCCCGCTGAAAGCCGGCTGGGGCAAGCCGCTCGCATTCGGCCCGGTCCGGCTCCTCGAGCCGATCCAGGGCGGAGCTCCGGGCGCCGACCGGGCGACGGGCTACGTCGTCGGCGACGAGGCCGCGTTCCTCCTGGCGGCCGACGTGATCTTCGCAGCGGTCCCCTCCCCCACCGAGGCGGCCCAGCGTGCCGTCGCGGCCGTCCTCGACGACCTGGGCGCCGCGATCGACGCCGAGATCGCCGAGCGCCGGCCCTAGCTCGAGGCACCGTTTCACGATGGCGACGACGCCCGACTATCCGATCATCGGACCGCCCCGGATCAGCCTGGCCGGCTTCGGGACGGTCCTGCGCGAGGCCGGCTCGCCGGCCGCCGGCGAATATGTCGCCGAGTACGGCGCGTTCGTCGGCATCGGGATCGACCCGGCCGTCGGCCTGGCGATCTTCCGCAAGGAATCGACCTACGGAAAATTCGGCCGAGCTCGCAACAATCGCTCGTGGGGCAACATCCGCGGCGGGATCACCTACCCGCGCGACGACAAGGGCTTTCGGATCTACCCGTCGTGGACGATCGGCGCGACCGACGCCGCCCGCCTGCTCCGGATCTACGGGACGAACTCGATCCGGCCGGGCACGAAAACGAGCACCGTTCAGACCTTCCCGTTCGTCTGGGCGCCCTCGAGCGACGGCAACGCCCCGGACGCCTACGGCGACTCGCTCGCCCGCTGGATCGGCGAGTGGTCGAAGAAGTACCCCGCGTCCGGCTCGAGCAACCCGCCGATCAACGCGGATCCGGCGAGCACCGGGAGCGCCGGCGCGCCGCCGCCCGCCTGGATCAACGACGACTCGAGGGTCCTCAGCGACGACGATCTGCGCGAGCTCCGGACGTGGATCCTGGCCAACTCGCCGGCCGCGAATCAGGCGGCCCTCGAGGCGTATCTGACGGCGCTGTTTTGGCCGAGCCCGATCGCCAGCCCAGGCGCCCCGAACTTCAAGGGAAAGACCCTGGGCGAGCTCAAAGCCTACGCGCCGGGGCTCTTCAAGCCGATCAGCGCCGGCGCCGGCGGATTGGGCCCTGGCCTGGGCGAGGTCCTCGCGGGGATCCCGGCCGCCCTCGGCGAGGTCTTCCGCAACGGGCTCCTCTTCCTCGCCGTGCTCGCCCTGATCGTGGTCGGCCTGTACCTCGTCGCGACGTCCGAGCGCTAGCGCGGGATGCTCGAGCAGTCGACCGTGATCGCGGGCAGCCCGTCCGATCCCCCGAGCGTGCAACTCTCCCGCCCCACGGCGAGGATCACGCCGGCCAGGATGACGATCGCGATCGCGATCGAGAAGAGCGCCGCGGCAATCAATCTCACCTCGCTATTCTCGCGATCGCCGTCAATTGATCGTCTCGGCACCTAAGCACTCCGGAGGCCACCATGCCAGTCGTCCCTTGGACCGCGATCTACCCCGACGGGCCGGCCGGCGCGGCGATCGCCGGCGGCGCCTCGGCCGAGGCCCTCAATGAGAACGCCGACTATCCGGGGATGCCGTCGGGCGCGACCCCGATCCACAAAGACATTCAGCTCACCGTCGCCGGCACGTCCGACATTTGGATCCCGAACTCGGATCGCCGGTTCGTCCTGATCTCGGCGTTCATCAGCTCCGACGCGGCCGGCCGGGTCGCCCTCGTCGACGACGCAGACACGCAGAACCAGCGGCCGGTCGATCAGCGGCTCGGCGTGAACGGCGGCTCGAGCCCGAACCTAATCCCGGTCCCCTACGTGAGCAAGAACGTCGGCAACCGGCTCCGCGTCGTCTCGACTGTGACCGGCAACGTCGCCGTCCGCGTCTCGGGCTGGGAGCGCGGCTGACCGGTGGCCCTCGCCGTCCGCCAGACCGCTCAGTCGACCGACGGCACGAGCCCGACCGACATTCTCCTGGGGCTCGCGCCGGCGGCCGGCAACCTCCTCATCATGACGTCGCACCACGAGGGTCCGCGCGGCGTCATGACCCCGCCGGCGGGCTGGCGAACGTTCCCGACCGTCCTGCTCGATATGCAGGGCATCGGCGGCGCCGGCGAGCGGATCCGCTGTTGGTGGAAGGTCGCCGACGGCACGGAGGGCACGACGATCAGCGTCACGAAGAGCACGTCGTCGGCCGACACGATCAAGATGTTCCTCTGGGAGATCTCGGGCGGCACCTGGGATCCCGATGCGGCGATCGTCGCCGACGCGATCGGCGTCAGCGAGGTCGCGGTCAATCCTGCAATCCCGAGCTCCTCGATCGCGGTCGGCGCCGGCCTCGAGGCCGTGATAGTCGTCGCCGCCGGCGAGCATTCCGTCACGACCGGGACGCCGTCGGCCGGCGTGACGGAGTACTACGACGAGGCGAGCTCGGGCGGCGGCAACCCCGGCGTCTGGGGCGGCCTCGGCCTCATCGCGTCGACGGCCGGCCCCTACCAGCCGAGCGTCACCTGGGCGGTCGCCCGCAAATGGCTCATCCAGGTCGGGCTGTTCACGACCGGGCTCCGCGGCCGGACGTTCGCCGGCGAGCCCGGCGGAGGCGTCTGGTGAAACGATTGCGCAGGATCCTGGGCGCGTTGTTCTTCGCCCTGGCCGGCTGGTGGTCGGTCGCCTGGCTCCGCGAAACGATGCGTCGATCGACATTCCGTTTCAGCGTCGACGCCGAGACGGGCGAGCCGTACGGGCTCCGGATCACGCCCCTGACGCCGGCCGAGCGGCTCGAGGCGATCGACCGCGAATGGGACGCCCAGGACCAATGGAGTCTTGACACCGCGTAGAGCGCCGCCGCACCATGCGAGGAAGCGTGATCGCCCGCTCGGCTCCGAAGCGTCGGGGCGGGGCGGCCGGATCCCTCCCGACGGAGGGTCGAAACGTCACCGGACCGAACCTGACCGTTCGGAATTGGTGCCGCTCGACTCACCTTATCGGAAGTGACCCGGTGAACTCGGCCTGACGGCTCCGGGCGGGCTCACGCGCTACATCGGAGGTAGCTCGTGGGTCCCTCACCTTCCGTTGCGCGCTGGCATCGCCAGCGAATCCCCGTCCACCTGGCCGGCGTCCTGTCGGTTGCCATGGGGGGAACGCGTGGCCGTCCGGCGCCGCTCGCGCCGCAGCTGCGCGGCCAGGTCGCTCCGCGGGTCCTGACGGCCCTCGAGCAGCGCGGTTGGCACGTCCACCGAATCGGATCCGCCGCGTACGTTCACGGCCCCGATCGCCGCGATCACTTCCTCTTCGGCGTCTGGCGACGTCGAGCGACCCCGCCGGCCTGGGCGCGACGTCTCGGGCGCGCCTCGGCCGGCTATCTCCGCCGCCTCGAGCGCGTCGCCCTCGAGCAGCGCTGGCGTCGTCAGCTCCGCACCGAAACTGGCCAGTTTTCCGTCCTCCGCCCCTGGACGCATTGGCCGACGCCGGCGGCCTACTCGTTCGAGCCGGCCGGCCCGTCGGTCAGCGACCAGGTCGACGAGCTCGAGGCCGCGTCTCGCCGGCGATGGATCCAGTCGTTTCCGCCTGACGCGCCCGAGCTCGAGCTCCGGGCGATGGACGGCGACCGATGACGGCGCCGCTCCGCCGCGGCCTCGAAACGCTCGTCGCGGCCGCGGCGATCGCCCTCGTCGCCGTCCTCGTCTACACGTCGGCCGGCCTCATGTTCGACACGACGGATCGCGTCATGACGACGGTGATCGGGATCCTCTTCGGCCTGGCGATCGCCGTGATCGGCCTGTTGACGGAGCGCCGGCCATGACCGGCCGGCCCGATCTCGAGCGCTGGCCGACACCCCCGGCCGGGATCAGCGAACCCGAGCTCTTCCAGGGCTACAGCGGCCTCGCCGCCGGCCGTCGCCGCGCCTGGCCGGACCCGATCCCGACGGCTGAAACGATACGGCGATCGCTGGCGGCCGCCACCGACGACGATCCCGTCGACGGCGCCGGTAGTCGCGACGACGTCGCCGCGGCCGAGACGGTGGCCCGGCCGTGACGTCAGAGACTCTTCCGGCGGTGGCCGGGGACGATGGTGAGCACGTCCCCGGCTACTGCGCTGACCACCCGACGCAACGCCTCATCACGCACCGCGCCGCGGGGCTTCGCTGGTACGGCGAGGACCCCGCGACGGTCTGCCAGGGCGATCACCCGGCCGACGAGGCCGACCGTTGCCTGTGGTGCGGCGGCCCGCTCTATACCGACCCGACGCCCTACTGGCGGCGACGAACTCGGCGCGCGTTCTGCTCGAGCGCCGATCGGCTCCGGGCCCACCGGGCGGCGAAACGATGACGACGTCGACGAGGACCCTCTACTGCACCCGGTGCGGCTCGAGCCGCGTCGCCGTCATCCACGAGTCGCTCGATCCCCGCTGGCCGATCGTCCATTGCCACGCGTGCCGGGGCAAGGTCCCGGCCGTCGACGACGGGATCCAGGCGGCCGGGATCGCTCGCGCCTACGCCGAGCGCGTCCACCCCGACCATGTCGCCGTCAAGCCGTGGTGCGTCCTCTGCAGCGAGCACGGCCCGGCGCAAGTCAAGGCGGGCGACCTGTGAGCCCGCCCGTGCGGCGGCTCCTCACGCCGGCGGCCCGGATCCGGATCGACGCGAGCCGGCTCCTCGACCGGGCGATGAGCGTGCACATCGAAGCCGGGATGATCCTCGGCGTCGGCCCGAACTATCCGAACCGGGCGATCCACGATCGCCTCGAGCGGACGCTCGGCCGGCTCCGCCAGGTCGCGGCCGAGCTCGAGCAGATCGCCGACGAGCTCGAGCCGCCCGAGCCAGTCCCGGCCCCGCCCGGATACGCGTTCGGCGAGAGGTCCGACCCATGAACGAGCTCTATCGACCCGGCCAGAAAGCGCCCCGATCGGGCATCTACGCCCCGTCGAGCGGCGGCACGATGATCGCCCTGAGCCGAGGCGCCCGTTTCCCGCCGCCCGCCTCGTGGCGTCTCCATTTCCCGACGGTCGAACTCGGCCGATCGCCCCTGCTCGAGGAGCTCCGCTCGGCACGCGACCGGGCCGCGTCGCTCGCCGAGCCGGGTCGGACCGCCGCTCTGGCCGCGTTCGGCGAGGCGATCTCGATCGTCGAGCGGTCCCTCGAACCTCGCACCGAAACGGAGCCATAACGTGACTAGTCGGAAGTGGCGATCGACCCGCCGCGCTCACTACGCCCGCCGCCGGCTCGAGCTCCGGACGTCGCCGACGCGATTCGCACACTCGCCGGCGCCGATCGTCGACGAATCACCGCTGCGAGATTCGCAGCCGTTTCATGACCCGGCGGCCGGACGTTGTGTGTCCGATCCGGCCGCCGGCGTCGACGTCGACCGATGATCTTCCTCGTCGCCGCGTTCCTCCTGTTCCTCGTCGGCGGCCTCGCGGCCGCGTATTGGCTCGGCAAGGATGATCGGGCGAGCGGCGTGGTCGTCGGCGGGGCCGTCGTCCTGATCGCCCTGATGCTCGCCGGCGTCGCGTCCCTCCCGGGCCAGGCGATCCCCGACGGCTGCTACCGGATCACGACGTCGCACGGGTCCGGCGTCGGCGTCGGCGTGAGCGGCCGCGGCAACGTCACCGTCGTCCCGATCGTCACGAGCGACCGGACCTATACCCCGATCGGATGCCCGGGATGATCGACGAGCTCGTGGTCGACCATCCCGACGGCTGTTTCCTCGAGACGTCGCCGCACGTTCACATCATCCGCCGTCGGCGCGATCGCCGGCTGACCCTCGGCGACGACGTCGCCTCGCCGGCCGAGCCTCGCCGCTCGATCGCCGTCGAGCGACGGACGGGCCGCGATCGCCGCGGAGCCCACGTGTGAGAGAGGTCGTCATGCGGGTCCGGGCGATCTGCGACGGCTGCGGCCGGCTCGTGCCGTCGCCCCTGCCCGACCCGCCCTGGCGCGATCTCGGCGACCTGATCCGACGGCTCGCGATCCTGCCCTTCCCCGGCGCCGCGATCGCCGGCTATTGCCCGGTCTGTCGGGTCAAGCGGTGAAACGGCGCGAGCTCGTCGTCGTCCGCTGGCGCGACACCGAGACGGAGGGCATCGGCTGGCAGGAGCCGGCGGCGACGTCGCGCCCGCTCCGGTATCGGACCGTCGGCTACGTGATCCGGCGCTCGAAGCGATTTCTCGTCGTGTCGCCAACGATCGTCTCCGATGGCCGGGTCAACACCACCTGGCGGATCCCGATCGGGGCGATCGTCGAGATCCGCTCGCTGGTGAAACGCAAGATTCGCCGGCGACGTCGCCGCGGCCTATAGTCCCGGCCACGTGACACCCGGAGCCCCCTTTCAACGGGAAGCGAGCGGCTCCACCAAACCGGTCTGACCGTCCCCCAACTCGCGAATATCGGCCCCGGCCGTGACCCGCAGCACGGTCAGCGGACACCGGATCGGCACTCCCAAGCCGCGCCTGAGGCGCCGACGCCCGCTCGGCGCGTCGCTCGCCGTCGACGAGCGCGCCAGCGTCCTCGAGCGACGGCTGCGCGAGCTCCAAGAGGCTGCGAACGATCTCGCCTGGGCCTGGCACGCGCTCGACACGATCGCCGCGGATCCGCGCAAGGGCCGGCGCCAGGTCGACCGGGCGCTGATGGACGTCCGAATCGCCTCGAGCCGCGTGGAGGCGATCGCCCGCCGGAACGTCGGCCGGGCCCGGCGGTCCCCTCCCCCACCGCCTGAAACGGTCCCGCCGGCGTGAACGTTTCCAACCGGCTCGTCTGGCCCGTCGCGTCCCCATGGGCGCTCCGCCGGCGGGGCACCGCGACGGCCTACCTCTCGAGCCGCCAGCGAGCGCTCCTCTGGATCGCCCACAAGACCCTGCCGCGCGGCCCCCGGACCCTCGAGGAGCTCGCCCGGACGGCCGGCGTCACGAGCCGCGGCCAGGTCAGCCGCGAGCTCCGCCGGCTCCGCCAGCTCGAGCTCATCGGCTACATCGCCCGGAAAGGGCGCAACGGCCAGCACTTCATCTGGATCCCGACGGCGTCCCGAAAGCTACGGGCCGCCCTCTCAGACAAGCGGCTACCTAGGCCAAATGATTCGCTCTCTACCCCCTTCGGGGGATTCGTCAGCCGAATCGGCGTCGAGCGAGCCGAGCTATCCAGGCGGCGCCCCCCCGGCGCGGGCGGGCCAGCCGCCCGCGACGGCCCCCGGCGGGGGCGGAACCCGCCCCGCGTCCTGTACGCACGCTGCCCGATTGGACATACGGCACGGTTACCGAGAGGCCCCTGGACGAGGGCGCGCGGCGGCCAGCTCCTCAGGGCCGAGTGGAACGGGATCTGCCGGCAATGCGGCGACCGCCCGGTGCGCGAGATCCTCGAGCTCGAGCTCATCCCGATCCCGGCCCGTCCCCGATCGGCCGAGGAGCTCGCGGATCCCGCCGTCCTCGAGCGTCGACGCCGCCTGGCCCTCGAGGCCCTCGCCGATCCGTCGACGCCGCTCGAGGTCGCCGAGCGCCTCCGCCGCGACTACCTCGACGAGCCGCCGGCGAACGAGCCCGGCCATCTGAGCGACGAGCTCGAGCGGCTCAAACGGCGCCGGTGAAACGATAGTTTCACGTGCAACCATCGTTTCACGCCGCCCGCTATCCTGCCGCCCGGAGAGGCCGGGGCGAGGGAGCCGGAACGCCGGCGGGGACCCCCGGCCTCTCGACACCGATCGCAGCTCGAGGAGGCGCCGATGGCCGGCAGTCAGATCCGACCCGAGACGGAGGGTGGCGGCCGGAAGCCGTCCGAGGAAACCCGCGCGAAGCTCAGCGCCGTCGGCAAATCGGCCTGGGAGAAGCTCAGCGACGAGGAGCGCCAGCGCCGGCTCGACGTCCTCGCCGCGGGCCGTCAGGCTCGATCGACGAAACCGCCGGCGCCGCCGGCGAGCGGCACGGAAGGCGGGCCGCGGTCCCCTCTCGATGACGCCCTGGGAGCTCCTCCAAGCGCTCGGCCGAGCGATCTTCGGACGCCCCCAGGGCGACTAGGCAACGGTCATGATCGGGCGGCCGGCCCGCCGATCTTCCGGGTCCCGGATCTGCCGCCCCTCGAGCTCGGCGGGTCCGGCCTCGAGGACGGCGGGCCGGATCCGCTCGAGCCGGCGATGCCGGCCGGGATCCAGGTCAGCCAGGAACAGGTCGCGACGCTCCTCCGGTTCCCGTTCGAGCTCGCCAGCCTGCGGCGCGGGCCGCATTGGAAGCTCCGCGACGACGAGACGGCGATGGTCGCCGAGCCGCTCACGCGGAAGATCAACGAGAACGCCGTCGCGAGCCGGGCGCTCGCCGCGGGCGGCGATTGGCTCGTCATCATCGGCGGCCTGGCGGTCATCGTCAGCGCCCGGGTAGCGGAGGATCAGGCTCGTGATCGAGCAGCTCGAGCCGGCGGCACCGCCGGCGATCGACCCGGAACGGGCGGACTACCTCCGCCGGACGATGCTGGCGGTCGCGTCGCGCCTGCTCGAGCAGATGCTGACGGAGATCGGGGCCGGCTCAACGGATGGCGGGTCGTTCACGGATCGGGCGATGGTCCGGGTCCTGACGCCGTGGCTGCCGAAGCTCCGAGCGCTCTTCCTCGCCAAACTTTCTGAGGCCGAGCCGGAATCGATCGAGCGCGTCATGGGCGCGTTCGCGACCGCGATCGAATCGATCCTCGCCCAGGCGCCCGGCGCTCCCCTCCCCCGCCATTACGTCGATTGGGATGCCGACGGCCGGCTCGTCCTCGTGCCGTTCCCGGAGCCGACGGATGCCTGATCGCGATCGCGTCGACCTGGGCCAAACGCTCGACGAGCTCGGCGGCGAGGGCGAGCACTTTTTCGACCTGGTCGGCCCGGCCGTCTACCGCCTCGAGCCGACGGCGCTGACCGTCGCGATCTGCAGCTCGTGCCGGCACATCGGGCTCATCCCTTCGATCCCGCGCAAGCCGACCCTGACGTGGACGTGCCCCGGCTGCGGCCGCGGCCATCGCCTCGAGCCGCCGCCGATCGTCTGGATCGAGGGATCCCGGACGCTCGCGATGCCTCCGGGCCGGCCGTCGTGATCGAAACGCTTCGGGCCCGCGACGTCCGCGAGTATCGGCGCTGCCGGTGCGGCCGCCTCTTCCCGGTCATCCGGCGGGTCGGCCGGCCGCCGCGGCGCTGCCAGTGGCACCGTCGCCGGCTGCGGCCCTCGGAGCTCCTCCGGGCGCCGAAAATGGCGGGTCCCATCGAATATGACGGGGCGATCGCGTGAGCGGCTTCCTGATCGGGCCGACCGATCGGACCCTGATCGTCGGCCGGACCGGCGGCGGCAAGTCGACCCTCGCCCGGACCCTGTTCTACGGCCATCGCTCGCTCGTCGTCGTCGACCCGAAACATGAGGAGCTCCTGGCCCGGTCCGTGACCGTCTACACGCCGGCCGAATTCCGGGCCGTGTTCCCCCAGCGATCGACCCGGATCGTGTTCCGGCCGGATCCGGAGCTCGCGCCGTCCGACGACGTCGACGAGGTGATCCGCCGGGTCCTCGGCTACGGCCGGACGTGTCTCCTGTTGCACGAGGCCGTCGACTACGCGACGCCGACGCGGATCCTGCCGGCGCTGCGCCGCGCCTCGAAGATCGGCCGGACGCTCGGCGTCCCCGTCGTCGTCTGCTCGCAGCGCCCGATCGGGCTGCACAACGACCTGATCAGCGAAGCCGATCACGTGTTCGCGTTCGATCTCGGCCTGGCCGGCGACCGGGAGAAGATCGCCGGCGTCGGCGGGCCGGCGTTCCTCGAGCGGCCGCGGACTGAATTCGGCTTCCTCTACTACGGCGTCCGGACGACGGCCGGCCGTGTCGTAGAGTGCCCGCCGTTAGCCATCCCGGCCGAACCCTCGACCCCGGCCGATGCTCAGCCTGGAGGCGTTTCATGGTCCGACCGACGATCGGCAACCTCGTCGTCGTCACCGGCCTCGCGGTCGTCGGCATCTGGGGCTTCAAGGCCTTGATGCGGATGTTCCCGGTCCGCGGCCTGTCCGATATCGCCGGCGGGATCTAGCCGGCCCCTCTCGCTCCGCCCGCCCCGTCCCTCTCCCCCCGGCCCAGCGGGTCCTCCACCAGCTCCATGGAAGGTTAGGAAGGACCCCCCGATGCCGTTCAATCGCGCGACCCGCCAGAATTTCCTCCCGGCCCCGGTGATCAACTACGTCCTCGGCCAGACCGGCCAGTCGGTCCTGCCGAAGGTCGGGCTGATCAAGCGGCTCCTCGTCCTCTTCGAGGGCACGATCACCGTCACCCTCGGCGGCGGCACCGCGGCCCTCGGCGCCGAGGCGCCCTGGTCGATCCTCCAGCGGCTGCGCCTCACGGCGAACGGCAATACCGCCCTCTTCGACATGTCGGGCTACGGCGCGATGCTGAGCTCACTGTTCAGCGCCCACGGTTTCAGCGGCTACGGCGGCCGGCCGGTCATCCCCGACTCGGCGACCGTCCCCGGCCCGGCATCGACGGCGTTCAGCGCGGCCGTCTTCGCCGCCCCGAACTCGACCGGCGCCTGGCGATTCTCGATCGAGATCCCGCTGGCCCTGTCCGACGACTGGCGGGATCCCGTCGGGCTGATCCTCGCCGCGGCGCCCGACACGGTCCTGACCCTCGAGGCGACCTGGGGCGGGACGTTCTTCTCGACCGTCGCGGCCCGAACGACGCCGATCCTGACGACGGGCGCGGCGACGGCGACGATGGCCGCGACGCTGACCCCGTTCGTCGAATTCTTCACGATCCCGGCCAGCCCGGCCGACTATCCCGATCTCCGCCGGATCCACACGTGGACCGAGCAGGGCCCGCAGAACATCGTCGCGAACGGCGACCAGGACGTCGTCCTGCAGCGCGGCAATACGCTGATGCGGGTCGCCCACGTGATCTGGACCAACTCGGCGGCCGACGGCACGAACGTCTCGGGCCGGCAGCTGCGATTCAACTCGAACGAGATCCCCTACCAGGTCAGCCGCTCGTTCGACGCGTCGCAGCAGCGGAAGCGCTACGTCCGAGATCTCCCCGACGGCGTCTACGTCTGGGATCTCTACAACACCGGCACGCCGCGCGACGCGATCAACACCCTGAACCTCAATGAGATCACGAGTCGCTCGACGCTCGCCGGCGCGACGATCGCCGGCACGTCCGACATTCGGACGCTGACCGAGCAGCTCATCCAGCTCACCGGCGCGGCGACAGGCTCCGCGTAGCCCTCGAGGCAGAAAGGGATCCGACCATGGGTTACCAGCCGGCCAGCAAGGGCCGCATCGTGCTCCTCTACCCGTCGCTCGAGGCCGAGACGGCGGACGCGGAGGTCGCCGTCATCGTCGGCGCGCCGACGCACCACCACGCCGACCTGTTCGTCCTGCCGACGCCGAGCTCGCCCGGCCGGACGGTCGGCGGCGTGCTCCGCAGGAGCGAGGCCGAGAAGATCGACGACGATCCCGATCAGACCTGGTCGGGCCCGGCCTGGGGCTTCCCGCCGCCCGTCTCATCGGTCGACGACGAGCCCGCGCCGGCCGCCGGCGGCTGATCCGATGGCCGACCTGGCGCCGCTCCCGGGCGGGCTCTACCCGCTCGGGACGATGTCGCTCGTCGACATCTATCCGACCCACGTCGGGATCGGCGGGATCAGCACCCAGGACCGCGCGCTGCCCGCGTTCGCCGAGGCCGTCAGCAAGCAGGCCGAGACGTCGCTCAGCCGGACCGGCATCGACTCCGAGATCCTCGGCCAGCCGGCCGGGTACCTGATCCTCGCGATCCTCGGCCTCGTCGCGCTCGCCTGGATCCTCCCCCGATCGGGCCTCTGAGAGGGGGCGATGACGACGATCGACACGATCCGCGCCACCTTCACGTACCTGATCGCGACGATCGTCGTCGTCGGCGGCGGGGCGATCCTGTTCGTGTCGCGGTCCGACCCGAACTCGAGCAACCTGAGCGTCGTCGTCGCCGGCTTCATCGGCTCGTCGCTGACGTTCGTGTTCGGCTCCGAGGTCCAAACCCGGACGGCCCGCCAGGCGGCCTCGGCCACGTCGGCGGCGGCCGTCGTCGCGGCTGACGCGGCCGCGGCGGCGACGAACGGCCACAGCACGCCGGCGGCGCGCTGATGCTCCGGACGTCGACGTCGGGCCTGCTCCTGCTCCTGATCGGCGTGATCGGGCTGTCGGCGTTCGTGTCGGGCAACCTCGATCAGCTCCTCGGCAAGCTGTTCTCCGCGACGCCGGCGACGACGGCGACGAAACCCGCGGGCGCGTCGACGAGCACCACGGGCGGCGGCGGATCCATCGCGACCGCGACCGCCAGGACGTCGGCATGACGGCCGCGCCGGCGGCGCCCGAGCTCCAGGTCCCGCTGGCGATCAAGTTCGTGATCGCGATCGCGATCGTGGCGGCCGCCAACCGGGTCAGCCCGGGGATCATCCAGGCGGTCCTGCTCCTCGTCGTCCTGTACCTCGCCTCGACCCACGCCGACGAGGTCGCCTCGCTTGCTCGCGACGCCAGCAACTCGCTCCACAGCATCCTCGCCAAGCCGGTCCCCGAGACCGGCCACGGTCGCTAGCGCCAAACAGGAGGGCTCCATGGGTCGGTCGGTCACCCAGATCATCGGCATCGACGTCGGCAACATCTTCCTGACGATGCTCGGCCTCGTCGGGCTGTACCTCGTGCTCAAGAACTCGAGCGCCCTCAACACGCTCGTCAAGTCGAGCGCTCGGGCCGGCACCGACAGCCTCTTCATCCTCCAGGGCCGGACCCCGCCGAACTACGCGCGCTAGGCGGTCCCGATGATCCTCGAGAGTCTCGGCGGGATCCTCGCGGGCCAGGCGTTCGGCCGGCTGCGCGAGCGCGTCCGGCCGAATCCCATGGCGCCCGATCTGCCGCGCCAGAGCTCGATCGCCGCGATCCAGGCGTCGGGCACCGGGCTCCGCCCCGGCACGTCCGGCCTGGCCGGATCCGAGGCCGACTACTACACCGACGCCCAGGGGGTCGGAACGATCGGCCGGCTCGATTACCTCGTGCAGGACGTCACGAGCCGGGCGATGCCGCCCTCGACGTACATGCCCGGCGACCCCGGCGCGGATCCGGCGGATCCGACCGTCCTGGCTGACTTCAATCGTCGGCCGGTGATCCTGCCCGTCGATCCCTGGGGCGCCTACCAGTACAGCTCGATGCGGCCGAACGTCCTGGCCGATCGGATCAACGAGCCGACCGCCCAGTCGCCGCTGCCGCGCGACGTCGCGATGGCCCGGGCCGCGGGCGCGCCGCAGGGCCTCGTCGACGCGTTCGACGCCCAGTACGACGACGGCTCGTGAAAGAGCTCGAGCGGCTCCTCAATCGCAACCCCGCGGTCGGCGTCGGCGCGGCGATCGCCGGCGGATTCGCCCTTGCCCAGCTCCTCATCCTCCTGCCCGGTCTCGCCGCTCGCCAGGCGCCGCCGCCCGCCCCGGCGCCGGCGCCGGCGGGACCGGTCGCCCGCCCGCCGACCGGCGATGTGTCGGCCAGTCTCGACCAGCTCAGCCAGGGAGCCGTCTGATGCGCAAGAAGTGCCCCGTTTGCGGTCTCTACGTCGGCAAGAAACCCCACTCGGGCGCCGTGCACGACGCGATCCGCGCCAACCGTCGGCGGATCGGCGCGATCGGCCGCGTCAAGCTCAAGATCCCGCGCCGGTTCCGGCCGAGGATCTAGATGGCGCTCCTTCCCTCGAAGCTGCCCCTGTGGGCCTACCTCGCCGCCGGCGGGGCGGGCTTCCTCGTCGCGCGGACGGCGCTCGGCCAGGGTTCCGGGCCGGCGGCCGTCACCGCCCCGGCCACGCCCGGTGCGAGCGCCGCGGGCGGCGGCGGCGGGCCTGCGGGCCTGGCCGGCAACGCGGGCACCCTCTGGGATCAGTACGGCGACCAATTCGCGCAATTCGGCCCGGGAGGATCTATCGGGATCCCCCCCACCCCGTCCGGCGCGATCACCCTGTCCGATCTCCTCGGCGGTCAGCCGATCGTGATCACCGCCCCGAGCTCGACGGCCGCGCCGGCGCCGTCGCCGACCGACCAGCAGACGACGAGCTCGGGCGGATACATCGCTCCGCCGACGCCGACGACGAGTCAGGTCACGTTCTGGGCGGGTGGCGCGTTCAAGGTCTGGACGCTCACGGGCCCCGGGCCGTACCCAACGATCGAGAACGACTACGTCGGCGTGAGCCCGGTCCCGTGGTCGCCGGCGAGCGCCACCACGTTCACCGCGGAGGGCAAGCGCGTGTTGCTCTACGACGCCGGCGGCAGCCAGGTCGCGACGGCCTGGAAGATCCTGTCGGGACCGTACGCCGGCAAGGCGATCAGCGGCTCGAGCTACCAGTACACGCTCTGAGCGGGCCGACGATGGCCACGCTCTATCAGGGCCGCCACCGGCGCCAATTCGACGGCGGCCCGCTCGCCTACCAGAATTGCGTTCCGACGTCGCTCGCCGACGCCGCCGACCAGTCGACCCGCGGCGTCGTCGACCTGACCGGCAGCGCGGTCCGCGAGCTCGTCGACGTCGACGAGGAGACGAACCCGCGGACCCCGGGCTGGAGCCTCGTCGACGCCGACCTGGCCGCGAGCCGCCTGGCGATCGCGTTCGCCGTCGCCGGCGGGACGTGGGACACGCTGCGAGCGCTCCGGGCGGCCGGCCGCGGGATCATCCTGCAGGGCGACTCGGAAGTGTTCACGGCGGGCTGCTCGGGCACCTTCGACGGCGACCATTGCGTGTATCTTCCGCCGCTCGATCACTCCGACGGCCGCTGGCGCCTCGGCGACCCGCTCTGCTCCGATTGGCGCTGGGAATCGGAGGCGACCCTGCGCGAGTACGCCGGCCGATTCGCCGGCGACGGGCTCGCCCGGTTCGGCTACACCGCCCCGATCCCCGAGGAGAACGCGATGCAGACCTTCACGATCCTGCCCGGCGCGACGATCGGCACGCTGACCGTCCCGGGCGCCGGCCACTACTACCTCCGTCTCGCCGACGGGACGCTCCACGGCCCGCTGAAAGCCGGCTGGGGCAAGCCGCTCGCATTCGGCCCGGTCC
>Ga0070698_100004684_pt1 | contig 15027 bp, 15 predicted proteins | sample KBSK1502metaG_FD_65477 | JGI IMG/M metagenome (GOLD analysis project Ga0070698, IMG submission 65477) | Corn, switchgrass and miscanthus rhizosphere microbial communities from Kellogg Biological Station, Michigan, USA - KBS K1-50-2 metaG | ecosystem: Host-associated > Plants > Roots >...
TCTGATTCCACCTCTGCGTTGTAAACTTCTTTCGTGCCCTCTTCCCGCAAGCCTGCAGAGACCGATTTATTCACATCGCGGCGCCCGACGACGCCCGACTCGTATCTGGTAGCACACATCGACGGCGGCGCTCGCGGAAACCCCGGACCGGCCGGCTACGGCGTCGTCATTAAGGATCAGTCTGGCCGCAAAGTTGCCGCGCGGAGCGAGTACTTAGGCCACCAGACGAACAACTTCGCTGAGTATCAAGGATTAATCGCCGCGCTCGAATTCGCGCTAGCCCACGGCCCGAAAGCGCTCAAGGTGATCAGCGATTCCGAACTGCTCGTACGCCAGATCAAAGGCATCTACAAAGTGAAGAACGCCGTGCTAAAAGATCTTCATGCCCGCGCCAAAGAGTTGATCTCCCAACTGGATTGGTTTTCCATCGACCACGCCCTGCGAGAGCACAACCGCGAGGCCGACGAATTGGCAAACGAAGCCATGGACAAAGGCACGGGACGCACCTCCGACCGCGCGGCGCGAGCACTATCGCCCCCGGATTCCGCAAGGCGCGTATCCCAAAACCCGCAAGGGCTCGAAGGGATCGTTCGTGGCGGAGTCGTGGAGCTACTGGATGGGGACCTGCCCGAAGGAACAAGAGTCCAACTGCGGATAAAAAAGTGAACGCGCTGACCTGAAGAATAACAAAAGGAGCTAAAGGCTAAGAGCTGACTTTCTCACTCCGCCGCCGAAGTATGATCATGCACAATCTTCCATCCATCGGGAAAGGTGCGAAACACCAGCGTGAAAAACCCATGCGGCGTCTTCCCATCGGGCATCGTCAGATGCCACGCACCGCGGACAAAGGCCGCATCACTGCCTAGCATCTCAATGCGCAGTCCGGAGAACTCCAGCTTTCCCATCTCATGACCAGGGCTTGCGTACGCAGCGCGATAGCGGTCAAGCGTGGCCTGCCACCCCTTGTGTTCGCTCGCACCGGAGAAAAAAGTCAGTTCCGGCGAATTCCAATAGCCAGCCATAAAAGCTTCGAGGTCATGCCGATTCCACGCACCCTCCTGAGTTCGCAACACGCGCTCGACCGCACCCCTGCCGACGTCCGCCTCATTCGCGGATCGTGGTTTCGCGCCTGCCTGGAAAGGGGACAGCGGCTGGACCGAAGTCCAGAAAACCAAAAAGAACACGCGCGGGCATGAAAATCCTCCAGGCGCATTAGTGTCGCACAGCGAGGGGAATTAAAGGGGGCGTGGGATGACGGGCGTTAGAACGATTCAGTGGGAACGATGATTTGGACTAAGGGGGGAACCGAGGATGTGGTCTAGCGGGTGAACTGGACTCGCTCCTAGGCTCGCCCTTTTTTCGCCGCGAGCACCGCCGCTGCTCCCGCCACTTCCCAAGGCCGCTTCGGCCGATCAGTCGCCTTTTTGTCGCGATCTTCGACGCGGTCGTATTGATAAGACTCGCTCACCGTTCCTAGAGATTCGTTGTACAGGCTGGGTAGGCCAAGCGCGACCTTGAGCTCTTCCGCAAATGAATGCAGCGCCTTCAGGTGCTCGGCAGTCGCTGGCACTTCCGTCTTGGAGGTCTTAAGAAACTGCTGGTAGCCGCGGTTCACCAACTTTGAGATCTCGCTCCCTATCAGGTAGCCGGGGTAAGCGAAGATTTTCACTCCATCGTCCGGAGTCTTCTGAATGGCGGCAGATACATTGTATTTTCTGAGAAACACCCGCCCACTCATGCCGGGGGCTTCGGTGACGTCAAATCCGTGGTCACGCAACCAAGCCAGCGCTTCTTCATACGACCGTGCTTCAATCGTTTTGGCCATTTCTCTCTACTCAAACCCTTTCTTCGTTCTTGCCATCTTTGATGCAGACTTTGCCCGCAACGCTCCGCGCTTTGTATCATCTAAAGCAACATACTTAGATACCGCGTTTTAGCCCTTGTAGCACATTACGATAGTCACGATAGTCACGATCGTCCGGTTCGCGTAGTTGCTCGGCGTTACAATGCCGCTTGGCATGGCAAAGACTTCAACCAAACTTGCTGAGAAGCATGCCGCGTCGCCTGCGCCCAGGCCAGAAGGTACAATGCCGCCGCTCGGCCAGAGCACGCTGCAGCGGATCGGCAACACTCCGCTTCTCCGGCTCGACCGCCTGACGCGCCACTTGCCCGGTGTTGAGATTCTGGGGAAGGCCGAGTGGTATAACCCCGGAGGCTCGGTTAAAGACCGCGCCGCCTCCCACATCGTCGCGGAAGGCCGCCGTAGCGGAAAATTCCCCCTCGGCAAGACTCTGCTCGATTCCACCAGCGGCAATACTGGCATCGCCTACGCCATGTTGGGAGCGGCAGAAGGCTTCCCGGTGACGCTGTGCATGCCGGAAAATGTCTCCCTCGAGCGCAAGCACATTCTGCATGCCTATGGGGCCAACATTATTTATACCGATCCCGCCGATGGTTCCGACGGCGCCATGCTCAAGGCCCGCGAACTAGTGGCGAGCCACCCGGACACATATTTCTACGCCGACCAGTATTCCAACGACGCGAATTGGAAAGCGCACTATCACAGCACGGCCAACGAAATCTGGCAACAAACTGAAGGACGCATCACGCACTTCGTCGCGATGCTCGGTACAAGTGGCACCTTCGTCGGTACCACGCGGCGGCTTAAAGAGCTGAATCCCGCCATCCAGTGCATCTCGCTGCAGCCCGATTCACCGTTTCATGGCATCGAGGGTGCCAAGCACATGGCCAGCGCCATCATCCCGAAGATTTACGACTCCCACCTCGCCGACCAGGACATCGGCATCCCGACAGAAGAGGCTTATGGGATGGCAAAGCGGCTCGCCCGTGAGGCGGGAGTCCTGGTGGGAATTTCAGCCGCAGCCGCAGCCGTCGGGTGCGTGAAAATCGCTGACGGGCTGCGGCTGAAAGAGGCAGAGCAAGCGGTGATCGTCACTATCCTCTGCGACTCCGGTGACAAATACCTGAGTGAAAGATTCTGGACAGAAGAATGAATGCTCGAGTTGTGATTCTCCATGACCGATAAAAGATGGCGTGCTAGGCGTTTCCATCAAAAAATCAACAATCAACAATTCATTTCATGCTGAAGATTAAGCAGACAGACCACGCCTCCATCCGCCGCCATGGCGAAGAAGCCTACCCTAACGAATGCTGCGGCGTGCTGCTCGGCCGCGTAAATGACGACGGCACGCGCATGGTGACCTCCACCGCTCGCTGCGGTAACACCCGCACCGACTCGGCCCACAATCGTTACAACATTGACCCCCGCGATCTGGTCCGCATCCAGCGCGAGGGTCGCGAACGCGGCGAGGACATCATCGGCTTTTACCACTCCCACCCCGACCATCCTGCCCGCTGGTCGGCGACCGATCTTGCCGAGGCTCATTGGTTCGGTTGCTCCTACGTGATCACCAGCGTGGAGAAGGGCAGGGCCGTTCTCACGAACTCCTTCGAACTCACCGGCAACGACGAGAGCGACAAGCAGCTTTCGGATGAAACGATCGAAGTCATCTGACTCGGAGAACTACAATCGCCCTACGTGACGCTGAAACCGCTCGATTTTCACAACCCTCCAGTCATTTTGTGCAGGCGCACACAAATTAGCAGGAATCGGAAATCGCCGGAAACTCCGCGCGCCAGTCGGGTTTTTACGGAAGGGTTCCGCGGGCTGTGCACCAAATTCGGTCACAGCCCTGTGGACGGGCTGCACTCGATTGAAAACAAACGCGATAAATTCGCACGGATTTTGTTGACTCTAAAAACGAAAAGAGTAGAAGTGAATCGTTCTTCGACAGCTTCTTAAGTTTTTCCGGTTGGCATTGCGTCCGGGGCTCAAGCGAGGTCACTCTCAGTCATTGCAAAATGAAGTGAGAGAGGGCTAGCGAGGGTCTATAGCAACGCGCTGGTCGAGGAGAACGGGAAGTAAAGTCGAAGGCAGGATAGAGTTCCGAGGCGTTGGGTAGGTTTATCCGGTTGGCGGTGAGCCCGGAGCCCGAGCGAAGATCGTGCGCAGCGGCCCCGCAAGGGAAGCAGCGAGAGCAGGTCGAGCAAGGGTCTAAACGCGAGCTACTGGCTGAGACGAATGCACCCAACATCACCTCGGAACTCTCTATTTTTGCGCGTACGCGCGTACACTTCCCTCCACCCCCAGCAGTCATTCGGTTCTGAACTCCGTCGTCCGCCTAACATCGTCCTCAAGATTGCACACGCGTCATTCTGAGATAGGTCTCATGACGTCCAGCCCTAAAATGATCTACAACCTGATTCTGCAATCAATCAACTATCCCAAGCTGTAACCTAACCTCCTGTGCCTCAACACATCGGCATTGACGCCTGCAGCGCCGAAGGTGCGGCCCTCGGCTACCGCACGATTTCCTGCATGGCGCCGATCTGCTGGAGGCCGCACAATCATGCGGAAATCTCGATGCACGCCCATCCTTTCGCGGAGTATGTGAAGTGCATTTGCGCCAACCACTGGGCGGGCGTGGCCGAACTGATGCTTTCCTCCTCTCAGAAACGTGCCCAGACTGGCGCGGACTTTCTCATCGCCCCGGCCAACACCATTTACCAGGCCTTCGATGTTGTCGAGCATCGTTCGCCGCGACCCTGGCTGCATATTGCAGTCGCGCTGGCCAATGAGGCGAAGCGCTGTCCTTACAAGCGCCTCGGTGTCTTGGGCACGAGTCAACGCATGGAAGGCCCGGTCTATCGCGACCCTCTGAAGAGCGCCGGCATAGACCATCGCGTCCCCCGGAGCCGAACAGCGCCAACCGCTCAACCCGATCATCTTCGGCGAGCTGATCAAGGGAGAATTCCTGCCCCGCAGGCTGGCCTATTGCATCGAGGCGACGCCGAGCCTGAAAGATCAAGGCTGCGACGCCCTAATCCTGGGCTGCACGGAAGTCCCGCTGCTCCTATCACCGGAGGCGGCTCCGCTCCCGACGCTCGATTCGAAATGCATCTTAGCCCGAGCCGCGTTGCGCAAGGCTGTAGAAGACTGAACGTTTGATGGAGGATAGCCGGCTCGCCTGTGCAGCCGAGCGCGGTCTCGGAGTGTCATGAAAGAGGACAAGAAAATGCCCGTTGCGCGCGAGGAAGGCGAAAACCCCCAACTCCCCGGTCGCCGACAACTCAAGTTCCGCTGGCTTCCTGGCGCGTACGCCATCGTGCGCATGGATCCAGAGGCAACTGTTCCGGACTGGGCAACCAAAGGGGTCTTTTCTTCTTTTCTTCCGTCACTCGCACCGCGGATGAACTGTCAATCGTGTGCCCGGCCGATAAGCTTCCCGCTAACCTAAGCTCCGAATGCCACTGGATTTGCTTCAAGCTCGAAGGGCCATTCCCGTTCTCGCAAACTGCAGTGCTGCTCTCTTTCATCGAACCACTGTCCAATAACGGCGTTCCAATCTTCGCCATTTCGACCTACGACACCGACTACGTGCTGGTGCAAGAAGAGTTTATGGGCGTTGCTCAGCAAGCTCTCGGCACCGCGGGCCACGCCCTGATCTCCGACGATGACGGGTCCTGGCGCAAGCTGATCGAGTAGTGGCACATCCAAAGCAACTGCCGGGATTCCCCATTCACCTCCAGATTTCCTCCGAAGGCTGTGCCAACAATGCACTTAGTCCTCCTCTATGCTGTAATACATGGACAATTCCCGACATGCCCGCCCGCCCGACATCTCTGCGCCGCCGTCTGAACTCGCTCCACCGCAACCTGCGCGGAGCGAGCATGGTGGTGCGTGCGTTCGCTTCCACCGATCACCCGTTGCTTGCGCATATTATTCCCATTCGGCGCTGCAACCTCGCATGTACCTACTGCAACGAATTTGATGACGTCTCCCAACCCGTGCCCACCGGCGAAATGTTCCAACGAGTGGACAAGCTCGCCGAGTTGGGCACGTCGGTTGTCACCATCTCCGGTGGCGAGCCACTGCTGCATCCTCAACTCGATGACGTGATTGGCCACATCCGCCACAACGGCATGATCGCCGGCCTTATCACCAACGGCTATCTGTTGGTTGCGGACCGCATTAAGCGACTGAACCGAGCCGGCCTCGAGTGGCTGCAGATTTCCATCGACAACGTCAATCCCGACGATGTTTCCAAGAAAAGTCTGAAAGTTTTGGACAAGAAACTCCAGCTGCTCGCCGAGCACGCCGATTTTCATGTGAACATCAACTCTGTGGTCGGTGGCGGGATTCCGAATCCTCAGGACGCGCTCACCATTGGCAAGCGCGCGGTCGAACTAGGGTTCAGTTCAACTATCGGCATCATTCACGATGGCACAGGCCACTTGCAGCCGCTCAACGACGAGGAGCGTCGCATCTACCACGAAATGAAGGCGATGGAAAAGAGCAGCTTCACCCGCATCAACGCCTTCCAGGACAACATTGCCCAAGGCCTGCCCAATGATTGGCGCTGCCGCGCTGGCGCGCGTTACCTCTATATCTGCGAAGACGGTTTGGTCCATTACTGTTCACAGCAGCGAGGCTATCCTGCGATCCCGCTCGCGAAATACACCCGTGATGACATACGTCGCGAGTACCTAACCGAAAAATTCTGCGCCCCCCATTGCACCGTTTCCTGCGTGCACCAGGTTTCAATCTTCGACTCCTGGCGAGCCCCGCAACATCTCGCATCGCCGAGCGCAAGTCCGGTCAATGGCGACCTTGTTCAAATCAAGTAAGGCGCTCCTTCTGCGTTCTCCGCGGAAATTCCTCCGCGAACTCTGCGATTGAATTGCCGGGTTAAAACTATGTGCGCAGAGTGCGAAGAGGCCATTCCGCAGAGCGCACGAAGGAAATCCGCGCAGCTCATTTGGCAGCAGTGAGCCGGTTTCCACTTCGCAAATCTTCATTCCCTGCGAATCGACCAGAGCCACCTATTTTTTTGCTTGTGCCGACGGGGGCAGGATGTTATTCAAGCGCAAATACATGGCGGCAGCCGCGTAATGGTCGGCCCAGCCGCTGGCCAATCCCAGCGCGGCCATCGCGCGAGGAAACTGCCGGCCACCAAATAGTTCGACGCTATCACCCAGTTTGGAGTCGTCCATTTTGGCCAGCGACTCGCCGCAGAAATCGAAAGAAGCTTTGGCGGCCGCGAGCAGCTTCTCTTTGGAGTCCGTTTCTTTCGCCGCTTCAGCCTTCGGCTCCGGCACATCCGCCGCTTTGGCGCAAAGGAAATAGTTCGATTCGATGATGTGCGTGACCAGGTGGCCAAAGCTCATCTGCTCGGCCGTGGGCTTGAACGCGAACTTGTCACCGGGCATGGCCTCAATCGCTCCCACAATGTTTTTCTGCGACCGCGGCAAGAGCATACGCACCGAGGTCGCAACGGGATCTTTCGTTGCGGCCGCGGGGCTGGGCATGACGGCCGATTTTGGCGCGGCAGGCGGACTGGCGGGTTTTGCCGCAGGCATATCCTGTGCGTGCAACATGGTGAATAGACCGGAAGCTAGAAGAACAAAAAGCGCGAGAGCGGGTTTCATGGAAAAGTCTCCAAAGCTGTCCCTAGCATACCTCTACAACGGTTGCGGTTGTGGCCTTGAGGACGGAAATGTCATAGCAAAAGATCAGTTCAGCCGGATAGCGGGCTCAACCGGGCCAGAGCCAGGACATGAGCTAACTATGGCATGGCGGTTGCCGGCATGAGCATCGGGAGGTTCCGGTTGCGATGCCATCGACATTCGAGAAAGGTCATCTGCCGCTGCCAGCAGTCTTCCAGAAGCTAGACCTCCACCTGGGGAGTAGCTTCCAGCAGGCTGCGGGTGTAAGGATGCGCAGGACGTTCGGTGATCTGCTCGGTCGATCCTATTTCAACAATCTTTCCGCGGTACATTACGGCAATACGGGTAGCCAGATAGCGCACGACCGGCATGGAGTGCGAAATGAATAAATACGTCAGGCCGAAGTCGCCCTGTAGTTTCGCAAGCAGGTTGACGATCTGCGCGCCCACGCTGACGTCGAGCGCGGAGACCGGTTCGTCGGCCACGATGAACTTGGGCCTCAACGCCAGGGCGCGGGCAATGCCGATGCGCTGGCGCTGTCCCCCGCTGAATTCGTGGGGATAACGGCGGAGCGCGGATTCATCGAGGCCAACCGCGCGCAGCAACACGATAACGCGAGTGCGGATGTCGAGCTTCGCTCGACCAGACAGCCGGGGGCGGCTGTCCCCACATGACTCTGCTGGTGCATCCTGTTCCTCGCCGTGAATGATCAGGGGCTCGGCGATGATGTCCTCCACGCGATAACGGGGATCGAGTGAGGCGAATGGATCCTGGAAAATAATTTGCATGTCACGGCGGAGACGGCGCATTTCGCCGCGGCCAGCGGCAAGCAGGTCCTGCCCCTCGAAGCGGATGCTGCCTGATGTCGGCGCAATGAGGCGGAGCGTCAGGCGTCCCAGCGTACTCTTGCCTGATCCCGATTCGCCGACAAGACCGAGCGTTTCTCCGGCATGGATGTCGAGCGACACCTCGTCGACGGCACGCACATCATACGGGGAACCACGCGCCTTTGCCGCGAAGACAGACTGGGCGTGCGGAAAGATTTTTGTCAGGTTACGGATTTCAAGCAGGGGCATTGAGCGGATAGTAGCAGAGCTAGCAGAAATCAAGCGACGGATTCATGCGATCTTCACGGATCCTCGGCTACCCGGGACGACTGCTCGGGACGCGAGTCGAGGAACGCTCCGCCACAAGGATCTATCCAAGGCAAAGAATCCGTGTTGCTGCAGGGAAATCTGCCCCCCTTTATCCCGCTGCAATCATGGGCACGGCTGCCAACGCCGCGACCAAGCCCACGAACTTCCATCGAGTGAAGTGCTCTTTGAGGAAAAGACGCGCCCAAAGCACAGTGATAGCAGGATAAAGCGATGACATCACCACGGCCTTATCGAGGCGTCCGGACTGGCTGGCAAGGATGAAGAGCACGGTGCCGACTGAATCGATCGAACCGGTAAGCACTCCCCAGCCCCAGCCGGCGGGAGTGATGTCTTGAAATCTCCGCTGCAAAAGAACGATGAGCCCGGTAATGAGCAACCCGCCAGTCCGCGTCAGAGTAGCGATCCATAAAGGTGACGCCTGGCCAGCTTGTCGGATGCAAAGGTAAAAACCAGCGAAACCAATTCCAGCGAGAACCGCCAGTCCAACCCCTTCAGGGCGGCTGCCATCTTCACTGCGAGTGAGGAGCCAGAGTCCGGTGCCGGCGAAGAGGAAGCCGGCGATGGGAAGGCGGCCGGGCAAACCCTCGGTGGCTATCGAAAAAAACGTCGGGATCGCGGCGCCCGTAACCGCCGCCACCGGCGCCGTAATTCCCATTCTGCCGGCCGCGAGCGCGCGATAGAAGATCGCGAGCGAACCGCCGCCCGAGATTCCGCCTGCCAAAACCCAGGTCACGCTGCGGGCAGAGGGGAAAGGAGTGTGGCTCGCCCCCGCCAACGTGATCATCAGGAGCAGTCCGCCGCCATTCACGATGCTGGTGAACAAGAATGGGTTCGCGCGCCGAGTGGCATAGCCACCCAGAAAGTCGCTGCTCCCCCAAGCCAAGACTGCGGCCAAACTATAGGCAACAGCTCCGAATTGTGGTGTGGCCGACATGAACGTCGAGGGTAGCATGACCAGAATGCAACCACGACCGTGTGCCTCTTCGACTGAAGTTGAAAGCACCTCCAGCACAGCGGTATACCGCGCTTCCGCATTCGCAACTCGGTACTCAGCAGCGCGCATGACCGTGTTAGAATTTCCACAAGCAGTTTCCTACGAGAGCCCCGCTTCTAGGTTCTGAGAGAACACGTTTGATCGAACTGGCACCGTCGATTCTATCGGCTGACTTTGCCCGTCTGGCGGAGGAAGTGCGCGCCGCGAGCGAAGGCGGAGGAAGTGTCATCCATGTCGATATTATGGACGGACATTTCGTTCCCAACCTGACCGTCGGACCTCCGGTGGTGCGTTCGCTGCGGAAGGCGACAAAGCTGCCGCTCGACTGCCATCTGATGATTGAGAATCCTGACCAGTTCATTCCGGACTTCGCCGAAGCCGGGGCTGATTGGATTTCGGTCCACCAGGAAGCTTGCCGGCACCTGAACCGCACTCTGCATCTGATCAAAAGCCACGACTGCTTGGCTGGGGTGGTGATCAATCCCGCAACGCCGGTCGATACCCTGGTTGAAGTGCTGGATATTATTGACTACGTGCTGGTCATGTCGGTGAATCCGGGCTTTGGAGGGCAGAAGTTCATTCCCTCCACGTTACACAAACTGCAAAGGTTAGCGGAGATTCGCAGCCAGCAGGGGCTGAACTTCCGCATCGAGGTGGATGGCGGGATCTCGCTCGACACGGTGGCCGATGTGGTTCGCGCCGGCGCGGAAATTCTGGTGGCGGGCAACGCCGTGTTCGGCGGCGGCGATCCAAGAAAGAATGCGCAGGCAGTGCTGAAGGCGGCGACCGAAGCAGCCCTGGCCAAGGTATAGCAATTTTAATTGCCGATTGAAGACCCGGGCGGCCTTTCAAATCGAAAATTGGCAATTGACGATTGAAAATTCTGAGTTGAGGTTTTATGTCACGTCGAATTCCGTTCGTTGCGTTTTTCGGAATACTGCTGTTGATCACGGCGGCTTGCACAAATAAGAAGTCAGTCAACCCACTGTCTAATGTCGGTTCCAAGCAGCCGGATAAGGTCCTTTTCGACAAGGCCATGGACGCCATGAAGCACAACCGCTTCGACGTGGCCCGCATCACGTTGCAAACTCTCATTAACACATATCCGGATTCCGAGTTTATCGCGCGGGCCAAGCTGGCGGTGGGCGATTCCTGGTATGCCGAAGGGGGGACGGCTTCGCTGGCGCAGGCGGAACAGGAATACCGCGATTTCATTACGTTCTTCCCCAACATGCCGGAGGCCGCCGAAGCCCAACTCAAAATCGCTAACATTCAATATCAGCAGATGGAGAAGGCTGACCGCGACTACACTCACGCTAAGCGTTCGGAAGACGAATACCGAAACCTCATCTTGCAGTTTCCGGACAGCAAACTGGTGCCCGAGGCAAAACAACGCCTCCTCGAAGTGCAGGAAGTGCTGGCCGAGCGCGAATATATAATCGGACGCTTTTACTACCTGCGTCCGTCATATCCCGCGGCAATTGCGCGCCTGCGATCGCTGGTCGAGCGCTACCCGCTGTACAGCCACGCCGATGAAGCACTCTATCTTCTGGGGCAAACCTATGAGGGCGAAATGGCGCAAGTCCGGTCGCGCCCCACTTGCACAAAGCCCAACCAGCCGCCAGGCTGTATCGACGAAGGTACAAAGGCACGAATGTTGGACTCCTTCAGCAAGAACGCTGCTGATGCCTACTCGCAGATCATCAAGCGCTACCCCATCATGGATCGTGTCGATGATGCGAGGAAACGTCTCGCCGCATTGCACCAGCCTATACCCAGGCCAACCAAAGCCGCGGTCGCCCAGAACAAGGCAGAAGATGCCAGCCGACGCGACACGGGCACGTTCGGACGTCTGACTGGGATGTTCATGAAACATCCCGACGTAGCCCAGGCCACGAAAGTTGGTGATCCGGCGTTGGTCGATCCCACGCCCGTCAGTGCGACCGAGGTCACGCGCGAAACCGTGCGAGCGGCGATGGCAGGATCCGGAGAGCACAACGTCAGTGTTGAAAAAGTGGAGGGAGGCACTCCCCCGCCCAACGAAGCGGCGCCACGCTCGGATACGCCGCCGGCAAACAGTTCTCCTTTCGCCCGGCCGAACACGGGAGCAGGCGGCAGTGATCTGCAGCCCGCCGCACCCCGGCCCGCCAGCCCGACGTCCAGCCCAGCGGCTGATCCCAACGAACTTAAGCCCGACGCTCCCAGCACAAACGATCAGGCCCTTCCGCCCCCCGCGCAAGTCAACGAGATACAGCAGGGCGCCGGACAGCCGGGCAGCTCGGCCGGCGCTGACTCGAGCTCGCGCGATCAATTGGCGGACGACAGCGACCTATCGAGCAGCAAGAAGAAGAAAAGGAAGGGGTTGAAGAAGATCGTTCCCTTCTGAGGACGAGCTCAATCCAGTTTCGCCAAGGCCCGTCCCTTCGGCATCACCCACCCACAATGCGACTCGCTGCGAAAGACGCAGTAGGCGCTGGCCACTGGTAACGTGGTTACCTGCTGTCTACTCATTGACTTACGTTGTGGCTCAGGTTACCTTCGCGTTATCTCCCCTCATTAGAGGAAATTCCCTTTGGCTAGGAAGATACTGCTCGCCGATGACAGCGTGACCGCCCAGAACATGGGGCGAAAAATTCTCGCGGACGCGGGCTACGAGGTCATCACCGTCAACAACGGCTCGGCGGCGCTGAAAAAGATCGCGGAGCAGAAACCCGATCTCATCATCTTGGATGTTTACATGCCTGGCTACAGCGGCCTGGAGGTGTGCCAGCGCCTCAAGGAAGCCACCGAAACTGCACGCACCCCGGTCCTGCTGACTGTAGGAAAGCTGGAGCCTTTCAAGCCCGAGGAGGCAAAACGAGTACGTGCCGAAGGCTTTATCGTCAAACCATTTGAAGCCAGCGAATTGCTGAGCGTTCTCTCCAAGCTTGAAGACAAGATCGTGCATAGAGCCGAGCCCTCCAAGCCGGGTCGGTTCGCGCGGGCAGTTGCGGCCGTGGAGCATGCCGATCGTCCCGGCAGCCCGCGCTCCGCGAACAAAGAAACTGGATGGGAAAAACGGATCGCATTCCCATTGAAGAAATCGAAATCTGCTGAGAAAGAAGACGACTCCGAAACTTACAACTCGGGTAAGCCGGATTTGCGCGACGTCATCGAAAAGGACGAGAAGCAAAAGGAAGAACCATCCAAGCCCGCTGAAGACAGGCTGCAGGTTGCGGCCATAGTGCCGGCGGATCTTCCCAAAGACGTCACGCCGGAAGAACTTGCTGCGCTTGCGGCAGCCGCAGCCCAAGTCCAAGCCAAGTTGGCCGCGGTGGATTTGGAGAAAGCGCATTCAGAGGCCGACACTGCCATTACCGACGGCGTAGCCAAGACCGAAGAAAACAGCGAGGCTGTCGCGGAAGTGAAGTCTTGGAGACCGTCTGAGGCAAAGTGGGATGCTTCCAGCCCAGCTTCGCCTGCGGCGAAGCTAGATGAGGCGGAATCCAGCCGAGAATCCGCGGGGGCGACCTTTGCCGAGGGCGCCAACGAAGAAATCGCCGGCGCGGCACTACCGACCCGTGACGAATACCGGAAACATTCGCTGTCAGCCGTTGCCGGCAGGGACGCCGAGGTAATGGCCGCCATCGCCGCTCTCGAGCCGGCGAATGGCAAGGCATGGGACACGGCGAGTTCAACCCACGAAACGGAGAAAGCCGCCGAGGATCTTTCCCCCGTCGCCGCCACGGCGGAGGCATTGACTACCGTGACAGGGCCGCGGTGGACCGCGGTGCCGATTGCGACCAATGAGGATGAAGCGACACTTTCGCTCGAGCACGAGATGCACAAGGCTTATGCAGCCTTCGCAGCCGCCGACGCCGGGCACTCAACTCTAATTTCCTCAGTTCCTGTCGGACCGTCAATCGCGACTCCGAACTCGCGAGAAGAAATTGCAACAGCGCAGACGGCTGCTGCAGAATCCGCGCCGGCTAGCACGGCTGAACAGACTACGCCGGCTGCTGAGATGCCGCTGGTCAGTGCGACTGAGACAGCTCTGCTCGTCAATGAAAACGCCCACGAAACGACGGCGCAGGCGGCTCCAGAAATGCCGCAGGCAGTAGAGTCCCAGCCCGCAACGCGGATCGCGGAAACGGCGCCGCCGGAAGAATCCGCCGAGCATGCAGCTCCTGAGGCGGAGGACGCTTCCGGTACGAATACGTTCGAATCTGCGTCCGTGCCGGAGCTGGCCTCCGCTGTTGCTGAGCTCACCGCCGGCTGGAACAATTCTGATGACAGCGGCACGCAGGAGACGGCGCAGAAGAAAGATTCGGAATTAGCCGCCACCACTGTGGCAGCCTGGGCAAGCTGGCGACAAATTCGCGAAACCGCCGACTCCGGCGCCAGCGAGAATCCGGAACGGGCGAAGGACTTGGCGGTCGAAAATCCTCCTGCCGCAGAACCCGAATCCGCCGCCATGGCGGTTGCCGCGGGCGCAGAAAAGAGTCCAGAGGAAGGCTCTGCCGCGGATTCCACTGACGAAGCTAAGAACATCGCAAGCCTAGTCGACAGCGTGATGGCCGAGCTGCGACCAAAGATCGTGGCGGAAATTTCCAAAAAGCTGGCAAGCGAAAGGAAATAAGCGACTACTGGCTTTCCATCGTTCGGCGTTTTCGGCGAATGTGTGACTGGGAATTTAAGTGAAAGCGCCGTCCATGCCGTTGTCAAAATTACTGGTCCCAGTGCGAATTCTAAGCCAACAGTGGCGTTTCGGCTTCCCCGCTACGCCGACTCGATTTCGAGGCCGAGGTCCGCTCCCGGACAGCTGCATAACTTGGATGACTAACATAAAAGGGCTGCGCGTGCGACATCTTTAGCCCCAAGAATATTTAGTACCAAGAATAAGAAAGTGGGGAGGGCACGCTTGCCCTCCCAGATGTTTTCTTGAACCGAATCCTTACGGTTTAACCGTGAAAGCGCCGGAGCTAGCGGCTGTCCCTCCAGCTGTAGTGACTGTGATTTTTCCGCTCTTGGCGCCGCCGGGTACAGTGGCAGCTGCCAACTGTCGGAATTCACGGTGAACGCGCCGTTCACTGCGCCGAAGGTCACTTTCGTCGTCTGTATGAGGTGTCCCCGGCGTCAGGCCACTAAGTGGTTCGAAGGCTGATGGAGATGTGTGATTGAAGCTGTAGACAACTGAGTGTGCCCGAGGGTGTGATCTTGAACACTGTGCCGCAGAAAGAGCAAAAACCGCCACCGGTTTCGCTCTCCGTGGCTTCTCTCCCCATCCGTACAGCGGCTTGGCTTCGCATCCTACCGCTTACCGGTAGCCGCCCACAGTAATAGACGGGATTTCCTTGATTACCGAAGTAA
>Ga0070698_100004685_pt1 | contig 15026 bp, 16 predicted proteins | sample KBSK1502metaG_FD_65477 | JGI IMG/M metagenome (GOLD analysis project Ga0070698, IMG submission 65477) | Corn, switchgrass and miscanthus rhizosphere microbial communities from Kellogg Biological Station, Michigan, USA - KBS K1-50-2 metaG | ecosystem: Host-associated > Plants > Roots >...
ACATCGTCAGTCAGCAAGTTGACCACCGCATCCACATCCCCCGCCGCGAAAGCCTCCGTCAGGCGGCGTACCAGCTCGCGCTCGGCCGGCGAGCCCGGCGCGGGCGGTGGCTCACGGCCTGCAGCGCCGGCGGAGCGGCGTGCCAGGGTGGCCCGGGCTCGCTTGAGCGCGCTGGCCGCCGACTCGATGGTGATCTCCAGGATGTCCGCCGTCTCAGCCGTCCGGAAGCCGAGCACGTCACGCAGCACGAGTACAGCGCGCTGGCGGGGTGGCAGGAGCTGCAGCGCCGTGATGAATGCCAGCGAGACCGCCTCGGTACTCTCATACCGTGCCTCGGGTCCCGGCTCGGTGCCAGGCAACTGGTCCAGCAGCAGGTCAGGATATGGCTCAAGCCACGGGACGTCGCCAAGCCGGGTCGGCTCGGGCGGGTCGGGCCAGTGCTGGGGGCCGTCCATCGTCACTCTCCGGCTGCTGGCCCGGAGGGCGTTGAAGCAGCGGCTGGTGGCGATCCGGTAGAGCCAAGTGCGGATCGACGCACGCTCCTCGAAGTCGCCCAGCCCGCGCCATGCGGCCAGCAGCGTCTCCTGTAGTGCGTCCTCGGCATCCTGCGCGGAGCCGAGCATCCGGTAGCAGTGGACCTGAAGTTCGTGCTGGTAGGGGCCCACGAGCTCACGGAACGCCTCCTGATCTCCGGCCCGTGCCCTGGCCGTCAAGTCGGACTTCACGGTGCGGTCCTTCCATCTGCTCGGTTCCTTTCCCGCCGCTCGCCAGTACTGACACCGGCGGCCCCGGAAACCGGGCGGTCCGCGGCCGCCCGGTTTCCGGGCAGTGCGGTGTCTGTCTTGCCGACACCACACAGAGATGGGACGCGTTATGTCAGAACCTGGCGGCAAGACCGTCGGCTCGCCCGGACCGGATCACCGATGGCTGGTTCTGGGCACGGTGGCGATTGCTCAGCTGATGGTGGTCCTGGACGCCACCGTCGTCAACATTGCCCTGCCCTCCGCGCAACGTGACCTCGGCTTCGCCAACTCCGACCGGCAATGGGTGGTAACCGCCTACGCCCTGGCTTTTGGCGGGCTGCTCCTGCTCGGCGGACGTGTCGGTGACCTGTTCAGCCGCAAGCGGGTCTTCATCGTCGGCCTGCTCGGCTTCGCCGGGGCCTCGGCGTTCGGCGGCGCGGCCACGTCGTTCGGGTTGCTGGTTACCGCCCGCGCGCTGCAGGGCGCGTTTGGCGCGATCTTGACCCCGGCTGCCCTCGGCACGCTTCTGACCACCTTCACCGACCCTCGCGAGCGGCAGCGGGCGCTCGGCGTGTACAGCTCGGTGGCCGGCGCCGGCGGCGGCATAGGCCTCGTACTGGGCGGAGTCCTGACCCAGGACCTGTCGTGGCGCTGGACGCTCTACGTCAACCTGGTGTTCGCAGCGCTCGCGGTGTCAGGAGCAGCCGCTTTCATCAGGGCGGCCGCGCCCGCAAGCCGCTCGCGCGTCGACATAGCGGGGGCGGTCCTGGGCGGTGGCGGCGTGTTCCTCCTCATATACGGCTTCTCGCGCGCCGAGGCGGTCGGCTGGGGATCGGCTGAGACGGTGGGTTCGCTGGCCGGGGGCGTGGCCATGCTCACATTGTTCGTGGTGGTGGAGCGGCTTGTCAGCCAACCGCTGCTCCCGTTGCGGATCATTGCGAACCGAGCCCGTGGCGGCGCCTACATATCCATTGGCCTGGCCACGGTTTCGCTTTTCGGGGCCTTCCTGTTCCTCTCCTACTACCTGCAAACGGTCAAGGGCTATAGCCCGGTCCTTACCGGCGTGGCGTTCCTGCCACTGGTCGGCGGCCTGCTCGTGGCCGCCAACGCGTCGAGCAACGCCCTCCTGCCCCGGACAGGGCCACGGCCCCTCGTCACCAGCGGGCTGGTGCTGGGCGCCGCCGCGATGGCCTCCCTCGCCCAGCTCGGCCCGGCCTCGAGCTACACCGCCGGCGTGCTCCCCGCGCTGATCATCTTGGGGCTGGCCTTTGGCCTGATCCTCCCGTCGGCCGTCGCAACCGCCACGACCGGCGTGCTCCCGCAGGACACCGGAGTGGCGTCAGCGCTTGTCAACACCATGCAGCAAGTCGGCGGCTCGATTGGCGTCTCAGCACTGAGCACCGTCGCGCTGAGCGCGACGGCGAGCTACCTATCAGCCCACCGGGACACCGGCCGGCTGGTCACCCGCGACGCCGCGATCCACGGCTATACGGTGGCTTTCACGGTGGCGGCCATCGTGTTCGCAGTGGCGGCGGTCCTCGCCTTCAGCCTGCTGCCATCCCGGCAACGGCAGCAAGCGGGCGGAAGTCTCGAAGGCGGCGGCGTTATGGCGGGACCCGCGACAGAAGCGGACGCCGCGGCCGGGGACACAGCACACCAGCCAGGCGTAGCGCCCGGCGGATGAGCTGCGGGAATTGTTCGGAACAGGGCACACGTCAAGGTCAAGTCACCCCTACTGGATGACGCTCCGCCGACCGGCCAGGGGAAAGGATGAGTGCAAGGGGGAGAACCGCGGCCCGGATGCAGCCGCATGGGCCGCGGCCCGCCACCATCTGAAGGAGGCCCAATGACGGATGCGCCACCCACCACCGTCGAGGACATGTTCGTGCAGACCGCAAGCGGTGTCCGCACTGACGGCGGAACCATGACCCTGCTCGGTCTAACCCCGCACACGATCTACTTCTCCGACCGTCCCGAACGTATCGTCGGCCACCTGACCACTCACCGGTTCCTTCAGTGGTGGTCCGAAGGTGACGACAGTTTCGCCGTCGACCCGCCCAACGCCGTGCTGGCCTGGGGCGAGCCCGGGACGGACACCCCGGAGGAGGCTGTGGTGGTCATTTCCGACCCGAGCATCACAGCTGACGGCTTGCAGTACCACGTCCAGACCCTGCAGGGCACTCCCCCGGCGACGGCTGGTCCGTGTGTGCTGTTTATCGACCCGCTCGGCCGGCCGCTCTCGCCGGTCTCGGTCGCCGGAGTACGCCGCCGGGAACTGCGCCGGGACCGCCGCCGGCTGTAGCGTATCCGCGAATGAGTGAATCGCCCCGGGGTTTCGGAGTCGCCGGACTCACCGGGACGGTTCACCCCGGTCGGCACCCGGGCGGCCCGGGGACGCCGACGGCGTCAGAGCTTGGTCAGCTTGGCGCAGGGCGTCGTGATCCGCACCTGTTGCGTGCCGAAGTCGATGACCAGGCTGGTGTCATCCTCGACGCTCACGACCCGGCCGAGGCCGTACTTGTCGTGAGTCACCTGGTCCTGCACGGCGAACTGCTCGGGGGGCGGGGCCGGGGGCGGGGGCTTGAAGGGGCTTGTGGGCAGGAAGCGCCGGGTCGCGGCGGGGGCAGGCTTCATCACATCCAGTATGCGCCACCGGTCCCCTGAGGCGAGACAGACTGGCGCGATCTTTGCGCGTGGCGTCTGCTTCACTGCGTCACGTCACGTGCAGAGACAGAGAAGCCACCGTCCGTTCGGGATAAAGAAGATTTTCCGAACGGACGGTGGCACTACCCGGTGATCAGGGTCAGAGCGAGCGGACGTGCTCGGCCTGCGGGCCCTTCTGGCCCTGCGTGATGTCGAACTCGACGCGCTGGTTCTCGTCCAGGCTGCGGTAGCCGTTGGACTCGATCGCGGAGAAGTGGACGAAGACGTCCTCACCCCCGCCATCGACACTGATGAACCCGAAACCCTTGTCCGAGTTGAACCACTTGACTGTTCCCTGCGCCACGCGCATGTCTCCCTACCTACGATGAGCCCCCGCACCGTGCGGGAACCGGCAGTAAATCCGCGAGCGCGCCATGACACGTCAACAGAAGCTACGACCGCCAGCATTAAACCACATCATGGACCAGACCATTCCCATCCGGGTGAGATCAGGCGAGGCCGGCCGGTGCTAGAGGACGTTTATCGCGCGCGCGATGACGAGCGCGGCCAGGACTATCGAGCCGGATGCTTCCATCATCATGAGCAGCTTGGCCCACGGCCTGATCGCCGAGATGTCGGTAGGGCTGATCGCGGTCGCGGTCCAGAAGGCCAGCGAAAGGTAGTCGACGAACCGCGGCACCCAGGTAGCCGGCACGAACTCCGTGTGCTGCATCTCGGGGAAGACGAACGCCGGGTTGTCGTAAGGACGATGTGCCCGGGCGGCGGCACCGCCGCGGTCGAGGTCCCAGTACCAGAGCGCGAAGGCGATCACGTTCGTCGCCCAGATCACGGCACCGGCGGCAAGCAGGCCGCCCGGGTGATTGGCGAACAGCTTGTTGTTGGTCAGGATTTCCACGACGAGCCGGGCGGCGGCGAGCAGGTTGGCCAGGGTGATGACCGCGATGACGGCGCTGGTGATGATCCGCAGCCAGGCTTTCTGCCGGTCGATGCGGCCCGGGTCCCCTATGATCAGCACCGCTAGCAGCGCGAGCAGCACGGTGGGGAACAACCACGCGGGCTGGACCCGGTAGCGGGCGGGCAGCGCCACGTGCAGGCCGGCCACGACGATGATGGCTGCGGCGACCGGCCACCAGTGCTCGCCTGCCCCGGCAGCGAGAGCCCGTTCAGTGGCGGGCTCAGGCGCCGGTCTCTGTTCGGCGGTCATACTCGATGATCAGTTGGCGGCCCGGCAGCGGAATCATCCCGGATGGATGATGTCTTCCCGGCTGCGCGGACCAGCCGTCATCCCTGCCACGGCGTCACCGCTGCGCCATGGCGCTCACCGCGTGGATACCGGGTTGTAGCCGGACAGGGTGAGGTGGCCCGCATCGACCGGGATCGTTACGCCAGTGACCTTTGATGCTAGGTCCGAGTTAAGGTACAGGGCAGCGTTCGCCACGTCCTGGGGATCCAGCCAGGATGTCCCGGCTAGAAGCGTGTAGTGGTGGCCGGCCTCGGTCATGTCCTCCTCGGTCCCGCCGGGGTGGCCGGCGAACATGTCCCAGGCACCCTGATGATTAGTCATGGGTGTCTTGACCGCGCCCGGGCTGATGGCATTGCACCGGATGCCGTACGGGGCGAGTTCCAGCGCAACGTTGCGCATCAGCCCGATCAGGCCGTGCTTGGCGGCCACATAGTGCGCGGTGTACTGGCCGGCCTCCAGGGCGTTCACTGACGCGATGATCACGATCGACCCGCTGCGGCGCTGGATCATGCGCGGCGCCACAGCCTTCGCCGCCTTCCACACGCCGGTGAGGTTGACGCCGATCATCTCGTCCCACTGCTCGTCGGTGAGTTCCCAGAACGAGCCGAGCGTCCAGATGCCGGCGTTCGCGATCAAGATGTCGATCTTGCCGAACTCGGCTATGCCGGCTGTCACCGCCGCGTCCAGCTGCTCCTGCGAGCGGACATCGGCCTTCACCGCGATCACACGCCGGCCGCAAGCCTCAACGAGCCGGGCAGTCTCGTCGAGGTCGTCCTTCGTCGCGAGCTTGTAGGGAACGGTCGGCAGCTGGTCAATAGCGTCGGCGATGATCACGTCGGCGCCCTCGCGCGCGCAGGTCACCGCGTGGGCCCGTCCCTGCCCCCGTGCGCCCCCGGTGATGAGGGCTACCTTGCCATCAAGCATTCCCATCGCGACTCCTGTCGAAGACGGCGGCGTTTGCCGCACGGGCCGAGAATCGCGTGTATACGGGTGACGTGCAAGAGGGGGTCGACATGAAGGCGCTCGTGTTCCGGCACAGCCTCGCGCGTGAGGCGGCTTCGGCCATCGGCGGCCGGGTGGACCGGCGGGCCTTCGCCTCCCGTTTCGCGCCCGTCCGCATCGAGGACGTCGAGGAGCAGCCGCTTCCGGCGGAAGACTGGGTGCGCGTCGAGACGACCTTCTCGGGCTTGTGCGGTTCCGACGTGAAGCAGATCCTGCTGAACGGCTCCCGCGACAACCCGCTCACCGCGCTCGTGTCCTTTCCGCACGTGCTCGGTCACGAGGTCGTCGGGCGGCGTCTCGATACGGGCGAGCGCGTCGTCCTCAACCCGTGGCTGTCCTGCGTCCCCCGCGGCGTCGACCCGCCATGCGAAGCCTGCCGGGACGGCCGCTACCCGTGGTGCCGCAACTTCCGTTCGGGCAGCCTGCCCGCCTCGATCCACCTCGGGAACTGCGCGGCAGCCGCCGGAGCGCACGCTGAGCGCTTCGCCGCGCACGTATCCCAGCTATTCGCCATTCCCGACGGCATCTCCGACGAGGCTGCCGTGCTGGCCGATCCGGTCAGCGTCTCGCTGCGCTCCATCCTGCTCGCGCCGCCCCCTTCCAGCGCGCAGCCCGTGCTCGTTTACGGCTCGGGCACGCTCGCCTTCGCGGTCATCGCGCTGTTGCGCCACCTGTATCCGTCCCGCGAGGTGTGGGCGGCCACGCGCCCCGGCGCCAGGGCCGCGCTCGCCACACGGCTCGGCGCCCACGCCGTGCTGTCGACCGTGCCTGACGAGCTCGTCGCGCAGGTCGCGCGCCGCGTCGGCACCACGCCGCTCACGCCGTGGAGCAAGCGCGACTGGCTGCAGGACGGCCCCGCCGTCGTCTACGACACAATCGGCTCGGTCGAGACGGTCGAGGCGTCGCTGCGGCTGCTCACGACGGGCGGCACGCTCGTCGTCTCCGGCGTGGAGCCGCCCAGGCGCTTCGAGTGGACCCCGCTGTACTTCAAGGAGCTGCGCGTTATCGGCTCGAACGGCTTCGGCGTGGAAGAGGTGGGCGGAGTAGCCAAGCACGCCATGGCGCACTACTTCGACTTCATCGACGACGGCTTCGACTTGACGCCCGTCATCACGCACCGCTTCCCGCTCGACCGGTGGGACGAGGCGGTGCTGGCGGTGAAGAACTCGCGGCGCACCGGTGCCGTCAAGGTGCTGCTCGAGCCGACAGAAGCGGTGACCTAGGGTTGTCCATATGCAGGACGGGTTGTTTCAGGCCGAGGAATTTGGCACCGCCACGCAGAATACAGCCACGATAATCTTCATTTGCCCATACGGCACTCCGATTGAGAAAGTGCGTTTCGCGATACGACGGTTCCTTAAGGAGGGTTATCATGTCCTGGCGTACCAGACGACCGCGGCCGTCTTTACGGAGGCCGACCCGATGATCCTTCCGGAGCTTATCTCTCGGGTGCGAGAGGATATCAGGTCACGGATAGCCAAGCTAACGTCTGAGGGTGTGACCGAATTTGGTTTCTTCGGCAGCAGCCTGGGGTCCTTCATCCTCTACAACTGCGTAGGCCGCGAAATCCCCGAGTTGCGGTGGGGCGTATTTAACACCGGCGGCAATATCGCGCGAGGCCTGTGGAAGATGCCTATGCTGAGACAGGCGCATGTAGCACGAGGATGGTCGCTCCCGCGGCTTGAAGAAGCATGGGCTGAGCTTCAATGGCCGGACTTCGGGCGGCTCGATGGCTGTCGGTTCGTATTCGTGAGCTCGCGGCGAGACGACATTTCCCCAATGAGCGGCATCTTCGAGTATCTCGAACCAATGCTCCAGGCAGGCGCCAACATCAGCGTCCGCGAGGTGCTGGCAATCAGTCATCGTTCGACCGTTATCGCCGGCCTCTGGAAGGGGCCGCAACTTGTCCGGATGGTGCGGGCAGCCCAGCCCATTTGATCGTCAGCTGGTCTCGGTTGCGTAGACGATCGTGTTGCTAAGGTACGAGCCCTGCTGCGCATCGAAGGTTCCGCCGCAGGTGATGAGGCGCACCTCCGGATCTGGAGCCGGACCGTAAACCGCCGACGTGGGGAAGCTGTCCTTGGGGAACTGGCGGACGGACGTGACCCGGAAGACGGCCAGCGTGCCGTCCGCGCGCCGGATGTACACACGGTCACCGGGGCGAAGCGACGACAGCCGGAAGAAGACCCCCGGGCCAGTACGCGAGTCGATATGCCCCGCGATGACCGCCGACCCGACGGCCCCGGGCCTGGGGCTGCCGGTGTACCAGCCCGCCACTGCTGTCGACTGGGGTACTTGAAGGGTGCCGTCGGCGGCCAGCCCGAGATGGATGAGGCTCGTCTGCACGCCGATCGACGGAATGCTCAGCGTGACAGGCAGGCTGACCTGGGCCGATCGCTGCTGCGGTGCGGCAGTGATCAGCCCGGTCGGAGCCGGCAGGGTCGGGGCAGCGGCATAAACCGCCGCGACGGGATGCCGCGTCAGTGCCAGCCCGGCAGCGCCGGCGACCGCCAGGATCAGGCCGGCCGCCAGCACCGGGAAGAGCGCCGGCCTCTTACCGGGCATGCCTGCCACGCTGGCGCGGCACGAGGCGGACGCCAAGGCCGCCCACCATAGTGAGCAGCAACCCGGCGGCGATGAGGTACAGCCAGGGCAGCGGCGACGGCACTCTGGGTGCGGTGCCGCCGAGCCCGGTCGCCGCGGCGCCCGCCGGCACGCCGTCGCTCCCGGCCGCGTCCAGCAGGTTGTCGAGCACCAGGGCCTTCGACCCGTCGAGGATCACGACGGTGTGCACCGTCCCGGCGGCAAGCGTGATCGTCGAGTTCACGGACTCGCTCTCCCCGGCGGCGTGCAGGGTCGCGGTGGCCGGGGATACGACCTGGTAAGAGCTCACCGACCCGAACGCCAGGTTGGTGACGGTCGGCTTCCCGTCCCACGTCACCGTCACCTCATGCTGCTGCAGGGATGCCTGAATGAACCGGACCTGTGCCTTGCCAGGCGGGTCGGTCAGCTGATCTTGCAGCACCTCCAGCCGCAGCCCGGATTCTGGTCCAAGCCCTGCCACGGTGTAGGCGCCGCCGGGGGCGACGGTCAGGCTAGCGGACAGCACCGGCTTGGTGCTGGCAGCGGCGCCCGCGGCGCGCATCGCGACCGTGTACTCGCCCGCCGCGAGCGCCTCATAAGGCGAGACCGTGCCGTAGCCGACATGGTGCAGCACCAGTTCGGCCGACGGGTCGCCGAAGGAATACAGGTAGACGTCCACAGCCGGCGTGTTGGGCGACAGGTGGGCGAGCCGGACCCACCCGGTACCCGAGGAAGTCGTCGATGCCGACGCCACCCTCGTGATCCCGAGCAACAGGGCAGCCGCGGCCATTAGAAAAGTTGTCCACCGGATAAATCGCATAATCTTCATGGGCTTCTCCCCCTACCCAGATGACACAAATCGTTACGGACTGCCGAGCAGCCCAAGCGGGCTAGGCGCGGCGTACTCAACCGTGAGTGCAGATGAACCGACAAGGACTGCCCGCAGCGGCTGGAACGGCTGTCGCTGGGCATCGATGAACGAAAGCATGGACCGCAGGCTGGCCTCGGCCTCAGCGCCGGGGCCTAGCGCGGCGATCTCGACGCTGCGCAACGGCACGACCGGGCTCGCGCCCGGTGACGGGTCGCCGAAGGCAGTGATCCGCACCTGCTGCTCGTTGGCGAGCGCGGCAAGCATCATGAGCAGCCGGGGGTCGACGTCGCCCGCGCTCAGCGCGTTTCTGGCGTCGGCGGCGACGATGATGCGCGGATTGCGCAGCAGCTGACTGCCCGCGGAGATCCGGCTGCGGCGGTCGGCGGCCACGGCCGCCTGATAGGCAGCCGTCCCGTCAGGAGCGATGGCGCGGATGTCGATCCGCCCGGTCCCGGTGCCGAAGCTCGCGATCACGACGGGGGCGTAGACGCTTTGCAGGCGGGTTCCGAACTGGTTTCGCACGGCGAGGGTAGCGACAACCACGTCCGATCCGAGCGGGTCGGCCGTCGCGGTACCGAGCACAAGCAGCCTGGTCGCGGGAAGCCCGTCCGCGTGCAGCGCGGCGCACATGGCGGGATCGCAGGCGACGATCGCGCTGGCCGCCACCTGCCCGGCGATCCAGCTGGCCGCCTCGCCGCGGGTCGCGGCGGGGGCACCGGCCGCCGCCGCGGGTACCGATGGTGACCTGGCCGCACGCCCAATGATGACACCGGTCACTCCGGCCCCGAGGGCCACAATAGCGATCAGGGCAAGCACGACGGCCACACGCCGGCCTCGGCGGGAGCCCCTTCCGCCGAAGAGAGGGTGACGCTCAAGCCACAGCCGCAGCGTGGTCGCGATAACCGATGGCCAAGAGGGCTCGGAGCGCCGCGAACGCGCCGACAGCCCAGTGCCGCGATACTCCATTCCGCCCCCAAGCGCTACCATCAGGCAATATGCGGCTAATCTTCACAGCAAAACACACAGTCGGCAACACTTCAGGCGAAATGGAAATTTGGATGCCACACAGGTACATCAAGCCATGAAATTTATTGCCCGCGTTGGAGTCATCTGCTAAGCCGGACGCTGGCGGCGATGTGAGCGGCGAGAAACCGGCAGCGGGAGGGACGAGTTGGCGGATACCGAGGATCTGCCTGGTGGGGCTGGTCGTGCCGAGCGCGGGCCCATGGACGCAAGCCGGACGCCGCGCTTCGCGGGGCCGCCGACCTTCGCGCTTCTGCCGCGACGGGATGAGGTCTCCCGCTGCGACGTGGCAGTGGTCGGCGTCCCGTTCGATAGCGGCACGTCCTACCGGCCAGGGGCCCGCTTCGGTCCGGCCGCGGTCCGGCAGGGATCTCGGCTGCTGCGGCCCTGGAACCCAGGCTTGGAGGTGGCGCCGTTCGGCGCGCAGCAGGTGGCGGATGCCGGCGACATCGCGTGCAATCCGTTCGACATCAAGGAGGCCGTCGACCAGATCGAGACGGCCGCTGCCGCCCTGCTCGGCGATGCCGGCCGCCTGCTGGCGATCGGCGGCGACCACACCATCGCCTACCCGCTGCTGCGAGTCACCAGGCGGCGGTTCGGGCCCGTCGCCCTGGTGCATTTTGACGCCCACCTCGACACGTGGCAAACCTACTTCGGCGCGCCGCTCACGCACGGCACGCCGTTCCGGCGTGCCGCGGAAGACGGGCTGTTCCTTGACGGGCACAGCATGCACATCGGCATCCGCGGGCCGCTGTACGCTCCGACCGACCTGACGGAGGACGCCGAACTCGGCTTCAACATCGTCACCGCTATGGACGTCGGGCGCATGGGTGCCGCCGACGTCGCCGCCGCGATACGTGAGCGGGTGGGGGACAACCCGCTGTACGTGTCGATCGACATCGACGTGCTGGACCCGGCGCACGCACCGGGCACCGGGACCCCGGAAGCCGGCGGCCTCACCTCCAGGGAACTGCTCGGCATCCTGCGGGGCCTCGCCGGCATGCGGCTCGTGGGCGCGGACGTCGTCGAAGTGGCACCCGCATACGACCACGCCGAGGTGACCACCGTGGCCGCCGCGCACGTCTGCTACGAGCTGCTCGGGCTAATGGCGCTCGGCGGCTGATCTTCCATCTATCACGGCTTCTCAGAATCAACCGAGGTGCTGACGTTATACTTGTGCCAGATTCCTAGGGAAGCGATGAAGTGCGGCAACAACTGACCGGCGGAAGCTGGTGAACGACAAACGGGAGGACGGCCCGGAGAGCGGGCGCGAGCGCTTGAGCCGGGCCGCATATGAGCTGTTCAGCCGTGAAGGCACCAGGTCTGTCGGCGTCGATGCGGTTATAGCCAGGGCCGGCACCGCGAAGATGACGCTTTACCGGAATTTCCCGTCCAAGGACGACCTGATACTTGATTTCCTGCGCCGACGGGAGCAGCTGTGGACGCTCGGGTGGCTAGAAGCCGAGAGTCAGCGCCGCGGCGAGACTCCGCGCGATCAGCTGCTGGCGATATTCGATGTGTTCTCGGAGTGGTTCAATAAGCCGGATTTCGAAGGCTGCTCATTCCTGACCACTATGGTCGAGGTCAACGACCCGGATCACCCGGTCCACCAAGCGGCCGTAGTGCACCTTGCGAATATCCGGAGTTATATAGAGAGGCTTGCGGCCGAGGCCGGAATCCGCGATACCGATTCGTTCGCGCGGAAATGGCACATCCTCATGAAGGGCTCCATCATGGCAGCCCATGAGGGCGACGCGGCAGCGGCGGACCGGGCCAGGGAACTCGGCGAGCTCCTGCTCGCGCAGCACGGCTGCTGAACGGCGCCGACGCAGTGCCCGGACCTCCGCCTTTCCGGCCCGGGCGCCGCCGCACGACGAAGGTCAGTTGATGCCCAGTTTTTCCGCGGCTAGTTTCGTGCCCTCCACCCGGTTGGTGATCTTCTGCCAGGCGGTCTCGCGAGCGAAGTCGGGTGACCCGTGACTTGGCTTCTCATCGATGCTGAACGGGGAGAACCCGCAGTCATCAGTCGAGGCGAGCTGTTCCTTCGAGATGAAGTTGGCCGCCCGGACAAGGGCGTCGCGGACCTCTTCCGGGCTCTCGACCCGTGGGTTTAGCGGGTTGATCACGCCGATGTAGGCCATCTGGGTGACGCCGTTGGCGTCGTCGCGCAGGTTCTCCCCGATCATCCGGTAGACCGGATCCTTGTCTCGCTCGCTGGCGAGCTGGATCAGGAAGTACCCGGCGTTGATGCCGAACATCGAGGGCAGCAGGTCACTGTAGGGCACGTCCGCGCTGTGCACGGAGTCCCGGTCACCGCCAGGGCAGGTGTGGATCCCGATCCTGGTCCGCTCCTCGGCGGTGAACCGGTCCATGACCCGGTTATTGAGCTCGATGAAATGCGGCAGCATGTTCCGGCCGGTCCAGGGGTTGCGCGAGTCGTTGCGGGTAGCCAGCCGTCCCTCGGTGAAGTCCACCGACACCCGCGCCGCCCCTGCGGCGAATGCCTGCCTGATGTCCTTCTCGCACTCGCTGACCAGGTCCGCCTCGAACTGTTCCCGCGTGTAGCCCGGAATCTCCTCGTCGAGCGGGTACAGCAGGGCCAGCATCGACGGCGCGATCACGGCCTGCTTCATCGGCTTGTGCGCCATCGTGATGGATTTCTTCAGCGTGTCGGCGGCGTATGTCTTGTACCGGAACGGGCCGCCGGTGAGCCTCGGCAACTGCCGGTTGTGACCGTCGGCGAAGATCGCGAAGTACTGGCCCCCGGTCCCGGCCAGATGGTCGGCGAGCCCGGTGCCCGCTAGCGTGTCGGTGATCGCGTAGGTCGCGAAGCTCGACCAGCGCTGCTCGCCGTCCGAAATGATCGGCGCGCCTGTCTTCTCCAGGTGCTCGATGGAGTCCCGGACCGCCGTGTCCTGCTCGCTCTCCAGCTGCTCGCGGGTGATCTCCCCCGCGTCGTACTGTGCGTACGCCTGCTGCAACCTGCTTGGTCGCGGCAGCGAGCCGACAGGTTCGGTGGGAATTCCGGTAGCAGTCCTCGGATCGTAGTCGGTCATGGCTCTTGGCTCTCCTTGTCGTCTGCGAGCGCTGCGATGCGCTGTGGAGAGAGACCGGCCTGTCTCATACCGTTAGCCGGAGCATAAGCCCATGACCGACCGCGGTCAACGGGATGTCGCGGGGAATTCGACGGGCCTGGCCCGGCCGGGCCAGGCCCGTCGTTCGCGCTCAGCCCTGCTTGGTCAAGCCCACGACGTGGCCTTGCGGGTCGGCGATCAGCGCGAAGGCCACGCCGGGCACGTGCTGGGGCTCCTGAACGACCCGGCCCCCGAGTTCCCTGGCCCGGTTGACGGCGCTGTCGACGTCATCAACGGCGATGAAGAAGGTGACCAGATCGCTACCGCCTTGCAGCGGGCTGATCGCCGTGTACAAGGCGTCGGGCACACCGGTGTCGACGAACGTGTAGCCGGGGATCGCACCCTGGTCCGGGTACGTCCATCCGAGCAGGTCTCCGAAGAACTTGCGGGTGGCGTCGGGGTCTGCCGACCGGATCTCAGCGTGCACGATTGGATGCGACATCTCTTGCTCCCTCGGTGGTAGCCGAAGGGCGCCGAGGTGACGCCCTTCCTGCCCTCACCACGAACGAGACCACGCCGGATCCGACAAGGCCAGGTCGGCTTCAGCGATGCGGCGGGGGCTGTCGATAAGGTCGATCGCGGTGATTTTCGCGCCGGTGATCGTGAAACGCACCAGGGTGACCGGCTTCCCGTCCGCGGCCGTGATGATGCCGACGGCTCCGTTGATCACAGCGGGCAAGCTGACCTGGGCAATGCGGGTGAAGGGGAACGCGCGTGCGGCTACCGCCGCCGCACCGCGGACCACCTCGGTGCCGTTAGAGCGCACCACGACGTCTTGGTCGAGAGCCGCCAGCAGCGCGTCGAAGTCTCCGTCGCGGGCGGCGATCAGGAAGGCGTCGGTGATCGCCCGCTGCCGGGACAGGTCGGTGCCGGTGACCGGGGCCACGTCCTGGACCCTCCGGCGGGCGCGGCTGGCCAGCTGGCGAGCAGCGGCGGGCGAGCGTCCGACGACGGCCGCGATCTCATCGAACGGGACAGCGAAGATGTCGTGCAGGACGAATGCGAGCCGTTCGGCGGGCGCCAGCGTGTGCAGGATTACCAGTAGCGCGGGACCAATTGAGTCGGCAAGCAGCGCTTCGTACTCGGGGCCGCTGCCGTCCGCGTCACTGACGGCTGACTCGGGCAGGACCACTCCCACTGGCTCGTCCCGGCGCGCGGCCAGCATGTTCAGGCACACACGGGCTACGACTGTCGTCAGCCATCCGCCGAGGTTCTCTATGCTGCCGGGGTCGGTGCGGCTGAGCCGCAGCCAGGCTTCCTGGACAGCGTCGTCGGCCTCGCTGGTCGAGCCGAGGGTCTGGTGGGCGAGGACCCGCAGCCGGGGCCGGTGGGCCTCGAACCGTTCCGCGAGCACGTCATGTTCGTTCATCGGTCACGTTCTCGAGTGGTTGCCGGTCATAGACGTGACCGTCCAGGCCCCGCCGATGTGACAGGCCGATGTGACAAGAGGCCAGGGACGAACCGCAACGAACGGAGAACCCATGGCCTCGCCCGTCCTTGTCACTGGCGGCACCGGCCGCCTCGGGAAGCTTGTCGTCGCGCGGCTGCTGGACAGCGGTTGCGACGTTCGCGTGCTCGCCCGGCACCACCGCCCCAGCCCGCAGGGCGCGGAATTCTTCACCGCAGACCTCAGGACCGGTCACGGCATCAAGCCTGCGGTGACCGCGACGGCGGCCATCATCCACTGTGCCACCGCCACAAGGGGTGACGCCGAGGCAACGCGCAACCTCGTGGCAGCCGCGTCCCTGGCGGGTTCCGGCCAC
>Ga0070698_100004686_pt1 | contig 15024 bp, 17 predicted proteins | sample KBSK1502metaG_FD_65477 | JGI IMG/M metagenome (GOLD analysis project Ga0070698, IMG submission 65477) | Corn, switchgrass and miscanthus rhizosphere microbial communities from Kellogg Biological Station, Michigan, USA - KBS K1-50-2 metaG | ecosystem: Host-associated > Plants > Roots >...
ATCCGGGCCGCCAGATCCTCGGCAAGCGCGACCTCGTCCGCTCCGTATTCCAACCCCCGCGTGCCGCGCGCGAGCGTGAGCGCACCGAGGGGCCGCCCTCGACTCGCGAGCGGTACGCAGATCACCGAAGCAACATCGCCGGGAAGCTCGGGCTCGGCAGGCAATTCGTCGGGACCGTCGCGGTGAACGAGCGCTGGGATCGCCAGGTAGCGTCCAGACTTGATCACGGCTTGCACGAAGCCTTCGGGCTCACCGGCCGGCTCTGCACCGGTCGGCTCCGCGCGCGCAACTCCCATCCGTGTCAGTTCCCCGTTTGCCTCCAGAACGTCGACCGCACACCAATCGGCAAGATCGTGAACCGCCAGCTCGACGACTCGCTGGATGGAATTCCGCGTCTCTATCGCGGCGCCGAGAATGTCACCGACCTCGCGCAGGAAATCGAGCCGACGCTGACGGACCGTTCGCAGGTTGGCCGACGACCGCTCAGCGGCGCGGAGCCGCTCCCGCTCGTCGTCCGCTCGTTTGCGCTCGCTGACGTCGACCAGGAACGTCTGCGCGTAGAGCGCCTTTCCCATGGCATCCCGGACCGTCGCGGTCTCCTCACGGACCCAGACGATCCGCCCATCGCGAGCAATGAGCCGGTACTCGCAACGGAGTCTGCCGCCGTCGGCGTCTGCCCGCTCGTGCCCGGCAAGCACCTGCTCGCGATCGTCGGGATGCAGAAGTCGGGAGAAGAGCTCTGGTTCCGCACTCCACTCTGCCGGCGAGTAACCGAGCATCGCCTCCACTTGCGGGCTGATGTACACGCAGGAGTTCCGGTCACCCGGAGCAGACAGCCACGTCAGGAGCGGGAGATTCTCGGTGACCGCTCGGTACTCCGCCTCCGCCTGCCGCAGCTCCTCGCGTAACCGTGCGGACTCGTCACGAGTGCGATCGCGTTCGGCGTTACCCCAGATGCGCCCCGCCGTGACGGCGACGAGCGTTGTAAGCAGGAGCGCGAGCGCGGACAGCCCACCCCGCGCATCAGTTGCCATCCACGTCAACGCAGTCACGCCGCCCACGATCACGAGCGCGATCGCAGCGGCAACGAGGTGACGGCGTGAAGGCCTGGGAGGTCCGGACACGGGCGACGCGCGTGAGCGTAGCTCCGGGGTCGCGATGCCACAAGGCGATTGGGTGAATTCGGACAGTGCTCGCTCCCAGAGGCGGGCTTGTTCCTCGAAGGGACGCCATTTCGCTCTGAAAGGGCGTTTCCTTCCTCCGACCTAGACGCTTAACATCCGCTGCCGCTCTCACATGCGGCCCGCATCCGTCCGCCCGATCCGTGAGGATTCCGTGCTGCGGCAGGACATCTTCGTCAGGGAGGACGACATGACGTTTGATTGGGAGCGCTTTAGCCCGCTCGCAGGACTGCTGGCGGTGGTCGGCATGGTGGTCGCATTCGGCCTGGTCTCAGGCAGCCCCAGCTCCGATGACTCCGATGCGAAGATCAGCTCGTACTACGCCAGCGACTCGCACCAGACCAGGAGCATCGTCGCCTGGCTCGTGTTCACGGCGGCGATTCTGTTGTTGCTCTTCTTCTTCGCCACGCTCCGCGCACGGCTCGTCGCGAGGGAAGGGAACACGGCCAAGCTGAGTGCCCTCGCCTTCGGCTCGGGGGTCGCCAGCGCCGTTTTCTGGGCAGCCTCAGTGTTCTTCTTCGCGGGGCCCGGGCTGACGGCAGACGACACGAACAAGTTCAAGCTCGACCCGAATACCTTTCGGTTGGTCAACGACACCGGCTACGCGTTCTGGGTCGCTGCAGTCATGGTCGGCGCTCTCGTCGTCTGGGCGACGTCGGCAGTCGCCCTGCGTACCGGATTGCTGCCACGCTGGTTCGCCTGGCTGGGCATCCTCGTCGGGATCATCCAGCTGTTCGCGATCTTCTTCGTCCCGGCATTCGTGTACTGGGGCTGGATCCTGGTCGCAAGCATTCTGCTCACGTGGCGGCCGGCACCAGCACGCGCAGCGGCGACCTAGGGCAGGCAACGACAAAGGAGGAGCAAGATGGAACGGGTACGAAGCGGCGCGCGCGTTGTGCTCCGTTACTTGGTCGGGCTCTACGTGATCGCGATCATCGTCCAGATCTTCCTCGCCGGCGAGGGGATCTTCGGGATCAAGGCCGGCCCGAAGCTCGACGACCAGAAGACACTCGACGCCCACCGCGGCCTCGGCTTCATCCTCGCCGACTTCGGCGCTGCCCTACTTCTGATCGTCGCCCTGCTCGCCTGGCACACCGACAAGCGCGTGCGCAAAGTTTCGATCGCGCTGCCGTTCTTGCTCTTCATCCAGGGCATTCTCGGTGGGGCAGGACGGTGGGGAGGTGCGTTCCACCCTCTGAACGCGTTCCTCATTCTCGCCCTCTTCGGCTGGCTGGCGTGGACGCTGTGGCGTCGACCTGCGACTCAGGCTGCTACTGCGGACAGCTCGTCGTAGATCCGGCGCAGGCGTCGCTCTCGCATCGAGAACGCGCGGACGACGCGCGGATCGAACTGTCCGTCATCGGAGAGGATCTCGTCCGTCGCCTCGTCCCAGGTGAGCGCCTTCCGGTATGGGCGATTGCTCGTCATCGCATCGAGGGCGTCCGCCAGCGCGAAGACGCGGGCGCCGAGCGGAATCTGCTCTCCCTCGAGACCCGCCGGGTAGCCGGTCCCGTCCCAACGCTCGTGGTGCGAGCGGACGACGCCGACGCCTTCCCCCTGTAGCAGCTGAATGCCGGACAAGATCTCCGCGCCGATCGTCGGGTGCAGTTGGATCAACCCCCGCTCGGAAGGCGTGAGAGGGCCCGGCTTGTTGAGCACCTGGTCGGCGATCCCGATCTTCCCCACGTCGTGCAGGAGGAAACCGTACTCCAGGCTCGGATCGTCTAGGAGGCCGGGGTTGACGACCTCGGCCAGGGTCAGTGCGTAGTGCTGGACGCGCTGTGCGTGCAGACCGGTGCCCGGGTCCTTCGCCTCCAACGCGTCTGCGAGCGCGGCCACCGTCTGGCGGTACGCCTGCTGTAGAAGTCGCCGCTGCGTCCGTTCCACTTCGACGACACGGCTGAGGTCGCGCGCGTAGATGAGGAGCTGCTCTGCGTCACCCTGGCTGCGGTCGACCAGAAGCTCGGTCGACGACTCGCTCAGGTGATCGATCAGCCCGATCAGCTCGAGCGGGCTGAACGGCTTCCTCAGAATCGCGCGCGCACCGGCCTCGCGAGCCTGCGCCTCGGTCATCACCGTCCCGGTGAGCAGGATGACATGCGGCTCGCCCGCCGTCCGTCCTTTCATCAACTGCCGGCAGAACGAGAGACCGTCGAGGCCCGGCAGCGTCACATCGAGGAGAACGACGGACGGCCGCCAGAAACGGGCGACGTCCTGGGCCTCCTCGGCCGACGCGACCTCCTCGAGCTCGAACTCGTCCGCTGCCAGCGTCTCGCGCAACAGGAGCCGCAGCGAGGAGTCGTCGTCCACGACGAGGATACGGCGCCTAGCGCCGGGGAAGAGGTCTGCGAATTGCTGCGGAGTCTCCATAGCCCAAAGGCGGCGGCCGCAGCGGTACGCCGTTCTTCGTTCAAGTCTATATCGGTATTGCTTCTTCGCTACCTACATCACTCGACCGAGGCACACGTCGAGCCACCGTTAGGCGCCCCACCAGAAGCTGGCGGCGACGACCACGTAGAGGCCGACCAGGATCGCGCCCTCCTCCCAGGTGCTCTCCCCGTCGTAGACCACGAGCGCCCCGAGGCCTGCGGCGAGCAGCAGCGAGATCGCCAGGAGCGGCGGGAACACGAGCGTCAGGCTGGTCGCGAAGAAGAGACTCGCAAACACCAACACGGGCGTGAGGAGCAGAGCAACTTGCAGGGCCGAGTTGACGATCACGGAGATCGCGAAGTCCGGGCGGTTCGCTGCCGCGAATTGAACGCCGACCACATTCTCGACCGCATTGCCGGCGATTGCGACCACCACCAGCCCGGCGAATGCCTGGCTCATCCCCAGTGACTCCGTCGCGGGCTTCAGGGCTGTGACGAACCAGTCGCTGACGAAAGCGGCCGCGACGCCGGCCGAACCAAGGACGGCGACCGTCGTCCCGAGCCTCCAGCGCGGAGGCTCGTGCTCGCCTTCTTCCCCACCAGACAGGAAGCCCGGCAGCGTCAGCACGAAGAGAGCAAGCAGAACACCGGCGCACACCAGGCTCAACGTCTTTGCGTGCGCCGCGGCCGGAGCGTGGAACTCGTGCGCCAGGGAGGGCACCGCGAGGATCGCGGCGGCCAACACGCTCAGCGTGGCGATCATTCGCGCGCGCGGAGAGTTGAAGACCTGCGTGCCGTGACGCACGCCACCGACAACGAACGCGAGCCCGAGCACGAGCACGCTGTTGGCGATCACAGAGCCGACGAGTGCTGACTGGACGACCTGGGTCAAGCCCTGCCGCAGGGCGAACAGAGCGATGAAGAGCTCCGGCAGGTTGCCGAGCGCCGACTGGACGACCCCGGCGACGGACGAACCGACGCGGCTGCCTAGCTGCTCGGTCGAACTGCCCACAAGCCGCGCGAGCGCCGCGATCGCGAGCGCTGCCATCGCGAAGGTGACCACTGGTGTCGCGTGCGCGTAGTGAACCGAGGCACCGGCGGCAACAAGAACGCCACACAAGCCGAGCTCGATGACGTCGCGTCGGCTCATCGCCATATCATCGATGCGATGACGGGCGAGGAGCTGCGAGAGGTGATGCGCCGCTTCCCGGCACCCGTGGCCGTCGTCACGACGGAGCTCGAGGGCGAGCGTTTCGGACTTACGGTCGGCTCACTCGTGTCCCTGTCGCTCGCGCCGCCGCTCGTCGGGATCTCGATCGGGAAGGACTCCTCCTCGCACGAGCCCATTCGGCGCGCGGGAGCTTGGATGGCGAGCCTGCTCTCGGAAGCGCAGGCGAGCGTCGCGCAGCATTTCGCACGGAGCGGTATCCCACCCGTTGCTCTGTGGAACGGTGTCGACGTGCGCGAAGGCTCCTACGGACCTCTGGTCGACGGCTCGCTCGGCTGGCTCGAGTGCCGAACCGTCTCCGAGCACGACGCGGGCGACCACACGATCTTCGTCGGCGAGGTGGAGTCGGTCGAGCTCGGCCGCCAGGGCCAAGGGCTCGTCTACCGCGGGAGCGAGTACCTGCCCGCGTGATCGACCTCGCCTCGCGTTCCTGGCGCGTCGCTGGCGAGTCGGAGCCTGAGGGGATAGGCCAAAAAGCTGGCCAGACCCGAAGAGCGCCGGCCAGCCAGCGACGCGAGGCGGCGCCGGAGGCCGGCTCCGCCGGCCGGGAGTCGCCGCCGGCCAGGGACGTGAGGGCGGTCGTATTCGATCTCGATGGGGTAATCCTCGAGACGGAGGAGCTGTGGAACGAGGTACGGGAGAACCTCGTCCGGGAGCGCGGTGGGCGCTGGACCGACCGTGCCCAGGCGGACATGATGGGCATGAGCTCGACAGAGTGGTCGCGTTACCTGCACGACGCTCTGGGCCTGAAGGAGCCGCCCGAGGAGATCAATCGCGAGGTCGTGCGCCGGATGCTCGAGCTCTACGAAGAGCGGCTGCCCCTGATCGACGGCGCGCCGGAAGCTGTGCGGCGGCTGGCCGAGCGCTGGCCATTGGGGCTCGCCTCCTCCTCCAACCGTGAGCTGATCAACCGCGCCCTCGCCGTCTCCGGGCTGGCCGAGTTCTTCCGCGCGACCGTCTCCTCGGAAGAAGTTGCGCGTGGGAAGCCTGCCCCGGACGTTTACCTCGAGGCAGCCCGCCGCCTCGGCGTCTACCCGTCTCGCTGCGGCGCGGTTGAGGATTCCGGGAGCGGGATCCGTTCGGCTCACGACGCGGGCATGTTCGTCGTCGCGATCCCGAATCGCTCCTTCCCTCCGCCCGCCGAGGCCTTGCAGCTGGCGGATGTCGTGCTCGAGTCGATCAGCCGACTGGTGCCGGAGACGTTCGCCTCCAGATCAGATTCATCCCGTCCCTGACGGTCAGCAGGACGTTCTCGACCCGAGGATCGTCTCGAACGTGGTCGTTGAACTCCCGGATGATGCGTGTCGTCACTTCGTTATCCTCCGGATCCGCGACCCGACCGGACCAGAGCGTGTTGTCGGCGATGATCAGCCCGCCGTCCGCCAGCATGGGCAGCGTCGCCTCGTAGTAGTCGACGTACCCGTCCTTGTCGGCGTCGATGAAGACGAGCTCGAACGGGCCCTCGAGTTCCGCGATGGTCTCGAGGCCCGGTCCGAGGCGATAGTCGATCCGATCGACGACGCCGGCCTCCTCGGCGTAGCGGCGGGCGATGGCCGTCGTCTCCTCGTTGACATCGCACGTGATGACCCGGCCCGCGGGGGGCAGTGCGAGCGCCATCGAGATAGACGAGTAGCCGGTGAACGTCCCGAGCTCGAGCACGCGGCGAGCGCGCAACATCCGCACGATGGCACCGAGGAACCGCCCCTCGATGCGGCCGACCATCATCTGGGGCGCCGTCGTCTTCTCACGAGTTTCCGCCGCAAGGCGCTCGAACAGCTCACCGTCCGGTGCGCTGTACGCCTCGGCATACGCCTCGACCCGTTCGTCGACGATCATTCGACACGCCCGAGGAGAACGCAGCCGTTGTGTCCGCCGAGGCCCATTGCGTTCGACAGCGCCACGTCGACCCGCGCCTCGCGCGCCTCGTTCGGCACGTAGTCGAGGTCGCACTCGGGATCGGGCTGCCGGTAGTTGATCGTCGGTGGAAGCACCCCTTCGTGGAGCGCCAGGACGCACATCATCGCTTCGATTGCCCCGGCCGCGCCGAACGTATGCCCCATCATCGACTTCGTCGACGAGACGGCGAGGTCATATGCATGCTCTCCGAAGACATCTTTGATCGCCCGAGTCTCGGCGGCGTCGCCGAGAGGGGTCGAGGTGCCGTGCGCGTTGATGTAACCCACGCGCTCGGGTGCGACGTCCGCGCGCCGGAGGGCCGCGCGCATCATCTCCGCGACGCCGGTCGCCTCAGGCTCGGGCTGCGCCATGTGGTGCGCATCGTTCGAGGCTCCATAACCCAGCACCTCGGCGTACACGGTGGCGCCGCGCGCACGGGCATCGTCGAGCTCCTCGAGCATGAGCACGCAGGCTCCTTCACCCATCACGAAGCCGGCCCGCGTCGCGTCGAATGGGCGCGAGGCGCGCGGCGGGTCCTCGTCCTCGACGGCGAGCCCGCGCATCGCGGTGAAGCCCGCGAGGATCAACGGGTGCATGCATGCCTCTGCGCCGCCGGCGAGCACTGCGTCGGCATCGCCACGCTTGATCAGCTCGGCGGCCTCGCCGATCGCATGCGAGCCGGTCGCGCAGGCGGACACGACCGCGTAGTTCGGGCCTCTGATCCCGAGCGAGATGGCGAGCTGTCCGCTGGCGGAGTCGACGAGGACGTTGGGCAGGAAGTTCGGGGAGACACGATCGGCCCCCCGCTCACGGCGCACGTCTTCCTGCTCGAGGATGCCGTTGACACCGCCTATCGCCGTCCCGAAGACGATCCCGACGCGCATCGGATCGAAGCCGTTCAGCCCGGCATCCCCCATCGCCTCTCGGGCCGCACCGAGCGAGAGAAGGACGTTGCGCTCGAGCTTGCGGACCTCCTTTGGAGAGGCGACTGCGGCCGCGTCGAAGTCCTTCACTTCTGCCGCGATGCGAACGGGAAGCGCGCTCGCGTCGAACGCGCGGATCCAGTCGACACCGCTCTCACCTGCGATCGCCGCACGCCAGGTCGACCGCGCGTCGTTCCCGAGAGGCGTGACTGCGCCGAGACCCGTGACCGCGACCCTTCGCATTGGTTCAGCTTATTCGGCTGGAAGGTTACGACCGCGCGAGTCCGGGGAAGAAGACTGATGTTCGGAGGTGGAACATGGCAACGACCGCTTCACCGGGACAGCGGCTCCGGTTGGTCTTCTTCCATTCGACCCTGTCGGGTCACTGTCGCCGCGTCGAGGGTTTCCTCGCGCAGGTCCTGCAGCGCCGCCATAACCACGGCACCTTTCAGCTGCTGCCGGTCGCCGAGGAGGACCGTCCGGATCTGCTAAAGCGATTCAAGATCGGCGAGGTGCCGACCCTGGTCGTCGTCGAGGACAACGCGGTCGTGGCACGTCTCGAGCGCCCGCGCGGTTGCCGCGACATCGAATCCTTTCTCGCGCCCTGGCTGAATTAACTCCGTGTGAAGGCTGACGCCTTCGCACGGTTCTCTGTACTCCGCTTCGCGGGAAACGCGGACGGGATGAACCCGTGCGCTCCTACTGGGGTTCGGTTGGGCGAGACGTGCAACAGTGTCGCGAGCGCGCTGGACCGCCCAGATCACGTCGAGCTCTGCCACGCCAGTAGGGTTCCGCAGGAATGCCCGGACGAAACGTGCCCTTCCCGCCAATGGAGGCGCAGCTCGTCAAGGAGCTGCCGGAGTCTGACGGCTGGCAGTTCGAGCCGAAGTGGGACGGGTTCAGGGGCGTGCTCGAGAACGACGGCGGCGAGCTGGCGCTCTGGTCGAGGAACGAGCGGCCCCTGCTTCGCTATTTCCCGGAGTTGCGTCCGCTGGGAGACCTCCTGCCACCCCACTCCGCTCTCGACGGCGAGATCGTGATCGCACGGGACGGCGTCCTCGACTTCGACTCGATGCAGCTGCGCCTGCATCCCGCCGAGTCGCGCGTGCGCAAGCTGGCCGCGGAGATCCCCGCGGACTTCGTGGTCTTCGACCTCCTACTCTGGGATGGCGAGCCGATCCACAAGCAGCCGCTCGAGGAACGCCGGGCCCAGCTGGAACGCGTGGCCGACCGCTTCCGCCTCTCCCCCACCACGGCCTCCGCCGAAGAGGCACAGGCTTGGCTCGACCGCTTCGAAGCCGCCGGGCTCGACGGCGTGATCGCAAAGCGGCTCGGACTGCCGTACTTGCCCGGATCACGTGACGGTGTCCTCAAGGTGAAGCCCTACAAGACCGCGGACTGCGTCATCGTCGGCGTGCGCTGGAAAGAAAAGCCGACGCGCATTGCCACGCTGCTGCTCGGCCTGTACGGCAAGGGAGGGAAGCTCGACTACGTCGGGTCGGCCGCGGTCGCGGCGAGCCGTCACAAGGACATCTTCGAGCGTGTGCAGCCGCTGCTCGACGAGGCGCCCGACCGGGGCTTCTCCGAACCGAACCGCTGGGGAACGGGCGAGCTCGAGGAGTCGGCCGTTCGGCCCGAGCTGGTAGCGGAGGTGCGGTACGACAAGGTGCAGGGGAACCGTTTCCGGCACGGCTCCCGCTTCCTCAGGTTCCGAGACGACAAGGATCCGAAGCAGTGCACCTGGCGCGAGGTGAGACCTCCTCGCCGGAAGACCGACCCCACCTTCGAGAGCCTCCTCAGCCGCGCCGGCGCATGACCGAGCTCATCGAGACCTCTTCGCCTCCCCGTACTCCAGCCCGAGCTTCGCGAAGCGCGGTGGGAGCGAAGCCTTGCGGCGCCACATCCCCGCAGTCAGGTCGCCCACGTCGGCGATGCGCGCGCGCATCGTCTCGACCGTGAAGTCTGCGGGCTCGACTGTGGCGACCTCGTCCCAGCGAAGCGGCGCGGACACGCGCGCATCCGGCGTCGGCCGGACGGAGTAGGCGCCGGCGATCGTGCGATCGCGCGTGTTCTGGCCGAAGTCGACGAAGACGCCGCGTCGATCTGCCACCCGCCACGTCGTCGTCGCGATCTCCTGATCGCCGATACGGCGCTCGACCTCCTCAGCCAGGGCCTTCGCGAACCTCCGAACCTCGGGGAACAGCACTTCTGGCTTGATGGGCGCCATGATGTGCAAGCCGGTCGCTCCGGAGGTCTTTGGGTACGAGGCCAGGCCCAGCTCGTCCATCACGTCGTGAACGACGAGGGCGATCTGGCGGACGAACGGCCATTGGCCGTCGAAGGTCGGGTCGAGGTCGATGAGAAGGTAGTCGGGCCGTTCGATGTCTTCTATCCGCGAATGCCAGGTGTGCAGCTCGATGCAGCCGAGGTTGATCACCCACGCGAGCGCGGCGGCGTTGTCGACCACGGCGAAGACCGTCGTGTGGCCGCTCGGGAACCGCACGAACTGCTCGCCGACGTATTCCGGGTGCGACGGGACGCGCTTCTGGTGGAAGAAGTGACCCTCCACGCCGTTCGGGTATCTCACCATGTGGAAGGGCCGACGGCGCAGGTGCGGGAGTGCGCACTCGGCCAGATCGACGTAGTAGCTGACCAGGTCGCCCTTGGTCAGACCCCGCTCGGGAAAGAAGGGCTTGTCGGGATTCGTAATGGGGACCTCGTGCCGGCCGACGCGCATGGTGACGAAGTATCTGCCGCCTCGGACGCAGCAGTTCCTGCAGCGAATAATCGCCGCCGACCGCCTGTAGCCCGTTTGCCGGTGTACCTTTGACTCGATGCAGGAGCACGGAACCCGAGGCATCGACCTCTCACTCGAGCCGCTCGACGACTTCGTCGTCATCCAGCCCTCCGACGAGGAGTCGGAGACGAAGCTCGGGCTGATCCTGCCCGCCTCGGCGGAGGCCGACTGCCGCACCGGAGTCGTGACCGCCGTCGGCAGCGATGCAACCGGGGTCGAGCCGGGCGACAAGGTGCTATTCCCCAGCGAAGCCGGCTACGACGTGCGTCTCGCCGGCAACTCGGTCAAGGTCATGCGGCGCAGCGAGCTCGTCGCCCGCGTCCACGACTGAGCCTACGTCACGTGAGCGCGCGTTACTTCGGCAGGCGATGCGCACCCGAGCAGCGCCAGCCCGAGCTCGATCTCGTCGCGTAGCAGTCGCAAGACATCGCCCACGCCCTCCTCTCCACCGACGGCGAGTCCCCAGACCAGCGGTCGCCCGACCAACACGGCGCGGGCACCGAGCGCGAGCGCCTTGAGAACATCGGTACCACGGCGCACACCGCCGTCGAGCAACACGTCGGCACGGCCGTCGACGGCGCCGACGACCTCTTCGAGCACGTCGAGCGTCGCCGAGACACCGTCGAGCTGCCGGCCACCGTGATTCGAGACGACGACCCCGGCGGCGCCGTGCTCACAGGCCAGAGTCGCGTCCTCGGCGGTCAGGATTCCCTTCACGACGACCGGCAGCCCATAGCCGGCAAGCCATGCCAGGTCGCGCCAGCTCAGTGACCGGTCGAAGCCGAGCCCGAAGATGTCGCCCGTGATGGTGAGGTGCTCCGGAAGCTTGAAGTTGACCCGAATGTCGCGCTCGCGGCGCCCGAGGTACGGAGCGTCGACGGTGAGGACCAGCGCGGAGAAACCGTGCTCGATCGCCTCGCCGATCAGCTCCTCCGTCAGACCTCTCTTGTCGAAGACATAGACCTGGAACCAGCGCCGGCCGTCCGGGGCAGCTTTGGCAATGTCCGCAGGACGAACCGTAGCCCCGGTCGAGAGGCACATGATCGTTCCGGCGGCGGCGGCAGCACGCGCGGTCGCGAGCTCGCCGTCTTCGTGCGCCATCCGCTGCAGTGCCAGCGGCGCCGCCAAGACCGGCAGCGCGATCTCCGTCCCGAGCACGGTCGTGACGGTCGAGACCGACCCTACGTCCACGAGCACACGCGGCCTGAGCTTGCGCCGCTCGAAGGCGGCGAGGTTCTCGCGCAGCGTGACCTCGTCGCCGGAGCCGCCGGTGAAGTACGCGTGCGCGTTGGCGTCGAGCTTGTCGTCGGCCAGGCGCTCGTAGTCCCAGACATTGACCGGGTTCGTGGTCACCGAGCGAGCGTATCCAGTGTCGTGGGCCGCGACGAGCCTAGGCGGGCGCTACGCTAGCTCTCTCGGAGGGGTGGCAGAGCGGTCGAATGCGGCGGTCTCGAAAACCGTTATCCGTCGTTAGGCGGATCGAGGGTTCAAATCCCTCCCCCTCCGCTTCACAAGGCCGAAAGTGGGCCGTTAGCACGTTCTTCGGATGTTCGCGGCGCCGATGTCGCTGGCCACGGGACGCCCGACCGGCTACGGACGATGATCAAAAGACGAACCAGGACTCTTTCGTCCGCACTATGAACACAGGCGCGTAATCCGGAACGATGTTGAAATCGCTGTGGAAGATGAACGCCCAAGCTATGTGGGGCGTGTGCACCTCGCATCTTGTGCGCATCTGCTTATAGAGCGCGCGCATACCCGGCACAAGCGACAGCTTCTGTACTCGCATCGCAGCAACGAGTGACGTGTTGCGCGCACTCGTCACAAATGCCTGCCCCTGAATGTTGAAGCGCTGGCCATAGATCTCGCGCTTCGCTTGAGCCAGTGCCGCGGGAAAGGCGGACCTTAGAAGGGGCGTTCGCTGGTTCCCAGGAGGGCATCCTCGATGCAGGGGCACCGGAGTCGCCGTCCTTGCAGCGCCTGCTCCAAGGGTCACCACCGCGACAATGACGATGACAAGCAGACCGCGCATGCAAGAAAGTGTGTCACGCCCGTGGTCAAGTGGCTCTTCCCAGAGCCCCGCGGGCCCCGCATGGGATCGAGGTCACGCGCGCCATCTCCCCCTCCGTCTAACCCCGCACGCAGGAGCACGCACGTGACTGACCCCCCGTTAGAGAGGACGCAATGGCGGTAGGGTCTTCGGTAAGGAATCGTCCGAGAACGGCCACCCGGCACGGATTTAGTGAAAGGAAGTAAGCATGTCGCACATGGGAAAATCGCACCTCGTCATCATGTGGACCATGGGACCTGATGACGTTGCCGAGGGAGATCGCATCTTCGCGAGCCACGGCGAATGGATGAAGGGGCATCCTCGCGAAGGCGATGAGGCGTTATTGGACTACAGCGTCTCCAAAGGCCCGGAACTGTCGAACCCGATGGACCCGAGCTCGGAGCCGACCGGCAAGACGATCTTCGTGCTCGATGAGTACTACGAGTCACCGGCGGGCATCGCCAGGCACTGGCAGGACGGCAAGGACAACTGGCCGGACCTGTCCGCCGCGATCGCCTGGGGCGCCAAGGGCACCGTGGCGACACTGCACAACGGCACGGCTGTCCACGCACTCTGGTAAGGACATACAAGGTCTGCAAGTCGCCTCCCACGCGGGAGGTCTGTCGAAGCCAGCCGCCCTCACTCGGGACCGTTCTCGAACACACTGGCCCACTGCGACGTTGTCTCGCCCGGGTGCGAGGAATAGGGTGACGACGCCATCCGCAGCCTGGCCGCGCTTGTGTCAGGGCTCGCTGCGACAGATGGGAACCAATGTCACTTGACCAAGATCAAGCACGCGCCTTCGCCCGCAGCTACACCGATGCGTGGTGCAATCACGATCCGGCGGGAGTGGCAGAGCACTACGCGCCGGGCGGGACGATCGCCATTAACGGCGGTGCGCCCACGGAGATCACTGAGGTCGCGCGCTCGTTCATGACCGCATTCCCGGACATTGAGGTATTCATGGACGACTTGGTCGTCAAGGACGAGGCGATCGAGTTCCACTGGACCTTCGTCGGCACGAACACTGGACCTGGCGGGACCGGAAAACGGGTTCGGATCTCCGGCTTCGAGGAGTGGGCGTTGGGCAACGACGGTCTCGTCACTGAGTCGCAGGGCCACTACGACCAGGCCGAGTACGACCGTCAGTTCGAGCACGGCATCGCAGAGTCCGAATAGGAGCGGCTCGCTCGCCTCTGCCGGGAGGTGGACAGGTCAAGGACATTCCTGAACACTCGCACAGCCGAGGCTGCTGACCGTCGAGCTTGTGTGAGCGGGAATGCGCGCTCCTACACTGCTGGGGGTCATGCGGTTGCTTCTGCACGATCCGGTCGCGCACTGGCTTGTTGTCGCGGCGGCCGTCGCGGTGGTGGTTGGCGAGGTCGTCGCCACCTATTTCGGACAGGCCCGCGACGGCGAGCGTCGTCTGTTCGGCAGCCTGGCGGACTCGCGGCTGCTACGCGTGCGTCGCGGAGGCGCCGCGGCGCGACTGGACCGGGGGACTAGGTGGATCATCGTCCTCGCTGTGTACCTCGGTATCGCCGCCGCCTTTGAGATCACGAAGGTGCCCGGTCTCCGAGCCTACGCCAACGACTGGTGGACGCTTGGATTGGGGATCGCCATTGGCCTCGCAGGGGTCGCGCTTCGTGCCTGGGCGATCCTGAGCCTGGGCCGGTACTTCCGCCCCGAGGTGACGATCGAGCCGGGCCAGAGGCTCGTGCGCCGTGGCCCTATCGGCGGCTGCGCCACCCTTCGTACACCGGCGTCTTTCTCGTCTTCGCCGGTTTCGGGCTTGCCTTCGGGAGTTGGGTCAGTGCGGCCGTGGCGCTGCTCATCGTCGTTGCAGGGATGCTGCCGCGCATTCGGGTCGAGGAACGCGCGCTAGCCCAAGCGTTCGGTGCGAACTACATGGACTACGCGAACTCGACGGCGCGCGTGCTTCCCCGTCTGGTAGCTGCGCTTCGGCCGAGCGACGGCGTAGCGAACGAAATACCATTTGACTACCAACGGCCCGGGAGCAGGAAGTGATCATTCAGACGCGGCTCGAAAGCTCGCATCTCGCCGGCAATCTGTTGGGGGATCCGACCGAACGAGATCTGTTCGTGTACCTGCCCCCAGGCTACGAAGAATCAGACCGCCGGTATCCGACTGCGTACCTCTTGCACGCGTACGGCCAGACCGCCGAACAGGTGGTGACCCCGGACACCGACGGCCAGCGATGGTCGCCGCCAATCGAAGACGTCATCGCCCCCGTGTTCGAGCGCATCGGGGCGCCTCCGATGATCGTCGTCATCCCCGACGGCAACTCACGCTACGGCTGCGGCCAATGGGTGGATTCACCCGTTACTGGCAACTTCGAGCAGTACGTGCTGCACGACGTGGTCGCGTATGTCGATGCCACTCATCAGACCATTCCGGACCCACGAAGCCGAGGTGTTTTCGGTTTCTCGTCAGGGGGATTCGGCGCCTGGAACCTCGCCTCACGCAATCCTGACGTGTTCAGCGCGATGGCGGTGCTCTCGGCCGACTCGTTCCTTGACATGACCCACAAGTTCATGCCTTACAAGTACCTCGACAGCA